>LXNI01001207.1_pt1 | contig 23854 bp, 20 predicted proteins | sample 809091 | NCBI WGS metagenome assembly LXNI01 (sample SAMN04870527, study PRJNA318959) | sponge metagenome | biome: 01000161; feature: marine sponge reef; material: water | host: Sarcotragus foetidus | place: Greece: Milos, Mediterranean Sea | collected 2013-05-29 | depth 5-7 m | reverse complement strand
GGCCTGCGCCACGACGGCGGCCTGGGTGAGGCTGAATGTCGTCGTGCAGAAGGTCTCGACACCCTCGGCGGCCAGGGTCGAAAAGGCTTCGAGGCCCTGGGTGGCACAGGGGATCTTGATGATGATCTGGTCGGACATCTTGGTGAATACGTGGGCCACGTCCAGGAGTTCGGCCGCGGTGTGGCCGTCGATCTCGACCACGACCTGCTTGTCGGTAATGTCGAGGTAGCGGCGGATCACTTCGGTGAGCTGCCCGTACTTCTGGGTCATGTCGTCCAGGACGACGGTGTTGGTGACGATGCCGTAGCCGCCGCGGGGCAGCCAGACCTTGAGGTCTTCAGGGTCGCCGGCCAGCCAGATGGCGGGACCGCGTTCGGTGAGGCGAGCCTGGGTCACAGGGCCTACGTCGGCCTCCACGCCGTTTGCCGTCACTGTCATAGCAGCCATTAGAGATGCCTCCCGTCAACCAGTTGCAGTCCCACGCCCAGGGTCTTGTCGGTGTCGAGGAACGAGATGCGCCAGTCGGAAGAACTGACGATTGGGGCGGTGCCGCCGATGCCGTATTCGCCGCTGAGGGTTGCCAGCGTGTCGTCCATGGCGTCGTCACGGAAAGCGACATGGTGGACGCTGGGGCCGTGCTCGTGCAGGTGGGCGGCGAAGTTGCTGACCTCGTCGTTGGTGGGGCAGATGATCTCGAGATAGCTGTCGGTGTCGCCGATTTGGAGCGCGGCGTAGGCGTTACCCTCTTCTTCCGACTCCCAGATCTTGAAGGGGGTCATGCCGAGCTTTTCCTGGAACAGGGCCAGCGCTGCCTCGCGGTCGGGCACGACGTAGGCGATGTGGTGAACGGCATCGAACATGGCGGCCTCCAAGGGCGGCCTTCAGATTTGGGGAAAGTGTACGCCTTCCAGGTCGATGCGGGATGAGACGGGGCTACTCGATGAAGGTGCGCCAGGGGTAGGAGGGTTCGGGGCCGTCGGGTTCGTCGTCGAGGACGTCGAGGTTGAGGTCGTCGATGCCGAGGCCGGGCTTGTCGCTGAGGTGCATGTAGCCGTCGTGGACTTCCATGGCTTCACCAGCGACACGGCGGCGGAGTTCGGCCTCGGGGTAGGCGGTTTCGAGAACCTGGAAGTTGGGCGTGACGGCAGCGATCTGCATGGCCATGGCGGCGGAGATGGGCCCGCCGGAGTTATGGGGAGCGACCTGGACGTGGTAGGTCTCGGCGGCGGCGGCGATTTTGCGGACTTCGGTGATGCCGCCGGCGTGGGTGAGGTCGGGCTGGATGAAGGCGGCGCCCTGGCCCTCGAGCAGTTCGCGGTAGTCGTGGCGGCTGAAGAGCTTTTCGCCGCAGGCGATGGGGGTTGCCATACGTGGGGCCAGCGTGCACATGGCCTTAACGTTTTCGGCCGGAATAGGCTCTTCCAGCCAGACGGGACGGGAGGGCGCGAGGGCCTGGGAGGCTTCAATGGCGAGGCGCGGGGTGAGGCGTTCGGCGCATTCGATGTGGATCTCGAAGTCGGGGCCGGTGGCCTCGCGGATGCCTTCGACGAGTTCGGCGGCGAAGCGGATGGCGGCAACGTCGGTGCGCTGGCCGGGCGAGCCGAACGGGGTGACCTTGACGCCGCGGTAGCCCTGGTTCTGGGCGCGGATGGCGCCCTCGACGTGGTCGGCCACGGAGTCCATCCAGCGTGAGACGCCGCCGGCGTAGACGCGGACCTTGCGACGGATGGGTCCTCCCAGGAGCTTCCAGACGGGCACGCCGTAGCGTTTCCCTTGCAAGTCCCAGAGGGCGCCGTCGATGGCGGAGATGGCACTGTTGACGATGGGGCCGCCGCGCCAGCCGGTGTACAGGTCGCGCCAGATGAGTTCGATGGCGGGGGAGTCGCGGCCGAGTAAGCGGGGTGTGAATTGCTGGATGACGGCGGCCACGGCGGGGCCGCGGTCGGAGGTTGAGCCTTCGCCCCAGCCGTAGAGGCCCTCGTCGGTGGAGACGCGGACGAAGAGCCACTCGCGCCAGCGCACGTACTTGATGACGACATCGATGCCAGTAATTTTCATGCGCTTGCCGCCTTGAACGGTGACGTGGCCGGTCGTACCGGCGCGGCGGACGAGGGGCAGATGTCGTTCAGCACGCAGCCCTCACAATCGGGCTTGCGGGCGTCGCAGACGCGGCGGCCGTGCCAGATGACGGCAATGCCGGCGAAGATCCAATCGTCGCGATCCAGCGTATCCGTGAGGTCGTTCTCGATTTTGACCGGGTCGGTTGCGCGACTGAGACCCAGGCGCTGCGAGAGCCGCTTGACGTGCGTGTCCACGACCACGCCGCTGGGAATGCCGAAGGCTTCGCCGAGCACAACGTTGGCGGTTTTTCGTGCCACGCCGCGGAGGCGCAGCAACTCGGTCATGGTCTGGGGGACTTCGCCGTCGAAGTCGTGCATCAACTGGGCGGCCGTCTCACGAATGGCGCGGGCCTTGCTGCGAAAGAAGCCGGTCTGACGGATGACTTCCTCGACTTCGAGTTGCGGAGCGGCCGCCAGGGCCTGGGGCGTGGGATAGCGCCGGAAGAGTTCGGGCGTGACGCGGTTGACGGTGACGTCGGTGGTCTGGGCGGAGAGGATGACGGCGATGAGGAATTGGAAGGGATTGCGGTATTCCAGCTCGGCGGCGGCTTCGGGATACAACTCGCGTAGCCGTCGGATGATCTCGGCGGCGCGGGCGCGGCGGATGGCCTTGGATTCGCGCCAGCGGCGGGTGGCGAATGCGCTTTTCCTGGCACGGGTGGAGCGGCGTCTGGCTGCCATGGCGGCAGGATATCCGGCGGGGCGGGAGGCGGCTATGTGGTGTTGCTGTTTGCCGGTGACGAGCCAGTGTCTTGGGTGCTGGGGGACAGAGGTAACTGGAGGCGAGTTAGGCGTAGGGTGAGGGGTAGTCTTGGTTCTACGGCGGTCCGACTCGGTTTGTGTGTGATCCAGTGAATCCGTAGGGTGGCGGCCGGTTACAACTCCGTTTAGCGGCTCGCGTAGGATGGGTCGGGCTTTATTGGGGTTGGATGCACGGAGATGGCTCGCGGTACCACAGCACCTCGGCAATTGGCACGACGGCAGATCTTGCGCGCCGCCTCAGTATCGGCCGTCGTGGTGGCTAGCGGCGGTGTGGTGAGTGCCTGCTTCGGCGACTCGTCGCGGGACGAAGAGGGTTACTACAAGTTCGCCCGCACACGACCGCGGGGAACTTACGAGTACGACCCGCAGGAACGCGAGCGGTTGCGGCAGGAGTACGAGCCGAGCGGCGGTTCGTAGGCGCGGCACAGCTCCAGCGCGGCCACCAGTTCCGCGACGCCACTGAGTAATGGCGCCGGCTGACGAGCCGGACGACGGTTCCGTAGGCGCGGCTGCCAGCGATTCCCACGGTGCGGATATACTTCGAGGTCATAGCAGGGGCTGACTGCGTACTCGCGAGGTTCTCATGGCGAACGACACAGATCGACAAGCTCAGACTGGACTTCGCGCCGGCACGCGAATCCGGCGACGGCAGCTTCTGGCATTGAGCGCCGCGGCCGTGTCCATGCTTGCGGTGGCGGCCTGCGCATCGGAAAACGAAGGTGCCGGAACGCGTGACAACCCGTTCCCCTACAGCGAAGAGCGAACCAACCGGCTGCGTACACGCATGTAGCCCTGCGGCGCGTCTGCCGCCGCGTTGCTTACGCCGAGATCTGACGTGTGACTTGGTCCACGTAGGCCTTTCGCCGGACCTGAATTCGAGGTTTCGGTGTCAGTGGCACGCGAGTGAACAAAGATCAGGGCCCGGCGCCGAAGCGCCGGGCCCTGATTCTGTCGGCGTCCAAGAAATGGACGCTGGCCAGGTTTAGAGCGGCGGGAAGCCGAACTTCTGGCGACCCTCGTTGAGCAGATCGCGCTGACCCGCGAGCGAGGTACGCACCAGGTTCTTGGCTTCCTCGATCACCTGGTCGACCGGCTTGTCGCCCAAGTAGGCGGCATCCGGCGTCTTGCGCCACTCGTACATCTCCCACCAGGCGGGGAGCGCCATCATCAAGTGGCGGTTGACGTTGCCAACGTCGGCGTAGGCCTTGAGCCACTCCATACCTTCGGGCGGCGGCGCCTTGGCCTCGGTTGAGTCGAAGACGCCCCGATGCATGGGCAGGTGGCCGCGGTCAATCGCCACGCGGCCCTGATAGACCGGCCCCCCAAGGAACAAGATGAGGTCGATCGCCTCCTCGATGGTCCCGTAGCGCTGCGCGCCGTTGGTGACCAAGTGCGGCTGGTCGTTCCACTCGTGAATTTCCTTGCCCAGCGACGCCAGCGGCATGGGGCCCAGCGACCACTTAAAGCGGTCCTTGATGCGCGGCACGTGGTAGCCGGTGGTGTAGACGACGGAACTCAACCAGGACCACACCTTGCCCGCAGCGAACGGGTTGCCAAACTCACCCGCCAACCGCTTGTTGTCGGCGAGTGGGAAGGACACGTTCTCGTTGTGGATCAGTCCCACTGAGAAGTTCAGACCGAAGTCGCCGCCGTTGTCAAAGACGGCCAATTCCGTCTCATCCGCGTTGCGCATGGCCGTGGCGCCCGACATGAACGCCATCGGGCTCCAGTGAAACTCGTAGCCGTTGTGGGCCCAGGTGCCCCACTGGTCAATGTCGGGATCCGTGACCTTCTTGCAGGACTCAAGGAACTCGTTCTCGTAGGTCCATCCCTCGCTTGGGAATTCGACTCCATATTCCTCGCCCATGGTGGTGTTCATTACGATGCCGCCGAGCGCGCCCTGGAACGGCATTCCAAACTGCGCGCCCTCGATCACGTTAGACGGGTTTGACCCCTCGTCGTGGGCGTGGTCGTGGTTGACGGTGTACAGGTCGGGAATGAAGTAGTAGTCCTCGGGAATGTAGTCGTCACGCTTGGCCAGGCCGTCGTTGATCTGGGTAAATCCACCGTCGCTGACGAAGGCGCCGAGCATGCCGCCGTCAAGCATGGCCACTTCAGCCTGGGTGCCGGCGGCCATCTGCAACGGAAATACGCTGGTGGCGTAGTCGGCCGGCTGCGGGATGAACTTGACGAAGATGTTCGGCCGCAGGCTGGCGTACTGCTTGAGCCCCCACTGCATGGCTGCGCCACGCGGACCGGAGGTGTGGTCGCCAACATAGCTGAGCGTGACCGTCTCGGGCTGAGGCGTCGCTGCAGTCTGAGCAGGAGCGGCCGCCGGGGCAGGCGCGGCTGTGGCGGCCGGTGCCGGCGCTGCCGCTGCCGCAGGTTCAGGTTCAGGTTCGGACTCACCACAGGCAGCCAGAATGGCCATGCTACTTACGCCAATGGCGCCGACGCCCGCTGCGCGCAGGATGGTGCGCCTAGATGGGCGATTGCTCATGCGTTCCCTCCCTGGAGGCAAAGCGCGTCAGCCATCGACAATCGACTGCCGCCATCACCTGACGACGCCCCGGCACCAGCCGGAGCACGTACCGCCGGTGGATGTTTGCCTCAATGCACCGTACTTTGCGGAGTCAGCTTGTTCTATTTGGAACTACACGTCAAGTGGCCTATCGTAATTGGAATTGGTTGCGCATTGTTTAGTTGCAGGCCAAATCACCTGGCGGGTAATGAGTGAACTTCGCGGCGACTATTCCGCGCGCGGCCCGGAAGGGCACCAGGTGCGGAGGCCGGTGCTCGGGCCCGACGGCAAGAGGCGATCAGTCGGCCAACGAAGGGCGTGCGAAATTCAGGCTCAAAGCGAGACAGGAAGCGTCGCTGGGCAAGTGGCGGCGGTAGCGACGGATAAGCCGGCGATGTTCCGCAGCGGCAGCGGGAGCAGATGCGACGTCGGTCGACGACGCGTGCTGTTGACGACGCCGGGCGTGCTGCTCGCCGTTGCCTTTGCAGGCTGTGCCGACAAGCCGCCACCGGCCGAGGTTACGCCGTTCGCGTTTCCGGCCGTGGGCGCGGGTCAGAAGGACACGGCGCAATTCGGCGCCCGCAGCGGTCCCACGGTTCCCTAATCGCGACATCGATCGTTCGCAGGCTTCGCGCAGCGGGGGTTGGCGATCCGCGAGCCGGTTCGTCCGCTGCCGTTGATCCGAGGGTCGCTACACTGGAGCTTGTGACTATTGTGGGTGGTCGTTTGGGTTTATGGGTCGCGTGAGCCAGGCGGAATGAACCGTCGCACGCTGCTCGTTGCCGGACTTGGGAGCGCCGTCGCCGCCGCCCCTGCCGCCTTTGTGGCCACCCTGCTTACCAGCCGCCCGGACGGCCTGCCGGCAGGTGCGAGCGTTGGCGGAGTTGACGTTGGCGGACTCAACCCGCAGGAAGCGCTCGAGCGCGTCGAGGCGGCGTGGCGACCGTTTCTTGACAGCCCGGTCGTCTTTCGGCTCGATGGTCGTGCGTGGCGACCGTCGGGCGCCGAAATCGGGCTGCGGGCCGACTTTCAAGCTCCGCTGCGCGAAGTCGTGGGATCACAAGGCAGCGGCGGCGTGCTTGACCGGATGGGAGAGCCGCCCGCGGCCACGAGTCCAACAACGCCGGTCGTTTCGTATGACCGCGAGGTTGCTCGACAATACTTGCAATCCCTTGCCGTCGGCTTCGACCAGCCGTCAGTCGACGCCGCGTTGCAGTTACGCGACGACGGACGGGTGAGCCTGACCCCAAGTCAACCGGGCCGAGTCGTGGACGTGGCGCGGGCCCTGGCGGATATGGAGGTCGGCTTGGCGCAGCGTGCGGTGGGCCACGTAGTCGATCTCGGCTATCGCCAAGACGAGCCGGCCGTTTCCATGTCCGACGCGGAGGCCGCGCTGGCGACGGTGCGTCAGATGATCGGGCAGCCCATATGGCTCGTGCACGGCACTGGGGGCTGGATGATTGAACCAGCGCAGTTGCGGGGCGCGCTGGTGCTTGATCGCGATGACACCGGGTATGCGCCGCGCATCGAGGTCACGCGCTTCAACGATGTCTTTCAGCGGATCGAGGACACCCTGAGCGCCGAACCCCGACACGGTGAGTTCGACTTCGATGAGAAGCAAGATCGGGTGCTGGCCTTTCAGCCGGGTCACCCTGGTCAACGGCTCGATCGACCGGCGTTGGAACGCGCCATCCTGGACGCGGCCAAGCAGCCCGGCGAGCGGCGCGTGGATATTCCGGTGATCCTGCTGAACAAGGAATTCGACACGTTTGCGAACCCCCTGGGAATCAAGGATCTCCTTGGCGTCGGTTCGTCGATTTACAAGGGCTCGCCGGATTACCGCGATCACAACATTTCGGTGGGGGCGTCCAAGCTGGACGGCATGATCGTTCGTCCTGGCGAGACGTTCTCGTTCAACGAGCGCATTGGCGCTTTCACCAAGGCCGAAGGCTGGGTGGAAGGCAGCGTGATTGTTGAGGACCGGACGGAACAAGGGATCGGTGGCGGCATATGCCAGGTTTCAACCACGCTGTTTCGTGCCGCGCTGGCGGCCGGCCTGCCAATTGAGGAGCGCTGGCCTCATCTCTACCGAGTCCGCTACTACGAAATGGGCGGATTCGCGATCGGGTATGACTCGACGATTTTCTCGCCCGGCATCGACCTTAAGTTCACGAACGACTATGCGCATCCGATCATGCTGCGGGTCTTGATTGACCGGCGGCTTGCGACTTTGGATTTCGAGCTCTGGGGTACCGCCGATGGCCGGAACGTCACCCTGAACAAGCCGCGCCTCTGGGAATGGGAAGAGCCCCCGCCGGATGAGGGCATTGTGAACAGCGAGGAAGAGCCGGATTTTGAAGAGCAGGTGGAGTTTGCCAAGGACGGCGTAAAGGCCTCGATTACTCGCACCGTCGTGCTGGCCGACGGTGAGACCCGAACCGGCACCTTTCTCTCCACTTATGAGGCCTGGCCCAATCGTTTTGTGGTGGGGATTGACGAAGCGCGGGAGAGGTTTCCGGTGAGTTTCAATAAGTGGGTGGACGAGAACCAGGAAGAGGCGGCGCGCTGGGGCGCGACCAAGGTGTCTGGCGTTCCTTCAGATCCAGACGCGCCAGCAGGATGACTTCATAGCTCCGAGTTGATTCTTCACGGCGGCGCCGAAGCCTCGCTCGGGTCGCTGAGCCGTTGCCCGGTGCGCGGCGCGCCGCTCGATGCCGGGCTGAGGACGATTACGCCGGGCAGCATGGTCGATGCGTAGTCTTGAGCCGGATGCTGAGCTCACGCCGTATCAGGTAGCGATACGATGGTCGAATACGGGGAGTGGCGCAGCCTGGCAGCGCGCGGCGTTTGGGACGCCGAGGTCGCGAGTTCAAATCTCGCCTCCCCGACCAGATTGGGATAGCCGAGAAGCGAGAACGAGGCTCGACGCGGGTTAGCGTGAGCCGTACGGACGGCGAACTCGTGCGGACGTGTCCTGCGACGTTGGGTCGAGTCTGGGCTCGATCTCGTGCCCAGAGCGACCGACGGCACGCAGCCCGAATGTCCAAGCACCCCAGGTCGTTCCTTCGATGCCCGTCTCCGGGCTGTCGAGCGTGACCTGCAAGCGATTCCAGCCGGCGCGCAAATGTACGCGATGCATTCCGTTTCGAAAGTAGGCGTGCTTCCCCGCTGACTGCCAAGGTTCGTCGCCAACCCGCAGCCGCAGCTCGTGCGCCCATCCGAGGTGCAGGGTCGCGGTGGTGTCGGCATCAACGTGGAGCCAGGACTGCGCCAGGCCCATGGCGGGCCAGGTGACGGAATTGCCGGGATCAGACGGGCGGAAGGCGAGTCCGAAATCAACAAAGCCGTGAATATCCTCGGCGGGAACCCAACGAGCGACATGCCGGTCTTCGTGACGCCAGGGTGAGTCGCCTGCGTAACCTGTGTCCTGAGTGACCGTGTCGAGGCGGTCTTGGTCCGCAGCTGCGTCCAGGGCTGCCGAGGCGTCGGGGTGGAATGGACCGAGCACTCGCCAGCGAGGCTCTGGCTGAGGTGCTCCGGTGGCCGCGTAGGGCAGTTCAGCGCCCCGTAGCAGTTGATCCCAATTGGGCATCTTGAAGAACGGTTGGTTTGGCGGCTCCTGGTACCAGTAGGCGGTGCTGCAGATGTCGTTGGCCATCGAGCCGAAGCGAACGTGGATGGAACGATTGAAGGGAATGGCGTCGGACGCGAAGAAGCGGTAGGCGGCCAGGGTGTGCCGGGCAAAGGCGGGGCCAAGGTCTTCCTGGGCGTAGTAGGGCACGCCCTGGTCCGGGTGCGACGAGGGCTGGTGCAGCACGCCGCCGTAGGACGCGCCGAAGCTGTCCTCGCCGCCGCCTCCGCGTAGGTAGGCAAATGTTCCCTCGGGCGCGCCGGTCTCGTTGGTGATGTAGATGTTCTCGGCCCCAGCGTGCGACCAGCGAGCCCGACCGTCGCGCACAGCGACGCCGTAGTTGAAACCAAGGAAGTAGCCGCGGCCGACGGTGTCCAAGAGGAGGTAGTTGCGGCCGAAGGCCTGGCAAGGGTTCTCGCGTCGGAACTGGGCGTGGAAGCGGAGCGGCTCTTGGAGCGCGCCGTCGGGGTAGGCGTGCCAGTCGACGAAGAGGATGATTCGAGGCGGGTCGACGTCCGCTCCCGCCTCGGCCTCGATACGCGCCCCGCTTGCAAACGGCATGTGGAATGTGGCTGTGTAGCCGGCGTGGGCCTGCGAGATGAGATATCGCGAGTTGAGGGGGTACGGCGGGAGGCCGTGAAGCTGGCCGAAGAAATCGCCAAGGGGCGCTTCAACCGCCGGTGTGTCCGAGCCGTCCCAGAACATCCGCAGCACAGTCTGGCGCTGGTTGCCGGGCGACGGGCGCCGGACGGTGGCGACGAAGATGCGGCGGATGCAGCCTGCGCCTTCCAGGTTGGCCAGGGTCATTGGCCCGCCGCGCGGCAGGTTCTGGTGCGTGAGGACGCGGTTGGGGATGAAGCGGGCGGGGAGGTTCAGATGTGGGAAGTCCATGGGAAAGGCTACCCCTTGTTTTGTGACGGCGGCTAGACGCGACAGGGTGCGGACGCTTCCGGCGCTGGGCATGGTGCCTGGGATGCTATGCTTAGCTAAGGTTAGCTAGGTGCTCGTGGGGACGTTGTGATCGTCGACATTCGGGAGGCGGAGACTCAACTCGCCAAGCTGGGTGAATTGGCGTGGCAGGGGGAGGAAGTGGTGATCGCCCGAGACGGCGAGCCGTACGTGAACCTCTTGCCGTACCGAGGCGCTGCCAGTCCGCGGCGGTCGGGCAATTGGACAGGTGAGGTGTGGATGGCGCCGGACTTTGACGAGACGCCCCAGGAAGTGATCGACGCATTTGAAGGCTCCGGAGCCGATGACCGGGTCTAGCTGTAACGCAGGGAGGTCGTTGCCGGAATTCTCGGTGCCTCCGGCGCCTGGTGCATAGGCTGATAAGCTTTCCGATTGCCTTAGCTAAGTCTAGCTAATCCTGGACGGAGGAGTGCTGTGCAGGTGAATATGCATGAGGCCAAGACCCATCTGTCCAAGCTCGGGGAGCGAGCCTGGCAGGGGGAGGAAGTGGTGATTGCCCGGAACGGCGAGCCGTATCTATGCCTCTTGCCCTACCGAGGCTCGGCCAAGCCGCGCCCGTTGGGACTGCTCAAGGGCCAGATCTGGATGGCCCCGGACTTTGATGAGACGCCGCAGGAAGTGATCGATGCCTTCGAAGGCAGAGAGAGCATCGACCCTGAGTAGCGTAGGCGGCCAGCGGTTGTTGCTGGACACCCACGCTTTGCTGTGGTCGCTAGAGTCGCCGGGCGTACTGGTCGCGCCGGCCCGCGAGGCAATTGCCAACCCACGCAACGCGGTGTACGTCAGCGCCGCTAGCGTTTGGGAAGTGGCCGTCAAGCGCGCGTTGAACAAGCTTCGAGGACCGCCACACCTCATCGAGGCAATTGGGACTGTGGGGTTCAGCGAGTTGCCAATAACAGCGTTCCACGCTGAGCAGGCGGGGAGTTTGCCGTTGCTGCACAGGGATCCCTTCGATCGGATGCTGGTGGCGCAGGCGCAGGCGGAGGGGCTGATCCTGGTGACGCGGGACGCCAACATTCCGCGATATGGAATCCGCACGCTCGCGGCCTGAGGCTCTGGGCGCTCAAGTGGCCGACGGCGACGCGGCGTAGAGCGAGTGATTTGATTTCGACTACCTCATGAGGCCGCGCAGATAGGCCAGGTCATCGACTTCGCCGCGCGCGCGCAGCGCGATGGCTTCGGTCGTGTATTCGCCGGCGCCGACAGTGCCGATGACGTCCTGATCGGTCGTGTACTCGGTGTGGATGGTGATTGGGCCGTTGAAGCCCCACTCCTCGAGCAGCGCGATGGCTTCGGGCCACTCGGCGGCGCCCTGACCGAGCAAGACGAAGCCGTCGGCGAACCGTGCTCTCCGGTCGGGGCGCTCGTCGGGGAAATGGCGCGCGTCCTTGCCGCCGATGGCCGAAAGGCGGTCACGCAACATGGCCAGGCCCATCTGGACGTCTTCGCCGTTGATGGCCTGGTGGCCGAGGTCCACGTAGGCGCCCACGTGTTGCGGGTCATAGTCCTGCAGGAGGTGGCGCAGGCCGGCGCAGTTGGAGCCAAGGCACTGGCCGCTGTGCGTGTGGTACATGGTCTGGACGCCGGTTCGGCGGCTGAGGCGCTCGAAGCCGTCCAGCCGGCGGCGGGCGAAAGACCAGCGTTCCTCGAATGCATCGCCGGGATCGAACTTGAAGTAGCCGATCTTGATTCGCGGCACACCGGCCGCCGCCGCGGCTTCGAACAGCGTCACGGCGTCGGCGGCGTCGGGGTCGATGAGATCTGTGGATGAGGAGATCATGGGGCAGTCGACGCCGAGGTCCCGCCAGGTACGCACGGCACCGGGTAATTCGTCGGTCACGTTGTGGGCGCTGATGGCGTGGCCGTCGCGAACGGCGAGATCCAGGCCGTCATAGCCGAGTTCGCTTGCACGTTCACCGAGTTGGCAAACGCTCAAGTCTTCCCAGAACTTGGTAAACCGAACCAGTTGCATGTCAACTCCCGACGGGGCGACGCGAGTTGCCTAGCATCCCACGACCGGTACAGATTGGCCCTTCGGCGGCGGCACCTTGGACCAGCAGGCGGTTTACCATGGCACCGTTGATGCGCATGCCCTGAACGCTCACAGCTCATCGCCATGTCCAAAACGCGGCAGCAGATTCTGATCTTGCACCTGGCCGAACCCGACCTCGGCTCGTCGACCGTGGCCTGGGCGCTCTACGACGGGGCGCGTCCGTCCGGTGATCAGCAGATGCAGGCGGGAGATCAGCCGGAACCGCCCTATACGTCGGTCGTGGATGCCATGTACCACGGCTGGCGCGTGCTGCAACTTCCGCAGTTGCCAACGTACCCGCGGGGAGCCGAGCACGAAACCGGCCCGCTGCCGTGGGAATATGTCCTGGAGCGTTTCGTTTCCCTGGAGCCGGCCGATGACGACAACCACTCCGACTAGCCACCGCCTGCGGGCGATTGACATGGCGCGCTTCGTCGTCGATGGCTTTGTGGAATTCGGTGATCTGATCCCAGCCGATCTGAACGCACAAGTCCACCGCGATGCGCTGGCCTACCCCAAGAATCGGGGCTACGACCCCAACAAACCCAATGAGTTCTGGGACTTTTCCGACGCGGTGCGCGAGGTCTTTGACTTGCCGGCGGTGAAGGGCGTGGTTGCGAGCCTGGTGGGGCCTCATCCGGTGCACGATCACTCGTTCCTGCACACGGTGGCTCCCGGCAGGCGTGAGGCGCAGCGCTGGCACGTCGACTCGAGCCTGGCCGTAGATCATCCGCGGCAGTTCGACATCCTGGTCTGCTACTTCCCCCATGACGCGCCGGCCGAAATGGGACCGACGCTGGTGCTCCCGGGCTCGCACATTCGCCGGGTGAGCTATCACGACGTGACGCGCTACAAGAACTTCCTGGGGCAGCGACAGCTCACGGGTCCGGGAGGTCGGATTGCGTTCATGCACGAGTCGCTCTGGCACTGCGCGCAGCCGAACCAGACCGACGAGTGGCGGTTCATGTTCAAGATCCGCTACCTGCCGCGCGTGCCGCAGCGCGGGCTGTTTGACACCGCAGGCTCTGATGCCTCGGAGGTCGAGGCGCTGTTTAATGACGCGCGCCGCAACCACCCGTGGGCGGGCGACGGGTTTGCGGCCATGGGGCAGGCGTGGCGAAGCTGGTGGCGTTACTTGGCGGACGCGGCGTAAGCAGACGGCGTCTACCCTAGGCGGATTCCGAACCGACCTTTTGGGCAATCACTCCGTACCAGAGGCGCGGCAGGAAGTCGAAACGGATCCTGTCCACCGCGGCGCTCATGGCGTCGCTCAACTCGGCCAGGCTGACGTCGCGTGGAAAGGTCAGGTCTTTGGCCATGCCGCGCACGAACTCGGGGTAGCGCGCGATGGCCTTGAGCGCGGTCTTGGTGAGAATCACTTCTCGATCTTCTTCGTGCACGATGCGAAAGCCCGCGTCTTGGATCATCTGCTTGTAGTCCTCGTGCGATCGGTAGGCCAGCGTCTCAATCTTGCGCTCGCGCTTGGCCCCGGTCAGGCGCATGAAGTGCAGCTTCCACTCGCCGTGGCCGCGCATGGAATGGCTGATGGCCATGGAGGTGGAGGTGAATGAACTGTTGATGGATAGAAAAGCGCCGCTGCGAGCAACGTCGGCCAGCGAGTAAAAAACGCGTCTTTGGTTCTTCTCGCCTTCAATCTCGTGAATCGCGTCGTGAATGCTCACAGAATCGACGCCGTCCGGCGGCAGCAGCTCTTCCACCGAGGGGCGCGCATCGCGCGCGTCCCCGTGCACAAACGTCACTTCAACCTGATCGTTTCCGCGCACCGCCTGGCGCGCGATCTCAAGACCTCGTTTGTTTCGGTCGAGCGCGATCACTCGTCCGCTGTAACCGCGGGCGGTGGCCGCCTCGATGATGAGCTGAGGAATCAGGCCGGCGCCGGTGGCTACGTCCAAGTGCACAAACGGATTGGGTACACGGTCAAGTAACCTGGCGACAAGGTCCCTGTTGACTTGGCGATATTCGGGAATGGCCGAGAAGTGGCCAAAGTGAAGATCAGTCACGCGCGCGGCGCTGCCGTTATCTGTTCGATTCGAAGGTTTCGAGGCATGGCCTACCCACTGGAACGAGGGCTTAGCGCTCCACTGAACGGCGCACACCCATCTGGCGGCCAGTATGGTAACGGATACGGCGCAGGCGGGTAACGGGAGAATCCCCGAATTTTGATTCGGTACGATCATGGCGGTCTGGTGTCGGGGACGATGCCGCCCGATGCGGGTGCTGGCTGCCGACATCGACCCCTTCGGCGGGGGTAGCTCAGATGGTAGAGCGCTAGCCTTCCAAGCTGGATGTCGCGGGTTCGAATCCCGTCCCCCGCTCCAAACGAACGTGGATTGACCGCAGCGACCGGCTTTCGGGCATCTCGCGACATCCAGCGTTCCACCCGTACACTGCACGCTCCCGCATCGCCAGGTCCACCGTCGCTCCCCACGCGTGCCACGGTTGCGTGCGCGGCGCGCGGCTCTGGAAAAAGTTGAGCGATGCAACCCGAGTCGATCTAGCTGGCCCGGATCACCTGCGTCGAGCTGACCGACGGCGCCGGGCAGTCGCTTCGGCCCGAAGCCAATGGTTGGTACGTGTCAGCGTGGTGCATTGGCCGCGATTCAGGGCGATAGGCCGACGCTGGGCAAGTCTCGGCGCACCTCGAAGCAAGGGCTGTGGGGGGGCAATACCTGGTGTCTAACCCAGTCGCGTGGATGCCCACCGGCGCCACGCGACGGCCCATCCCTGGGCGCAGGATCGGGTCTAGACGCACCACCAGATCCTTGCTGACTGTCTCCGCGGCGCAGTGGGCGCCCGCCTGAAACGCCTCGGCCGCAACCGCCCTGTGCCTATTGGCAGTATTGCCGGACAGACTTGAGGCGATGCGGCGAGATCCAAGTGATCTCGCAGGGATCAGACGTTGCGTTCAGGCGCGAAAGTCGACACTGTGACCGTGCGGAGTGATGTCATTCATGTTTCATTGGTGGGTCGGGCGATCAGCTGGCCTCATCACTCGGCTGGGTTAGTGCACAGCCCTCAAGCGAATTCGGCGGGAGAGCCGCGACGCTTACTGTTCGCTGTGAGGCTCGCCAGAGTGGATGACCCGTGAATTCCAGCGTTTCGTAACTCCTCCTAGTTGTGCTCGAAAGATCTGAAGGCCATGCGTGAACTAGCTTCGGCCGCTGTCACTTGGTGGTCGGGACTCGCGTTCAAGCCTCGAACGTCATTCGCCCTAGTGTCACTAGACGCAATGGCCACACATCGTCGGCCTCGGTGGTTACCCGCACCAGTTGCCGGCCGATTACTCCCAACTTTGGAATGGGCCACTTCGTCGACTTGAGATTGCACCAGGCAAACGTCACTTTCGGAGTCGCGTAGGCGACTGAAGTCAACATGCGAATTGGCGCCAAGTCCAAGCAATCTCTTATCGGCATCCATCTGATTCGAAACCAGGCGGCCGACGTGGGCGATAGGACAATCTTCGAACACCCCTCATGCCGCAACGTCCAGGAAATCTCCGTGACTTAAACCCCGGCGGTGTCTCCTCCGTCTGGGGAGCCGAACTTAGGCTGCCAGGCGCATGCTGCTCCGGGAGGCACTGAGTGGCTCGACGGGACCAAGTGAGGGGCGCCACCACGTCATCTAGGGCTTCGTAGCAATCGGCTTGATTCACAGACCGCTGCCTTAATCGGAACCACTTGGCGCGCCGCCGAGTCTCGCAGGCCCGGCGCGGCTAGTTGTCCGAAAGTCGCTTGAAGGCACTGAGGTGTCGGGACCGACTGTCCGAGCGAGACTCGGCCGGGCAATCGGCCAGGGACATTCGCCACTCGTGCATGTCGAAGACCAAAACACCGCAAAGTACGCTGCAACCGTTATAATCGTTACGAACGGGGTGCTACAGCTCGACTATGTTCAGCTGAGCGCGAATAGGCGCTGGAAGTCTATTCGCATTGGCGAAGGGCAGCGAGAGATCCCTGATTGCAGACACGTTTGCTAGCATCGGAATTCACTTTTTACATTCATGAATCCTCTATAACATCGAAACTCAGCGATCGTCTCGACCAACTCGGGATTTACCTGGGTCATTGAGCTAGGCCTCGAGGAGTTCTAAGGAGTACCGAATCCTCGCTAGGCAACGGGCCCTACCCTCAGTTCAGTTGACGCAGAAGGGCGTGCAACCGGTCGCATCCAGCCGACTTGGCCTTCCAGACGCGTCCGTGTCCGGGCGCCGAACGACGACAGGTCCGGGTCGTCGTCCGCAGGCGGATTGGGGGCGACGCGTCGAATACGACATTCGTTATCTGCGGAGCGCATGAGATCTCCAAGGCAATTCCTTGTGCCGACTCTCGGCGGTGACGGATCGTGCATCGGACAGCTATCGCGGACGACCCGAGGCTGAGCCACTTGCGTTGCGACATCTGGCCGACGAGGCGGTCGGGCTCACCGGCGATCTGCTCGTGCGCCGATATAAGATGTTTCTGCGTCACTGGGTGGAAACGGGCGACAACGCTGCCGTAGCTCCGGAAACGGGCAAAGATCGCTCGAATCTGTCGCGCGACTATCGACCGCAGGTTGTAACGGTCAAGACCGGCGTGTTCATTCGGCTTACCCGCAATGGTGACCGCTGCCGAAGCAGCGCCCGCCCGAGCCGGGGGAGCCCCCGCCGCTAAGGAGAAGCGGCGACTCGGCTTTACTCCCGAATACCTGCGGCGGTGATTGCTGCGAGCATTCGATTGACGATTCGTCCCCCGGCAGGGATCGATGCCCGATACTTGCGGCGCGGCCCTCGTGACCATGGTGCTCACCGGCGCTCGTACAGCGTCATGCTTCGGAAACGTGATGGACTGCTGGCGAGAACGGATCTGAGACGCCGGTGCGGGCGGCCTTCGGTGACTGAAAATCGCCCATAATTGCGCGCGTACTGGACGCGAATCTGACGAGAGAGCGACAGCAAGCCTGCAGGGCTGGCGAGGATGCGAAGGCGGCGGCGTAGACTTGCCAGAGCGGTGAGATCGGCGGATTCTGGACCAAACGTAGTTCCAAGCGAGACGCTGCGGGTTCGTATCGCGTTCCCCGCTTCAAATGGAGATGGGTCGGCCAATTCGCTTGACTTGCGTGTCGTGTGATTTCCAGCAATCTGGCTGTGCACTCCACCGTCCACCAACAGTCGCTCGATACCTGCGTTATGCCCGTGTCTGCGGCATGTGATCCCGAGGTGGCAGGGGGCAACGCCGCGATCGAGTCCCCTTGGCCAGAGCCATCTCGTACGATCTGGCCACCCGGACCGGGCAGGAATTCTCCCTGGGGACTTTCCGCCTCTGGTGTGAGAGTTTCGCGCGGTTTGCCGCGTTCCAAGGCGGCGAGCGGACACTGGCCGACCTCACGCTGGAGAGCGCCCTGTGCTATCGGCAGCCCCTGCAGCGACGGTCCAGGAAGAACATGGCACTTTGCCGGTCGACGGGCGGCCTGAGTCCCTACACGATCCACGAACACGGCCGAACGCTGCCTGGCTTCAGCAGTTGACTCCGGCGCCTCGGCTACCGGGAGAGCAATCGTCTAGCGGACCTTCATCCGGGCCGTCTTCCGGAACGGGAACTGGAGCCACTAAGTCCGGCCGTGCAGAAGCGGTTTCTAGCAACCATGGATGGCAACTTGGACGCTAACGCGAGCGGGCGCGCCGCCGTGTCGACCACTGCACTCGGGCCTCCGGGCATAGGAGTTGTGCGGCTCACGCTGGAGCGCCACGATCTGGAGTCCTGGGTAGGCGCGGGTGCGGCGGGGCACGGGCGGGAGGGCCCGTTACGTAGAGGTGGGTTGCACAGGCCGGTGGCGCTGCGGGTGTACGTCTAGCGCTCTCGGCGGGAGTTGGCGCTGCCGACGCTGGGCGAGCCGCCCTTTCTGACCCAGCACGGTTACCCGCTGATCTTTGGGTCGTTGTACCTGTGCATCCGGTGCCTCCAGCCTGCGGGATCGAGCGGTTGACTGTGCACCTGTTTCGGCACTCATTTGCGGTGTCGAATTTCAAGGCTGGGGGTGACGTGCTGATCCTTTAAGGGATCCTGACCCTACGATCCTGAGAGTGGTGAACCACTACCGACGCTTGGCGCCTCCGGACGTTCTGGCCCAGCACCGACACTGCTTGCCGGCGGAGGGCCGCAGTTGCTGTCGACCGGGTGACCGGCGGCCAGTCCAGCCGTAGGGGGCGATCAAACCCGGTGGCCAGCAGGACGCACGTGACGACCGAGTCCGGTGGATCACTGAGGCACTGATGCCGAGGGACCCGCAGGGTACGCGCCGGCGGCGAATGTCGCGGCGCTGTTCGAAGAGGTTGAGGTGACGATCGAATTGGGTCACAGCCGACGCGCTGCCGAAGCCTGCCGCCAGCGGCGCTCGGGCGGTGCTCAGATCCGCTCAATGCGAAAGCCGGGGGACCCTATGCTACAGCGGGACGAGGGAGCCTTGGCTCTGCGCGGGGCTGCGCAGCTTAGGGTGAGAGCTGTGACCTCATACCGGCGCTAGACACGCCCCGCGCAAAGCCAAGACCCCCTCCTAATGAACTGGACGAGACTGAAGATAACTTCACGACCGCGTCTAGAGTGAGTTTAGGTTTATCTTGGTCTTTGAGTCAAGACGTTCGCTGACCAGTCGGAATTCTCGCAGTGGCCGAAGCATGCGCGACATCGTGGCGGGCTGGACCTAACCCTACCGCGTATGGGCGTTGGGCAAGCTGCGCCCAGCCGGCGACAGACCCAACGGTCGGTCAGCTCGCCGAAGCGCCACGCGTCCCCCGAAGCAGGTCAAGGAGCAACGCACCTAGTCGCACCCAGCGACCCTCCAGTAAACGCGTCGACCCTATTATCAGTGTGTCGTGACACTCGGTCATGTAGGAGCGTAGGTTTACCGAACTGCCAGCGACTGGAGCGGACCGATGTCGCGATCGTGCGATTCGTTGCGGCTTGGGATCACGTGCGTATGCCAAAAACTTCACGATGAAGCTCTTGGAGATCGGGTCAGAGGGAACGCGACGGCACGCGGCTGCCCGATCGTGCATCATCGGACGGCGACATCCGCGTTTCGTGCCGACGAAACCGGACTGAGTTTTCATTTCGGTGAGCCTGTGGGACTTTGACGCGCGTCGAGCGATCGACATGCGGCTGTTCGTAGCTGGCATTACCCGCGCCATGGAACCGGCTCGACCGTGGGCGATGTGCAGATTTCGTGGCAAATCCGGCGGCATGCAACGAGATATCTGCTTGCGGCCGGCGGTCGAGGTCTCGTCCAAACGAAGGGTGGCGGACGTCGTGCGTTGGGCATGTGGCTCCTAGGGTGAAAGCGGTACGGCCGAGAACAATTGAGCATGTCGTCAGGACGTGTCAGGGCTGGACCATGCGGCCGTCGGATCCAGGGCATTGCGTGATAGGCGAGCGTCGATATGAATCTGGCGGGGAAGCATTAGAGCGCCCCCTGGACTATTGACGTCCGCCCTGTGGAGTGATGCTCGCCGACGCGTGCGTTCGTCGCCTCATTTGGGATGCAGGACTGTGCCGCATCCGACCGGAACCGGTGCAGTGGTGACCCAGAGTCCGTCGCAACTTCCGACGGCGCTGCGGCGTGGCCTCGACCGTGATCGGTTCGCAGCTATCCAGTTGCGCGCATGGCTGGTGGACGCAGTTCGGTGTGAAGGTCGTTCAACAGCGACTGATATCGGTACTTGCCGCGGCCGAACTGGCATATGTGAGGCCAGAGGCGGTGCTCACCCGTCGGAGACGAGGCGGGACGGTCGGGACTCCGCTGGTTGAGGTGCCTATCGCCGCGGTGCTTGCCTCCTTGCGCAGCATCGGCCGCAAACGCTCGGACATGGGCTTCTTCAACGAGGCGGTCGATACAAAGATTTACGGACGCGATGACAGATGGCGGACCGCGACGGCGCAGCCCTGACTCTGACTGCGTGGTGACGCCCGTGGTGGATGTCGTCCGGCGGGGCCGGACATAGCCATATACGTGCTTTCCCTAGCGGTGCGTCGCGAACCTCGCAACGTCGCACACTTGTGGCTTCAGTTTGTGCGATGTGAAGCAACACAGAAGTCTGTGCAGAGCGTCATGTCGCAAGAGTCGCACGGTGGGAGTGGCAGAATGGCGATGAACTAATGCCACTAGCCGAAGGGTTTGATTTGACGGACGGCGACGACCTGCGATCGGAAAACGAGCGTCTGCGATCTCGGCTCTCCGGGCTCACCGACGCGATTCTGCGCATCAGTCAAAACCTTGAGTTGGACGTGGTGCTGCAGGAGGTTGTTGACAGCGCGCGCTCGTTGACGGACGCGCGTTACGCCGCAATCACGACGCAGGATGCCGCCGGCGAGGTCGAAGATTTGGTCTTTTCGGGTCTCAGCGAAGAAGTAATTGAGGAAGTTCTGGCGTTTCCGCAGGGTATGGAGCTATTCCGGTATCTCAGCGGTTTACAGAAGCCGCTACGCACCAGGGACTTCGTCGCCCACGCCAACCTGGCTGGACTCCCGGGCTTCAGTCTGCCAATTGGTGCATTTCTAAGCGCACAGATCCGTGTCCGGGGCAAGCAGGTCGGCAACATCTACATTGGCGAGAAGCAACGCGGCCCTGACTTCACCCTGGAAGACGAAGAGACCCTTGAGATGTTCGCTGCCCAGGTGGGGGCTGCAATTATCAACGCCCGACGCTACGGCGACGAACAGCGCGCCAAGGCGGACCAGGCCGCCCTTGTCAATACCTCGCCCGTGGGGGTTTTGGTCATCGATGCAAAAACGCGCGAGCTGGTGCAGTTCAATGAGGAAGCGCGCCGCCTCGCCGGTGGCTTGCGTGGTCAGGACCGATCTTTTGATCATGTCCTGTCGCTGTTCACCTTTCGGCGAATTGACGGGCGGGAGATTCCTCCGGCTGAGATGCCGGTGGAACGTTCCCTCAGGACGGGCGAGACCGTGCGCGCCGAAGAGATCAGCATCCAGCGTCAGGATGGTCAGGCCGTGACAACGCTCGTCAATGCAACCCCAATCCATTCGGAGGACGGAGACATTGTGTCGGTCGTTTCAACGATCCAGGACATCACGCCGCTGGAAGACCTCGAGCGTCTGCGCGCCGAGTTCCTGGGCATGGTGAGCCACGAGTTGCGCACACCCCTGACGTCCATCAAGGGATCCGCCGCAACCGCGCGAAGCGCTTCATACCCACTCGATCCTGCCGAGACTCGGCAGTTCTTCCGCATCATCGAAGAACAGGCCGACCATATGCGGGACCTGATCAACAATCTCCTCGATTTGGCCCGGATTGAAGCCGGCACGCTCTCGGTGGCTCCTGAACCGACGGACTTAGCGGACGTAGTCGACCAAGCACGCAACGCCTTCCTCAGCGGCGGCTACAGGAATAGCGTCGAAGTGTCCATCGCGCCAGACTTGCCCCGGATTCCGGTGGATCGGCAGCGAGTTGGCCAAGTCCTCTATAACCTCTTTTCCAACGCGTCGAAGTACTCGCGCGAATGGTCCACGATACGCGTCAGCGCCTTGGTGGAGGACGTGTACGTAGCCGTGAGCGTGATCGACGAGGGCCGTGGAATAGCGGCCGAGCAATTGCCCCGCCTGTTCAGCAAATTTTCGCGGATCGATCACGACGATGGTGCAGAGGTGGAGGGATTCGGGCTCGGCTTGGCGATCTGTCGCGGCATTGTCGAATCCCACGGTGGCCGTATCTGGGCCGAGAGCAACGGCGAGGGCCTCGGTACGCGGTTCACGTTCACGCTGCCCGCGGTTGTGGCGGCCGCCGAGACCGCGGACCCGACCAGCGCAGTCAGCACTGTCCGCACGCAGGGCGCGTCGGCCGCAGCGGAGCGCATCCTAGCCATCGACGACGACCCGCAAGTATTGCGGTATGTTCGGAGTGTTCTCTCGGGCGCTGGCTATTCGGTCGCTGTCACAAGCGAACCGGGCGAGTTGGACCGACTCATTGAGCTCGAGCAGCCCCATCTGATCCTGCTGAACTTGGTGCTGCCCGGAACCAGCGGCTTTGAACTGATCAAGCGCGTTCCTAACGTCTTTGAAGTCCCGGTCATATTCTTGACCGGTCGAGGCAGGGAACAGGACTTTGCCAGGGCCTTTGAGATGGGCGCCGCCGACTACGTTGTGAAGCCGTTTGCGCCTACGGAATTGGTGGCACGAATCCGGGCGGCGCTACATAAGCGGTCCGTATACCGGCAAGCCCAGGCGGTTGAGCCCTTCCGCCTGGGCGACCTTACGATCAACTACCTGGAACGCAGCGTCACCCTGGCAGGCCGCCCGGTGAAGCTCACGCCCACGCAGTTCAAACTGCTTGTGGAGCTATCGAGCAATGCCGGCCGGGTTTTGACCCATGACGAACTGTTGGTGAAGGTTTGGGGCGAGGGACACTCAGCCGACCAGCAGTTGCTGCGATCCTTCGTCAAGGGCCTGCGCGGAAAACTCGGAGACAACGCCCGGAACCCCGTCTATATCTTCACGGAGTCGGGGATCGGTTACCGGCTGGCCAAGCCCTAGCCGCTGGCGACGCGGCGGTTCGGTGCGCCCGGGCACAGTGGCTCGGCCCAGTCGATCGGCCGACCGAGTTCGACCAGACCTGGCGCGGCAGTCTTGATCGCCGGCTCGATTACTGTCTTCAGAATCGGCTAGCTCCGGCATCCAATTCGGGGCGTCCGGGAGCGCCGGCGTCAGTGGCGGACATGGCGTGATCGGGTGAATTTCCTGGGTACGGATTCGGTGGAGTCCACGCGGAACACGGTGGCCGATTCCCACGACACAGGGCCGCGGGGATTCTCCCGTGGCCCTGTGTCCAACTAATCGAGACTCTAAGCGTTTACACGCCGGCCTGGGCGCTGACACCTCTGGTGAGCGCTAGGTGGCTGGTCGAAGCGTTTCTGCCTCTCCGGCCTGGTCCTCCTCGTCTCTCTTCTCTCGTCGCGTTATCAACAGGATTAGTGCCAGTACGAGAGCAAACAGTACCGTCCAGAGGGACGTCTGGAATCTCCACTTCAGAAGTGTCGAGAACATCCCGAGAAGACCGAGCAGCCCCGGCCCAAGGATGCTGAAGACCAGGGCCTTTTCGGGAGTCCACACCTCGAAGTCCGCCAGGAGACTCGGGCCCGGGTTCTGCGGCAATGGGTAGATTCCGTAGCCAGCCTGGGCGGCGGTTGCCCGGAGATCATCAGCGGCGCTCAACTGTAACGGGGTCACTGAGGGACTGTCGGAGGAACCGCCGGGCGGGTTCGTAGGCGTCGGGTTGCCAGAGTCGCCGGGACCATTGGGACCGTTGGGGCCGTCAGGCGGGGCCGTGGGACCGTCCGGCGCGGGCGTGGGGTCGTTCGTCGGGGGCGTGGGCGCATCGGGTGTGGGCGTGGGCGCATCCGGCGTAGGCGTGGGCGCATCGGGTGTGGGCGTGGGCGCATCCGGCGTGGGCGTGGGCGCATCCGGCGTAGGCGTAGGCGCATCCGGCGTAGGCGTAGGCGTGGGCGTGGGACCGTCCGGCGGCGGATCAGGCAGAGTTACGACCGTCGAGATTGCCGTGCGACCCTGGCCGGCGTCCGACCAGGGACCCAAGCCCTCCACGTTGGACGCGGCCACCTGAACTTCATAGGCGGTATCGGAGTTCAGACCTGAGATTCTGGTCGTCGTGCCCGCTCCGACGAAGGGATGCGCGATCCACGATGCGGCGCCGACCTGCCGGTAGCGCAGGTCATAGTCGGTGATGGCCGGCCGGCCCTGGTTGGCAGGGGCTGTCCAGGTCACGTCAAGCTCGGTCTGCGGGCTGGCGCCCGGAACCAC
>LXNI01001206.1_pt1 | contig 23865 bp, 12 predicted proteins | sample 809091 | NCBI WGS metagenome assembly LXNI01 (sample SAMN04870527, study PRJNA318959) | sponge metagenome | biome: 01000161; feature: marine sponge reef; material: water | host: Sarcotragus foetidus | place: Greece: Milos, Mediterranean Sea | collected 2013-05-29 | depth 5-7 m | reverse complement strand
GCCCGGGTGACGTTCGACAAGGCCGTGGACGTGGTGGGCAGCCCCGGGCTGCGGATGCTCATCGACCGCGACCCGGCGGAGCCGAGCGATGGCGGCCACCGCTCCATGAAGCTCGACACCTCCAAGGCCACCACCAACACGACCACCCTGGAGTTCACCTACACCGTCGCGGTCGGGGACCTGGCCGCGTCGGGCGCCGCGTTCGCCGCCGACGGGTTTGCGCTGTGGCGGAACCTGAATCCCGATCCCGAGATTCCCCTTCCCCCCGGCATCGTGTTCGACGCGATCCACGCCGCGGGCAACGACGAGGTGGACGCCGACCTCAGCTACACGGCGGTCGCGGCGAACCCGGCCCACAAGGTGGACGGTGTGGCCGCGGTGTTCGCCTCCGCCGAAGTCGACGGCAACACGCTCATTGTCACCTTCGCGGAGGACCTCAGCACTGCGTCGAGGCCGGCGGGCAGCGCGTTCACTGTCAACGCCCGCCCCGAGCCCGACAGCCCCCAGTCCGAAGCCCGCAACGTGTCGGGCACCGCCGCCGCGGTCACCATCGACGGCGCAACCGTCACCGTCACCCTGGAGTCCGCCACCGCCGCCGGCGAGACCCTGCTCGTGCTCTACGCCGCACCGTCCGCCAGCCCGCTGCGCGACGCCACCGGCAACCAGATCCGCAACTTCACCCAAGCCGCCGACAACATCACCGGCGACGTGCCCACCGAGGTGCCCACCGGCGTCGGGGTGCTGGTGAGCAACATCGGGCAGACAGCTGCCGGTGGAGGGGGTGGCGGCGGCACCGATATGGCACAGGGGTTCACCACCGGGTCGAATTCGGGTGGCTACACCCTCCAAAGCGTCGAGGTGAAGTTCAACACTGCTTCGTCCGGCGTGACCGTGAAGCTGGCGACCGGGTTGCCGTCGGCCACGACGGAGATCGTGACCCTGAACAATCCGTCGTCGCTGGCTAAGGGCAATCTCACCTTCACTGCGCCGGCGAACACCACGCTGTCGGCCGACACGACCTACTTCGTGTGGATGTCGACCAGCAGTGGCAGCTTTTCCCACACGGGCTCCGACGACGAAGACTCAGGTGGTCAACCCGGCTGGAGTGTCGCGAACGACGCTCACTTCAGGAGCAAGACTTCGACTGGGTCGTGGAGCACCACAGGTGGCGCCCGGATGATCCGTGTCAACGGCACCGCTGTCGCCAGTTCAGATCCGACGATCACGATCGCGGCTGTGTCCTCGCCGGTGACTGAGGGCACCGCGGCGCAGTTCACGGTGACGGCGGATGCGGCGCCGAGCGCCAACCTGACAGTGAACTTGTCGGTGTCGGACGCGTCGGACAGCGACTTCGTGGCGTCCGGCGACGAGGGTTCCAAGACGGTGACGATCGCCGCGAATGCGACCAGCGCCACCTATTCGGTGGCGACGGTGGCCGACAGCACCGACGAGCCGAACGGTGACGTGACCGTCACGGTGGCGGCCGGCAGTGGCTACACGGTGGGCTCGACGGCTTCGGCCGCCGTGACGGTGAGCGACGACGACGCTGCGCCTAACCGTGCGCCGGTGTTCTCGGGCCAGGCTGCGACGGCGTCGGTCGCTGAGAACAGCGTCGACGGCACGGCGGTGGTGACGATCACAGCCACCGACGCGGACAATGACACGATCACCTATTCGCTCGACACGGCGTCGGACAAGGTGTTCGCCATCAGCTCGGGCGGTGCGATCACGGTGCAGGTGGACAGCGGCTCGGCGCTCGACCACGAAGCCAAGTCCTCCTACACGGTCACGGTGACCGCCACCGACCCCAGCAGCGCCGCGGCCACCCACAACATCACGGTCAGCGTGACCGACGTGAACGAGCCGCCGCCTGCTCCCGCCGCGCCGTCGGTGACGGCCGCGTCGCCGACCAGCGTGGAGGTGAGCTGGACGGCTCCCGATATGTCGGGCAGGCCGCCGATCACCGACTACGACGTGCGCTACAAGCTCTCGACCGCGTCCAACTGGACGAACCACAGCTTCACCGGCACCGGGACCACAACGACGATCTCGAGCCTGAACGCGGGCTCCACCTACAACGTGCAGGTCAGGGCCAAGAACCCCGAAGGCCAAAGCGGCTGGTCGGCGTCGGGCACAGGAAGCACTGATGCTGCGGCGGGGACGCAGATCACGAGTGTGGCGTTGGTGTCGAAGCCTCGCCTGGATGCGAACAACAATGGCACCAAGGACACCTATGGCGCGGGTCAGGCGATCGTGGTGGACGTGACGTGGTCTGAGCCGGTGAGCTGGGATGTGTCTGCGACCGGTGCGTCGGTCGCGGTGGGTCTCGATGTAGGCAGCACGGCGCGGCAGGCGACGCTGGTGACCGGCGGCGAGTCGAGCGGTACGGCGTCGACGCTGCGGTTCCGTTACGTGGTGGCGTCGGGCGACGTTGATGCTGATGGCGTGGCGGTGGCTGCGGCCATCGGCCAAACGTTGGTGGTGCTGGCCAGCGGGGCGACGCTGGTGAGTGCTGCGTCGCCGTCTGATCCGGCGGGGTTGGCTCATGGCGGGTTGGTTTCGCAGGCGGGTCATCTGGTGGACGGCACCAAGGAGGCGCCGGCGAACTCGGCGCCGGTGTGCACCGGTTCAGCGGCAGAGGGGAGTCGGCCGGTCAATGCCCCGCCGGAGACTTTGCAGTGGTTCAGCGGTCTGGTGTGCAGTGATGCCGACGGCGATCCGTTGACAGTGACGGCGAGCACTGATCCTGCCGGGGTGGCCGACGCAGGGTTCCCGACCTACCGGGCGTCCCAGCAGCGGCTGTATTTCATGGCGAAAGAGGCGTGCGCCCTGGCGGCGATCAGGCCGCCGCTGGATGATCCGTTCACCACGACGGTGACGTTGTCCGCGGTCGATACCGAGGGGGCTGTGGGGACCGGCACGGCGAAGTTCGTGACGAGCTATTCGGATTGTGAGACGCTGCCCCAGCCTCCGGCGGTGTCGAGCGTGGCGCTGGTGTCGACTCCGACGGTGGACGCCGACAGCAACGGCACGGCGGAGACCTACAAGGCGGGCGACGTGGTGCGCGCCCGGGTCACCTTCGACAAGGCGGTGGACGTGGTGGGCAGCCCGGCGCTGCGGATGCTCATCGACCGCGACCCGGCCGAGCCGAGCGACAACGGCCGCCGCACCATGAAGCTGGTCACCTCCGGGGCCACCACCAACACCACCACCCTGGAGTTCACCTACACCGTCGCCGTCGGGGACCTGGCCGTGTCGGGCATCGCGTTCGGCGCCGACGGGTTTGCGCTGTGGCGGAACCTGAATCCCGATCCCGAGATTCCCCCTCCCCCCCGGCATCGTCTTCGACGCGATCCACGCCGCGGGCAACGACGAGGTGGACGCCGACCTCAGCTACGCCGCGGTCGCCGCGAACCCAGCGCACAAGGTGGACGGGGTGGCGGCTGTGTTCTCGTCTGCGGAGGTGGACGGCGGAACGTTGACGGTGACGTTTGCCGAGAGCCTCGATGCCGCGTCGGCGCCGGCTGGCAGCGCGTTCACCGTCAACGCCCGCCCAGAGCCCGACAGCCCCCAGTCCGAATCCCGCAACGTGTCCGGCACCGCCGCCGCGGTGGTCATCGACGGCGCGACGGTCACCGTCGCCTTGGAGTCCGAGGTCGCCGCCGGCGAGACCGTTCTCGTGCTCTACGCCGCACCGTCCGCGAGCCCGCTGCGCGACACCACCGGCAACAAAGTCCTCGACTTCACCAAATCCGCCGCCAACAACACCGGAGCGGCGCCCCCCGGGCCCGCGCCGCTGGTGAGCAATATCGGGCAGTCGGCTAATGACCAAGGCCTCAGCGTGGACTGGTTCACGTCGTTCACCACCGGCAGCAACGACGACGGCTACACCCTGACCGGCGTGGACTTGGTGCTCCCCGACGGGGCGACACTCACCACGACCTTCGAGGTGCAGATCTATTCCACGACCGCCTCGCCGCGTAGGCCGGACAGCAAGCTGGGCACGCTGACGCACCCGGCCTCGCTGGTCTCGGGAACCAACACGTTCACCGCACCAGGGGCCGGCATCGACCTGGCGGCCAGCACGACCTATGGCGTCCTCTTCGATGTGACCAGCGCCGGGGGCGGAACGGTCGGCACAACGAACAGCAACGCCGAGGATTCGGGCACCGCTCCGGGCTGGAGCATCGGCGACACCGGCCTACACCGGACCCGCAACAGAAGTGATACCTGGTCAACAGACAGCGGCTCGCTGCGGTTTGCGATCAGAGGCCATGCGAAGTCGGGCGACACCGCGCCCAACAGTGCGCCGGTGTTCACGAACCAGCCGACGACCGCGTCGGTGGCCGAGAACAGCGCCGACGGCACGGCGGTGGCGACGGTCGCCGCGACCGACGCGGACGGCGACACGATCACCTATTCGCTGGACACGGCGGCAGACAAGGTGTTCGACATCAGCGCCGGCGGTGCGATCACGGTGCAGGTGGAGACCGGTTCGGCGCTGGATCACGAGGCCACTTCGAGCTACACGGTCACGGTGACCGCGACCGACGCCAACAGCGCCACGGCCACGCACAACATCACGATCAGCGTGTCCGACGTGGCCGAGCCACCTGCTGCGCCGGCGGCGCCGACGGTGACAGGGGCGTCCACGAGCAGCCTGACAGTGAGATGGACGGCCCCGGCGAACACCGGGCCGGCTGTGTTCGACTACAACGTGCGCTACAAGCTCTCGACCGCGACCACCTGGAAGAACCACAACTTCGTCAGCGCGGCGACCCTCACGACGATCCTGAGCCTGGACCCGGGCACCTACGACGTGCAGGTGAAAGCGCAGAACGCCGAAGGGCAGAGCCCCTGGTCGGATAGCGGCAGCGGCACCACGCACTCCACCATCACCATCGCGGCCGGCACCTCGCCGGTGACCGAGGGCACCGCAGCGACCTTCACGCTGACCGCCAGTCCGACGCCGAGCGCTGATCTGGTCGTCAACTTGACTGTGGCCGACGCAGCGGGCAGCAGCGATTTCGTGGCGGCGAGCGACGAGGGCTCCAAGACGGTGACGATCGCCGCCGACAACGCCACCGCCACCTACTCGATCTCGACGGTTGCCGACAGCACCGACGAGCCCAACGGCAACGTGACGGTCACGGTGAACGCGGGCACCGGCTACGCCCTGGCCGCAACGACCGCAGCAAGCGTCACAGTCGAAGACGACGACGTTCTGGTCCCGACGCTGGTCAGCAATACCGGGCAGGCCGACGGCGGCGACGCCACCCTCAACAACGACCACGCCCAGTCGTTCACCACCGGCAAGAGAGCCGACGGTTACACGCTGAACCAGGTGCGCCTCGAATTCGAAGTGACCTCCGGGACCGCGCCGACCTACACCGTGAAGATCCATGCCGACTCGAATGGCGAGCCCGGAGCCGAGGTGAGCGGGGGCGAGCTGACCCAGGTCGGAAGCCTGCCGAGCACCGCCGGCCTCGTCGAGTTCCGGGTCGCCGACCCCGGCGGCCTGGAACTGGCGGCCAAGACGAGGTACTGGGTCGTTGTCGACGTCACGTCGAACCCGAGCGCCACCACCACACTCGGGCGCACGACCGGGAAAGGGGAGGACTCGGGCGGCGCGACGGGCTGGACCATCGCCGACGACCGCCGCTGGCGGCTGAGCGCGACCACGGATTGGCAAAGCGAGGGGTCCAACGTCCTGAAGGTCTCCGTACACGGCACCGAGAACCCCGACACCATGCCGCCCGCCTTCGAGAGCGCGAAGGTGGACGGCACGACGCTGACGGTGACTTTCGACGAGGCCCTCGACACGAGTTCCGTCCCGGTTGGCAGCGTATTCACGGTGAGCGGCGACCTGAGCGGCGACCTGAGCGGCACGGGCACGATGACGATCTCCGACGCGACCGCGACGGTAACCCTCAGCAGCGCCCCGGAGACCGGCGAGGCGTTGACGGTGAGCTACACCGCGTCGAAGACCAACCCGTTGCGGGACGCCTTGGGGCATCAGGTGGCGACGTTCACCGGCGCGGCGGTGACCAACGAGACGGGCTTCGTCACCCTGGTCAGCAACACGGGCCAAGCCCAGGGCTCCAGTCACGATGATTCCCGCAACTGGGCACAGGCTTTCACGACGGGCAGCGGCGGCGGCGGCTACAAGCTGACCAGTGTTGGTGTGCGCTTTATCGTTCAGAATCAATCACATACCAACTGGGACGTCGAGCTGTGGTCGAATTCGGGGACGAGCCCCGGCGCCAAGCTCGCCACTTTGGACAAGCCGGCTTTGGTGTCCACTGGAGTGAACAAGTTCACCGCCGACGGCACGGGAATCGATCTGGATGCCGACACGACGTACTGGGTCGTTTGGAGCAACCGTTCAAATGGCGGTGACTCAATGTTCATCAAGACCACCACATCGGATGCTGAGGACCCAGGCAGCGCCGACGGCTGGAGCATTCACGACAGTTCCCAATTCAGGAACAACAACATGTGGAATGTCCAGGTCCAAAGCGGCATGATCTCCGTCGACGGCTACGCGAAGCCGGACGAGACGCCGCCTGCCTTCGAGAGCGCGGCGGTGGACGGAACGACGCTGAAGATCGTGTTCAGCGAGAACCTCGCCGCCACCTCGGTGCCCGCGCCGGGAGCTTTCGATGTGCAGGTGAACGGCAGCAGACGCAACGTGGCGACCAGCGGGGTAGCGATCGCCGACGACACGGTCACGCTGACGCTGTCGTCGGCCGTGGTTGTCGGTGCGACCGTCACCGTCGCCTACACCAAGCCGACCAGCAACCCGCTCCAGGACCTCGTCGGCAACGCCGTCGAAACGTTCGCCGCCGAGACGGTGGACGACGCGAGAACGAGGGTGACCGCGCTGGTCGTCTCCTCGACGGCGGGCGCCGACAACAGCTACGCCATCGGCGACACGATCTCGCTCCAAGCGACCTTCAGCGAAGCCGTGACAGTGACCACGGCCGGGGGGAATCCGCGCATTCCGTTCGCCCTCGGCGCAGAGACGGAGTACGCCACCTACCACTCAGGCAGCACCACCACGACGCTGGAGTTCCGCTACACGGTGGCCGAAGGCGACCTGGACAGCGATGGAATCTCGGTCGCTGCGAACGCGCTGGAGCTCAACGGCGGCACCATCAACGACAGCAGCGGGAACGCGGCGAGGCTCGCCCATGCGGCGGTGGCGGCGAGCGCTAACCACAAAGTCGACGGGGTGCGCCCCACAGTGACGCGCGCAACCGTCAAGCGCGACAAGATCACGCTCACCTGGGCCGAGACGCTGAGAACCAGCACACCACCGGTCGACGCCGACTTCGCGGTGACCGTCGCCGGCAGTGCAGCGCCGCTGGCGGCCTCGAACTCGGTGTCGATAAGCGGCCGCGTGCTCACCTTGACCCTGGCATCGCCTGTGAGCCCCGACGCAGCGGTGGTCCGGGTTGCATACACGGCCGACGCTGCCCGCCCCATCGCCGACCTGCCCGGCAACGAAGCCGCTTCCCCCGTCACCTGGACCGTCACCAACGACCCCTCGCCGACCTTCGACGACGGGGCCAGCGCAACCTTCACCATCGCCGAGAATTCTCCGCCCGGCGCAGAGGTCGGCACACTGGCAGTGACGAGCGGAGATGTCGAGCTGGCCTTCTCGCTGAGCAGCGCCGGCACCGACCACGAGTCGTTCGCCATTGACAACGCGGGCCGGATAACCGTGGCGTCCGGCGCCACGCTCGATTTCGAGACCAAGTCGAGCTACTCGATCGTCGCCAGCGTGACCGACGGCACCGACACCGACGGGAACCCGCAGACCCCCGGTTCCGAGACCCCCGACGACACGATCGACGTCACGATCACCCTCACCGACGTCGCTCTGCCGGGCGCGCCCCGGCCCGTTCCCTTCAGAGACAAGAGCAGCAACCTCGTGATCGGCGACGCACTCGACGGCGCCATTCGCCTGCGCTGGCAACGGCCCACCGGCTCGACGCCGGTCACCGGCTACCGCATCCACTGGTGGCAGAAGGACAACTACGCCACCACTGCCATGCACGTGGACGTTGCCGCGGTGGCGATTGGGAATGACCACCAGGACTACACCATCACCGGGCTGACCAACGGTGTGACCTACGGCGCCGCGTACAGCTCGATCAACAGCGAAGGCCATAGCCCGTTGACGCTCCCGTCGACATTCGATAGTTCCTTCGTCACCCCCACCGCGGAAACGGGACTCGATGTGAACCGCACGCCGGGGTCGCTGAGCGTCTCGTCGGACACCGCGGGACAACTGCGGGTGCAGTGGGCCGCTCCGGGCAACACCAGCAACGTCCTGAAATACAAGGTCGCGTGGTCGTCCTCCACCTCGTTCATAGGGGCAACATCCGCGGAGGTGGGAGCGAACGGGCGCAGCCACACCATTACGGGCCTCACCGGCGGACAGGCCTACGTGGTACGAATTTCGACGGTCTACAAGCACACCAGCGGCGGCGAGGGCCAATTCGAGGCGCACGCCTTCATCTCGGGGACGGCCCTCTCCGGCCCGTCCTCGGTCACGGACCTTGCGGTCGAAGTGGACGACGGGCAGCTGCACCTGAGCTGGGAGCCCCCGGCGAGCGACGGCGGCCTGCCCATCGCCCGCTACGAAGTGCAATGGAGCGAATCCGGCTCGTCGACCACCAATGAGGCGAACGTGGGCCTCGCCAAGTCCTACACAGTCACCGGGCTGACCAACGAGCAGGCCTACGACATCAAGGTCCGCGCCGTCAACGCCGGCACCGACCCGAACCCCGGCGGCAACAGCGCGGCACGCACCTTCGACGGCGCCTTCGCCACCGTCACTGCAACGCCCAACTCGCCGCCGACCTCCGCCGACGTGATCAAGGACACGTCGTTGGATTCCGAGTACATGTTCGCAGCAGCGGACTTCCCGTTCACCGACGTGAGCCCGGGCGACAAGCTCACGGCAGTCACGGTGGTGACCCTGCCGGACCCGACCCACGGCACCCTCAACTACGGCAATCCTCGCAAGGCGGTGTCGGTAGGCGACCGGTTCGTGCCGGGGGACCTCGACGCACTGATCTTCGCGCCGACATCGGGATACTCCGGCACCGCCTCGTTCATGTTCCGGGTCGAGGACTCCCACGGCGCCGAGTCGGGCGCGAACACGGTCTATGTCCGAGTGGCGGATACTCCCGCGGGGACATATGTGCTCGGGGTTTCGCTCGTCTCGAATCCGGGCGCAGACCGGACCTACGCAATAGGCGACACGATCCAACTGCGGGGGACTTTCAATCAAAACGTGACGGTGTCCACAACAGCGGGGACGCCGCGCATCGAGTTCACTCTGGGCGCGGCGACGAAGTACGCGGAGTACGTCTCAGGCACCGGCACGCAGTCGTTGGTGTTCAGCTACACGGTGGCCGCGGGCGACGCAGACAGCGACGGGATAGCGGTCGCCGCCAACAAGCTGCAACTCAACGGCGGCACCATCGGCGACGGGAGCCTGAACGCCGTGACTCTCACCCATGCGGCAGTGGCGGCAGACAACGGCCACCAGGTGGACGGCGTGGCGCCCTCGGTCATGGGCGCACCGGCATTTGTCTCCGCACCGGCGGCCGGCGACACCTACAGGCTGGGCGAGCACCTCGACGTGGCGCTGTCGTTCACCGAGCCAGTCGTCGTCAACGGCGCTCCGCAACTCGCGGTGCTGGTGGGCAACCAGACGCGGCAGGCGACCTACCACGCCGGCAGCGGTACCGCAGAGCTCACCTTCCGCTACACACTGGTCGTGGGGGACGTCGATACCGATGGCGTCTCGATAGCGAACGGCACGCTGGCGCTCAACAGCGGCACCATTGCCGACGTCCCCGGCAACGCGGCGACGCTCGCCTACAGCGCATTGGCGGCGCAGTCAGACCACAAGGTGAACGCTGCACGCGACGCCGCGCCGACTGGAGCGACGGCGAACGGGCGCTGGTTGACGTTGACGTTCAACAAGAGTGTGTCGGCGGTGCTGGACTCTTCGAATGAGGACCCCGGCGCGGGTGACCTCGGCACGGCCTGGCAGCGTTTGGGCTGGGCGTTCAGGGTGTCGGGTGCTTACAAGGACGGGGTCCGGCTTCGAAACCTGCATCCGAGGGTGTGGTCGGTAAGTGGCAAGACGGTGACGCTGCGGCAGGGCGACACAGCGTTCTTGCCGGGCAGTTCAGGTATCTCGGTGATCTACGACGAAGACATTGCCGCATCGGCGGGTGCGGTGTTGCGCGACTCGGACGGCAACAACGTGCCGGGGTTCTCGTTGACCGATGCCCAGGTAACCAACAACACCCCGGGCTCGGCGCGGCCGTTGCTTACCGCGGCGCAGGTGGCGGGAACGGAGTTGACGCTGAGGTTCGACACGGAGCTCGACACCGCCTCGACGCCGGCGGGGGACCGGTTCAAGGTGACGGTGCATCCCAGGGGCTGGAACGCGGAGTCGCGGTTCGTGTCGGGGACTGGCACAGCGACGGTGAGGGACTCGACGGTGACCGTGACGCTGGGGTCCCCGGTGGAGCAGGACGCCACCGTGCGAGTGGCTTACGACAAGCCCGACGCGAACACATTGCGGGCCACGACAGGCACCACGCAGGCCGAGGTGGACGACATCTGGTGGGCGCCGGTCTCTGTGATGGACCGGACCGCCCCGAAGCTGCACAGCGTCTTCGCGACCGACAGCGTCGTTTGGGTGAATTACGACGAGAAGCTCGACACCACCTCGGCACCGGCCACCAGCGACTTCACTGTGGTCAAGGGCACGACTACGGCGACGCTGTCCGGAATTATGTTGGCAGAGGACGGGGTTGGGGTGTCATTCTCAGCGCCGGGTTCGACGGGTGCGGTCAAGGTGAGCTACTCGCCGGGCACGAATCCGATCCGGGACGTCGCCGGCAACGACGCCGCGGCGTTCTCCGCGCAAACGGCGACCGACGAGAACATCACCGGGGTTCCGACGCTGACCGGGGCCGAGACGGATGGTGACCTGGTGACACTCAAGTTCAACCGGCCGCTGAAGGGGACGAACGTGCCGGCGGTGAGCGCGTTCAAGGTTCAGGATTTGCTCGCGGCGCAGATCAGCGGGTTCGACTGGGCCCAGACGATCCGCAGCGTGTCAGTTCGCGGCACCACGGTGGTGCTCGACGTGAGCCCGGGAATCTTCGCATGCGCAGCGGCGAGAGTGAGCTACACCCAACCCGATGAGGGCGCGCTGACCAATCTCGGCACCGGCAAGGTCGTCAGTTTTTCCGACCAGAGCATCACGAACCTGCACGCGAGCCGCTGCGTGTTCGACCCGGTCCGGATTGCGTCAATGGACGGGACCGAGGGGGCATCGGGCAACGCGGGCCGCAAGATGAGCGTGCAGTTCGACCGACGGCTGCGGAGCAGTTCGGTGCCCAGCAGCGACAGCCTCACGGTCACTTCAGGACCGGGTGGGGATGCTGGGCCGATCGAGGTCGACGACGTGCAACTCCTCGACGACGTCACCCGACTGCTGCTGACGCTGAGCCTGGCGCCCTCCGAAGGCGAGCAGCTGACGCTCAGCTACCAGCCGCCGCGCTCGAACCCCGGCTTGATCGACAGCGACGGCAACCAGATAGCGCCGTTCTCGGCAGCGGTGGAAATCCCCGAACCGGCAAACCGAGCGCCGGTATTCAGGGGAGCGGCACCGGGGTGGAACAACGCTCCGCCGGGGACGCTGGTGAGCCTGGTGGCGTCACAGGACGACTTCGTTGATCCCGATGGTGACCCGTTGACGTTCGAGCTGACTGCCAGCCGCGGCGATGTGCACACGCCGGGTCTGCTCACCTATAGCGAACAGCACGGGCGGATCTTCTTCGCGGCCAAGAACGCGTGCGGGCTGGCGAGCGTGGACCCGCTCCTGCCTTTGGTGTTCGACACGGTCGTCACGATGACCGCGACTGATCCCGACGGCGCGGCGGCGTCCACCACCGCTACGTTCCGCACCGACCGCACCGGCTATGTGTGCGCGTCGCTGACCGAGGCTTCGGTGGACGGCGCGACGGTCACGCTCGACTTCGACGCAGCCTTCGCCAAGGGCGTGGTGCTGGACGCGGACTCGATGTTGCGGCTGCACACAGTGCCCGCAGCATCGGAGTTCGTGGTGACAGCCGACGGCGAGGAAATCCTCCTCGCAGCCGCTGATGCGGTGACCGCGGAGGGCACCACGATCACCCTGACGTTGGCATCGCCGGTGACCTCAGACCACACGGTCGCTGTCTCCTACGTGCCAGGTGACAGCCCGGTTGCGTTCGCATTCGCGGGCCAGCTCGCAACCAACGAGACCCCGCCGCCGCCAGAACCCCCCGAACCCGAAGAACCCGCCTGCGACGCCGCACCCGGCGACGGCGATGCCACGATGCCGACTTGCGCTGCGGTCGCCGGCAACGTGCTCACGCTCACCTTCAACCGCGACCTGAGGGCCATCAACGACGCCACGGCCCGAACCCTGCGGTGGTACTTCCTGATCGAGGGCGCCTTCCACCACGGCACGCCGATCACCCAATCACCCAGCAGCGTCGCCGTCGACGGCAACACCGTCACACTGACGCTCGGCACCGCCGTACAACCCGGCAACGACGTCACCGTCAGCTACTTCGACGACACCCTCCACGACACCAACGGCACCCCTATCGCGAACTTCGCCACCACCCTCATCACCACAGCAAAAAACTGAAGCTCGCTTTCGGTCCATCGGGCGGGCGCATGCGGGCACGGCATCGAAGTTTCGTCACATATGCTCATAGGTATATGAGCATCACGGATAGAGCAGAGAATCGAGGAGCCGTTCGCGTCGTCGCAGCATGTGCGGTTGCCGTGCTCCTCGTGTCGGGCACGGCTCTGGTAGCTGGCGCGTCGACGTCCGGTGTGGGGTGTTCAGCGGGTACGTCGTCGATCACGGTGTCGTGGTACGGCGAATTCCGCGCCTACCAGTACACGGCGTGGGTGCGGAACTCCGCGGGCACCGAGACCAGGAAGATCGTGGACTGGAGCGGGCGGACCACGGGATATGCCTCGGCGGAGTTCACCGATCTGTCTGCGGGTGCCTACACCGTGGGCGTGACCATGCAGACCGTCGACGGCTCGTGGATCGGCATCGGGGAAGCGAGCTGCACGGTCGCCACCACCGACACGACGGCGACTACTGCTGCGCCGGCCGCCACGACCACCACGACGCCAGCGGGTTCGGCAGGCAGCCTGTCGTGCTCGGCCACCTCGTCGTCGCTCGAGGTGACGTTGAACCCGGCGGACGGGACGACCGGCTGGGAGGTGTGGGCTGAGTTCTCACTGGGATATCCGAGGCTCGGGCAGTTCATCCCCGTCGTGGACGGAACCGACGAAGAACTCACCCATGAGTTCACGTCGGTCGCCCAGGGCACGTGGAGCGTGACCGGGACTGCCTTCTTCGACGGCTCGCACAGCACGCTCGCAGGCGTCAGCTGCACAGTGGCCGGCGGTCTGTAGCGCTTGCGCGACCTAGGGCGTCAGGCGGCGATCCGCAACGGCGGGAACGCTGAGCAGTCCTGCTGATGCGCGCTTATCTGAAAACCATCCGGTGGGCATGGGCGGTGGCTGCGGTTGCTGCTGGGCTGCTGCTCGTGGCTGGCTGCACCAGCAGTGACGACATCGGCGCTGGTGCGGACACCGCAACCACCGGTGATGGCGATGAGACATCAGCTCCGTCGAAGTCCGATCCTGTCGCTTACACGCAGTTCGTCGTGGACCAGGCAATCGACCGTTATCAGGCCGAGGGTCTCGACGCCACCCTTGCCCATTACAACGACCCGTCCAGCGTCGAGGATGAGTGGTATGTGTTCGTCATCGGCCGCGACGACACCGTGATCGGCCACTACGAACCCAGCCGGCGGGGACTGGACGTCAAGGGAAGCGTGGGCACCGACATCAACGGCTACAACTTCGGTCCCGAGATGCTTGCTGCGACCGAAGCAGGCCGCTGGGTGCCGTATGTGTACGTCAACCCCGCAGCGGAGACCCTCGGCGACGAGGGCGTGTTCGAACTGAAGAACTCATGGGTTGTCCGCCATGACGGGCTGCTGTTCGGCTCGGGCTGGTACGTCAACTCCGAGGAGTTCGCGCCGCGGCTCTTCTCCGAGGCGGCTGAGCACTTTCGCAGCGGCGGGATGGCCGCCGTCTTGGACTTCTACACCGACCCCCAAGGCATCTCTGCAGGCCTCATCCCGACCGCGGAGTACTACAACAGGACGGGCACGCTCGGCGGGTACTTCTCAGGGATCATCGCCGCCCCCGACGGCAAGATCCTGGCCCACATAGACCCGACGCTCATCGGAACCGACGTCGCCGATCTGCTGGGCCCCGCAGTGCGCAACGCCACCGCAGAAGGCGGATGGATCACCGCCAAGGACAACCCTGCCGAGGCCGGCGTTCCCCGCAAGATGCGCATGTGGCTGATCGACGTGGAGGGCACCCTCATCGGCGGCGGCTGGTATCAGAACGACGGAGCCGGCTGAGAGACGGGGAAGAGCGAGGCATCAGCACTTCCCACGCGGCCGACTGGTGCGCAGGCGCGCAGACCTACGCTGCAAACGGGAGCCGAGTGCAGACGATCAGAACTTGGGGGAAAGCACATGGACGCGATGGACCTGGGAAGTCTGAACTGGTGGGCGATCATCGTTGCGATCGTCTTCAACCAGGTGCTCGGCGCGGCGTGGTACAGCACGCTCGCCAAGCCGTGGATGGCCGAAGTCGGGCTGACCGACGAGGACATGGAAGCGATGAAGGGAACCCCGCGGCAGTGGTACCCCTACGTGCTGGCGATCGTGCTCGCGTTCGTCTTCACGCTGGCGCTGGCGCTGCTGGGCCAAGGTCTCGATGTCGACACTTTCGGCGAAGGACTCGGGTTGGGCGTGCTGGCCGCTGTGGGCTTTGTCGTCACGTCCAACGGAATCAACTACGCCTTCGAGGGTCGCAGCTTCAGGCTTCTTGCGATCAACTCCGGCTACCCGCTGATCTCTTACAGCGTCATCGGCCTGCTGCTGGCTCTGTGGCGCTAACGACGGTGCCTCAGCGCTGCAGGGGCAACCTCAGATCCAGGGGTTGACCACCTCGACCCCGCAGTCCTTGAAGTCGTTCACGTTCCTCGTGATGACTGACGCGTCAAGGGACCGCGCAATGGCGGCGATCTGGCAATCGGCCTGGCTGATCGGACGGCCGCTGGATCGACGATCAGCGGCAATCGCGGCGTACATCCGGGCGGCGTCGCTGTCGAATGGCAGAACGCGTCCAGCGAACAGCACATCGAACGCGTGCGCTGCCGCCGAGGCAAGGCCGCGCTGCCGCTCGCCCTCGGGCAGGATGGCGATGCCCGTACGGACTTCCGCTTCGGTCACTGCTGTGACATAGAGGCTGTCGCTCTGCTGGCGGTCCAGCCACGCCAAGACCCCAGCGTGTGGGCGCACGCGCATGGCTTCAGAAACGACGTTGGTATCGAGGATGAGCACGGTCGCGGCTCTCACTCAAAGTCAGGAGGTTGGCGCATCGGCTCCCTGGGCGGGATATCCAACTGTTCGACACCGAACGGTCGGAAGCATTCATGGATGGCCGTTCCCAAGTTCTCTTGAGCCGCGACTTCCTCATCCAACGCAGCCGTGAGAATGTCGCGAGCCTCTTGCTCCATGGAGCAGCCGTGCACCGCTGCGCGAATGCGCAGGCGCCGTTTCAGCCCCTCATCGAGATTTCGCACTGTGATGCTTGCCATGAGCCTTCCTGAGCATCGCCTGCAACCAGTGTATGCATTGCATGCATTGACAGCGTTGCAATCACCGATGCTGCGACGCGGCACGGGATGGGTGGATCGGCCGGGGCGGGTGCGTTGGGGTTGTCGCAGTCTCAGCAGTTCCTCTCGTGGGTGGCGCCCCTATGTGGCGGCGAGGGTGCTGGCGATGTGGCGGAATGCTGAGTATTTGGGCTGGTCGATCGCCACCTGGTGAGCGACTGAGGTGCGCAGGTAGTCCGCAAGACCCGGCGTGTCGAGTGGCATCGAGCCGTCTCGCAGGGCGTGAACGAGGCGCCAGCGCAGGGTGGTGACGTGCTCGGCGACCGCGTCGTCCCCAGCGGGGCGGTCACCACTGTTCGCAGCGCTGTCGCCGACCAGTGCAGTGAGCTGCTCCAGTTCATAGCGGTGCAGTTGGGGGCCGATGAGGCGTTCCCGCAGGGCGATGTCGATGGAATTGCCGGCTACCAGCGCCAGGAAGTTCGTGCGACCTTCGGTGGCCTGGCGGACCTCGCCGTGCAAGAAGTCGCGCACGCTCTCGAGCAGCTCGTCGACGCGGGGCATATCGCCGGCTGCGGCATGGGCCACAGCGCTGGTGAGGCTGCCGCCGAGCGGTGACAGCTCGCTCGGTCGACGGCCGAAATCGGGTTCGAGCAGGCCGAGTTCTGCGACTGCCGGCTGGAATTCGACCGGCCCGGGGATGATCAGGTTCACACAGTCGAGCTGGCATTCCGAGCTGCGGCGGCCGATTCCCGGCCGTTCCACGGTGGCGTCGGAACCCGTCCGGTAGCGATCGGCCATGCCCAGGCACCCGACCGCCCACCAGAACGAGCCGAACACCTCCCAGTACTGCACGCGATCTCGGTCGACGGGTGTGCCCGCAACGTCTTGGTAGCCGGCGAACAGGTCCTCGTAGTGGCCGAAGCCGCCGACGGGCAGGTGACGCTGGCCGAAGCGCCACGAGTTGGTGCACATCCAGCCCAAGTCACGCATCGGGTCGCCGATATGCGCGGTTTCCCAGTCGAGCACGGCGACGAGGCCTTCGACGGGGTCCACCATGATGTTCCCGTTGCGAAAGTCGTTGTGCACCAGCGTCAGCTCCACCGATCCGCGTCCTGAGAGCTGCTCGCTCAGCCAGCGGGCGGCGTAATCGATCATTGGCTGCGGGGTGGGCATCTCCTTGCATCGGTCCCAGGTCTCAGCGAGGTAGTCCGCCGGTTCGAATCGGCGCAGCACTGCGGCCAACCCCGTTGCGTTGACGTCGACGCTGTGGATGCGGGCCATCTCCTGCCCGCACTGGAATGCGAGCTTCTTGCGCGCCTGGCCCAGTTCGGGCAGCCGGGCGATGCGAGCCCCGAGCGTGACGCCGTCCATCCACTCCATCAGAAAGCCCGCTCCGACGCCGTCGGTGGGCTGCAGCACGTAGAGGACTTGGGGCTCGGGAACCCCGCCAGAGCGGGCCGTGCTCATGCAGAGCGCCTCGGCGGCCACGCCGGTGACGTTGTCTCCTTCGCGGTCCTCTCCGTCAGGTCCCCGACGCAGGCAGATGTCGAATGTCGCTGCGGGCTCAGCAGCACTTCGACAGCGCAGCCGGTAGCTCTCCATGCTGGCGCCACCGCTCAGTCGCTCGGCGTCCACCAAGCCGGCGCAATCAGCGATCTCGCGGCGCACTGCAGCATCGAGCGCGTCGAAGAACTGCGGCACGGGGTGCGAAAGCTCGCTGCTCACGACGTGCTTGCTGGTCGGCGACCGGCCCCGAGGGAATACAGCGCTTCAGCCGTCCTTCTGCTGGGAGCCGAAGATCGTGGGCGGGCCCTTGCGCGACCAGTCGGGCGCGCCGTGCATCTGGCGGCCGTCGATGGTGAGCATCTGGGAGGCCTCGCCGCCACAGAGGCGGCCCCCGCTCGCGCCGAGGACGCCGTTCGCGCCGACGTGACTGATCGGGTAGGAGTCGATGGCCGAATAGGTCTGCAGCAGCAGGGGCCGGGGCCGCGGCGAGTTGTTCGGTAGCGATCCGTGGATCATGCAGCAGTTGTGGACGGTGACCGAGCCCGCCGGACCGCCCAGGTACACCATCTGGTCGAGGTCAAGCGTCGCGACATCGGCGTCAGCCATGGAACCCGCCCAGTTCCCGTCCGGTGCGTACTGGTCATACAGCGGGCCGCGGTGGCTGCCAGGCAGCACGCCCATCGGGGACATCTCACCGTCGACGTCTTCGAGGTAGACGCCGATGGTGAGCGGCGTGAGGTCGGTATGGGGCCAGAACTGGATGTCTTGGTGCCATTTCACTTCCTCGCCGCCGCCGGACCACTTGAAGTTCAGCTTGGAGTGGTGGTAGCGCACCGGCCCGCCGAGCAAGGCCGAGGCGAGCTGCGCCGGCGGACCTTCGAAGGTGAACCGTGCATAGCTCGGGTGCTGGTCGACCGGTGAGATGAGTCGCCTGAGCCGGGGCGCCTCTGGCGTGTGGGCGGGCTCAAGGTCGAACACCTTGCCTGAGGCCGTCTGCGAGCGGCTGGCCTCGATGAACTCTGCGGTCACGCTGCGAAGCTCGTCGAGCCAGTCCGGTCCGACGAAGTTCGGCAAGCACAGATAACCGTTCGCCTCGTAGTCGGCACGCTGGCTGTCCGAGATGGGATCGCTGGTGGGCGGGGCAACATCGGCGAGGGTCATAGCTGAAACCGTACCGGGCGACGCACTCCCGAATCTGGGTGTAGAGGCAAATGCCGCTGCGATGGAACGCTCGCCGCGGTGGCTTGGTGCTTTGGAGCCGCGCAGGTAGGTGCGCCCGCTGTGGAGGCGGCAGAACCCTCTGCTCCAGCGATCCAGCAGGTCGCAACGTCGCAGAGTCTCCTGCCGCCTCCACAGCTATGGCATCTGTGCCTACTGGCTCGAGTCCTTAGGGTGAGTCGATGGCTGCGGATCTGGTGATTTCCGGTGGTCGGCTCGTTGTTCCGGCCGATGCCGCTGAACCGGTCGATGTGGTGGTCTCCGGTGGCCGCATCACTGCGGTCGTACCGTTCGGCGAGGCCCCGCAGGCGCAGCGGACGCTGGACGCGTCAGACGCTTGGGTCATGCCCGGGTTTGTCGACATCCAGGTGCACTTCCGCACGCCGGGCGGCACCGACAGCGAAGACATTGCGTCCGGTGCCGCCGGTGCGGCGATGGGCGGCGTCACGGCGTGCGTGATGATGCCCAACACGACTCCGCCCATCGATACGCCCGACATGGTCCGCGACGTGATGGCGATCGCTGCCGCTGCACCCTGCGATGTTCGGACGTCGGCCGCCATCACCGCGGGACGGGCGGGGGAGAGGCTCGCTGACCTGCCGGCGCTCTATCGCGTGGGCGTGCGCGTGTTCACCGACGACGGTGATTGCGTGGCCGATGACGCGCTGATGGAGGCTGCGCTGGCCGTGACCACCGAACTGCCCGGAGCAGTGATCAGCCAGCACGCGGAAGATCCCGCGATGGTTGCTGGGGGCGTCATCAACGCCGGTGCTGTCGCCGAGCGACTGGGCGTGCAAGGGCGCCCCGCAAACGCAGAGGTGTCCGTGGTCCACCGTGACATCGAACTTGCCCGGCGAACGGGCGGTCGCTACCACGTCCTGCACCTCTCCACGGCCGCAGCCATGGAGTTGGTCGCGCAGGCCAAGAGAGACGGGGTTGCGGTCACCGCTGAGGTGACGCCGCAACACTTGGTGCTCACGCAAGACGATGTCGAGCGGCTCGGCACGACCGCCAAGATGAATCCGCCCTTGCGACTGGCAAGCGACGTCACCGCACTGCGTCGAGCCATAGTCGACGGTTCCCTGGACGCCGTTGCGACCGATCACGCACCGCATCATCCGGCGCTGAAGGACCGGCCGCTCGCGGACGCCCCGCCAGGCATGATCGGGGTGGAGACGATGGCATCGGTGGTGTGGTCGCAGCTCGTTGCGTCCGGGCAGATGTCGCCGGCTCGGTTCGTCGAGGTCGTCTCGACAGCGCCTGCTCGCATCGCCGGCATCGCCGATCATGGCCAGCCCGTCGCGGCGGGCCGCCCGGCGAATCTGACCGTGTTCGACCCAGCCGCGCGGTGGACCGTTGACGCGAGTGCGCTGCAGTCGCGCAGTCTGAATTCGCCATGGGCCGGCCGCACGCTGACCGGCCGAGTGCGTCACACCGTGCTGGCAGGCCGCCCGGTCGTCGTGGGATCCGAGCTGAGCGACTGAGTCCCCGAATCCGAGACTGGCGCTTGCGACGTGGGAGCGAACTGAGCGATTGAGCAATGCTCAGTGGGATTGGGCTACCAGGCGCCGGCCTCGCGCCACTGCTCGAGTTGATCCCATTCGGCACCGGCCTCCAGCAGCACCTCTTCGGTGTGCTGGCCGAGTTCGGCTACCCAGGTGCCCGTGCGCGTCGGGGTGTCCGTCATGGTGATGGGACAGCCCACCCACGTCTGGGGACCCCACTCGTCATTGGGAGCCTTGACCAGGTAGTTGTTGGCGTAGGGCTGATCGCTCGCAACGACTTCGGAGTGCGTGCGCACCGGGCAGAAGCGCTGCTCAGCAGCTTCGAGGCGCTTGGACCATTCCTCGGTGCTGCGGGTCTGGAACACCTCGGTGAAGAACGCCCGCAGCTCGATCGCAACCTCACGTGGCACGAAGTAGGCGTTCCACGTCGGATGATCGACGAGGTCCGGGCGTTCGATTGCTTCGCACATGCCGGGCCAAAGGTGCTCGGGGCAGCCTGCCATGGCGATATAGCCGTCAGCGGTCGGGAAGATGCCGTACAGCGCATGGACCAGCGGGTGCCCGCCGTTGGAGCGGCCGGCCTCCTCACCGGTGAGCAGCAGGTGCGTGTACTCCACAGCCTGCAACCAGATCTGCCCGCCCAGCAGACTCACGTCGACGCGCTGGCCCCGGCCAGTGCGCTCCCGGGCGTACAACGCCGCGAGGATGCCGGTCTGGAGGTTCTGGGCACCGCAGTGGTCCGCCACCAATGTCCCGTAGGTGGCCAGAGGGCCGCCGTCGTAACCGCTCGATGCGATCACACCGCCCGATGCCTGTCCGGCAATGTCGGCTCCCTCCCGGTCCGCGTCGGGCCCGACGGGCCCCAGAAAGCTCCCCGCCGCCCAGATGATGCGAGGGTTCACCGCGGCCAGATCGTCATAGCTCAAACCCCACTCGTCGAGCGTTCCGGGTTTGAAGTTGGACAGCACGACATCGGCAGTCTCCACGAGCTTCAGGAACGCCTCGCGGCCAGCCGGCACGCGCAGGTCGAGAGTGACCGAGCGCTTGTCCCGGTTGCACGCGATGAACACCGAGGTGTGTCCGAGATCCTCGATCATGCCGACGTGGCGGCCGACATCGCCGATCTGCGGCAGCTCGATCTTGATGACTTCGGCTCCGAGGCCGTGCAGCATGGCGCCGGCCTGCGGGCCTTGCACCAGCGTGGACAGATCCAGAATTCGTACTCCATCGAGTGCGCCGGCCATGGGTTCCCCTCGTTCTCAGTGGTGTCCTAGCAATTGCTGATGATCGTAGTGAGCACTGACTGAGGCACTCGCCCGACAGCCCTCGGGACAGACCTGACGTTGGCCCGAGCGAAGTGCACCAAAGCAGGCCACGGCTGCGAGAATGGGCGACCGTGACGGATACGGCCGCTGCAGCTACCGAGCTCGACGAGGCATCTGCGCGCACGCTGCGGTTCTCGATCCTCATCTCCGCCATCCGCTGCACGCTGACCTACGTGTTCCTGCCGTACGTCGCGGTGTTCATCGGGCTTGCACCGGGCGTCGGACCGGCGGTCGGCATACCCATCGCGCTGGTCGCGCTCTGGGCCAACGTCGCCAGCATCAGGCGGCACTGGCACTCCGATCACCGCTGGAAATGGCCGGTGAGCGTGCTCAACGTCGGGATCATCATCCTGCTGATCATCCTGCTCATTCTCGACGTCGGGCAACTGCTGTAGTTCGCGACGGCCCGACTCCGGTGGAGGCGTCCCGGGGATGTGTCAAGTGAGGTTCGCCGGATGCATGTGCTGATCACCGGGGCCGCAGGAATGCTCGGCCGCAAGTTGACCAAGCGATTGGTGGACGCCGGCACGCTGCGGGCACGTCCCGTCGACCGGATCGATCTTGTCGACATCGTCGAGGCGCCGGCCCACGGCGCCATCTGCAGTGCACACGTCGCCGACCTCTGCGAGCCAGGCGTCGCCGCCGAGCTGCTTGACCCGGTCCCAGATGTGATCTTCCACCTTGCCGGCGTCGTGTCCGGTGAAGCCGAGGCCAACTTCGACAAGGGGATGGCTGTCAACATCGACGGCACCCGGGCACTGTTCGAAGCGGTGCGTTTCGCTGAGGGCACGCCTCGGGTCGTGTTCACGTCGTCGATAGCAGTCTTCGGTGCGCCCTTTCCCGATCCGATCCCCGACGACTTTCACCTGACGCCGCTCACCTCCTACGGCTCGCAGAAGATGATCGCCGAGACGCTTCTGGCCGACTACAGCCGCCGTGGCTTCTTCGACGGCATCGGCATACGGCTGCCCACCATCAGCGTTCGCCCCGGTGCCCCCAATGCTGCGGCTTCCGGCTTCTTCAGCGGCATCATCCGAGAACCGCTGGCTGGACAAAACGCTGTGCTGCCCGTCGCCAGATCGGTGCGCCACAGCCACGCCAGTCCCCGTACGGCAATCGGGTACATGATCCACGCCGCAGAACTCGACAGCGCAGGTCTGGGAGCACGTCGCAACCTCACGATGCCCGGAGTGTCGGTGACCGTCGGCGAACAGATCGAGGCCCTCACACGTGTCGCCGGGCCCGAGGCACAAACTCTGATCGCTGAATCGCCCGATCCGACCATCGCGGAGATCGTCGCCGGGTGGCCCGAACGGTTCGACACCCGACGGGCTCTGGACCTGGGCTTCGCACCCGATCCGAGCTACGACGACATCATCCGCGCCTACATCGAAGACGATTTCGCCTCGCGTTGAACGACGGCAAAAGGCCTGAACGGCCTGCGAACGCGGCGAGTCGAGGCCAGAAACGCAGGTGGCACCGCGCAGGGCCGCGCGTTTGGCACACTGGCTAGACATGCGGGTATATGTCCCGGCGGCTGCTGCGGCGGCGCTGTGACCGCAAACCCTGTCCTAGCGGTGACGCCGATGCGCATTCTGTTTGCCGACAAGATCGATACCGGCCGTTTGGGCCGGCTCGAAGCTGCGGGCCACGTGTGCATCGTCAAGCCCGAGCTGACCGCTGACGATCTCGCCGACCACATCGAGGGCATCGAAGTCCTGGTCGTGCGCAGCACCGAAGTCAAGCGCAAGGTGTTCAAGGCCTCCGACCGGCTCAGCATGGTGCTGCGAGCAGGTGCGGGAACCGACACGATCGACTGCGACGGGGCTGCCAAGCTCGGCATCTACGTCTGCAATGTGCCGGGCCGAAACGCCGTGGCCGTTGCCGAGCTGACGATGGGCCTGCTGCTGGCGGTCGACCGGCAGATCCCCGATGCCACATCGGACCTGCACGAGGGCCGCTGGAACAAGTCCCAATACATGGGCGCCACCGGCCTGAAGGGTCGCCGGATGGCGATCGTGGGCATGGGTGCCATCGGCATCGAGGTGGCGCGCCGGGCAAAGGCATTCGGTATCGAGCTCTCAGCGCTGTACCGCTCGGATCGCTCTGGGACCCTGCTCGCCGAGATGAAGCAACTCGAGATCCAGATTCATCCTGACTGGGACAGCCTGCTGGCCGGTGCCGACATCGTGTCGGTGCACCTGCCCGCCACGCCCGAGACATGCGGCCTCGTCGATGCAGAGTTCCTGGCGAAGATGCCTGACGGTGCCATCCTGCTCAACACCTCCCGCGGCGAGATCGTGGACGAAGGGGCGCTGCTGCGCGCACTCGACGAGCGAGCCATGCGGGCAGGGCTCGATGTGTTCTGCGGGGAACCGCCCGGTACCGATCCGGACTGGCGCTCGCCGCTTGCGTCCCACCCGCGCGTCACCGGCACGCATCACATCGGTGCATCTACGGTGCAAGCCTCCGAGGACATCGCTGACGGCGTCGT
>LXNI01001205.1_pt1 | contig 23874 bp, 20 predicted proteins | sample 809091 | NCBI WGS metagenome assembly LXNI01 (sample SAMN04870527, study PRJNA318959) | sponge metagenome | biome: 01000161; feature: marine sponge reef; material: water | host: Sarcotragus foetidus | place: Greece: Milos, Mediterranean Sea | collected 2013-05-29 | depth 5-7 m | reverse complement strand
AGTTCGACCCGCAAAGCGAGACGTTTCCGGAAGACGAGGCTGCCAACGCACTGCTCACGCGGAAGTACCGCGAGCCGTACGTGATGCCGGACCAGGTTTAGGTGGGGCGGCCCAAAGCCTCTAAGGGCCTACGTTCATCGCCAAGGCAGGGGCAGCCGTTTCAGAGCGGGGGGCAAACTTTGCTGGGGAGACTGGATGGGAAGATATTCACTTGTCGACGATGGCCCGGTAGGGCTCTGACAGTCTGAGACATCACTCGCCTGGGTTTCGGACGCGCTGTGGAGTCGCTTCGGTTCCGGACGCGTCCAGCTGCGACCTGACGATTACAACCGAACCAGCTCAAGCCGGTCCGCCAGTTCCGGGCCAGATCGTTCACGCTCGGTCCCGACGGTGGCTTGTCGAGAAAGTGGAAACGCGGGACGACGGGGATTCCCCACTCGAACGTCTGGCTTGCGCAGACGACGATGCACATGGCCGGTCACTCGATGTCTATTGGGACAACGAAATCGACCGGAAGATTCTTGCCGAGGAGGATTGGGCGAATCTCGCGGCCAGAGGCTTCGATCATCCTCGATACTTTCTCGCATCTCTCCATAGGGTTCGCTGGAATTGGGTGACATCTACGGACGCGAAGCTCGGCCAAGCCCCGATCCGAGCCGACGTCAAGCTGGACTCGTACCAGATCGAGCCGTTGCGAAAGGCTCTGCAACTCCCTCTTTTCAATTTGTCCATAGCGGACGTCACAGGACTCGGCAAGACGATCGAGACTGGCCTCATCGGACGGGAACTGCTTCTGCGGAAAAGGGTCGAGACCCATCGTAGTCTCGGCCCTCCCTCCGTGATCGATCGGTGGACGGCCGAATTCGACCAGAGCCTTGGGCTGGTCTTCGAAATCCTAGACAGGCAGAAGCCGAGCCTGCCGATGGTCATTCGGCGGTGCGGTCGGTCGGCCCGGGAGGCGCAGCCAGAGGTGAGCAAGGCAGTCTGACGCTCTTTCCGAAATCGAATCGCTGCCGAATCCGGGCGTTGTAGTGCCACGCCCGGTTTTTCACAGCGAGTTATCGCAAGAGCTTGGTTTAGCAAAATGCAAGAATCAAACTGTCGAAGATGAGTTTGAGTCTTTCTGCATGATCCGAGCTTGTCCGCTGCACACGAACTGTAGCCGCGAGCACGGCGGCCAATACGACTACGTTCATCGGAACGTTTCCGGTAGCCGCATTCGGTTCACGGGTCCCGCACACTGATGCCGCGCAGACTCTTGCTGCCGCTGATCAGCTCGCGTCCATACCCAGCTTGGCCTGCTCTTCTCGCACATCCTGCATCAGCTTGTCCAAGTCCTTACGGATGCGACGAACCTCCTTCTCGCACTGTTCCCGGATCTCCTCGATCCGGCGGGCAAGGGCCACAAAACACTCATGCCTGCGCCGGGCGACCGCCTCGCGCACATCGTGGATGCTGTCACGAAGTGCACTCTCCCTAGAGCGACGCTGATCTTCCGCCTCATGAACTAGCTTGCGCACCTGCTCCGAAGCGGCATCCACCGATAGCAGGGTCTGCAGGAAGGTTGTGGCTGCTCTGCCGTCGAGAGACCCATCTTTATTCCTGTGCTGCGTAATGAACTCCTCCAAATACCCTTGCAAGCGCCCTGTCATGGCCTTGTATTCACGAACACTTGGCTGCTTAGCGCCAATGAGGCGCAACGGCAGAAAGCACCTCCGAACGCGTCCTGCTGCGAGCACCTGAGCCCGGCGCAGATCCTGGTTCAGGTCGTGAAGCGCGATCCGCGCCAATCTGCGCGCCTGCTCTTCCTCGAGGCGATACCCATGGTTGTGTTGCTCGATTATGGTCTGGCACCTCTTAGCCAGCCGGTCTCTCTGCTGTTCCACAACAGCCATTAGGGCGGCCTGCTGCGTTTCCTGGCCGTGGGTATAGTCCTGAACTGCGCGTCTATGGATCCGCTTGACCTTGCCCTCAGCCGCGGCACTTGTCTCCTTGTAGGCATCTACCGCTTTGTTCAGGGGCTCGCACTTGACCCGGTCGGTAGTGCTTCTCCCAAGGATGGCCCCGCCGATTCCACCAAGCAATGCTCCAACAGCCGTGCCCACCCCCGGTGCGAAGAGCGATCCAATCTCCGCCCCGATCAATGCGCCTCCAGCTCCACCACCCCCGGTTCCCGCTAAGTCCAGTGACAGGTTCTTCATCGCATTGCCTGCGCTGGTCTTGTCCTCGGATAGTAGGTCGACCTCTCGGACGCCGGACAGGGCCAACGTGATCAGGGGTATACCGGCCAGATCCCCAAATTCAACGTTGCCAAGTAGCGCGTCGCTGACCTCTTCTGCGTGCTCGACCATCGCTGGCTGCTCCAGCGCGTGGTCCACTATCACAATGTTTTCCTCTCCATCCGCAACGGATCGAGCAAGCTGGTCAATCGATCCAGCTGAATCCAAGTGGATCGCTTGCTCTGGGATACCGGCCATGTCACCGGGGACGATCAAGGGGATGTCCGGATACTGCTCAAAGTGTTCTGTGAGCGCATTGGCATCCGCCACGGCCTTGACGTTGACCATATGTTCGCCATCTAGAACCAAGTCCCACCCAGGCTGATTGGACGCATCCGGCATGTCCACATTGATTCCGAGGTTCTCCAAGTGCTCGGCAACTTCAGGCTCAGCCAAATGTCCCATAAGTCTGTTGAGGCTCGCATCAGGCAGAGCGCTGCCGAATTCAGCTGACGGCCAACTTGCGAGATAGGCGCTAAGGTCACCGATGGTTTCCAGCTGCTCACCAGCCAAGCGGCTCATTTCCGAGTACACATGCTCATCGATTGCTAGCAGGGCTTCTATAGGAGCAAACCCAATCCAAGCCCCTTGGGCGGCCGCCTCCAGCGCAGCGTAACGATTCGGCACGGCTTCAGGCGTCGATTGCGGGTCTTGGGGGGCTCGGAATCTGTTGTCGGAACGGGCCGGGTCGCGGCCATTGGATTCCCCCGCCGCAATTCGGCGACCAAACCGCTCATTCAGTACCAGCTTGCCAAGGTCTCGCGGCGTACGAGCGAGATGCGTCGGGTCCACAGGCATCTGCAAGGCGTGCCATATCCCAGCGGCGCCAAGGGTCACCACCGCTCCACAAACAACTACAACGACCTCGATCCCCATCTACCTGCCCAGTATCATCCTTCGGCACATTCGCTGGTCACCGTGTGCCAGAATTCGGAGCCCGCATCGGCCACACTTGGTTTCCTGGCATGGATCCAAGGCGATACCGTGCGGGATCAATGCCCTTCAATCGCTCCGTGTCACCGTAGTGCGCAGTGGTCTACCGCCGGACTGCGAGCTTGATGCGATCAGCGTCCCGCCTCGGGAGCCCCGTCAGATCGGAGTTGGCTTGCCTCGTCCAGTCAACGCCCGAAACACGACCGCCGTTAGTCGAGGCCTAGCTCACGCATCACCTGGTCGTGTGGAATGCCCCTTCCGCCGTTCTGCCCAAGCCATTCCAAGGCCTCGCCCATCGCCTCCATCTCCGCCTCGGTTACCGGCTCGTAGTCCCACGGTGCCATTCGTGCGGCCGCTCCAATCTTGTCCGGATAAGTCGCCAAGAACTCCTTCAGCCCGGCTAGGTCCTCCGTAGCCATTCGATCAATCTCTTCGTGAAGCTCAGCGCGTACGCGTAGATCAGGCATCTCCTTCCCCTCCCCCTCGTCCCTTTGATTGTTCGACCAACAAGGCGTTCCGCAGTATAGCCACGACCTGAACAGACCGCTGGGAATATTGAACTCCTGGGCTGGCTGCTCCTTCGCTAGCAGTCCACCGAGCCGGTTCGCTGGCAGGGAAGCATCCGGAGTGTGGCACTATCGGCTCTTGGCGCCGGCCGTACGATTTAGCTTGTCCCAAGGGGCTGGCTGTGCCCATCGTAGCTAGGCGCTACGGATCTCCGGCCCGTCCGAGTCCGCGATTTCGTCGAAGTCATCCGTGTGCGGGATGTCTTGATGAGCCAAGGCAGACTTTCTGTATGCCTCGCGCCGGTGGAGCACTCGCGTGACGGATATGCCTTCTTCTTGCGTGCCCACCTCTTCGTAGCGATACCGCACTCGCCAATCGCCTACCCTGAGCCTGTAAAGTGCCGAACGAGAGCCCTTCAGCCGCTCTACGTCTCCCTGCCCCGAGACGGCCAGTCGCTCTACCGCGCGCCGGACGCGGCCAGCGTCTCACTTCGAAAGTCTCTTGATGTCGGATCGTGCCTGTCTGGTCCAATCGATCTTCCGAGCCATGGCCGGCTCACTCTAGTCCGAGTTCTCGCATGACCTCCTCATGAGGTATGCCACTGCCACCGTTTTGCTGGAGCCACTCTTCGGCCTCCGCGACCAACCGCGCCTCTTGCTCGGTCTCCGGCTCGTCCGATTCCGGGGCATTGCGGCAAGCGACAGCGAGCGGGCTAGGGTAAGAGGCTAGGAATTTCTTCAAGCAGTCGACTTGCATTTCGGTCATTCGATCGATCTCTTCGTGAAGTTGCTCGTGACTGTCAGTCATCTCTCCTTCCCCCCTGTCCCTTGGCTGCAACGCCGCATTGGATGGCCGCCCAATCACGAGCCACGGCCGATTGTTGCAGCGAACCGCTTTGTTCCCTAGACAGTTGCATCATATCAGCGAGCCGTCCCAGACCGCCCATTAGGGAAGCCACCTGGCTCTGGGCAGCAAGTAGCGACCACCGACTGGTTCGCCCCTATTGAGCTTCAGTGACAGGCAATAGCCGCTGACGCTGTCCCCTCCTGACACGGCAACAGCGACTCGGTCTTTGCGCAGCATGGACGAGCGAGTCGCCGCGACCGACTTCGCAAGACTCGCGGTAAATCGCCGAAGGTCTCCCGCCTATCCCAAATCCGCCGACTCGTCGAAGCCATCCACCCCCGCGCCTCTTGACAAGCTAAGCTGAACATTCTGTAGGCCTCGCGACGGTGGAGACCAGCATCACCGCGACACCTAACTTGTCCACCCCACACTCTTCGTAGCAAAGCCACACTCGCCAATCGCCCAACTTGGGCCCGTACTGGGGCGGATCGAACCCTCTCAGGTACTCGAAGAGTCCCTGTCACGAGACGGCCAGCCGCTCTATTGTCCGCTCGATCCTATCGGACCCTCGCATTGCGGGTCTGGATCGGCTCACGCTGACCCCGTCCAGTCGATGCTCCGAGCCTTGTCCGGCACGCTCTAGGCGGAGTGCTTACATGGCTTCCTGATGAGGCCCCCCTAACCAGCGTTTTTCCTGAGCCATTCCATGGCCTCGGTGACCAAACTCGATCCGTCGGCCGGTTGTGGCTCATTTGATTCCGCAGCAGTGCGGAGCGCAGCAGCAAGAGGACTCGCATCAGCAGCAAGAAGCTTGCTCAATCCTATGGCTTGCCTGTCGGTCATCCGATCGATCTCTTCGTGAACTTCCCTGCGAATATCAGTCACCTCGCCTCCTCCGCTTTCCCCTACCCTCAACCCCAGCCGCACGGTTCCCCGAATACCGACCGGACCAGTTGCCGCCTCGAGCGGACGCCCAATCACCTACTCTACCCCCCCCATGGCCGCATCCAGCCACCCCGTCAGCATTAAACAGAGCGACCTAGCGAACGCACTCGGTGGCTTTCTGTGCGATCATCCATTCTTCAGTTCGAGAGGCGGGTGCGTTCGCCTGCTGTGGAATCAGCGTACGGTTCGGGCCATAGAACGGGGCTGCCCGCAGTGGCGTGACGATTCAACGTGCGACGAGCGCACGTGGCCCAGCGGCCGCTCATCGCCAGTGAGCGTGGGTGGGGCAGTTGTGTCCAGGTCCTCGGCCGGTTTCACAGTCAGGCAATACCGTGGGGGATCAATGCCCTTCAATCGCTCCGTGTCACGGTAATCCGCAGTGGCCTACCGCCGGACTGCGAGCTTGATGCGATCAGCGTCCCACCTCGGGAGCCCCCACAGATCGGAGTTGGCTTGCCTCGTCCAGTCAACGTCCGGAACACGACCGCCGTCAATCGAGGCCGAACTCACGCATCACCTGGTCGTGTGGAATGCCCCTTCCGCCGTTCTGCTCAAGCCATTCCAAGGCCTCGCCCATGGCCTCCATCTCCGCCTCGGTCACGGGCTCCTCGTCATAAGGCAAATTACGCATGGCCGCGCAGAGCCGGTCCGGATACGTGGATAGAAACTCCTTCAGCCCAGCCAGATCTCGCGTCGCCATGCGATCAATCTCTTCGTGAAGTTCTGCGCAAAGATCAGCCATGTCTTTCCCTCCTGACCATCATTCTCGCGAAATCGCACACCGCAGGCCGATCCCCGCAAGAGATTCCTTGACGTTGCTCGCTAGTCGACTTGATCCGCTTTCGATGGCCTAGCAGTCCGCTACGGCAATACTCGTTCCCGAACGGCAGTACGCCAAATCATGCGTACCATGTAGAAATCAGTTTATCTGTCGATGGCCACACCTACCCCTCCGCCCAAACCTTCCCCGCGCCGAGACTCCGTCGAGATCAGAGACCAGCTGGTTGAGGCGCTAAGGCTTGACCTTGTCGGGCCGTGGTCTGGGCATCCTCTGGAGACCGAGCAGATACGGACAATGTTAAATATGGACGATCAAGCGGCTGCGGCTTGATCGGCCGACTGCATGATCCGCGATGACTTGACGCGGCTAGCCCGATGTTCTCTTGCCTCGCGTGAAGAGGCGGTATTCTGAAGAGGCACCTGCGGATCCGCTCTGTTCGCGGACAGGTGACATATGGTCAATTGCGTCTTACGCCAACTGACGTTGTCCAACTTTCGTAGCTTCCTGTATACGGACGTACTTTTTGAGAATCCGACGATTGTTGTCGGGAGAAACGGATCCGGAAAGAGCAACTTCACGGATGCTCTCGCGTTCCTCTCCGAGACGATGGCATCCCCGTTACAGGCGGTTATTGAGCGGCGCGGAGGCTTCTCGGCGGTGTCCCATCGTAGTTCTGCAAGAGGTCGTCGGGGAAAGCTGAACCTAACGGTAGTCTTGGAGAATCCAGATGAGAGGACCGAAAGCGCTCGATACTCGATCGATCTGCGTCCTCGAAGCGGCAGTAACTTCGAAGTCGCTTCCGAAGAGTGTAGCGTGGTTCGAAACGATGGCATCCGGACTTGGTTTGTTCGCCGGACATCCCGTGGATCTACACGCTGGAGAAGCAGCGTCGAATCGCTTCGACCCGTTATCGAACCGCGTGCCTTGGCCTTGCCTCTAGTTGCTGGAGACCAGCGTTTCTCGGCGATGTTTCTTTTTCTGGCGCGTATGCGAACCTACCGGATCGAGCCGGCAACGCTACGTGCAATGCAGGATCCGGACGGTGGTGTGGGTCTGCGATCCGACGGGCGCAACACTGCCAGCGTGCTTCGCGAAATCCAGCGAAGATCCTCGGAGCAGGATTGGATGCGGATCTGCGAGTTACTTGAGAGTGTCGTTCCGGGAACAGTGGAGGTCCGGCCGAAGAAGCACGGCAACAAGCTGACCTTGGAGTTCACACAGATTCGGGAAGGGACGGAGCCCATCAAGTTTGAGGCCTTTAGCATGTCTGATGGCACGCTGCGAGTGCTGGGATTGATCACGGCCGTATTCCAGCGTCCGATTCCATCGCTCTTGGTCATCGAAGAGCCGGAGGCATCAATGCATCCAGGATCGCTCGGGGTGATCCTCGACGTGCTGCGGCTTGCCAGCCATTCCATGCAAGTCGTCGTCACGACCCACAGTCCGGATGTTCTCGACGCGACGTGGATCGAGGATCGATATTTGCGAATCCTAACCTGGGAGCGGGGCTCCAGTCGTATCAACCGAGTCTCGCAAGCAGTGAAGACGGCCTTGGGCCAGCACATGATGGGCGCAGGCGAGTTGCTGCGATCAAACGCCCTCACACCCGACCAGCCTGCCGACCCCAATACGCCCTAGCCAGCCCTTGCTCGGTGACGATTCAAGATGACTATTCAACCTATCGTGGAGGGCCATGGCGAGGTGAATGCGGTTCCGATCCTGCTGCGACGGCTCGTCAATGAAGCGCAGGCTTGGCCTGTACGAATCGGCAGGCCGATTCGCCTTCGGCGCAATCAGCTCGTAGGAGAGTCCGGAGTGAAGCGAGCGGTTCGACTTGCACGCGTGCAACCAGACTGTCGCGCGATCTTGATGCTGTTCGATGGAGACTCCGATTGCCCGGCCGAACTGGGCCCGGCCGTACAAGGATGGGCGACCGAGGCTGCGGGCGAGGTGCCGTGCGCGGTTGTAATCGCGCACCGCGAATACGAAGCATGGTTTCTCGCCGCGATTGAATCTCTTCGAGGTCATCGCAATGTCAGGAGCGACGCGGAGGCGCACCCAAACCCCGAGAACCCTCGCGGCGCAAAGGAGCAGTTCGAACTGCGTATGCGCCCCGGTTCGAGTTACATCGAGACCACAGACCAATCGGCGTTCAGCGCGAACCTCTCGCTGTCGGCTGCCTATTGTCGATCACGGTCGTCCCGCAAGCTTGCCAGTTCGTTCGGGAATCTAGTGCGGTCCATGGGGCATGATATCGATGCGTGGCCGCCACCAGCATGGACGGCCGGCGCCTGACAAACGGCATCATCCGCAGCGGGACCCGCACCTTGGGCCTGGCAGGTTCCGGCGTGGCAGGCCATCCGGGCGAGCGACCGGCCACACGATCCTAGGAATCCGGCTACACCGCAGCGTCTGACGCTACTCTACCCAGATCGGCGAACTCCACGCCACCTGCCCGTCGTTCTGCACGACGCGGATGTAGTAGTAGTTCGACCCGGCTTCGAAGTTCCGGTCCGTGTACTCGAACGAGTACTCCTCGTCGTTGGGGTGGCTGGTGTAGACGATTTCCTGATTCTTGACGATCACGAACTGCTTGATCCGATCGGTCCCCAAGGCTCGGATCAGCAGCCGGGGCGCCTGCTGGGACTTGACGATGTCGCCCATAATGTGGCGCTGCCCGTTGGCGTCTACAGCTTGGAAGTCCAACACGATGTTGTCCGTCGCGCCGTAGGCGTGGCGCGCCTTCAGCGCCGCGAACATCGACTCCCGGGTGAACTCCTCGGCAACGATCATGGCGTAAGAAATGTGTGTCGACCAGTGATCCGACGAAGCCTGCACGCCGATCTTGTAGCCCTTGCGCAGGGCATCCCACCAGTACCCGATCGGATTGAATCCGGAGCGCTGCTCGCGGAGCTTTTGCGGAGATGCCGCCAGCGGCGCACCCATGTACTCGTAGCTGGCCCGGTATCCCTGGAAGATCTCCATCAACGGCTCGACCTCGGGATCGTTGTTGAACCAATCCGTGCCCTGCGCCGTGCCGGAACTGTGCGGCATGGAAATGCCGTCGTTCTCGTGCAGGTAGGCATACAGCTTCTCGGCGCGCTCTTCGCCGCGTCGTTCGGCGTCAGGGATCGGGAGCGTTCGCGTGCCGCGCTTGCCGAAGATGATGTTGCGGTGCCCGTTCGGATAGTTCAACGACCGCTCGTAGCCGAACATGGGCACGAACGCCCCCGGCACGTGGAATAGGTCCGCCAGCTTTTCGTCCTGCCACCACGTGAACTCTTGGTCGTAGCCGAGCTGGTGGTCGGTCGGCACGATATAGTCAAAGGCCGCCGCGTCCAAGGCGTAGCGATACACCTCGATCAGCGAGCCGTCGTACTTGAAGTCCTGCGACACGTCGGTGTGCCGGTGCATATCGCCGCGGTAGATCTTGAACTGCCGCTCGCCGGCATCGACAACGTAGCCCCGGATCGCCTCGATGTTGCGCTCCTCGAAGGGATGGACAGGCACCGCCTCGGCAAATGGCTCCGAGAATTGCGCGAAGTTCCCCGCGGAATAGTCAGGCTGGCCAGCGGCCTCGCCTAGGCTGGCCGCATAGATCTCCGCGTTCTGCGGCACGGCAGCCGCGAACGTGCGATTGTCAGTCATCCACGCAGCCAACAACTCGCCGCCCACCAGCGCTACGGCTGGACGCTTCTCGATCGAGCCCTGGCTGTGCGCCAACGGCTCGGGGGGCGACCATTCGGTGCCATCGAACCTTGTCAGGAACGTCTCCCACATCATCCGGGCACCGATGCTGTGCGCCCGCTGGCGCGTCCAGTGCCGGAACAGCATCGTCAGCGTCCCGCTGCCATCGAACGCCAGTTGCGGATTCTCGAAGTTCGGGTACAGGCGGTAGACGTAGAACGGCTCCAGTGCGGACTTCGGCTCGACCCACGATGCGCCCTGGCGCTTAACAACTTGGATCGAACGCTCTTGATGCAACGGCACCGCCAGCGGAGGGGTGACCAGATAACCCTGATCCTTGCCCCAATTGGTACCCGACTCGTCCCACGCAAGCCACGGTGTGCCATCCGGGGAAACGGCCACGTTCGCGTGCGCCTGGAACCGGGCACTGCTGGTGACCTGTTCGATGTCCCCCAGCTTCCCGCTGGCATACGAGCGGTAGAAGACGTCGTAGTTGCCGTCGTGGTAGCCATCCCACACGACATGCGCCTGCCCGTCCGGACCACCGGCCACCTGCGGTTCCCAGTCATTGGCAGGCGATTCGCTAACTTGCAGCGGATCGCCCCACGACCCGTCCCAAACTCGCATCCAAATATCCGACTGCGCTGCCCCGGCCTCGCCCTGTGCACTTTGCCACACCACTACAACCTTGCCGTCGCGAGTCGCAGCCGCTCGATGGAATGTGTTCGACCCGTCCGCGCTGATCTTCCGCGGCTCCTGCCATTCGCCGCCGTCCAGCAGCCGCCCCCAAAGATTCCAGATAGCAGCGTCCCGCTGGCTCCAAAACACCCATAGACGCCCGCTGCCGTCGGCGGCTGCTGACGCGCGCCAGATATCGGCCGGCTCGGGCGTTACTTCCTGCGCATCCTCCCACGACCCCTCGCGACGCAGTCGCACGAGCACCCTGTCGCCGCGATCCTTGTAGGCCACCCAAGCAACGGCTGCAACGCTATCGGAAACCTGTGCGACGGCTGCCTCATCATCCTCGTACTCAGCCCCGGACACTCTCTCGACCGTCGGCGTCACGCTGGCCGTGGCACGTCCGTCGAGAAAGGATCGCGCACCTCCGGCCAGGTCCCCCACGCGAAACGCGAAGTTGCCCTGTTTGGTCCGCACTCGCAAGCTGGTCGACTCATCGCCGTCGACCACTGCGAACAGGCCCACCGGCGAATATTGGGTTGGCGGTAGCTCCGCAGGGCTCATCTCGTTGTAGTTCACTCGCGCGAATCCGCGGACCTGCTCCTCGCGAGTAGTTGCCGTCCATGAATTCTTGCCGGCAAGCTCGTCATCGCCCATGAAGTGGCGCTCCTCCAAGCGGAGCAGGTCCCCTCCAGATACGCGGATCGAGCCATCCCAAGCCTCTACTGATTCGGCCTTCTCCCCCAAGCTGATGTAGACCGTAGTCGGAGCCGCCGCCGCGGCCAGCGCCGCCGCGCTGAGGATGAATGGAAACAGGGAATGTCGCATGCTGCGGCGATTATATCCGAGCGACTCGACTTTGTAATGCCTTGTGCGCCTGCCAGCAAGGCTGTATGCGCTCCAAGACCACGCAGACCCCTGACCTGCCCCGCAGCGCTAGTCCAACCTAGCTGCGACGAGTAGAGCGACGGGGAGCCATTGTTTGCCACAATCACCATGAACCCGCAGGCCGCCACATGGTCGGAACGGATCCGAGGCCGACCGCTGCTAAGCCGTTTCCGCCGCTGCTGCCCAACATCCGATGCAACTGCCCGATCCCCGAAATGCCAACATCTTGGTTCACGTCAACGGCCTACTCGTGCCTCGCCGAGACGCCAAAGTCTCGGTGTTCGACAGTTCGGTTCAAGGCGGCGATGCCGTCTGGGAGGGATTGCGGGTCTACCGCGGCCGAATAGCTGACTTTGGCCGACACCTTGACCGCCTGTTCGCTTCGGCTCACGCGATGGCCTTCGCCAACCTCCCGTCAAGGCCGACTGTTCGCAACGCGGTGTTCGAAACGCTGCGAGCCAATCAGATGTCCGACGAGGCCCATGTTCGCCTGACGCTGACTCGCGGCGAAAAGGTCACATCCGGCATGAGCCCGCACTGGAATCAGTCCGGCTGCACGCTGATCGTGCTGGCCGAATGGAAGTCGCTCGTGTACGACCAAGCCGGCATTCGGTTGATCACCTCATCGGTGCGGCGCAATAGCCCACAGTGCATCGATTCGAAGATCCACCACAACAATCTGATCAACAACATATTGGCAAAGATCGAGGCGAACCTTGCCGGTGTCGACGACGCGCTCATGCTGGACGTGCACGGTTTCGTGTCGGAAACCAACGCCACGAACGTGTTCGTGGCCCGCAACGGTGAGCTGTTAACGCCTCACCCTGACAGTTGCCTACCCGGCATCACCCGCGCGAGCGTGATCGAGATCGCCAGGGACAACGGCATCGCAATGGTCGAACGCAATATCTCGCTGACGGAAATTTATACCGCGGACGAGGCCTTCACCACGGGCACGATGGGCGCGCTGGCACCGGTGCTGGAGGTGGACGGACGGCGGACCGGCACCGGTGCGCGGGGCCCGCTCACTCTGCGTTTGCAAACTCTGCATGCGGAGCGGGCGTTCGAGCGAGGCGAGCCAATCCCCTGAGCAACGGCCCCGACCGTGGGGCAGGGCAAAGTACTTCACCATGTCAACTGAATCTCGTAGCTTCGTTTGACATGCCCACCCCTACTACGGCCGTCACGACACGGCGCAACCGCCTCGGGTTGGACCCGATTGCCGTTGCTCGCGGCCTCAGAAAATGAATTTCAGGCCGAATTGGATGTTTCGCGGCCCGCCTGCACCGGTTATGCGGCCAATGTTACGGTTGCCAACCTGAGAGTTCGGATTGCCGAACGGAGGTGTGTTGGTGAAGTTGAAGGCCTCGAAGCGGAGCTGCAGCGCCTTGGACTCGGTCAACTCGAACCGCTTGTAAACAGCGAAGTCCCAATTCCTCCGATCCGGCGAAAACAGGATGTTACGCCCCGCGTCGCCGAATTGAAACCGCCCGTTGGGCTCCAGCATGTCCGTGGCGAACCAACGGTCTAGCGTGCGCTGGTCTGACGGCAGGTTCGGGTCGCCGAGAACGTTCGGTCGGTTGGTGGTGTTCGTGTTGGCCAGGTTGCCTCGGACGGTGGCGCTGAACGGCTGGCCGCTCCTCAGAGTGGTGATCGTAGCCAAGGTCCACCCGCCCAGAATCCCGTCTTGAAGGCGGCCCCATGAGGAGCCCCACGGCCGCCCGCGTCCGAAGGGCAAGTCGTAGATGACACTGCCAACGAATTGGTGCTGGATGTGCAGGCTGCTCAGCGCCTTGTTCAAGCTGAAGTCATTCGAATCCTGGGGCTCTCCGCAGCCCCCGGTCGTGCCGCCGCCGCCCTCAGCGCAGAAATCGTCGATGTTCTTGGAGAAGGCATACGATCCCAACACGTTGAGACCGCCGGACAGACGCTTCTTGACCTTCAACTGGCCCGAATGAAAATTCGCGTCCCCGTCAAACTGGTGACGGAAGACCTGGGCCAGCGGCGAGATGACAATATCCGACCCCGGCCACACAATCGACTTCCACCGGCGCTTCCTGTTGCGATTGCCCGGACCTGGGGGCGAGAAGTTCATGTCGTACTTCCGCACTGCGTGCGTCGTCTTCGATGCAAAATAGCCGACCTCAAGCATCCAGTCCCCTCCGAGGCTCTGCTGGATGTTGAAGTTCCACTGCTGGGAATATGGCCAAGACCGGTCCCTCTGATAGTTCGTGACCGACATGTTCGATGCCGCCCGCGGATCGAAACTGTCGCTGACAGGCGAATTGGCGATCCCGGTGCTCAGGCGAACGTCGGGATGGATGTTGTCGGTGCTGGTCCAGTTCCGCACCTCGAAGGGCGGGTTGCTCTGCATCAGCTTGCCGCCGCCCGGGGGGTCCCATGTGCCGTGAAAAACGCCGTAGCCAGCGCGGATAACCGTGCGAGGACGGATTTGGTAGGCTACCCCGATGCGCGGCCCGAAGTTGTCGCGATCAGTCTGGACAAGGGACCGCTGCAGCCGGCTGCCTCCGGGAACTGCAACCACCAGTGGGGGGTTGTCGGGATTCGCCTCAATGTCGAAGTTGACCCAGCCGTCCCTGGACTTCTCGACCCAAGGCAGGAAGACCTGATAGCGGACACCCATATTCAATGTCAGCTTGTCGGTTACCTTCCACTCGTCTTGTAAGTAGAACTGATGGAACTGGCCTCTCAATGCCATGTACACCCCTCGGGAGACACGGCTCTGATGCGGGATCCCGGTGAGGAAGTGAGCGAACGGGTCCCCGCCTTGGTTGCCGTCGGGGTTTCGCGTGTAGTTCCCGTTGAAGAAGAACAGGCCGAGCCTTTCCTTCGGGTTTTTGAGGTAGTTCTGCAGCCACATAAGATCTGCTCCGACTTTAATCGTGTGGCGGCCTCGGATGAACGTCGTGTCGTTCTTGAACTGGCGGGTCTGCGCGTTCGCGTCGTTCGGAACGTTCGAGCCGATTCCCAGATTTGTCACCCCGTCAATATTGAACAGCGGCGCGCCAGGCTGGGACTGGTCCACACCAGGGATCCCGAGCTCGGCGTTGACGTTGTTGTCAAGCAGGGGGCTCAGCTTCGTGTCCGTGTAGTTCCAGCCCAGCCTCGTCGAGGTGAGGATGGTAGGCGTGAATATGTGGTTCCAGGCGAAGCCCATGTTCTGCCCTGCGTGCGTGAAACTCCCCCCGGTATTGCCAGCACCCCCGATTGCAGGAACCGGCAGGCTGGGGGAGGCCGGGATGAAACGCGTGTCCCGGCTGTAGCGGAAGAAAATGTTGTCCGCCCCGGAAAACACGTGATCGACGCGAACGTCCCCGCGGTTGCGGTTCTCCTCCCGGGGAGGGTTGTAGAGATAGTTCTGCGTCAACTGGCCGTTCTGTGGGTCGGGATACCAATCCTTGGCTTGGGCGGAAACCGGATCCATCTGGGTGAGGAGAATGGTGTTATTAGGGAAGGGGTCACGGAAGAACTTGCCGTCCGCTTCGCGAAGGGTGTTCGGGTCGTAAATCGTGTCTCCGATCTCAGTGAAGTCCCCCTGGCGCATCAGGATCGTGGGGATTGTGTTGTTCACCGTGCGCGACTCGCGGACCCTGGTCGCCTCGTAATCCCCAAAGATGAAGGTCTTGTTCCTGATGATGGGGCCTCCGGCCGAGAAGCCAAACTGGCTCCTCTTGTACGGAGGCCGCGGTTGGTCGGGGGAGTCGAAGAAGTTCTTCGCGTCGAAGACCTCGTTACGCAGGAATCCGAAAACAGTTCCATGGACTTCGTTTGTGCCGGACTTCATGACCACGTTGACCACGCCGCCCGCCGACTTGCCGTACTCGGCCGAAAAGGTATTCGTCTCGACCTTGAACTCCTGCACGGCATCGATCGAAATCGCCGTGGCGTCCGATCTCCGGGCGTGGGTGGCGCTTTGCAAGTTGTTGTTGTCAATCCCGTCCAGCATTACGTTGTTCTGGCTCGGCCGCATGCCGGAGGCGCTGAATGAGTCTCGCCGGCCGGTGTCCGTCATCATCGCCCCCGTGGAAAGCAACGCGAGCTTGATGTAGCTACGGCCATTGAGCGGAAAGTCCACGATCTGCTTGTTGCTGATGACCTCGCCTTGCGCCGCCTCGACCGTCGTGAGCAGAGGAGCGTCGGCAAGGACCGAGACGCTTTCGGTGACCTGGCCGACTTCGAGCGTGATGTCGACGACGGCCGATTCGCGGACCTCTAGGTTGATGCCCGTCCGGACGGTTCGCTTAAAGCCAGCGGATTCCACGGCGACTTCGAAGTCGCCAAGGGGGAGGTTCGGAGCCACGTATGACCCCGCGGGATTGGTCTGGGTTGCGAACTGGCGGTTTGTCTGGAGATGGGTGACCAAGACATCGACGCCGGGAACTACAGCACCTGTTGCGTCGCTCACGGTACCTGTAATCCGGGCCGTTTCCACCTGTCCGAGAACAAACGGTGCGCCGAGAAACAGGGCACCGACGATCACCAGAACAGTTGGTTTCGTCATTAACGTCATGAGTAGGGCATCTCCTTTTCGCGGGCCTCCTCGCCTCGCGTCCCGGGCGGGATCGGCTGCGGCTCGACATGTCCCCACCCGGTCGCTACAGTCGCTGCGACCTGCACGAGGATTGTAGCCCTATCCAGCAGGGAACTCAATGGAGCTTGAATACCAGAGTGGCGGAGCCGCCTCGAAATACGGTTCTAGAGCGACGCACGGCCCGACGGCCCACGTTGGCGCTTGTGCGGCAAGAACCCCGGCCGCATTGCAGCATCTACCCGCACTGCCCCAGTACATCACTCGGCCCAACTATTTTCGCACATAAGCCTTAGTATATTCACTAAATTATCTTGTATGGTACTGAATTCATCGATTGAAATTCCTATCAATGGTATATCCTGAGACTAGTTATTGATCAAGCTGTCAGCGCTTCTGAGAGGCAGGCCCCTGTGGCGGCATTCAGGCTGACCGATCACGGCGAGAGCAAGACGCATGGGCGAGCAATTGGACAGACGGGCACTGCAATTCGTGCTGGTACCCGATGCCAGTGCCGGACGACGCATGCGGCGCATTCTGGCAACATCCGGGGCGCGATCAGGAATCGCCGTCGGCACATGGCACGATCTGTTCGAGCGGGCGCGGGAAGCGTACTTCCTTCCCGCACCGGGAGACGATGAAGCGGAATTCGAGCAAGCCTTGGGAAAAGTCGACAAGGCGTTTTGGCAAGAAAGCTTTGGCGTCGCCCCAACCGAGACAGCCCGGGCTCTGCGCGGCGAATTCATGGATGTGGTCGCCGCCTCCAACCCCGACGGGGCGCTCGCAGACACAGAGATCACTGCTTTGAATGATCGCCCGCGACGCATGATGGTCGACTTCGAGCGGCTGAGCCGCTTGCTCGAAGGGCGCCTGCCCGGCGATCTGGAGGTCATCCGACGCTTGCTGCGGGTCGATTCCAAAGAGGCTCCCCAGCCGCTCTACGTGCATCGCATCAAGGACTCGCCGCGGACTTCCCGCTGGCAGGACGCCCTGATCGAAAAACTCAACGGCGATGCCGAAGCGGCGGGCGTCGCGCCGGAACGGGAGCTTTCGCGGACCCTGCAGGCTTGCCTTGAGGCGCGTCCTAGCGCCGCTCCTAGTTCGGCGCTTGGCATCCTGCAACGGCACCTCTTCGAACCGGACGCCGCCCCAGCCGCCGTGGACGGGACCGCCCAATGGGTGCGAGTGCGCGATTTCTACCAAGAAGCCGAAACCGTAGCGGGAATGGTGCAGCAACTGCTCGTCAGCGACCCGACTCTGAAGCCGCATTCTATCGGCCTGCTAGTGCCGGACAGCTTCGAATACAGCATCGCGCTCGAAGACGCCTTCCGGCTGGGAGGCCTTGCTCTGTCAGGCTTGGCCAGCGAGCGCTGGCAGCGCGACCTCGGCAACGAGGCTGTGTTCCACTTCCTGTTCTGCCGCCAGAAACCGGCCCCCGCAATGGCGCTCGCGGTGTGCTTTTCGTCTCGGCTCATGCCGTGGTCGTCAGTGGACGGCGCACAGATGGCCCAAGCTGTCATGGCTGGCGACTACAGCCCGCGCCTGCCGAACCGAAGAGGCAAGAAGGCCGAGCGGATGCGCGACCTCCTATTGGGCGGCGACAGCGAACCATCCACCCTCTCGCAGGCCTTAGACGATTTCGCTTCCCTGCTCAACGGCGGTGATCGCTTCGCCCAGCATGCGCGCCGGGCGCGGGAAGCGGCAGAACGCGTACGCAACCAACTAGCCGGAGCGCAGACGATTGAGTGGACGTCGCTGCGCCGGGCAGTCAATCCCGAGTTCATTTCAGCCGGCGCCAGCCCGAACCACAATCTCGAAGGGGTGGCGGTCTGGCGGGAAGGCGAGGAGCCTTGGAGGCCAGTGCAGCACCTATTCGTGCTGGGCTTCACCCATGGCCACTATCCGGGTCTGGTAGGCACTTCGGCCGTATTCTCTGAGACAGATCGGATTGAGATTAGAAACAAGCTCGATCTTCGGCTCGAACTGAGGGCGGAGCGCCACGTCCGCCTGCGGAAGCTCTTCCGCAGGCAACTGGGGGCCGTATCCGGCACGGTCACGTTCTTGTTGCCACACCGCAGCCCCGACGGCACGGCAGCTGCTCCGTCAGACAGCTTCCCGTTTATCGAGCGCTTGCTCACAGCTCCGGCGACAGCACCTGGATTGGTTGCCACGTTGGACTCGGCGGCTGACCGCGGGCGGATTCGCCATGTAGCCCTAGCTAAGAGTTGCGCACCGACTCCACCAAGCGTGCTTCACAGCGCACGGCTCCGGTTTGGCAGGGACCTGCTCGCCCTGCGGACCGACGAAGCCGGCAACCTCCGCCCGGAATCCCCCAGCAGCCTCGAGACTCTGCTCACGTCACCGCTGGCTTGGCTGCTCCGGAGAGTCCAAGCCGAGCCGCTGCAGTGGGCTCCGGAGGCGGCCGATCCGGCCGTTTTCGGCAACTTGGCCCACGGAGTCTTCGAGGACCTGTTTCCTCCCGAACGCGGACTGCCCACAGATGAGGAGATCGAAGGGTGCGTCGAAGCCGCACTTGAGGGGCGCATCCAGCAGCACGCCCCGTTCTTCCGCAGCCCGCACTGGCGCGTTGAGCGGCGCGAGCTGGCGGCAGGGACCTCCCGCGCAGCGAAGGCGTGGCGGAGGGTACTGAACGATCTCGGAGCCACGGTCCTCGGCAACGAGCAGTGGCTTCGAGGCGAGGCGCTGGGCATCCCGATTGTCGGCAAGGCCGACCTCATCCTGGGCGTGGGCGACGACTATGCACTGATCGTGGATTACAAGTGGTCCAAGTCCTACGACCGACGCATCCGGATGGAGCGGGGCTATGAGAGCCAGGCAAGCCTATACCGCGAGATGGCCCTGAGCGGGGGTATCAGATCCCGCGGCAGAGCCGGGCTGGGCCAGCAAGCCGACACCGCTAGCGACAAACCGCAGGGTTCCGCCGCCAACATCGGGATTGTCTACTTCACCATGCGCGACGAAGTCTGCCTCTCCGATTCCGATTCTCCGGGCCCGAACCGGGTGGCCGGCTGGCACGCCATCGAAGGCGACGTGGCAGGGGAGGCCATAGGCAAGATTTGCCACCGTCTGGGTCAGGCCCGTAAGGGCGAGATTGAGCTGAACAACCACGGCGACCGGGAAGCATTCAAGAAGGACTGGGGTGTCACTGCCTTCGCATTGGATCTGAGCCCGCTCATCGAGTTGTTCGCTGCAGAGGGAGCTTCTCGGGATTCATGACACCGCTGCAACCGCTCAGAATCGTTCCCGCCGGGGCCGGCTCCGGCAAGACCTTTGCGATCCAGCAGAGGCTGGGAGAGTGGGTCGCGTCAGGGAAGGTCGCTCCCGAGAAGATCATGGCTGTCACGTATACCGAGGCAGCCGCCACCGAGCTGCGCGAGAGGATCAGCTCGAAGTTGCTGGACCTGGGCCGCGTCGAAGATGCCCTGCGCCTGTCGGAGGCCTACATCACCACGATCCATGGCTTCGGCTTGCGTGTGCTAGCGGAATTTGCCTTTGATGCCGGCGCTTCGCCACGGCCACGCCTTCTGAACGACTACGAACGGAGCACTCTGATACGTCGGGCACTAGCGCGCACCGACGCGGCCGACACGATCGCTGAGCGACTGGAAGCATTCGGCTATTCCTACGACTTCTCCACCAATCGCGCTGCGGTCGACGTCTTCCGCGACGACATTTTGGCTGCAATCGGGCTCCTCCGCTCGATTGGCGCTCCTTCAGATGGCGGGCCAGATGAAATGATTCTGAGAACCGTGGAGGGCTTGGTCAAAGGCTACGGCAAAACTGCGGACGCCGAGGAGGTTCGCGAGAACTTGCAGGTTGCAGCCTCTGCGCTGCTCCGGGAGTTTCCCGACTCGATGGACCGAGCCTACGGAGCGAGCGTGGCTGCCCGCGAGGATTTCATCCGCGACTTCCGCAACCTCACCCGAGCTGTGCGTACCGACGCACTGGGAAAGGACTGGAAACTGTGGAATGCGCTCAGGACGCTGCGCACATCAAACAAGCGCCTCAAGTTGCCCGAGCGCTACGACGAGCTAGCTTGCCGAGTGAAGGACGCAGCTGCGCGCCTATACACGCATCCGGGGCCGCTCGAGCACGCCATCGAGCATTTCACCGCGTTGCTGAACTCCGCCAACGGAGCGTTGCGCCACTACGATGAGGCCAAGCGGCAAGCCGGCTTAGTCGATTACGACGACATGATCTCGACGGCGGGTCGCCTCCTGCGCGACCAGCCGGCTGTGCTGGACACGCTGTCCGGGCGCATCGACTGCATGGTCGTGGACGAATTCCAGGACACCAACCCAATCCAGTTCGAGCTGCTGTGGAAGCTGCGGGATGCAGGCGTCCCCACACTGATCGTCGGAGATCTCAAGCAAGCCATCATGGGCTTCCAAGGCGCCGACCCGCGCCTGTTCGAAGCATTGATCGACAACCACCCGGAGGAAGCCAGTCAGCTGACCCAAAACTGGCGCTCGCAGCCGCGACTGATGCACGCCATCAACGCTTTCGGGAAGGCGCTGTTTCGAACCAAGCCCACATATGCTCCCCTACAGCCCCAAGCACCCGCAAGCCCGATGGAGCCGTTGGAGATCGTGTGGTTCGCGAAGAACACCAGATCCGGCGGACGCCGGGCCAGAGCCTACACGATCAGCGAGCGAATTCAGCAGTTGCTCGCGGACCCGAACCAAAGAGTTATCGACCCGGAGACAAAGCGCCCGCGCAGATTGCGCGGCGGGGACATCGCCGTGTTGTGCCAGACCCACGCTGCGCTAACGACGTACGCGACCGTCATGCGCGGAGAGGGCTTGCAAGTGAACTGCACCGAGGACGGGTGGCTGGATTCCCGGGAGGTGCAACTTGCTTGGTACGCACTGTCCTACCTGGCCAATTCCGCCGATCGGCACGCGGCGCTTTATCTCGCCGTCACAGAGCTGGGGTCTCTGAGTCTGGAGGAGGGTCTGCGCCAGCTGATGGAGGAGGGCCGGGTCGAGGATTCCTTGCTTTGCAAGTTGGATGCGCTGGCCGAAGGCGTCGCGGACCGGACCATCTATGCGCTGGTGGCAGATACGCTGGCGACCATGAACCTATTCGACCATGTTTCGCTCTGGCCGGATGGCGAACAGGCCCGTGCAAACCTCGTCCACCTGCTGGGCTTGGCCGCTGAGTTCATGAACTCCAACCGCGAGGCACTCGCCCACGGGGGCTATCACGGCTCGGGCATCCAGACGTTTCTCGCCTGGCTGAGGGCGAAGGCTGACCAGGACGACCGTCAGCCCGAAAAGAAGGTGTTGGATGAGGATGCCATCGTGCTGCGCACGTGGCATAGCTCCAAGGGGCTCGAATGGCCGGTTGTCGCAGTCTGCCAGCTGGATCACAAGTTCGGAGCACGTCTCCCGGAGCTAGCGATTGGATACGAATCCTTTGGCGACCTGTCCCACCTCCTACGGCAGGTGCGCATCGACTACTGGCCGAACCATGCAAACCCGGAGCGAAACGTTGTAGCGCGAATCGCTCTCCGCACAGCCGCCGAGACCGAGGCTCGCCGCCTGCTCTATGTGGCGATGACGCGAGCGCGGGACCGCTTGATCTTGGAATGGCCCGAGTACATGGAGAAGCAATGGAAAGCTGAAGCCGGCGTCGTAGAGCGAATGGTTGCAACACTCAACGGTGAGAATGCGTCGCTGAACGAGCAGCAAGGGGCCGCAGAAAGAAACGCCGCACAGGACGCCGAAAGGCAGCTAGCGGAGAAAGTCCCGGCCAAGAGCAGTTTCTGGTCACTGCTGCGCAACCATTGCCGGCTTGCTCGGAAACACTGTAAACTCGGCGAGACGCAAGACGCCGTGCTCGTGGTCGATGACGAGAGGATCCCGTGCCTAGCGTCGAGAGGCTATCTCGAATTCCCCGAAGCAAGTCGTTCCGCCGACACCGAAGATCCACAAGTACTGCCAGTCACGGGTCGGCGGGCGATCCGGCCCGCAAGTGTGCCGAACGACTTGACACCGGATTCGCGCAAGCCGTCCGAGACGAACGAGGGAAGCGCCGCCGTCAGGGTGCGCCAAGAGCGCTATAGCGACGACCTGATCTTGAACCTCAAGTTGCACGGCGCTGAATTGGGCACGTTCCTGCACCGCTGTTTCGAGGTGCTCGGGAGTCGTCCCGATCTAGCGCCGCGAATACCTCAATTGACCGGCGTCGAGGCGAGCCAGCCCACCATGGAGGCGATCGCCGCCGCCGTCGAACAATTCGAGTCTTGGCTTGCCGGTCACATCGGCAGTCAGGAGGTGCTCAGAGAGTGGCCTCTGCTCATGCTGAACAGGCGTGGCTCGGTCGTCTCGGGAACTGCCGACCTGATCGCCCATACCGAGCGCGGGGTCTGGATCATCGATCACAAGTCGGACAACATTGATGATCCGGCCGAAGCTTTCCAGCGGTACAGCAACCAACTCGATGCCTACGCCATGGCACTGGCCGCACAGGACATGCACGTACTCGGGGTGGGAATCAACTGGATCCGGCAGGGCGTGGTAACGCTGAGCCAAGCACAGTGGACTGGGGATCATATGCAATCCTCGTCCCCGACCTGCTAGTGGGTTACGCCGGCACCGCAATCCGCCTCAATCGGCGACCGGTGCGCGGCCTGCTAGTTCATTGCACCGGCGCCTTGCCGCCATCGCACCGCTCGAACACGGACTCTTCGACGGCCTCCAATGCCTAGGCGTAGCGGTCGGCTGCACGGGCAATGTTCTTCAGCATGTTGCCGAGAATCAACCCGTGCAGGGGGAAAAGAGCGTACCAATAGAGGTGGCCCAACCAGCCCGAAGGATCGAATTCGGCGGTCTGCCGCAATGTGCATTTCGACCCACCTGGTTCGACCTCAAATTCCAGCCAGGCCCGTCCCGGGAGGACCATTTCGGCACGGAGCCGGAGCCGTCGACCGGGCTCCAGCAACTCGACACGCCAGAAATCGACCGTATCGCCTTGGCGAAGTCGCCTAGGATCACGCCTGCAGCGCCGCAACCCAACGCCCCCACGAGCAAGTCCAAGAAACCGCGCAGCCGCCACAGCCAGTCGCAGTAGTACCAGCCAGTGTTCCCCCCAATCGCTTCTACAAACGGAAACACCTGATCGGCAGGAAGGTTTACAGGCTCGGTTCTCGAGTCGACCACCCGCTGGCCGAATCGCACGCCTCCCCACTTGGCATCTCCGCGCACTGCCGGATAGGCATCGGACCAACGCGTCTGCGCGAATTCCTGATCTTCGTTTCTCAGAGCCTTTCGAGCGCAGTTGCAGCGCTCATAGGACGGGCGTCGAACTCTTTGAGCGCGGCCTCGTCTCGCACCAGCGTCTCATTGCGGACACCTTCGATCAAGAGTCTTACCACCCGGGCGTAGACAGGCGTAACCAGTCCCAACCAGAGGCTCGAGAGCCGAGGAGTCAGAACCGGAACCGGCAGGATGATCCGACGAATGCTGCGAATCCTCGCGTACTCCCGCAGCAAGCCCAAGTATGAGATTCTGTCAGCTCCTCCGATCTCGACGACCTTGCTCTCAGGAAGGTCCTTGTCGAGACCCGCCATCAAATACGAGACAACGTCCTCGACAGCGATCGGCTGGGCGAGCGTCCGCGTCCAACACGGGGTAACCATCACAGGGAGGCGCTCGACCAACGTGCGCACTATTTCGAAGGAAATGCTCGCCGAGCCAAGGATGATCGAGGCGCGGAACTCCAGCATCGGCACTCCCGATGCACTCAGGAATCGCCCG
>LXNI01001204.1_pt1 | contig 23890 bp, 16 predicted proteins | sample 809091 | NCBI WGS metagenome assembly LXNI01 (sample SAMN04870527, study PRJNA318959) | sponge metagenome | biome: 01000161; feature: marine sponge reef; material: water | host: Sarcotragus foetidus | place: Greece: Milos, Mediterranean Sea | collected 2013-05-29 | depth 5-7 m | reverse complement strand
TCAATTATGAGAATTTCTTATTGTTTCTGCCCGCTCTATTGCAGCTTCTAATCAATCACGGCATGAGCCTCACGTTCTGCACTCGCTTGTGGCACGCCAGTTGGAATTTTGCAAAAGGCTCAGCGGGAAATCCAGTTGGTTGGCAGGGTCCTCGACTTTCACAAGGGGTTCACCCCCAGGGGAACTGTTGTGCGCTAGGGCAACCCTGGCGGGAAGGATGAGGTCAGCTGTAGCCTTGCACCACGATCCAGCAAGGGGCAAGTGTGGCATGACGTGCGGCGGCGCACGTGGTGAAGCATACACAGCTGGCGGTGAAGCTAGCTTGTTGCTCAGCCTAGGACGAGCAGACACGCGGTGCAGCCGGCTGGCAAGGCAATGAAGATAACTGCCAGTGCTGCGACGATGCCTAGCGTGATCTTAAAGCCCTTGCCGAAGCTGCTGTCACCCATATGCTGCAGACTATACCAGACCAGATGGTTGGCCGGAAGATCAGGACACGACACACGTTGCCTTCCGTAGGCTTGGGGACTTGCTCAAGTCTCAAGAAGAGCTCAAGCGTCGGGTACTTTCGTATATGGCTCTCTTAGTCTTCGGGAAACTGGCTTACAGACGGCTCGGACACCGACGGGCTCGTATCCTTGGAACGACGAGCGGTCTGATACACTGTTCACGACTCGAGCTTAACGCTCGCAGGCGGCTTGGGACGGCTCTTCGACACGTCCATTATTGACGACAGGACGCCATTCAGCATTTGCACTGCGTGCTCCGGCGCGAGCGTGATTCGTGAGCAAGAGGAAGGGCAGCCAACAGGCCCGCAAGGCTCGGAGAGTGGCGCGAGCGGCACCGCCGGTGCAGCCAGCCACACACGCAAGAGGACGGCTCACGTTTCTCGCCGGAGGGCTGTTGCTCGTCGGCGTCGGCGCTTGGATCTGGCTGCGCGAGAGTTCGCCCGAGCCGCCCCAGCCCGCTTCTGACCCGGCCGTGGCGATCCGGTTTGAGGCGGTGCCCGGCGGCGTCGACTTCGTGCTCAACAACGGCACCACCGACGACAAGCCGATGCCGGATTCGACCTTGGGGGGAGTCGCCTTCCTCGATTGCGACGACGACGGCCTGCTGGATGTCTACTTCACGAACGGAGCTCGCTTTCCAGACTTGGTGAAATCCGGCCCGTCGTTCCACAACCGCCTCTATCGCAATCTGGGAGGCCGCCTATTCGAGGATGCCACGCGGGCTGCCGGTGTCGCGGCCGCTGGGTACAGCATGGGTGCTGCCGCGGCGGACTATGACAACGACGGACGGACCGACATCTACGTCACCGGCGTGAACCGTAACATCCTGTATCGAAATCTCGGTGCGTGCCGCTTCGAGGACGTGACGGAGAGCGCGGGCGTCGGCGCGGGTCTTCCGCCGGCCAAGCCTTGGTCTGTGGCAGCCGCTTGGCTTGACTATGACAACGACGGGTACCTCGACTTGTTCGTGGTCAACTACTTGGACTGGAATTGGGAAAACAATCGCGTGTGCGGCGACCCGGGCCGCAGGCTGTCCTGTTCGCCGGCCCACTACGAAGGGCTGCCGAACGCTCTGTACCGCAACAGAGGTGACGGCACGTTCGAGGATGTCAGCGCACGAACCGGGATCTCGGCGCACATCGGCAAGGGCATGAGCGCCGCCACGGCCGACTACGATGGCGATGGTTTCCAAGATGTCTTCGTGACCAATGACTCGGTGCGCAACTTCCTGTTTCGCAACGTGAACGGCGAGCGCTTCGAAGAAGTCGGCGTGCAAGCGGGAGTCGCGTTCACCGGTGACGGCATCCCGGTTTCCAGCATGGGCTTGGATTTCCGCGACCTGAGCGGGGACGGCTCGCCGGACGTGACGGTCACGGCTTTAACCAACGAGACCTTCCCGCTGTTCCTGAACCGCGGGGCCGGATTCGTGGACGCGACCTATCCCAGCAAGATCGGGCTGGAGTCCTTCACGATGTCCGGTTGGAGCGTCGGCGCGTTCGATTTCGATAACGACGGCGACAAGGACATCTTCACCGCCAATTCCCACGTGAGTGAAAATGTCGAGCTGTACCGCAGCGTCTCGTATCGCCTGCCTAACGCTCTGTTCCAGAATCTGGGCGACGGCACCTACAGGGATGTCGGGCCGCAAGCGGGCCCAGCCCTGCAGATATCCGCAGCCCACCGCGGGGCTGCGTTCGGGGACTTAGACAACGACGGGCGCGTGGATGTAGCCGTCTCAGCGATTGGCACGAATGCCTCGATCCTGTTCAACGAGTCCAGTGGAGGACATTGGCTGGGCTTGAACTTGGAGGGAACAGCCAGCAACCGCGACGGCATCGGTGCCCGAGTACGGATAGTCCAAGGCTCGGGAAGGGTCCAACACAACCACGCCACTTCGGCGGTGGGTTACGCGAGTTCGTCCGACAGCCGCGTGCATTTCGGACTCGGCACGGATGCCGAGGTGCGCACGGTCGAGATTACGTGGCCGAGCGGCACCATCCAGACGCTGGAGAATCCTGAGATTGATAGGGTGCTCTCCGTCAGGGAGCCGCGCTGATAACCTTCGCCGCCCGCTCGATTCGTTTCAGCCGCGGAGGCTCTGCATGCGCCTCGATGCCCGGCCAGAGGTGCGGCTTGACTCGGGCCTCTTCTGTGAGGAGTTGGCTGGGAGGCAGGGATTCGAACCCCGATAAACAGATCCAGAGTCTGCCGTGTTACCGTTACACCACCTCCCAGCACGGGGGTGTCTATCCCTGAGTATAGCCACTACAATTCGTTGCGGCGAGCGGCGGGACCCCTGGCTCGGCTCGGCTCCGGAAGCGCCGTCCCGCGGAGGCCAAGCCGGTGGGCCGCTGACGACAGGTGGCCCAGACCTGTCACTATCCTCCCCGTATTCCTATCGCACGGGCTGTGTCGGCCGACAAGACTGCAAGGGCAGGGCGCTCTCCGCCCGCGCCACGAGTTTCCCGTGTTCCATCGAAGCCAGCAAGATCGAATTCAGTACAAGCGGGTCGAGGGACATGCTGCCCAGGCGGGCCCATAGCCTAGCCTCTTGGCGCCGGGGCTGAGCATCTGGTACCTGGCGATGTACCCTGCTGCAACGCCCGTTGCAGCCACCGCACCGTCTCCGGCTTCAGCGTGCGGAGCCCAATCCGCACTCTCCAGCCTTACAGGAACCGGAACCCCTGTGTTAACTGCGTGCGACCGCTAGCAAGCTCACTCAGTCGGGAGCATGATGTGCTATGTTACGGACAAAGGTCCCCTCCTGATGACAAGAGTGCCAAGGGTGCTCTCTCCAGCAACGGAGTAGTCAGGGGGGTCATCCTTTCGGAACGGCATCGAGTTCAAGACGCATGGCTGGTTTGATTCGGTCATACTAGGTACTATCCTCTCTCTCCCACTTCCGGAAGATTGCCCAGCAGCAGTTAGTCGGCCACTTGTAACCCGTAGTGGGAGCGCGACTGGTGATGCAGGATCCGGTATGTCACATTCGGCGACTGTTTGCTCACCACCGCTTGCTTGATGATTTTTTCAACGGCTCTCCGCTTCTTGATCACCGGAATGGTATCGGTGATGACGATGATTTCCTCGGCACCTGCGGTCTGCTCTTCAGACAGCGCATGGTCGATCTCGTGCCCCGCCTCGCCTATATCGCCGCACGTACTCCGCCGCTGCCCCAACGCCTCCTAACTTTGGCTGGAACTTCTGGGCAATCAGGTTGGCCTTTGATTCCCGACATCCCGCCGCCTCTGGTCCGTGCGGAGCAAGCATGAGGAACACAGCCGACGTGCGATTGGCACTCGTGGAACGAAGCTCCAGAGCTGATGTCGCTGACTCCGCCCGAATTGCCGAAGAGCCGTTTGGCACGGCGGAAGATTCCTGTCTCTGGTGGCCTTGATCGGTGGCCGCGCCCGGCTGTCGGATTCTGGGATCATTGAACCGTGAAGATCGTAATGTTGGGGGCTGGAGCCGTCGGCGGCTACTTCGGGGCGCGAATGGCCTCAGCCGGGTTGGACGTGTCCTTCCTGTTGCGGGCAGAGAGTGCCCGCCGCATGCGGGCCGAGGGTCTGCGCGTGCATAGTCTCCACGGTGATGTCCACTTGCCCCGGCTAGATGTCTTTGAGGCTGGCAGCAGCGCTCCCTCGCCCGACATTCTGTTCTTTGCATGCAAGGCGGAACACGTCCGTGCCGCTGCCGAGGTCGCGCGCCCACTCGTAGGCCCTTCGACGGTGGCTATACCGCTGCAGAACGGAGTTGATGCGCCGTCGGTTCTGCGCGACGTTCTGGCGACGGAATCGGTCTTGGGAGGTCTGAGCCGAATCTTCGCCGAGCGGGTCAAGACCGGCGAAATCTTGCACACAGGACTCCGCCCGTCCATTACTTGTGGCGAACTCGACGGAGGACTTTCGGACCGAGTAGTCAGAGTGGTCGATACCTTTGCGGCTGTCCCGGGGATGTCGCTGGATGCGTCTGAAGATATCTGGACGGCGATGTGGGTCAAGCTGTTGCTGGTGTGCTCAATCGGTTCGGTAGGTGCGGCGGCGCGGGCTCCCTTGGGCGTGCTGCTCGGTGTGCCGGAGACGCGCGGGCTCTTGCTGACCGCGGGGGAGGAAATCGCTGCCGTTGGCAGGGCGCATGGAGCGCGGATTCCGGAAGACTTCGTCTCGGCCCAAGTGAGTCGCTATGAGAGGCTGTCGCCAGAAACGACCGCTTCTATGCATCGAGATCTTGAGCGAGGCGACGCCTCTGAACTCTATGAACAGCTGGGTGCCGTGTGTCGCTACGGACGCCAACTCGCTGTCGGGACCCCGATCTTGGATGCGCTCTACGGTGCATTGCTGCCTGGCGAGCTGCGTGCCAGGCGGAAGCTCTCGTATGAGAACGTCGGTCCGCGGTCCAATAGCTGAACGCGTCAATTCCGTCGTGCGCGGACGAGAATCGGCCCTGACCTGCAGTGATAAATGAGCCCCTCCAGCGCGTGGATCTGTATGGGCTCAGATCTGCTCGCACAGACGGTCGACGGATTGGATCGGCTGTCAGGCGTGCTTTCAGCAAGGCAGGGCTGTCTTGAGCCGGAAGAAGCTGGCGCGAGAGGAACTTCGGTGCCACGAGGCCCTTAGTCGAGTTGAGCGGAAACAGCTGTCGCCGCGGGAGACTGCCGGGCGTGTGACCATGATTTCTAGGATGTCGGCGGCCGGTCCGTCGCCTGCAGCTCAGAATTGGAAGCGCACACCCAGCTTCATCGCGATCGGGTCGAGCGCGGCGATGACTCGCTTGTCGTCGCCTGTCCTCAAAGAGAAGTTGGTCACCGCGTTCGAGTTGAATAGGTTGTAGATGTCCAGCATTAGCGTGATGCGGCGTTCGGGACCGACGAAGACCGCCTTATCCACCCGAATGTCGGCGATGGTGACGTTCTCGGAGCGGTTGTGGGACAGATCAGTGAGGAAGACCGGCTGATTCGTCCCTGTCCCTGGGATATTCACGCGCTGGATCAGCGCGTATGGCCAGCCGCTCTGGTGGCGGACATTGCCGGACAGGCCGATGTCGTAGGGCAGTGTGTAGCGGGCCATCAGGCGGCCGCCCCAGTTGGTTGTTGCTTGCCGGGCGTCCACTTCCAGACTGTGGTTCTGCCAGATCCGGCCGTGCCCGCCGGACCCGACTCGCAGTGGGTCGGCGAACAGCGGGCTCCGCGATTCGCCATCCGCCGCTCGAAATTCAGACCGCCACTGGTAGTCGAAGCTGGCTTGCAGGAGGAAGCCGTCCGTAAAGCGCCTGTTCACGGCCATTTGGACGGTGTTATAGAGGGCATCCAGGCCGGGGAACGCGGAGATCCTGTTGTCCACTTCACCCGCCACAGTGCTTGGAACACGCTGGACGCTTAATGGCGTGCCCGTGAGCCAGTTCACCGGACAGTCCCAATCGGGATCTGCAGCGCACGAGACGCCGTGGCCCGCAAGCAGCGCGCCTTGCTGTGGCGCGTTCCAGATCCCGCTGTCGCCGTTCCGATCTTTGCGGACGTAGGACATTCTGAGAGCGGTGCCTTGGGCAACCTCGTGTTCCAGCGATACGTTAATTTCGTCGACGTACTCTTGCGGAAGGTTGGGGTCAACCGGCGTCCCGCCGGCACCAAGCGCCGTCCCGGTCGTGCCCTGCTCGTCCAATTTGGAGCCCAGTTCGTCGGGGCCGTCGTAGATGCCGTTGCTGTTCTGGTCGAGAAACGCGTACCGGATCCATGCAGTGCTCGCCGGATTGGCAGCCGCGTGCGAGTCGGCCAAATTAAGGTAGTAGCGGCCGTAGTGTCCCTTCAGCACGGTCCGCGACGCCAGCCTGACTGTCAGCCCGATCCGCGGGGCCCAAGTGTTCCAGACAACATTCGTCCGGCCGGCGGCGGTGCCGCTGGGAAAGAAGTCCGCTAGGAAGGGGGAGGACTCCGCGTCAAGGAAGTAGGTTCGCTGCTGCTCGAAGCGCACCCCCAGGTTCAACGACAAACGTCCCAGCGGCTGCCACGTGTTCTGGACGAAAAATGCGTGGTGCCGGTTCCGGTTGTCGGAAGCGATCTCGCCAGCGGCCGGCATGCTGAAGAGCATGATGCGATCCACGTTGAAGGGGCGCTCGTTGGCGCTGTCGTCGAGGTAGCGGACGTGCCCGGAGTTGGCGTTCGAGCCGAAGCGGCTGCTGTCGATCTGGAACTCGTAGCCTATCTTGAGATCGTGACTGCCGCCGAAGTCCGGCACATAGTGATGCACGATCGCACTGGCCTGGGGCTTCCAGCGCACGAACGTGAACGGCGGCGAGCCGTTCTCTCCCGGGAACCAGCCCGCACCGCTGAGCCGCCCGGTGGCCGTGTCTAGGCGCGGGACGTGTTCAGCCGGATCGACCTGCGGCACCATCGGCCAGCCGAACCCGAAGTGCTTGGCGGCCACGGTCATGAACGTGCGGTCGCCCCAGACGCGCTGCCACTCCGCTTTGTGCGCCCAACTCCAGCTGGCCTGTGCAAGCACCGAGTCCGGACCGACATCGGCCGACAGCCCGCGCTTCGGCTTCTCCTTCAATCCCCACTGCGAATAGCCGATCAGGCGGTCCCGGTCGGTCAACCGCACTGTGACCTTGCCGCCGAAGGAATCGAAATCGCCCAGATCGGTGGCCAGTGAGCGGTCCACTCCGGACACCGCCTTGTCAATGCGGAAGTGATTGTAAAACGTGTAGAACCAGGCGCGGTCCCGCACGATCGGTCCCCCGATGTCGGCGTGTGTCTCAAAGAACAGCAGGTTCGGGTTGCCCGTGTAGCCGCGTGTAGCGAGTTCGTCGTCGACGTTGTCACCGACGAAGCTCTCGTGCTCGTAGTCGCTGTGAATCATCCCGCTATAGCGGTTGCCCCCGCTCTTCATTGTCATTACGACGAGCGAGCCTGGAGCGGTCATTTCCACGTCGGCGCCGGCCGCTGCGGTCGTGAACTCCTCGATCGAGTAATAGTCGAAATAGAACCCCGTGCCGCCGCTGCCCTCGGTCGTGTCCACTCCGTCGGCGAGGATCCGGTTCTGATTCCGCACGCCAAAGCTCTCGTAGCCGGTCTGTTGGCTCTTGTGCGAGCCACCGACGTCAAAGCCTCGCATGCGGACACCTGGCGTTTGGCCGAGCACAGACCACACGTCCGTGGCGGAGGGCACGTCTTGGAGTTCTACCTGGCCGAAATCATTGACCAGCGCGGAGGTCCTGGTATCGACGACAGGCGCGTCTCCGGTGACGGTGATCGTCTCTTCCACGAGCGCCGGCTCCATCACTGTGTCTATCCGTATCGCCCGGTTGCCTTCCACGATGACGCCTTCGCGAACAACCGTCCGGAAGCCCGGCAGCTCGAACACAAGGTCATACGATCCGCGCCTGACTGCTCGGAAGCGGTAGGAGCCATCCACAAGGGTGGCTGCGACCAGCGGAGCGATGAGCGCCTCTCCCTCGAGCGTGACCTGGGCACCAGACATAGCAAGCCCCTGGGTGTCGACGACAGTGCCCTCGATCGTCCCCGAGGTCTGAGCTGCTAGCGTGCTGCTGGCGCTCGCCGCTAGCAGCAGTGCGGCGCACCAACGGGCGATCCGCACCGCAGTGCTAGCCCCGTCCACCGGGCTCCCAAGCTCGAGGTCCGAAGCATGCCGTACAAGTCCATAGCCGAGTCTGGGAAGTGTGTAGTCATGCACTAATCTGTTGATCACAAAACATCTAGTCTAGCCTCTGAAGCAGGCCGTCACGATTGGGTGCATACGCGCTAGAAGCTCAGCCTCGGTCAGCGCGGCACGCAGGGCTCGTTTCTGGCCGCTGTTCGCACCAACGGGTTTATTCCTTGAGCCGGCGCGCGACTTCGGCCAAGCGGGCGCCAAGTTCGCGAGCTTCCTCGATCTCGTGCTCTCCGACTCCCTTCTCGTGCTCGGGAATGCCCGTGGTAGCCGAGGCTCCCAGTCCGCCGTGCGGGGAGACCAGCACCATGCCGTACTGCAGCATCCCGAGTGCCATGCTCAGCATCGTGAACTCCTTGCCGTTCGATGGCGCTCCGCCGGTTGCGAAGACTGCGCACGCCTTGTTGGCAAGGCCCTTGCTGCGCCAGAATCCGAAGCCGTACGCCCAGTCCACCAAGGCCTCGCGGATCGCGACGGCGACATCGCCCATGTGCACCGGCGACCCCAGCGCTACACCGTCCGCCGCTTCCAGGTCCGCTTGCGTGACGTCCCCGATTCGCTTGACAACGGCTTCTGCGCCCTTGCTCCGGGCGCCTTCGGCCAGTGCGTTGGCCATCGTCTCGGTATTGCCCGTTTGCGAGTGAAACGCCACTAGCACGGAGACCTCTTGGTCGGCGGCACAGAGCGCCCCGCTGCCAAGCGCGAGCGCGCAGATCAGTGTGTTGAATCTCATGGTGGGTTAACCTTGGCTCGCTGAGAGCCGGCGGTCCCAGTCTAGCCCGTCCAGCCGCCGAGGCCGGTCAGTATTCTGGGCTTGGGCCTGCTCCTGACTACTCGGCCAGCCTGGCCGAGCCTGGATCGGACAGGGACTCGCCGTTGACGGATATTGAGAACGGGACGCCTACTGGCATCGCGGTGATGGTGTCGTCGATGTCGTATCGCAACTCTCCCGGATAGACAACGTAGAGCGCATCCAGGCGGAGGTCGTTCACGGCGACAGTCATCGAGCGGGTGCGGCGCGGAGCATCGTGACGTTTGATCTCAACGCCGATTCGCCGGCCGTTTACGAACAAGAGCAGATCGAGTTCAGCACCGTTGTGAGTCCTCCAGAAATAGGCGTGATCCGGCGAGGCCTCGGCGATGATCTTCTCAAGGACGAAACCTTCCCACGAAGCGCCAATGCGAGGGTGTACTTGCAAGGCATCCATCGTCGTGACGCCGATCAGATGGTGGTAGAGTCCAATGTCCCTGACGTAGATCTTGGGGCGCTTGGCTTGCCGCTTGCGCAGATTCTCGTGCCATGGGGGCAATTGCCGAATCAGGAAAAGCTGCTCGAGCAGGTCAAGGTATCGCCGCACGGTCGCTTGGGCGACGTTGAGGGCCGTCGCGAACTCGGCGACATTGAGGATCTGTCCGTGATAGTGCCCGAGCATGGCTAGAAACCGGTGCAGTGCAGGAGTGCTGAGCTGAGTGCCGAATTGGGGCATGTCGCGTTCCACGAACGCTCGGATGAATGCCCTCCGCCAAGCGACGCTGTCGGCGTCGGTATCGGCCAGAAACGACCGCGGGAACCCACCCCGGGTCCAAAGCTGCGGCATCTGCGCCGCACCGACCTCGGAGACTTGGAAACCCGTCAGCTCGATGTATTCAATGCGTCCGGCCAAAGACTCGGAGCTCTGGCGCAAGAGACTGGGTCCAGCGCTGCCGAGCACGAGAAACCGCGACGGGTTGCGGTCGCGATCGACCAGCACGCGCAGGACTGGAAACAGATCGGGCCGGTGCTGCACTTCGTCGATGACGACGATGCCAGGGAGGTCTCGAAGTGCAGTCAGTGGCTGGTCGAGCCTAGCCAGACTGACGGGATCCTCGAGGTCGAAATAGTTGGCCGAACCTGCGGATACGAGCTGCCGAGCGAGGGTCGTCTTGCCGCATTGACGGGGGCCGATGATGGCAACGACCGGGGAGCGTGCAAGTGCCCGCGTGACCGAATCGCTTGCTGCTCGGGGGATCAGCTTGTCCGGCATAGTTTCCATGATAATACTCGCAACAAGTAATATTCTTCATGGTTAATACCAGATTCGGTTCCTCGCGACCCTCGCTCGTGTGACTTTCAGGGCGTGTTCTTGCAGCGGAAGACAAGCCGCAAGCGACGGTTGTCCAGCCACGGGGTCGGGTATTTGCGTTCGCCGGAACCCGCCGCCAGCGTTGATCGCTACTGCGGTCGGTATTCCACCCAGATCGGAGAGGCCCACGCCATCTGGCCGTCCTCCTGCTGGACCCTCACGTAGTAGTAGCTCTCGCCCTGAATCGCATCAGCATCCCGAAAGCTGAACGCTGCTACTCTCTGGCCTGGATTGACCGAATACACATAGGCGTTGTCCTTGATGATCTGGATGTTGTGGATCGGTCCGGTTCCGCGTACCGCCACCCTCACGACTGGCTTGTCGCGGGTCGTGGTGGCGTCCCCCATGATGGCTTCCCCGACCCGTACGTCGAGCACGATGTTGTCCGTTGCGGCGTAGGCGTGGCGTTGCTGCAGTGCCCGGAAGATTCCCTCGCGGGTTCGCTCTTCGGCGTAGACGGCAGCGTAGGAGATGTGTGTGGAGCGATGGTCAGAAGAGGCGATGAAGCCGATCTTGTAACCCTTGCCCAGAGCACTGCGGGCAAAGCCGTCTGCGAAGCGCTCGTTGGAGTTGACGCGCGGAGCACCGACTGCTTCATAGCTCATGCGGCACCCTTGGTAAATCTCCAGTAGCGGCTCTAGCGCCGGGTCGTTGAAGGAAAAATCGGTGCCGCCGCCCGCCGCGATGGTGTGCGGTATCGTGATCGCCTCCTGGCCGCGCAACTTCTCCCAGATGCGCACTTCGTCAGGTTCCCGCGGAGAGTCTGGGTTTTCGCGGTCGCGAGGGATGGTCCGTCCGATCGCGGTGGTGCCGCGTTGTAGGTTGATGACGTTGCGGTGGCCGTAGGGCCATCGAAGCGAGCGCTCGTACCCGAACAGCGGGCTGAAGCGACCGCGGACATGGAACGCGTCCGCCAGTTTCTGAGTACGCCACCAGTCATAGCTCCGGTTGTCTTCCGAGCCGAGTTCGCCATCGCCGCCGTAGAAATGGTCGGTGGAAGCTATGAAGTCAAGTTCGGCCGCGTCCAATGCGTAGCGGTACATGTCCCACAGCGTGCCGTCGAATCCGCCGTCACCGCTGATCTCTGTGTGGCGGTGCAGGTCACCCCAGTACAGCGAGTAGCGCTTCTGCCCTGCCGCGACGGTATGGCGGCGATCAGTCCAAGCGGTTGACGCATACGGGCGCCCACCGGAGGACTCGGCCATCCGATCCAGTGCAGGTTGCGAGGGTTCTGTCTGTTCGATCGGCAGGATCCGGATCCTGCCCAGGGCTCTGCCGGACTGCCCCGGGACAGGTCCTCCGGGTTCCCAGCGGTCATCGGAGGGATATGCGACCCATGTCCTGCCCTGCGCGCTGGTTGCGACAGCCACGCGCTGGTCGTTGCTCCCGGAGCTGGCTTCCAGCAGCACAGGCTCGGACCACTCGGTGCCCCGGTAGGTCATGGAGTGGACGTTCCACGCTGCTGGGCGTTCCTTCATGCCGGAACCATCGTTGCGGGCCTCCCAGCGGCGCAGGAACAGACGCGGGTTGCCCGATGGATCGATCGTCATCTGTGGAATTTCGTACGACAGTGCGAACTGCTCGCTCAGCGCGTCCTCGATGGTGCCCTTCGGTGTCCAGCGCTGCCCTCCCGCAAACACCGCCACCCCGATCTTCTGCGTGTAGCGCAGGCTCACCAACTGGCCGACCGAACCCTCCACGCTCCAAGGAGGCGGCTCTCCCCAATCGCCCCTCTCGCTGGCGCGATTCCAACTGGGCATATCCAGCGCCCAGTTCGGGCCTTGGTCGTCCCAGGCAATCCATGCCCGGCCCTCGTTATCGATCGCTATGCTGGCCCGCGCTTCGAAGTCCGGGGAGTCCGCGATCGGGTATTCCGGTGAGAGCTCGGAACCCTCCAGCACCCGCAGCATGACATCGTAGTCTCCGTGACGATAGCTGTCGTAAACCACATAGAGACGGTCTTGGGAATCCAGCGCGGTAGAGGGCTCCCAATCGTTGGCCTCGTGCGTTGTGATGGCTATCGGTGCCGACCAGCGGTAGCCATCGTGGGTCTTGAGGTAGATGTTGGCGTCTCCCGTGCGGAACGACTGCCAGACCAAGTGCAGCCTGCCGTTCGAATCCGTTTGCAAGCTGTGGTGGATGTCCGGTTGAGGATCAGACGTTAGCTGTGCCACCGGATCCCACCGGCCGTCATGCCAAGTGCGTGCGTACAGGTCGAAATTGCCGTCGACCTGCGCTGCCCAAGCGATCCAAACGCGCCCATCGGGCCGGATCGCGATCGAGGTCTTGAGGAAGTCTCCCGCCCGCGGGCTCACCGTCACGATGTCCTGCCACTGGTTTCCGCTGCGTCGCCGAGCTTTGATTTGGTCTGCTCCCCAGCCGTCATAGGCTATCCACGTGACCCACAGGTCACCGTTTGGGGCGAACGCGGCCGCTGGCCAGTCTGCGTGCTCGTCGGCGTGGGAGATTTCTACCGGCTGGCCGTGGGAGGGGAGGAGAGCAATTTGGCAGGCGATGACGAGCATGCTGGCGAGCATGCAGGCACGGGCAGCGCCGGCGGCTAGGATTCGCTTGAGTTGGGACATGGGTGAGTCGCTTCTTCTCACAGCATCGTACTCTGACGGCGCTGCGGCCGTTTCCACAATTGAATTGGGCGCGGGAGCAAACGTGCCCGGATGCCAGCTCAATCGTATTCAGAGTGCATCCGCAGTCGCCGCATAGATTGTGAGAAGCAACTCTGCGCCGTCGACGGTTTGGTACAGAGGTCTGCGACCAGAAATCTTTTCGCTACGATCCAAAATCAACGGGACCCCTTCTCCCCGTCGGTCCATCAGCGTACTTCGATTAGATCTCAAGCCTGGGATCGATTCAGGCACATCGCACTTGGCCAGCAAGCTCGCAATCGCTTCGTTCCGTGTCGACTGGCGGTAAGCGAGTGTATCCGGAGTCATCGTGTTGGACAGTTCTCCGGGAGAGTACAACTCTAGGCGGTTGGTGAACATGCGAATCCTGATCTTTGAACCATGTGTCGAATAGTCTCGGTGGGCCACTGAATTGACGACGGCCTCGAACACAGCTGTCATCTCGTATTGAGGAAGATCTGTCCGTCCGAGATGCTTGCGCCCGGCTATTCTCTGATTTCGCGCCACAAATCGGCATGCCTCGGCCACTTGGGCGTCAAGCGGCCCAACGATGTCCTTCGTGTCAACCTGATAGTTCACTTCGTCCATGGCAGCGCCGATGCTATCTCCGCGATAGGCAACAGCCTGAATGAATGCGTGGCGCAGCCACCGATCGGGCCTGAGTGTTCCCATGAGAACGCCGGCAACAGTTAGCCGGACTTCGCCGAAGTCGTCGTCTCCCGCCATCCCTAGCTTGGTGGCGAGCATTCGGTCATCGTCAGTCGTGCGGCTGGTTCGGAACCGGTCCAATAGGCTTGGTTCAAGGTCCGACAAGCTAGTTCCGGGCACGACAGTCTCGTCGAACCGAATTAGGCGGGCTTGGCTTCGCTGCTGAAAGAGCTGGCCGAGTTGGTCTTGAGCCATCTTCCGCTTTGACGAGCCGACTCGTCGCATGTATCCACCCGGGCTGCGGTGGATAGAGAGGCTTCGCGCCACGTGTACCCGCAGGACCCATCGCGGGACATCGAGCGAATCGGGAATCGAGAGCTTTTGAGTCGTTACTTCTAACGCCGGATCGATCGAATCATGGCAGATTTCAGTGACGAACTGCTCCAGCGAGTCCAGCTTGTCTATGGGGATGCCCAAGATCTCTTTCGAGGTATCGTCAACTCCAAGCACCACCACTCCGCCCCCGGCGTTAGCGAATGCGGCAAATTCGTCCGCGAGTTGATCTCGACTCGGGTCTCTGACCTTTGCTCCGCGGAATACCACATCCTTGAGTTCAAGCGAAGAGTCCTCGCCTGCAACGATCTGCGCTAGCAAGTCCGTTTTGCTAGCTAGCATGGAGTCCCTCGACTGCCAATCGCTTGTATCGAGAGACGAATGCCTCTAGCCCGCCTTCCATGACTCGGCAGACCGTCTCTCGAGGACCGGATTCTTGAAGGCAGCCTGTTCCATCATTCACAATCACACACTCGCCATGACGGTAGTCCATGGCGATAACCGCCTCGGCATCTCCGTTCACAACGATGTTTGGATTGTGCGTAACGACGATGATCTGTCGGCTGCTCTTGCATTCCCTGATTTGCTGGACGATCAGGTCATAGATCAAGCGATTGTCGAGATCGTCCTCGGGCTGGTCGAGGATTACCGGTTCCTCGCCGAACGAGAGGAGAAACGCTAAGAGGGCAGCAGACTTCTGTCCTGGCGAGCCGTCCTGTATCGGAGACCACCCGCTGCGGTCAGGACGGCGGTACTCGATTCGCAAGCTATCGCTTGGCTGCCAGAGTTCAATGCGATCGATGCCTTCTGGCGGCAGGGCTCGAATGTGGTTGGCGAACCACTCGCTTTGCGTGCTTGCGGCCTGGGGGTCTCGAAGCGCGAGAATGCTGGCCTTGGCGTTGCGAATTCGATTTGCGATCTCATGCGTCCGAGCATCGCTCGCCTTGTTCGGGAGCGCCTGATAGAGCCTTGCTAGGATGCCTTCAGAACGATCCTCGCTTAATATATCCTGCTCTAGGCGACCGTCTTCTCTTGCAAGAGCTTGCCGGAAGGCGGCCTCTTGCATTTCAGGGTCACCTCCGAATGGAATCACCGTGATCCGCACATGTTGATTCTCATTCAAGACTTGGTCGAGAAACACCTTGCGCTTCTTGGACAGTTCGAGTCGGAGGGCGTCCGCTTGCGCCAACACGTCGCTCGCTTTTCCTTCCAGCTCTTGGATCCGGAGCTTGAGATTGGCAGATTCTTGAACCCTGAGTTTTAGGACTTGGCGTCTTTGCAGCAATGTCGAGTATTCGGTCGGGTCCTCGATTCCGACTTCAGCAAGGTTCTGTCTCAGCTGCTCGTACTCCGAAGATGCTTCGTCCACAGTGCGGAGATAGTCCTTACTGAACCCCAACTGCCATTGCTCATTAAACGCCTCCAGACCTGTCGCGATCCGCCGGAGTTCGCGCACAGTTCGGGATTGCATATCCGCCGCTTTGCCGATCCATTCCAAGGCACTCAATTCGGCAGGGTCCGTCTTGTCAAAGTCCTCTTCCCGGATATCGAGCGGCTCTGATTTCTCGGCTAGGCCGCGAATCTGCTCAATCGTCTGCGCGATCTCGCTCCGTCGGCTTTCGATGACGCTACGTTGCCGAGCGATTCTCCGATACGCGACGAGAGCCCCTCGATGGTCCCCTCGCTCGAAGACTTCGATTTTCTTGTCTATGTCTTCGAGATCGCCGAGAGTCTGATCGTCTGTCGCCACCCGCGCTTTGAGTTCCCGGATCCGGCTTCTCAAGCTGAGAAACTCGGTCTCGATTTCGTTTCGCCTAGCGGCAACGCTGTCTCCGTCCACGATTGCTGAGTTGTCAATCACTCGCAAGAGTGCGGCGCGGTCGTTGGCGAGGGACAGGATCTGCTTCTGGCTGAAGATCTTGACGGGGAATCGGCTCCGAACATCCCCAGGGCTTGGATTCCAATTGCCCCCTCCCAAATCCCGTTCGATGGCGGGTTCGCTGTCCGCTCCGTCCCAATTCAACCGATAGGAGTCACCGGCCTTTTCGATGGTCACGGTGACTCGCGTTTTTTCGGTAAGTGCTCCGGAATCGGATCGTGATATGGGTATCCTCGCAAAGCGCTCAATGTCCGCTTTCAGGTCTTCGGGCACCTCTCGCTCCCTGCGAAGGCATAGGCGCATCATCTCCACCAATGTTGACTTGCCGGTTCCCCTGCCTCCGATGATGGAGGTCATCCAAGGACTGAACCGCGCTTCGAGGGCCTTGCTGCGACCCGCGAGCCTGCCGTCGCTGACACTCGCGCTCTTGATGATCAGGTCGGCATGCCGATTCGGGCTCTGGATGCAGTCCACGCTCCGCCGAACTGAGAGCGATGCTCCGTCCAATAGCGCCAGCCGGAGTCCCTCGAGCGAAGGGCTGCCCATCTTGATCCATGTGAAATGGCTTCCCGGGAATCTCTGCCCTTGGCCACCGGTCGGATGGTGGCTGTCCGAGCCGATTACGGCAGTCCAGCCAGGACGTTGATGCCCGGCCGGTCCCACTTCGAGGCTCGCTGGATCGTCGACCTCGGCAGCGATGATCTGATCCGACTGAAGTATCCGCCCGAGGGTCTCTCCTTGATACTCAGCGAGGACACCGTGTGGGCGGTCCACGTGCGCTGGAACCGCCAGGCCCCCGTGTTCGGCAATCAATCTTGTGACGTCGAGAAACGATTGGCTCGTGCTGTGGGAGGACGGATTTGGAGGATTCGGCTTGAGGCCCGCTGCGCCCAGGAACGCGGTGACGTCCTCTGCAGGCTTCGAAGGGTCGAAGATCACGAGCAGGTGCGCTCCACCATCTACAGTTATTTCGGCACCGGGAAACAGATACAATTCCCGGAAGCCCTCCGGACGCTCCAGTCGTAACGCCTCATATTGTTCCTTGAGCCGGTCGATCCAGCTCCCGGTGTTGTGATCGGTGACGGCGACGCAATCGACTTCCGCCTGCATGAAGTCAAGGAGCCACTGCCGGGGCGACCGCCCTTGCAGGGCCGACTGTTGAGGGCCCTTGCCGTAGTCATATGAGGCTGGGGAATGCGTGTGGAAGTCGAACCGCCACCAGCGGGCGCCGAAGAATTGCTCGCTCATAGCCAATTGACCACGCACCGGGCATCTCCGGGTGCGCACGACCCAGCCATTGATCCAACTATACCAGCGGGTCTGATACACATTGCCCGGGGATCACGTTCACGGCGGATTTTCGTCCGGGCGCATGGCGAAGGGCAGTTGCGAGGGCCTGCTTGCGCCTCTCCGCAAAGCGTTGAGTTCACTGTGGACGCATCACACGTCAGCGAGTTGCATGCCTCATGCTCGCTCCGGGGATGTAGCATCGAAGTAGGACGCGCAGCGTCCAGAGCTTGGCCGCATCTTGCAGGTCCCGGTAACCCGATGCGAACCTACTCGTTGCACAGCCGCGTGATCCTGCCGGCGCCCTTGGCAGAAGTTTTCCCGTTCTTTGCCGAAGCCCGCAACTTGGAACGCCTCACGCCGCCTTGGCTCAGATTCGAAGTCCTCACGCCGCCACCGATCCAGATGCTGCGCGGAGCCAAGATCGACTACCGGCTCAGGCTGCGCGGCGTGCCTCTGCGCTGGCAGAGCGAGATCACCTGCTGGGAACCGCCTGTGCGCTTCGTGGACGAGCAAAGGCGCGGCCCTTATCGCCTTTGGAAGCACGAGCATCTCTTCACCGCCGATGGCGCGAGCACGATTGCCGAAGACAAGGTCGAGTACTCCGTGCCGGGCGGCGCGCTGATTGACCGCCTCTTGGTGCGGCCCGACTTGGAGCGAGTGTTTGCCTACCGCCGAGCCAAAATGGTCGAGATCTTCGGCGAGGAAGCCTAACCGCGACCGTTCGCTATCCGCCCCCCTCGGGTGTATGTCAGATTCTTGAGACTCGCCCCTAGTGCGCGGCTGATCGACTTTCCCAGAAGTCCTCATAGCGACCAGACTTGATCCAGCAGCGTAGCGAGAGGATGGCGTTGGCACCGTTGACGGTCCATTTCATCCCGGCCATTCTAGTAGTCGCAACATCTTGGTCGCTTCGCACCCCACTGCCTCAGCGGAAGGAATGACCTCGCACGCGGAGCATCCTGGCTCTCGTTCAGCTTCCGCAATGATTTCGTCGGGGCCGAACAGCTCCCGTGGATCGAGCCAACGTCGAAACGTCAAGTGTTCTTGCCAGCAAACCGCAAGGGGTAGCGCCAAGCTGTCATGACCGGGCAGTTCGTCAGCCGTTTCGCGAGCCTCGCCTAGCTCGCTGGGGGCGGCTTGGCCGCCGCCAGTCAGGATTGGTCGGGCCTTTGGTCCTAGAAGTTCACCCGCAGTCCGAGCTGCTGCTGACGCGGCAGACCCAGTGTGCTGGTGATTTTTCCGACGTCCGGGCTCGAGAAGTTCGTGTTCGGCGTGCCATACGACGGATGGTTGGTGACGTTGAAGGCTTCCCAGCGGAACTGCAGCCGGACTCGCTCGGTGACTTGGAAGTTCTTCATCAATCCGACATCCCAGTTGAAGATGCCGTCTTCCTGGAGGGAATTGCGCCCCAGGTTCCCGAACGTCGGGTTGCCGTTGGCGTCCAACGGAGTCTCGAATGCCGCGGGGTTCAGCCACAAGTCGGGTGTCGGATTGCTCAGCCGGTGGTCGCCGATGACGTTCGGACGCCAGACGCCAGCGCCGTTGGTGCCGAGATTCGCGGTGGCGTTGGCCAGCGTCAGGTCGTAATACTGGCCTGACTGCAGGCTGAGGATGCCGGTCATCTGCCAGCCGCCGAAGATGGCGTTGAGTATGCCGCGCCGGTTTAGGTACTGCTGTCCGCTGCCGAATGGCAGGTCCACGACATAGCTGTTCACCCAGCGGTGATTGGTGTCGTTGGAGGACGGTCCTCGCTCGCAGGCGAAGCAATCCTTGTTCTGCGCGGCCCCGTTATCGCCGGCGACGAACAGCTCCTGCGTCTGGCTCATCGCGCGCGACCAAGTATAGGCGCTGGTGAATGTGAACCCCTTCGAAAAGCGCTTCGTCAGGGTTGATTCCAGTCCGTGGTAGGAGGCGTGCGCCAGGGGCGAGCGGTAGGTCAGCCCGTTCAACGACTGGAAGTACAGCCGGCGTTGGCGTTCGGTGTTCGATGGGCCGATCCCCGGTGCGTTGAGGTTGTAGGAGACCTGGATATTCTGCGTGGACGAGCCCACGTATGACGTCGTCAACGCCATCGTGTCATTGAGCTGCCGCTGCACGCTGAAGTTCCACTGGTACACCATTGGCATCGGGAACTCCTTGGCCCAAGTACGCATCACCGAGTTGTTCGGCAGATCGTCTACCGAGTCGACGGTTGCATTCAAATCGCCCAAGAAGTCGGATGGGAAGCCATCTTGAAGCAAGAAGACGGGAGCGGACCCGCTGCCTCGAGCATTGACGGCAGCCACGAACGGAAAGTTCCGCAGCATGCGCGCGCTGGCCCCCAGACCCTGCGAGCCGCCGTAAAAGACGCCGCCGCTCGCGCGGACGGTCCAATGGGTGCCGGGCTGCCAGGCGAAGCCGACCCGCGGGGCCCAATTGTTCTTGTCGAAGCTGATCAGTGCCCGCTGCTCGATGCTATTGCCGAGCTCTCCGGCACGGATGATTCGGCCGAAGTCCGAGCCGGTTTCGAACTCGACCCGGTTCATGCGGTCGTCCTGCTCGATGTAGGGCGTCGTCAGCTCGTAGCGCACACCCAGGTTCAGGGTGAAACTTGGAGTTATCTTCCAGTCGTCCTGAAAGTAGAACATGTAGCTGTCGAACGTCATGTTCGCATCGATCGTCGTTCCCGAACTGCCCCGGTCTACCCAGCCGAGCAGAGCGTCGCCAAGCGCCAGGCCCGTGTAACGGCCGTTGAAGCGAAACGTCCCTGTGGCCTGCTGGGAGCCTAGGATGTCAGCGAAGTCGTGCCGCAGATCGGCCCCCATTTTCAGACTGTGGTTGCCCCGAATGACGGTGAGATTGTCGATGAACTGCGAAGTCTGGCTGACCTTGCCGTTCGGCAGGTTGGGGCTGCCGCCCAGACCGAGGTGGGCCAAACCTCCGGTCAACTGGATCCGCGGCAACCCCAGGATTGACGGGTCTTCATTGAGGCCGTTGAGTCCGAATTGGTCGTTGAGCTCCGATTGCGGCGGGGCTTGTTGGACCTTGTTGACCTTCAACCATTTGTAGCCCACGCGGACTTCATTGATGACGTTGGGCGAGAAGACGTGCGTCCAAGAAGCAGCCAAGTGGTCGCCGTCGTTGTCGTCCAGGCCGCGGTCGTTGCCGGCGCCGCCCCTCGCGATCCCCGGCAGCGGAGCAGCGCGGAGGTTGTCGTAGCGGTAATGGCTGTAGCGCACAAAGAAGTTGTCGTTGGCCGAAACGGTGTGGTCGTAGCGGAAATCGAGCTGATCCCGGTCGGTCTTCCAGGGGGGATTGTTGACGAAGTTCCGCCGGGTGTTGTCGGCAAAGTTGGGGCTTGGGTACAGCTCGACCAGTTGCTCGAACGATGAATCGAAGCGCTCCGACGGGATCGTCTTGTTCGGGAACACGCCGCCGAGCGGATCCTTTAGGTCGCCCAAGTTTGCCGTCTGGCTGAAATCGCCCGAGCGTTCGGCCTGCGTCGGCACGATCACGATGTCCGATTGCGACTTCCGAAGCTTCCAGGCTTCCCAACTGGCGAAAAAGAAGGCCTTGTTCCTTCGGATTGGCCCGCCGAACGTGGCGCCGAACTGGTTCTGGCGCAAGACCTCCGGATCGGCTTTGCCGTCACCGTCACGGTCGTTGCGCGCGAACGATTCGCGGGCGTCGAAGAAGTCGTTCCGCATGAACTCGTAAGCGCTGCCACGGAACTCGTTGGTGCCGCCGCGAATCGTGACATTGACCACGGCGCCGGCGTTGCGGCCGTACTCGGCGGAGTAGTTGCTGGTTTGAATCTTGAATTCCTGGACGGCGTCCATGGATGGAATCATCGCCTGCGCCTTGCGGTCTTGCTGGCCCATGATCGTCGAGTTGTTGTCGATACCGTCGATCAAGAAATTGTTCTGGCCGACCGGCTGGCCGTGGCTCAGGAAGCCGCCGCCAAGCCGCGAGTCGCCCAGCGGTCCGCGGTCGCGCCCGCCGATCTCGGGGACCACACCGGCCGTCAGCTGGGCGAGCGACTGATAGTTGCGGCCGCTAATCGGCAGATCCTCGATGTGCTGTCGCTCGACGGTGTAGTCCAAGGTCGCCGATTCGGTCTGCAGCAACGGCGTCGCGCCGGTTACCTCGACCACCTCGACCAAGTTCCCGATTTCCAGAGCGAAGTTCAGGCCAATGCGGTCTCCTGCGTGAATCTCGACGCCGGATCGAACGGCCGTCTTGAAGCCCTCGGTTCCCACGGAGATCTCATACATCCCGACCTTGAGGGGTCCCGAGACATAGGTGCCGCTGGCATTCGCCTGTTTCTCGACGGTGATTCCAGTATTCATTTCCTGGATTTTGACTTGCGCCCCCGGGACAACTGCTCCGGTGGCGTCGGAAATCGTGCCCGTGATGACCCCCTGGTCTTGCTGAGCCAGGACGGCTGCGGACAAGAACAGTAGCCCCGCCAGGACGCTAGCGCTGATTCGGTTCCTCACAGTCAACTCCTCTCGGTTCCCGTTGAAGTCGGGGTTCAAACGATTGGATTAAAGGGGCACCCGGCGGCGCTAAGGCTCAATCCGTTGCACCGAAGGATCCGTTGCACCTCGAAACCCACCCCCGCGGCAATTGTAGAGTAGATGTCGAGAATGTCAAGCTGCTCCGAGTTGGTGTATTTGGGTGTACGTCCCCCTCTCATGCCTTGACTTTTTTCGAAGTGCTACGCGATCATGGGCGCACTCCCTTCCGCCCTGCCGCACCCTTAGCTGCCCAGTATTTCGGAGCCGGTCCGATGCTGCGGCAGCATTTCTTGTCGGAACGGATTCCCCCTTGGCAGGTTGTGCGCCGAAATGGAACCGGTGAGATTGGCGGTCGTAGGTGCCGGACTGGTTGGCAACAGGCACGCACGGCTGGTCAGTTCGCAGCAGCATTGCTCGCTGGTAGGGATTTGCGACACGGATTCCCGCCGCGCGGCGGTGGCGGAGCAGTGCGACGCCCCCTTCTATCGGGATCTCGAGGCCCTGCTGGAAGAGCGGAGCCCCGAGGGGGCGATTATCGCCACTCCTAACGGGACCCACTCCGCCATTGCCGAGGCGTGTATTCGAAAGGGCGTCGACATCCTGATCGAGAAGCCGATTGCTGACAGCCTGCGGGAAGCACGACGAATCGTTCAGTTGGCCGATGAGGCCGGGCGTCAGGTCCTGGTGGGCCATCACCGGCGCTACAATCCGCTGATTCGAGAAGCACGCACCATCATTCATGACGGCACGCTTGGCCGATTGGTCGGGGTTTCGGTGATGTGGGCCCTGCTGAAGCCGACAGACTACTACGCGGTGGGTTGGCGGTGTCGCCGTCCGGAGGGAGGCCCGGTCTTGGTCAACCTCATTCACGACTTGGACGTTTTGCGCTTCATCTGTGGCGAGATCCGCCAAGTCTATGCGCAATCGGCATCCATGGCACGGGGGCTTGAGGTCGAGGATTCATTGAGTATCACGCTATCCTTCGCTAACGGAGCGCTCGGTTCCGTAATAGCCTCGGACGCCACACCCGCGCCTTGGTCCTACGAGCTAGGAAGCCGGGAGAACCCCTACTACGCTCACACGGGCGAAAACTGCTATTACCTCTTGGGCTCGCGGGCTTCGCTAGCGCTGCCGAAGATGGAACTGTGGCACTATGCGGACCCGGCCCGAGCGGGCTGGCAACACCCGCTGGCCTCTTCACGACGGAAGGTAGTCCCGGCCGATCCGCTCACGCGGCAACTGGAGCATTTCTGCAGGGTGGTGAGGCGCGAGGAAGCGCCGCTGGTCGACGGCCCAGACGGCACTCGTTCACTGGCGGTAGCGCTGGCTGTTCTGGAATCGATCGATCGGAAAACTCCGATCGAGCTAGATTGACGCGGCGACGCCGGCCCCAGTTCTGTCCGGGTGTGCTCGGGACCGTGTACCGCTCGTCACGGACTCCATTGAAGCCGATTGGCGCGGTCTGACCACTTGCCCATCGCCACGCCAAGCGGGTCGAAATCTTCAGCGCGGGAGCCTGGCCGCCACCGTTTGCTATTCGCGGTGTCAGTCCTTATCGCAGTCACACTGAGGTCTCGAACGTAGTAGACTAAGTTGACCGGACTAAGTCTCAAGGGTGTCCGCATGCGAACTGTCAATATGCACGAAGCCAAGACCCACCTTTCGCGTCTCGTTGCCGCCGCAGCCGACGGTGATCCGTTCATCATCGCCCGCGCCGGCAAACCCGTTGTCAAAGTCGTCCCGTTGCACTCTCCGATGCCCGCCAGGATGCGCCGGACGGGCTTCCTGAACGGACAGATATCGGTTCCGCCTGACTTTGACCGGATGGGATCCGATGATCTCAATAGCATGTTTGAGGCTGGTTCGTGAGATTCTTGCTGGACACCCAAATCCTGTTGTGGGCGGCAGGAATGCCGGAGCGGCTCTCGGACGAAGTTCGCGACCTCATTGAAGACCCGCGGACGGAGCTCGTATTCAGCGCAGCATCGGTGTGGGAGGTCGCAATCAAGAACAGCCTAGGACGCAAGGACTTCCGCGCCGACCCCAGCCTGCTGCGGAGAGGCTTGCTGGAGAACGGGTATGTCGAACTGGCAGTGACTGGCGCACATGCTGCCAGAGTCGGCGTGCTTCCCCCGATTCACCGGGACCCGTTCGACCGCCTCCTGGTCACACAGGCCCTAGTGGAGGGGATCACGCTATTGACATCCGATTCGATCGTCGCACGCTACCCGGGACCGATACGGGCGATCTGACGCTGCCGAGTCTCGGCGGAGGGTCGCCCGGAACGACCAGCCCGTGCG
>LXNI01001203.1_pt1 | contig 23900 bp, 21 predicted proteins | sample 809091 | NCBI WGS metagenome assembly LXNI01 (sample SAMN04870527, study PRJNA318959) | sponge metagenome | biome: 01000161; feature: marine sponge reef; material: water | host: Sarcotragus foetidus | place: Greece: Milos, Mediterranean Sea | collected 2013-05-29 | depth 5-7 m | reverse complement strand
ACGACGCCGCCATGCGCTACCGGGCAGAGGGCGTGCCCCTGGTCGTCGTCGGCGGCAAGGAATACGGCACCGGTTCGTCGCGCGACTGGGCGGCGAAGGGCACCCGGCTGCTCGGCGTCAGGGCGGTGATCGTGGAAAGCTTCGAGCGCATCCACCGCTCGAACCTGGTCGGCATGGGCGTGCTGCCGCTCCAGTTCAAGGACGGCGCAAGCCGCGAGAGCCTCGGCCTCAAGGGCGACGAGACCTTCGACATTGCCGGCATCGCCGGCGGCATTCGTCCCGGCATGGATGTCGACTGCACGATCCATTACGCCGATGGCGCGACCCGGACCGTCCCCCTGCTGTGCCGCATCGATACCGCCGACGAGGTCGCCTATTTCGGCAACGGCGGCATCCTGCACTACGTCCTGCGCAGCATGGCCGCGGCGGCGTAGCCCTACCGGCCGGGTCGCCGGTTGCGCGACCGGATCTGCGAAAGAATTGTCTGATCGCCGATTGTGCTGTCGTTCGCGAGCAGCATCGCCTTGCTGACGATCATGCTGAGGACATGATCCTCGTCCAGAAGCCAGCGTGCGTAGGCGCTGTGTTGTTTGCCCGGCGAGGCCGGGACGATGCAGAGATACTGATCGTCCGGCTCCATCTTTATGGTCGCCGATCCTAGGTGAATCCGGTATTCGGCGAGATCGCCCCGAACGCGCAGGTAGCGGTCTTCGATCGTGCAGCGGTCGGCGATGGCAAATGCCGGCAGCAGCCGGGCCAGCACGTCGCGCCGGCTCTCGCCCGCCGGGGTCAGCGAACGGCCGGCATAGTCGTCGCCGTATTGCCAGGCCTCCTGCCCCGCGAATCGATCCATCCAGGCCGGGTCCGCGCCGACGCTGGCGACCGAAACGAACAGGTCGACATCCCGCATGACCTCCGAGAAGACCCGGGGCGGAACAGTCTCGATCGGCAGCCTGTTCCAGTCCTTGTCCCTGAAATACATCTGTTCGGTGGTGAGCACGTCGGCATAGAACTCGTCGGTCTCCGTAAAGACCGAAAACACGGCCACGTGTTCGCCGTCGGACAAATCGAGCGAGGGATCGCCGCCCGGATCGAAATACGCGAACATGGGAGACCGCCATCCCCTCGTGCGCATCAAGCCCTGGAACGGCTTCTGCAGGATGAAGTGGCCCGCGAAACGGTTCGAATATGTCTTCGTTTCGCGTTCGGCGTCGGTCAGCACGTAAATCTCGCGGAAGGCCTGACGGATCGGCTGCCGGAATTCCCGGTCGAACAGGAAGGCGCGCCAGGCCTGCACCGTCGGGACGTCCGCATCGATCGGATGCCAGAGCCGGACAGCAGCGCCGGAATCCGGATAGGACCGCTCGCAACCGTCGTGAAGGACCAGCCGGCCGTTCATGGGAACGGCAGTAAACGGTTCGCCGTCCGGGGGCCGGAATTCCCAGATCAGGCGCTCGGCGAACGGGCGGAGGAATCCGTGCCCGAGATAACGATTGCGCCAGACCTCGAAGGTCCAGACAGGATCGGCCATCAACAACCGGTCGATACGCTGCCGCTGGATCGACAGCTGCCGGCGCATTTCCTTTACCTGCTTGCGGAGCGCGGCGAGATCGTCGCCGTGGCGGTCGCGGACCGGCTTCGGGGTCGATTTCAGCGTCCTGCCGCTGGGGTTTGTCCACGCAATCGATATTTTATGAGCATCCTCGAAAGCGATCGTCGCTGTATATCCGCCGATTGTTTCGGCGAGGCATGCGTCTTCGTCCAGTCCGAATGTCTCGACGCTGAGTTCCTCAATATCCCGGCGGGTCAGCTTCATGCGCTTCGCGGCATAGTCGATCGCCCGTTCGCAGGCGCCGCGCCGCGCCGGCTTGGGATGCATTTGCGAAAGCCATTGCAGCCGCCGGATCGCCGCCATCGTCCCGAAGCATCCCAGCGTCCTGGCCGCCGCGCAGCCCAACGAAAAAGACCAGCCAGGGAACAGTCGGTCGGCAAACGCGCTCAGGCGATCCGCCATGGCCTCGGAGGGGAACGAGGCGCAGGCCCAGATCAACTGCCGACCGTATTGCCTGTAGTCGTCCAGATTCGAAAGGACCAGCCCTCCGTCAGGCCGGACTTTCCGGTTCATCCAGTCGTCCATCCTCGCGGCAAATTTCTCTTCGCCGAGCGGCGCGAGCGTCTCCCCGACCTCCGCCAGCCATTTCCGCGTCGGCCACGCGCCGGGATTTACTTTCAACAGCGCAAAAAAGGCCTTCCAATGTGCGGCCTCCGAAGGGGGAATGTTTTCGAGGAGTTGGTTCAATCGGTAGCGTGGCCGATCCCTACTCCACATGCGGTTTGGCGCTTCGATGCCCAGCAGATGCCAGAAACGCTCATAAATCGGTTTGGGTCGGTCTTCGTGCAGATTCAGAAGCTGACATAATTTTTTGATCGACCACACAATATCGCGGGATAGCGGATGTGTCCGGGCCTGCCGTTCGAACAAGGCGACGCCGCCCTTCGGCGGCACGACTTCCCAATGTCCGACCCTGTCGGTCCAGAGTTCCAGCAACGAGAGCAGTTGCGCCTCGGTCCACGGCGCCGTGCGGCGCAGCAGCAGGCTCTGGATCTTGCCAAGATCGCGGTCGACCTGTTGGAGCGTCCACAACGGCGCCGTCGCCTGCAGTCCCGTCAAAGCGCGAATGTGACGGGGCGAACGGCGTTTCGCGATCGCAAGAACGTATTCGGCATATTCTTCGGTCGGACCGTCCAGAATTTCCCTGACGGTCGCGAGGTCGGCGACCTTTTCGGGATAACCGGGCCGCCGCACCCATTCGTCTATGACGTCTTCGATCGTGCGGTCGATCGGCGTCGCGCTCCTAGCCCACGCGCGACGCCGCAATCTGTAAATCAGGGCCATGCGGCCGGCTATCCCCCGACCAGCGGCACAAGCTGCAGGAAGCGGATTTCAGAATCGGGGGTTAGGGGAACCATTTCGTCGAGATCGGTTTTCTGGACGCCGTCCACCAACACGAAGAAGCCGTTCTTCTCGAACGCTTCGCACGCCTCCTCGACAAGCCGTTTCCTTTTGTCGGAATCCGGCTTTTCCCGCCGGGACGGATTGAGCTCGACTTCCCGCGCATCGCGATCCGTCGATGGAGTGACGCTGTCGTTCAGCCGGTCGCCTTTCTCCTGAAGCAACCGGTGGATCCGCATCTCGATCAGGCTGCGCACCGACACCGTGTTGTCGTAGACGATCAGCGTGAACCGACGATCGCCGGACTTCCCGACGATCACGTCTTCGGCCTGGATGGAAATCGTCATCCGCTCGCCCTCCTGCTGAATTCAATCGATTTGTTCTCTAAATATTCTATACAACAGCAATCCGGCTGTGCCAACCGTTAATCCGGGTTTCTCATCGCGGTTACGGCCTGCGTTGCGTCCCGATGTCCGCACGTCCCGGCGCAGAGCGTTGCCGGTTTGACTCGGCCATCCGCCGTGGTAGTCGATAGCGCGGCCCCCGCCATGAACAGACGGACGGTTCCCATGCCCGATGCGGAAATCCAGTCGCCGCCGGACTTCGGTTACGGACGGCGCGAGCCGGCGGCCGGCCTGAACGGCGCCGATGCGGCGATCACCACCCGGCGCTCGGTGCGCGCCTTCCTGCCCGACAAGCCGGTGCCGAAGGAACTGATCGAGCATATCCTGAACGTGGCCGCCCGGGCGCCGAGCGGCACCAACGTCCAGCCCTGGCACGTCACGGTCGTGACCGGCGCGGCGCGCGACCGGGTGAGCGCGGCGATCCACGAGCGGCGCGACGGCGGCGGCCAGGAAATGGGCTACAACTACTACCCGGTGAAATGGTTCGAGCCCTACATCTCGCGGCGGCGCAAGCTGGGCTGGGACATGTACGGCCTGCTCGGCATCGCCAAGGGCGAGCGCGAAAAGACCTACAAGCAGCACGGCCGCAATTTCGATTTCTTCGATGCGCCGGCCGGCCTTTTCTTCCACATGGACAAGCGCATGGAGACCGGCTCCTTCATCGATATGGGCCTGTTCCTGGAGAATGTGATGGTCTCGGCGCGCGGCCACGGGCTGGACACCTGCCCGCAAGCGGCCTGGGTCGACTACACGGACTCGGTGAAATCCCTGCTCGGCATTCCCGAGGACCATATCCTGATCTGCGGCATGAGTCTGGGCTACGAGGACACCTCGGCGACCGTCAACGCGCTCTATTCCGAGCGCGAGCCGGCCGGCTTCTTCGCCGACTGGCAGGGTTTCGAGGACTGACGCGCGGATTACCGGGGCGGGTTCGGCAACCGCTTCGTCCCGCCGCGCCGACCTGACAGACCGTCGCCGCCGTTGCGTCCCGGCGAGCCGGGATGTCGCAAGCGCGCCGCCCGATATGGCGCAAACCCCCGGAATCCTTGGATTTCAGCGATTTATGTGACATCAGGTCGCGAAGAATCGGCTGGCCGCAACGATGCTGCGGCTTCTATTTTCGGCGCAGTTCCGCAGGGCGCGTTGCCGGGCAAATCACCTTGCCGAAGGCACGGCCGGCGCGATCCGGAAACGCCCCGGCTGCGGGTCGATGGAAACGATTTTCGCCGGGAGCCGGAATTCTGCGACGCTGGCAGCAGCGGCGTATCTTGGCATAGCAGGATGTACCGATGTCATTCGCCTTCCGTTCGGCGCGCCGCGCCGCTTCCATGGTCCTTTCCGGGACCCTGACGGCAGCCGCGGCGCTTGCAGCTTCCGGCGCAGCGTTCGCGGCCCAGCCCGAGCCCTGGCAGATGGGCTTCCAGAAAGCGGCGACTCCGGTCATGGAGCGGGTCGACGAGTTTCACGACCTGCTGCTCATCATCATCACGCTGATTTCGCTGTTCGTGCTGGCCCTGCTGGTCATGACAGTGGTGAAGTTCCGCGAATCCAAGAACCCGACACCGTCGAAGACAACCCACAATCTGCTGCTGGAGGTCGTGTGGACGGTCGTGCCGGTCCTGATCCTGGTGGTCATCGCGGTGCCGTCCTTCCGCCTGCTCTACTACACGGACAAGGCGCCCGAACCGACCGCGGCCGAGAAAGCCGCCGGCAAGACGGTCATGACGGTCAAGGCGACGGGCCACCAATGGTACTGGAGCTACGAGTATGCGACGCCGGAAGGCGGCAAACTGAGCTTCGAGAGCCGGATTGTCTGCCGCGGCACGATCGATCCGGACAACCGCAAGCAGTGCGAGGAAGCCAACGAGCGCTTTCAGACCGAATTCAAACGCGACGTGATCCGCCTGCTCGACGTCGATAACGAGATGGTGCTGCCGGTCGGCGCGACCGTCCGGGTCTACGTCACCGCCACTGACGTCATCCACGCCTGGACCATTCCGGCGTCGGGCGCAAAGGTCGATGCCGTGCCGGGACAGACCAACGAGACCTGGGTGCGCTTCACGCGCCCCGGCTGGTATTTCGGCCAGTGTTCGGAAATCTGCGGCCAGGATCACGCCTTCATGCCGATCGCGCTCAGGGTCGTATCGGCCGACGACTACAAGGCCTGGCTCGCGGCGGCGTGGAAGAAAGCCAAGGATGACAGCGACGGTTTCAGCGTCGTGCGCGAACCGCAGAAAACGGCACGGACCGGAACGCCCGCGCCGGTCGTCGAAGCGTCGGCGAAGCGGTAGCCGGCAGACAGGGAATAAGCCGGCGCCTCTGAGCGCCGGAGGATATCGGGAAGAGGACGGGATATGGCCTACGGTGCAGCCCACGCCCCTGACGATCACGGGCACGATCACACCCCGAGTTTCTGGGTGCGTTGGCTCTATTCCACGAACCACAAGGATATCGGGACTCTCTACCTGATCTTCGCCGTGATCGGCGGCCTTGTCGGCCTGTCGATGTCGATCTGGTTCCGGGCCGAGCTCCAGAACCCCGGCGTCCAGCTGATGGACGGCCATTTCTTCAACGTCCTGGTCACCTCCCACGGCCTGATCATGATCTTCTTCATGGTCATGCCGGCAATGATCGGCGGGTTCGGCAACTGGATCGTCCCGATCATGATCGGCGCGCCGGACATGGCCTTCCCGCGCATGAACAACATCAGCTTCTGGCTTCTGCCGCCGGCGCTGGTCCTGCTGATCTTGTCGGCGGTCCTGGGCGGCGGCGCGGGAACCGGCTGGACGATCTATCCGCCGCTCTCCTCGACCGGCGCCGATTTCGGCTTCACCGGCCATGACGGGCCGGCGATGGATATGGCGATCTTCGCGCTGCACATCGCCGGCGCAAGCTCGATCCTCGGCGCGATCAACTTCATCACGACGATCTTCAACATGCGCGCGCCGGGCATGACCCTGCACAAGATGCCCCTGTTCGTGTGGTCGATCCTGGTCACCGCCTTCCTGCTCGTCCTGTCGCTGCCGGTGCTGGCCGGCGCCATCACCATGCTGCTGACCGACCGCAACTTCGGCACGGCCTTCTTCCGGCCGGACGGCGGCGGCGACCCGATCCTGTTCCAGCACCTGTTCTGGTTCTTCGGGCACCCGGAGGTCTACATCCTGATCCTGCCGGGCTTCGGCATGATCAGCCAGATCGTCGCCACCTTCTCGCGCAAGCCCGTGTTCGGCTATCTCGGCATGGCCTACGCCATGGTGGCGATCGGCTTCGTCGGCTTCATCGTGTGGGCCCATCACATGTACACGGTGGGCATGGACGTGAACACGCGGGCCTATTTCACCGCCGCGACCATGGTGATCGCCGTGCCGACCGGGGTGAAGATCTTTTCCTGGATCGCCACCATGTGGGGCGGCTCGCTCCGGCTGGAAACGCCGATGCTGTTCGCGTTCGGCTTCATCTTCCTGTTCACCGTCGGCGGCGTGACCGGCGTCGTGCTGGCCAATGCCGGCATCGATTACGTGCTGCACGACACCTACTATGTCGTGGCGCATTTCCACTATGTGCTGTCGCTGGGCGCGGTGTTCGCGATCTTTGCCGGCTTCTACTACTGGTTCCCGAAGATGACCGGGAAAATGTATTCGGAGCGGCTGGGCAAGCTGCACTTCTGGCTGATGTTCATCAGCGCGAACGTGACCTTCTTCCCGATGCACTTCCTCGGCCTGGCCGGCATGCCGCGCCGCTATGTCGATTATCCGGACGCCTATGCCGGCTGGAACCTGGTGGCGTCCTATGGCGCCTATGTCGGCGGCCTCGCAACCTTGCTGTTCCTGTACATCCTGTTCCGGGCCTTCACCCGGGGCGCTCAGGCAGCGAACAATCCGTGGGGCGAAGGCGCGACGACCCTGGAATGGACGGTGTCCTCGCCGCCGCCCTTCCACACCTACGACGAGCTGCCGAAGGTCGAATCCGGCGCGCACCATTAGGCGCGCGGCGGAACGGATAGCAGGCCTGCAAGCGTCATGACCGAGACGACAGCATCGTCGCCGCTCGTTGCCGCCGCGCCGAATGAGGCGGACTGGCGGGACTATCTGGCCCTGCTCAAACCGCGGGTCATGTCACTCGTGGTGCTGACCGGCCTGGTCGGCCTTTATCTGGCGCCCGGCCCGATCCATCCGGTCATCGCGGCGCTGGCCGTCATCTGCATCGCCGTCGGCGCCGGCGCCTCGGGCGCGATCAACATGTGGTTCGACCGCGATATCGACGCGGTGATGGCGCGCACCTGCGACCGGCCCATTCCGGCCGGCCGTGTGGAACCGGAAAGCGCGCTGGCCTTCGGCGTGATCCTGTCGGTCTTCGCCATCATGCTGATGGGGCTGACGGTGAACTGGGCCGCCGGCGCCCTGCTCGCGCTCACCATCGGCTTCTACGTCTTTGTCTACACGATGTGGCTGAAGCGCCGGACCCCGCAGAACATCGTGATCGGCGGCGCGGCGGGGGCCTTTCCGCCGATGATCGGCTGGGCGGCCGTCACCGGCGATATCGGGCTCGGCAGCCTCCTGCTTTTCCTGCTCATCTTCATGTGGACGCCGCCGCATTTCTGGGCCTTGTCGCTCTATCGCGACGCCGACTATGCCCGTGCCGGCGTGCCCATGCTGCCGGTGGTCGCCGGGCGGCGCGAAACCAAGAAGCAGATCCTGATCTATACGGCCCTGCTGGCGCCGCTCGCCCTCGCGCCGGTCGCCATAGGCCTTGCCGGCTGGCTGTACGGCGCGGCCGCGGCCGCCCTGTCGCTGTGGTTCCTGCAGGCGGCAACCGCGGTCTGGCGGACCGGCGACGGCGACGGGGAAAGCGACGGCGCGGCAAAGCGCATGTTCCTGGTCTCGCTGGCCCATCTGTTCGGGCTGTTCGTGGCGCTCGGCGCCGACCGGGCGCTGAGCGGCCTGCTCGGAGGGCCCATCGGTGTCTGACGCGACGGAAAACCGGGAACCCGGCGTCCGGGGCGAAGCGTTCCGGGCCAAGCGGCGGGGCCGCAACCTGGCGCTGCTGGCCGTGCTCGCCGCCTTCGTGCTGATCGTCTACATCGTCACGATCGTCAAATTCGAACTGGCGTCGGGCTGAGGCGGGGCGGAAACGAGGTCATGGCAGCGCACGGCTCTCTCGCAAGAGGCAAGCGGAACACCGTTCTCGGGGTTCTGGCGATCCTTTCGGGCATGACGCTGCTCGTCGTCTATGCCGTGCCGCTCTACGACCTGTTCTGCCGGGCGACCGGCTTCGGCGGCACGACCCAGCGGGCTGCGGCGGCTCCCGAAACGGCGGTCGCCGAAGCGGCTGCCGGAAGGGTCATGACCGTACGGTTCCTCGCCAACACAAATCCGAACCTGCCCTGGCGATTCCAGCCCGAGGTCGACAGCGTCCGCGTCGCGGTCGGCAAGCGGCGGCTGATCGCCTATACCGCCCGGAATCTCGACGACCGCGAAACGACCGGAATCGCCACCTTCAACGTCACGCCGCCCAAGGCCGGGGTCTATTTCACCAAGATCGCGTGTTTCTGCTTCGACGAGCAGACCCTGAAGCCCGGCGAGGCGGTAAACATGCCGGTCAGCTTTTTCATCGATCCTGCCATCGCGAAGGACCGCAACCTGCGCGATGTCGAGACCATCACCCTGTCCTACACCTTCTTCCGCGCCGCCGGGAGCGCGGAGGAAGACAGGGCAGAGGCCCGGAACGGCACAACCCCGCGGGCGATCCGCAACTGACGCACGGGACAATGACGGCCGGCGCGGCGCCGGGCGGAGAGGAAACGAACGACCATGGCTGAAGCCCACAAGCATCCCTATCACCTGGTGGACCCGAGCCCGTGGCCCATCGTCGGCGGCGGGTCGGCGCTCGCCCTGTTCGGCGGTGCGGTGCTGTGGATCCACGGTGTCACCGGCCCCTATATCTCCATCGCCGGTTTCCTGGGCCTGCTGTTCACCATGTATGTTTGGTGGCGCGACGTGATCCGCGAAGCCGAGCATGACGGCTATCACAACAAGGTCGTCCAGCTCGGCCTGCGCTATGGCATGACCCTGTTCATCGCCTCCGAGGTCATGTTCTTCGCGGCCTTCTTCTGGGCCTTCTTCGACAGCGCCATCTTCGGCGACGGCGGCGTGCAGGTCGGCGAAGCCGCCAAGATGTACGCCCGCGAAATGGCCAACGGCGGCCAGTGGCCGCCGGCGCATATTCACGTCTTCGACGCCTGGGACCTGCCGCTGCTCAATACGATGGTCCTGCTGCTTTCCGGCTGCACGGTGACCTGGGCGCATCACGCGCTCAAGGAAGGCAACCGCAAGGGGCTGATCCAGGGGCTGACCGCCACCGTGATCCTCGGCCTGTGCTTCACCGGCTTGCAGGCGATCGAATATTCCCAGGCGCCGTTCAGCTTCGCCATGCTGATCGAAGGCGGCCAGAAGGTTACGGAGGAAGGCGCGCGGATGGCCAACGGCGGCATCTACTCGTCGGCCTTCTTCATGGCGACGGGCTTCCACGGCTTCCACGTCATCGTCGGCACGGCCTTCCTGGCGGTCTGCCTGTTCCGCTCGATCAAGGGGCATTTCACGCCCGACCATCATTTCGGCTTCGAGGCCGCCGCCTGGTACTGGCACTTCGTCGATGTCGTGTGGCTGTTCCTGTTCTGCTTCGTCTATGTCGTCGGCAGCGCCGGCGCGCCGGTCGCCATCCACTAGCCGGCGGCGGCGGAGACAGCGAAGAGGGATACGCCCATGACCGTCTCCCCCTTCGGCGCCGGCATCCGCTGCAAATGCCCGGCCTGCGGAAGGGGCGCCCTGTTCCGCGGTTTCCTTTCGGTCGTTCCCGAATGCGCGGCCTGCGGGCAGGATCTCCGGGCCCATGAAGAGGGCGATGGCCCGGCGGTCTTCGCCATCCTGTTGCTGGGCGCGGTCGTGGTCGGGCTGGCGCTGCTGACCGAGGTGCATTTCCGGCCGCCGCTCTGGCTCCACGCCGTCCTGTGGACGCCGCTCACGCTGGGCGGCGCCGTGGCGCTGCTCCGCCCGCTCAAAGCGACGCTGATCGCCCTGCAATTCCGCCACCGGCGCGAAGACTATGATGCCGCCTGTTAGGAATTCTTCCGCACCAGCGCCACCGCCCGTATCCCCCTCCCCTTGGGGGAGGGGTCGGCTGCCGGCGCGCCGATGCCCGACTTCTACGCTGCGCCGACGACCGCGGACCCCTCCCCCTAACCCCCTCCCCCAAGGGGAGGGGGAAAACCGCGCCGCCTCTCCTCTTGGATTCCGCTCGCGGCAATTCGCAGAGAAATCCAGGGGAAGGCGGTGGATCGCCCCGTTTCCGCCGCAAGCAGCACCATGACCGTCTTCGGCTTCCGGCCGGCGTTGTGGCCGACGCTGATCGCCCTGCCGGCGATCGTGCTGACCTTCGGCTTCGGTGTCTGGCAGGTCCAGCGCCTCGCCTGGAAGGAAGGGCTGATCGCCGAGCGCACGGCCCGGATCGCCCTGCCGGTGCTCGACGCCCTGCCCGCGCCGTTCGACCCCAAGGTCCACAGCTTCCGGCGCGCGCGGTTCAGCGGCGTCTTTCTCCACGGCAAGGAGATGTACCGGCCGGCGCGCTCTCGCCGCGCAGGCGAAATCGGGCTGCATATCGTCACGCCGTTCCGCCTCGGCGACGGCGGCGCAATCCTGATCAACCGGGGCTGGGTGCCCGGCCTGCGGCGCAATCCGGAAACCCGGCGCGACGGCCAGGTTGCCGGGCGCGTCAGCCTGGTCGGCGTCCTCCGGACGCCCGCGCCGGCGGGCTATTTCGTCCCGGACAACGATCCGGCGGCGAACACCTGGTTCCGCATCGATCTGCAACGGATGGCACGGCACGCCGGGCTGGCCGCGATCCGGCCCTACTATGCCGATCTTGTCGCAGACGCGCCGGGCGGCTGGCCGCGCGGCGGCCAGACCCGGGTGACCGTGCGCAACGCCCATCTGGAATATGCCATCACCTGGTTCTCGCTCTGCCTGATCGGGATCGCCGTCTATATCCTGTGGCATCGCCGCTTCCGGCCTGCGGAGCGCGCTGCGGAAGACGGGTAGGCTCGGATTGGCTGGCGGCATGGGCGCCTACGCCACCCTTGAGGACCGCTTTCGGCGCGCCGCGCTGATCGGCGAGGCGGCCGGCATCCTGAGCTGGGACCGCGCCGTCGTCATGCCCGACGGCAGCGCCGGCGCCCGCGCCGAGCAGATGGCCGCGCTGCGGCTGGCCGGCCGGGAAATCCTGACCGCCGACGACATGGCGGATCTGCTGGATGCGACCGCGGAAGAGCCGCTCAATGATTGGCAGGCCGCCAACCTGCGCGAGATGCGCCGCGCCTGGGTGCGGGCGGCCGCCCTCCCGCCAAGGCTCGTCGAGGCCCGGACCCGCGCCAACGCCGCCTGCGAAATGGCCTGGCGCACGGCACGGCCGGCCTCGGACTACCCCGCGGTCCTGCCGCTGCTCGAAGAGATCGCACGGCTGACCGTCGAAGCGGGGCAGGCCCTGTCGGCGGCGCTGAACGTGCCGCTATACGATGCGCTGCTGGACGGTTTCGAGCCCGGCGGCCGTTCGGCGGATATCGATCCGGTGTTCGACGACCTCGCGGACTTTCTGCCGGGCTTCACCGAAAAGGCCATCGAACGGCAGGCCGCCCGGCCGCCCCTGCCCCTTGAAGGGCCGTTTCCGGTCGAACGGCAGGAGGCGCTCGGCCGGCGGTTCATGGCGGCATTGGGTTTCGATTTCGACAGGGGCCGGCTCGACGTCAGCCACCATCCCTTCACCGGCGGTGCGACGGACGATATCCGTATCACCACCCGCTACGACGAAGCGGATTTTCTGACCGGGCTCTACGCCGTCCTGCACGAAACCGGCCATGCGCAATATGCCGCCGGCCTGCCGGCGCAATGGCGGCATCGGCCGGTCGGCGGCGCGCGCGGCATGACACTGCACGAGAGCCAGTCCCTGCTGATCGAGATGCAGGCGTGCCGCGGCGGCCCCTTCATGGCCTGGGCGGCGCCCCTGATGGCGGACGCCTTCGGCGCCGACGGCCCGGCCTGGTCGGCCGATAACCTGCTCGCGCTCGTGACGAGGGTCGCGCGCGGCTTCATTCGGGTCGATGCTGACGAGGTGACCTATCCGGCCCATGTCATCCTGCGCTACCGGCTGGAGAAAGCCATCCTCGCCGGCGACCTGCCGCTTGCAGACCTGCCCGGCGCGTGGAGCGACGGAATGGACGCGCTGCTCGGCATCCGCCCGCCGGACGACCGCCGCGGCTGCCTGCAGGACATTCACTGGTATTCCGGCGCCTGGGGCTATTTCCCGACCTACACCCTGGGCGCGATGGCGGCGGCACAGCTCTATGCGGCGGCCAAGGCGGCCGACGGCGGCCTCGAGCCGGCGCTGGCCGAGGGTGATTTCGCCCCGCTCTACGCCTGGCTCCGCCCCAATGTCCACGAACAGGGATCGCGCTACAGCACCGGCGAACTGATTGAACGCGCCACCGGCCGGCCGCTCGACGCAACGGCGTTCAAGACGCACTTGGCAAAGCGTTACCTTTAGCTCGAATGTGCCACCCTTGTCGGGGCCCCGGCTCCCGGATCCACTCTTCCAGAAATTCCTCTGCAATAGCGCGACGCTCCTGCCCGAATCCTCCTCCATTGGGGGAAGGGGCAAGGGGAAGGGGGTTCTGTACCGATGCGCGCTGCCCAAAGAAACCCCTTCTCCCCGCCGGGGGAGAGGGGGCATGGTTTGAATGCTTTGTGAGCGAGAAGCTCGGCCGCGACGCCATCGCCAAGGGCCGGAGTCTCCTCAAGAAGCGGCGTCGCAGCTACGACATATCACCGGAGTCACGATCCGGGCGGAGCCGAAGGAGCCTGCTCCGAGCCCGTCGGCACCCACGGCGTATCGGACTGTTTTCCAGAATTTATGTATGATCGCCTTTTGTCCGATTTCCCGCAAACCCAGGATCTGCGCCATTTTCCGACCGGACGAAAAATAGAAAGATCGGTCCGTTCTGTATATTTTCTTGCACGCCGGGCAGGTGCTCCCGTGTCAAGGGCAAATCTGCGGATCGCGGGGCCGGGCTCGGGAGATCAGCAATCCGGACGGTCGAGCGCTTCGATTACCTTCAGCGTGCTGGTGAGGGTGAAAGCGCCGTAATCGAGCAGCATGTCGCGCGCCACGCCGTTGTCGGTCAAATGCGCGCGAAACGAATAGGTCGGCGCGCCGTCTCCCGCCTCCGGGGAGAAATATGTGACGCGCATCAGCCAGCCCGGCCGGCGCAGGATCGGCCGCGGTTCCGCCTCGCCCGGCGATGGCTTGCGGTCCAGGATCACAACATTGATTCCGCTGTGCCGCCCGCCTTCTTCCGACCCGTCGAAGACCATAGACCAGAACGATCGCTGCCCACGCTCGGCGGCGCGGACCACCGTCAGGAAATGCCGGGTCGGGAATACGGTGCCGGCGGGCAGCGGGATGCGGGCCGGCTCCGGTTCCTTGAGTTCGACAACGCCCGGCCCGCCGATACGGCTCAGGGTGGCGACTCCGGACAGCCGTTCCGTCACCGTGTCGCCGGACTTAGTCACAACCTTGAAGGACAGCCTCCGGCCATCCCGCGCCTCGACGAGGAGGGAGTCGGTCTCGGTCTCCACCGCCTCGCTGTCGTTTCGGGTGAGGCGCAGCCGGAAGCGCTGCCGCATGCGCCAGTCCGTGCAGGTTTCGCGAATTTCGTAGTAGATCGCCCCGTCGGCATGGGCGAGATCGGGCGCGGTCTTGATCCGGTCCGTCGTGAGCGCGTAGATGGCCTTGTGCGGCGCCTGCAGCCTGGCGAGCCGCTCCAGGTTTTCGGCGCGGACCGTCTCCGGAAGCAACAGCAGCCAAAGCGCGCCGACGCCGGCAATGATGTTTCTGGTCGGCTGGTTCAGCGGCATGGCGCACCCGATCCGGATTTCCAGGCTCCTGACGCAAGTCCGCGCGGCGGCCGGACCCCGTCCGCGCAGGATAATCCGGGCGCACCTGCGGGCAAGCCCGATCTCGCCGGGATTTGCGGGCGCGCCCTACTCCGCCTTCGCTTTGGGCGGCATCTGCAGCCGGAGATGCAATTCGCGCAGCCGCTCCGCCGGCGCCTCGGCCGGTGCGCTCATCATCAGGTCCTCGGCCTGCTGGTTCATCGGGAAGGCGATAACCTCGCGGATGTTGGGCTCGTCGGCGAGCAGCATGACGATGCGGTCGATGCCCGGCGCTGAGCCGCCATGGGGCGGCGCCCCGAATTTCAGCGCATTCAGCATGCCGGAGAAATGCTCCTCCAGATCGGCCGCCGAATAGCCGGCGATCTCGAACGCCCTGACCATGATCTCGGGGCGATGGTTCCGGATCGCGCCGGACGACAGCTCCACGCCGTTGCAGACGATGTCGTACTGGAAGGCCTTGATCGCCAGCGGATCGTCGCTTTCCAGCGCCTCCAGACCGCCCTGGGGCATGGAGAAGGGATTGTGGCTGAAATCGAGCCGGCCGGTCGCCTCATCGATCTCGTACATCGGGAAATCGACGATCCAGCAGAAATCGAACCGGTCGTCGGCGATCAGGCCGCGCTCCTCACCGACCTTCGTGCGCACGACGCCGGCGAACTCGGCCGCGGCTTTCGGCTTGTCGCAGACGAAGAAGACCGCATCGCCGTCGCCCGCCCCCGTGGCCTCGGCAATTTGCGCGACGCGTTCCGGCCCGAGATTGTTGGCGATCGGCCCGGCGCCCGCGCCGTCGCGCCAGAAGATATAGCCGAGGCCCGGCTTGCCCTCGTCCTGCGCCCAGCCGTTCATGCGGTCGCAGAAGGCGCGGCTGCCGGCGCCCGGGCCGGGCACGGCGCGCACGACGCTGGCTTGCTCGATCAGCCGGGCGAAAATCTTGAAGCCGGAGCCGCGGAAGGCTTCGGTGACGTCGGCGATTTCGATGGGATTGCGCAGGTCCGGCTTGTCGGTGCCGTATTTCAGCATCGCCTCGTCGAACGGGAGGCGCGGGAAAGGCGGGGCGGTCACAGCCCGGCTGCCGCCGAATTCCTCGAACACGCCGTGCAATACCGGCTCCAGGGCGGCGAACACGTCCTCCTGGGTGACGAAGCTCATCTCGAAATCGAGCTGGTAGAACTCGCCGGGCGAGCGGTCGGCGCGCGCGTCCTCGTCGCGGAAGCAGGGCGCAATCTGGAAATACCTGTCAAAGCCGGCGATCATCAGCAGCTGCTTGAACATCTGCGGCGCCTGGGGCAGCGCATAGAAGCGGCCGGGATGGAGGCGCGACGGCACCAGATAGTCACGCGCGCCCTCGGGCGAGCCGGCGGTCAGGATCGGCGTCTGGAACTCGCGGAAGCCCTGGTCGATCATGCGCCGGCGGATCGAGGCGATGACGTCCGAGCGGAGCGCAATGTTGCGCTGCATCTTTTCGCGCCGCAGGTCGAGATAGCGGTGGCGCAGCCGGACTTCCTCGCCATAGTCGGTATCGCTGTTGACCTGGAGCGGCAAGGGCGCGGCGGCGGATTCGACACGGGCCTCGGCGACCTTCACCTCGACATGGCCGGTCGGCAGATTCGGGTTGACCGTATCGTCGGAACGCCCGACCACCGGCCCGGTCACCGTCAGCACGCTCTCCAGCTTCACCTCGTCCATGACCGCGAAGGCCGGATCGCCGGTCTCGGCGACGCATTGCGTCACGCCATAATGGTCGCGCAGGTCGAGAAACAGCAGGTTGCCGTGATCGCGCTTGCGGTGGACCCAGCCGGACAGGCGGACCGTCTGCCCGGTATCGTCGGCGCGCAGCGCGCCGCAGGTATGCGTGCGGAAGGGATGCATCGAAAGCGCCCGACGTGGTCGACTCTGTCTGGAAAATTCCGGCGGGCCCGGCGGCTGGCCCCGCAGCGGACAAGTAGCGACCGGCGGGGGCCTGTCAAGCGGCGGGATGACCGGGCTATGGTGGGCGGGCCGGTCCGAGCCGGCGTCAAAGGGGAGAGATGCCGATGGCCGGCAGAGACGCGTCGATCGCCGATCTGGTCACCGCCAACCGGATCCTGGCGCACGAAGGGGTGGTCGACGGCTTCGGCCATGTCAGCCTGCGCGATCCGGAAGACCCCGGCCGTTATCTGATCTCGGTCTCGCGCAGCCCGGAGCTGGTGGCTGTTGCCGATATCGTCACGCTCGATCTGGACGGCGCGCCGGCCGGGCCTTCGGCCGGTGAGCGCCGCCCGCTCTATATCGAGCGGCCGATCCACGGCGCGATCTACGCGGCGCGCCCGGACGTCGGCTGCATCGTCCACAATCACAGCCTGTCGGTGATCCCCTTCGGCGTGACCGGCGCGCCGCTCCGGCCGGTCTTCCACATGGCATCGGGAATCGGCGATACGGTGCCGGTCTGGGATATCGCCGAGCGGTTCGGCGATACCAACATGCTGGTCACGACCATGGACCAGGGCGAAGATTTGGCGCGAGCGCTCGCGGGCAACGGCGTCGCGCTGATGCGCGGCCATGGCTGCGTCGTCGCCGGCGAAGGCCTGCGCGACACGGTGATGAAGGCGATCTATCTCGAGACCAACGCGGCGCTCCTGCTCGCCGCCCGGCCGCTCGGCGACATCCGTTTCCTGTCCGACGGCGAGATAGCGTTGTCCTGGGCGACCAACACCGGCGCCGACCCGCTCAAGCGCGCCTGGGACTACTGGGCCGCCCGCGCCGGGCGGCCGGGGATCAGGTAAGCACCGGATCGTCGCATTTCGGCGCAACCCCTTCCGTCATTTCGACCGGAGCGGCGCAGCCGCGCAGTGGAGAAATCTTTCCAGCGCGGAGCCTCAATCCCTGCTCGGAGCTGGAAAGATATCTCCGCTTCGCTGCCCGTTGGGCGGCTCCGGTCGATATGACGACGATCGGTGTTGGACGAGACGACCCCCGGCATTCACCCGCACAGCGCCGGATCGACGGCGACGGCGATCTTGCCGGTCTGCCGGCCGGATTCGAGATAGGCCAGGCCCTCCGGCACCTCCTCCAGCGGCACGACCCGGTCGATGACCGGCACGAACAGCTTGCGCTCGGCGGCGTCGACCAGGGTGCGGAACTCCTCGAAATTGCCGATGGTTACGCCGATGATGTGGAGCTGGCGGATGAAGACCCGCTGGAGATCGGCCGGCGGGTTCGGCCCGGTGGTCGCGCCGAACACGACGAGCCGCCCGCCGCCGACCAGCGCTTTGAGCGACGTGGCCCAGGTGTCCGCCCCGACATTCTCGATCACGACGTCGACGCCGCGGCGGTCGGTAATCCGGCGCACCTCCGCCAGTACATCCTGCTCGCGGTAGTTGACCGTGTGGGTCGCGCCGCGCTCGCGCGCCGCCGCCAGCTTGGCCTCCGACGACGAGGTGACGATGGTCCTGGCCCGGCGCATGGCGCAGAACTGCAATGCCGCAGTCGAGCCGCCGCCGCCGACGCCGTGGATCAGCACCCAGTCCGCCGAGCCGACCCGTCCCGCCGTCGTCACTGCCCGCCAGGCCGTGAGGTAGGCCGTCGGCAGCACCGCCGCCTCGAGGAAGCCGAGATCGTCGGCGATCGGGAAAGCGCAGGCCTCCGGCATCGCGATATACTCGGCGAAGCAGCCGTCGATATTCTCGCCGGGAATCGCGCGGGAGAAGGACAGCATCTGGTCGCCGCGCCGGGTGAACTCGTCGAGCCCGTAGCGCGCCGGATAGATCACCACGCGCTCGCCGACGCGGCGCGCCGTGCAGCCCGGGCCGAGCGACTCGATGACGCCGGCGCCGTCGACGCCGAGCGTCAGCGGCAGGCCGTGGCGGAAGCCGGAGCCGTCGTTCGCCATATAGAGATCGACCCGGTTCAGGCCGGCTGCAGCGATCCGGATCAGCACCTCGCCGTGGTCCGGCGCCGGCTTCGGCCGCCGGCCGACGCTCAGGCTGCCGATCCCCTCATGCCCCTCCAGAAAGGCGGCGCGCATCGTCTCCGTCATGCTTTTCCCCGTTCAAGCTTGCGTGCGCCGGTTGCTTGCGGGCGCCGCGCCGCCGGGCCAAGGATTTTTTTGCCGCCCCTGGGCGAGCCAGCGGCGGCGGGCGGGGAAACGGAGTTGTCTGTCGCGAGGTGTCAGAAAATGTCATGTTTTGTCATGATCTGCCGGAACCAACGCCGCCCGGCCGGCCTCGGCCTGCCGCTGGTCTGGGGAATGTTCGTTTAATGTTCTCTACAGCGAAGTCAAGGGCTTTCTTGCGGTTGTTCGATGCCTTCCCCCGCATCCGGCGCCAGCGCCGCCGCGACATCCGTCAGCGCGAAGTCTGCGCCCTTGAACAGCAGGAGTTCGCCGGTCGCTTCGGCGAGGGCGTAGGCGAAGCAGTCGCTGAAATTCAGCGCCGCCGGATGGTTGCCCTTGCCGAAACGCCGCCAAGCGCGCCGGGCGGCAACCAGTTGATCGGTCGTGACGGGGACCGGTTCGATGCTGTAACGGTTGAGGAGCAGATCGAGTTCGTAGCCTGCCGATACGCCGCCCCTGCCTTCAACCACGATGGAGGCTTCCAACAGATTGGCGACGGAAATGCGGCGCTCGGGTGCCGCGGCGATCGCCTCTTCGTAGCGCTCCGCGTCCGGCTCACGGTTGAGGATAGCGACGATCGCCGAACTGTCGACGATCACTTGGGCAGTCCGCGTTCGTCGTAGAGAAAGTCTCCGATCTCGGTGGAAGACGGCCCCGGCTCCATCAGAGCGGCGCAACGCTCGGCGATAGCGCGGACGTCCCGAAGGAGCGCTTCCTTGTCCCGCTCCCGCTTCTGCCGTTCCAGCCGCTCGCGCAACGCCACGGAGATCGCGCGGGTCATGGTCTCGCCGGTCAGGTCGGCCAGCTCGCGGGCAAGCGCGCAGGTTGCCTCGTTCTTGATGTTCAGGCCCATGTTCGACCCCCAAGGGTAGAAACACGTTATCTGTTTCTACCCTATCGCGATTCAAGCGTCCGCGCAACACCGGCGGGGCGGCCGCGCTGCACCCCTCCCGCTTGGTTTCCTCTGCATAAACGTCGCGATCGAATCCCCCTCCCCTTGGGGGAGGGGGGACGCATTGATCGGTTTATCGGATCCGGCTCATGGCCTTTCGCAGAGGAAGCCTTTTGGGGATTGGGGCGGCGTGCTCGACCGAGCCCGCCCGCCTCCCGTCACCTCGGCAGGTAGCGCGGCAGGACAGCCCAGCCGTCCCGGGCGCCGCCGCTGCGCATGAGGCCTTCGATCTCCGCCGCCGAATGCCCCGCCTCGGCCAACACGTCGGCGGTGTGGGCGCCGGGCAGGGGCGCCGGGGCGAGTTGCTGCACCGCCGCCGCTTCGGGGCGTACCCAGGTCGGCAGGGGCAGGGTAGTGGTGTGGCCGGAGGGATGCGCACCGCGGCGCAGGCAGATCGAACCGCTGCTCATCCAGTTGGAGCGGCGATCCTCCTCTTCCCCAGGGTCCGCCGCCTCCACCGTGCGGTCGGCGCGGATATCGGCGAGCGTCCGCAGCGGGGCTGCCCCGGCGCCCGGAATCTCCGCGAGCCGCGCCTGAAGTTCCGCGGTCGCGAGTCCACGCACGGCTTCCGCGATCGCATCGGCCAGTCCGATTGCCGGGCTGTCCGGCGAGCCGCCTGCCGCCACCCCGACCGCCTGGGCGAGCCGGGCGCTATCGCCGGGGCGGCAGCCGATCCAGGCCCAGCCGTCGGCGGTCTCGTAGAGGCGCTGCTCGGGGCCCTCGCCCCGCGCATCCTGACCGGACGGCTCCGCGCCGGGACCCGCGCCGTCCCACGCGACCATGTGGGGGAACTGGACCAGTTGCGCTGCCATCGCGAGCGAGGTGCGGACGTAGCTGCCGCCCTGCCGGCGCTCCCGCGCCAGCAGGGCCTGGGCGATGCCGGCCGCCGTCGAGAAGCCGGTGATATAGTCGACGCAGGAGGCGATGGCGTGCATGACCGGCTTTTCCGGGCCGTCGCCGTACCGGGCCATGATTCCGGTCGCCGCCTGCAGCACGGGATCGAAGGACGGATCGTTGTCCCAGGGTCCCGGCTCCATCCCGGTCCAGGCGCCGATCTGGGCGGAGACGATGGCAGGGTCGATCGCCGCGAGCTGATCGTGCGCAATGCCGAGCGACCGGGCAGACCGGTCGAGAAAGTTGTGCAGGACGACATCCGCGCCTTCGACCAGCCGGGCGAGCGCGGCCTTCCCCGCATCGGTCTTGAGGTCGAGAACGATGGCGCGCTTGCCCTGGTTGACGTCGACGCCGAACCACATGGTCGCGTAGGGACCGGCCTGGGGCGCCGGCGGATCGATGCGGATAACGTCCGCGCCGTGTTCGGCCAGGGTACGGCCCGCGGCCGGGCCGGCGACGATGTTCGAGAAATCGAGCACCCGGATTCCGTCGAGCATCCCGCGCGACTCTGGATCCGGACCCGCATCCGAACCTGCACCGTTGGGTGCCGGCCGGTCCATAGGCGGCGCCAGCCACGCGAAATCTTCCCCGGCGGTCGCCGCCGCCCGCAGCCCCGGCGAGCGGATCGCCGCGTTCCCGATGGACAGGAAACGCCCCGGCTGGCGCACCGGGCCGCGGACCGGGTCTTTCAGGTCGGCGGTGATCCCGGCCTCCCGGATGGCCGGATCGGCCAGCCATTCGGCACTCGTCCGGACCATCGACGCCGGCACGTTGGCCGCGCGCATCATCGTTTCCCATTCCATGGCCGGACGGGATTTGGCCGCGTCCGCGATGAGCTCGATCAGGCGCTTTCGCCACGCCGGGGTCAGGCTTGCCGCCTTGTTCACGTTGTTGCCCGCGTCGTGCTCGACATAGGGGGTCTCGCTCACCATCCCCTCGGCGATGACCTTGTCGTAGACGCCGAGAAGCTGGAGGAAGGTGCGGTTCTGGTAGACGTGGTCGGGGGCGCAGACGAACAGGATGCGCCCGTCCGCGCACTCGTAGAAGTTGATCGTCGGGTTGGCGTGGCCGCGCACGAATGCCGCGATTTGGGCGACATGGTCTTCGGTCATGCGGCCACGCAGGTCGCGCAGCGCGGGAAAGACGAGGTCCAGCACCGCATTGTCGATGGGCGGGAAGTTGTAGCGCGAGGGCTGTCCCTCGATTTTGCAGGTCAGCAGCGCCATGGCGGCCATCACGCAATCGGCGAGCGGCACCTCGATATGCTGGCCGCGTCCGGTGCGCTGGCGCCGGTAGAGCCCGAGCGACGCGGCGAGGCTGCCGAGCACGCCGCCATAGGCCGACGCCATGGGAATCGCCGAATAGACCGGCGTGCCGAGCAGGGCGCCCAGCGGGCTGATGTCGCTATAGACGCCGACGGCGGCGTCGATAGTGCCCTCCCAGGCCGGGACGTCGCGCAGCGGATCGCCTTCGGCGAATCCGGGCAGGGAGATATGGACGAGGCCGCGGCCGTCGCCGCCGAGCGCGCTGTAGTCGAGGCCCAGTGCGGCGGCGGCGCCGGGGCGCATATTCTCGATAACAACATCCGCCTCTGCGGCCCGTTCGCGGCAGATGCGTTGCGCCGCCTCGTCCTTGAGGTCCAGCTCAACCAGGCGCTTGCCGCGATCCAGCAGCGGGTCGACGGGGTGGGCCTCGCGGCCGGGCCGCACGATCTCGACAACGTCCGCGCCCTGGTCGGCCAGCAGCATCGAAGCCACCCGGCCGGGCCAGCGCGTGCCAAGATTGAGAACGCGAACCCCGGCCAGCGGCGCCGCGCGATCAGGTGCATCGGTCATCGTGTATTCCTCCCTCCCGCGAAGCCGGCCCGCCTTGCCGCCGCGGAGTTCCTTTCCGGCGACTGCCGGCGGGCTCAAACCGGTGTAGGGGAGGGTTTCAAACCCTCCCTTACGGCGCCTCAGCCCGAACCGAAGTCCGGAACGATAAGCGGTATCCCGCCCCTACCCCTTCTTCGGCATCGGCTGCGGCTTTTCCTCGACCGGGCCGCCGGCCTTCTTCCAGCCCGTGAAGCCGCCGTCGATGTGGGCGACGTTGGTCAGGCCCATCTCCTGCATCGCCTTGCCGGCGAGCGCGCTGCGCCAGCCCGCGGCGCAGTAGAACACCAGCTTCTTGTCCGTCGCGAAGACCTCGCGATGATAGGGGCTCTCCGGATCGACCCAGAATTCGAGCATGCCGCGCGGCGCGTGGACCGCGCCGGGCACCGTGCCCTCGCGCCACAGTTCGCGGATGTCGCGGATGTCGACGAGCTGGATCGTTTCGTCGCCGAAGCGGGCGATGGCGTCTTCGACCGTCCAGGTCTCGACCCGGGCGTAGGCGTCCTCGACCAGAGCCTTGATGCCTTTCGTCACCGGCATGGCCGGGCTCCTTCCTTGCTGGCTGCGCGTTGTCATCGGGCGCAGGGAAATCGGCGCCCATCATGGCGCGGTCTGGCGCACGGTCAACCGGGGCGGACGCGCCGCGCGAAACGCCAATCGCCGCGGCGGGCCGACTGGGACTGCACTCCGCCGGCGGCCCCTACCCCGCCGCGCGGACTATCTCTCCGAACGCGCCGGCGTCCAGGCTGGCGCCGCCGACCAGCAGGCCGCCGACCTCCTCGATAGCCAGGATCGCGGCGGCGTTGTCCGGCTTGACCGAGCCGCCGTACAGGATGGGGCTGTTCTCGCAGTCCCGGCCGAGTGCGTGAAGCAGGCGGGCGAGCCAGTCGTGTATCCGGGCGATGTCCTCGACCGTGGCCGTTTTACCGGTGCCGATCGCCCAGACCGGCTCGTAAGCGAACATCATCGGGCCTTCGGCGTCCGGGACCGATCCATAGACCTGATCGGCGATGGCCTCGGTGGTCATTCCCCGTATGCGCTGCGCCCGGGTCTCGCCGACGCAGACAATCGGCGTCAGTCCGGCGCGAAACGCGGCCCGGGCCTTGTCGTGAACCGTCTCGCTGGTTTCGCGGCGGCCGTGGCGGCGTTCCGAATGGCCGAGGATGACATAGCGGCAGCCGAGATCGGCCAGCATTTCGGCGCTGATGCAGCTGGTATGGGCGCCCGCTTCGGCCTCGTGGCAATCCTGCCCGCCGAGCGCGACGGGCGATCCGGCGAGCGCGCCGGCGACGGCGTCCAGCGCGGTAAAGGGCGGAAAGACGGCGACATCGCAAACATCCGCCGACGCAGCTGCATCCGCGGCGACCGCTTCCGCGAGCGCGACGGCCTCGGCGCGCAGGCCGTGCATCTTCCAGTTGCCGGCGATCAGCGGCTTGGCATTCTTCATCTCGCGACCGGCTGGTCCTCGGTATTCGCGCTGCACTTAGCAGGGGCTGCCCGCACACGCCAGACGCCAGATCGGCCGGCGCTGCCCGGCCTGTGCGTCGAAACGGCGGCAAACCCGGCCTGCCGTAGCGAATCGGGCCGCGCCGAATTGCATCGCGCCGAATTGAAGCCGATTTTAGCGGGGCCGCTTGCCAGCGCCGCGGTCGCATCCCTACATTGCCGGCTGAATCCCGCGCGAATACCAAGCGCGCGACGCACAACAACCGGACCCCGCGCACATGCTCCAAGAC
>LXNI01001202.1_pt1 | contig 23906 bp, 20 predicted proteins | sample 809091 | NCBI WGS metagenome assembly LXNI01 (sample SAMN04870527, study PRJNA318959) | sponge metagenome | biome: 01000161; feature: marine sponge reef; material: water | host: Sarcotragus foetidus | place: Greece: Milos, Mediterranean Sea | collected 2013-05-29 | depth 5-7 m | reverse complement strand
CCGGCGCTCACAGAGCGCCGTTGTGTAGCCCGCCGAGAGCGCCTAGCTAGCGCAAGTCGGCCCTGCTCGGACGCAGATTTGCGAAGTCCGCGCCTGAGATCACGTAGTACCAATCGGCAAAACGCGCGCGCAGTTCATCGGCCAGTTCCTGCCCCTGCTCGGCGTCTCCCTCGTAGTTTCCTGCCCGGCCCTCGCTAAAGTCCACGCTGACCATCAGATAGCGGCGTTCCCCCTCGCCCTCCGCCTCCGCATTTTCTTCATCGCTGCTTGGCTCTGCCCCGCCCCTAGCTACTTCGCCGAAGCGCAGCGTATAGCGCAGGCCGTTCTTGGAATCCACCACGATCTCACCTTCGTTGGAGAGGATTTGACCGGTATACGGGTTGGGAAAGAAGCCCTTGCCTTGCAATGACCGGAAGTTCGCCATCGTAGGCTGGATGCCCTCGCGTGCCTTCAGGTCGGCGCTCAACCCCTGCGGTTTGGGCTGCACGTCCACAATGCGCAGATTGTCCAGCGCCTTGGTCAGGTCGCTCATCGTATCGGAGTTGGGCTCGCGCCCGCCTAGTTGCCACTTGCTGTCCTTTTGGGTCAGCGTCGTCTGCTGGCGATTCTCAATCCGGCCCAGCCTCTCGTTGATCGTGTAGCTGTTGATTTCGATCCGACGCAGGTCGAACGGCGAGACCTTCAACAGGTCCGTCTCGATCCAGTCTTGGAACCTCGCCGAGACATCTGCTTCGGTCTTGACCTCGTAGGTGCGCTTCTGGCTGGGGACCCGCATGTAGCGATAGTCCCGCTTGTCCTTGACCTGCTTCCCCACGATGAAGTCGGCCAGCACGTTGGAATCTCCATCGAGGATTCTCACCCGCTTGCCTCGGCCGGCCAGCGAGGTCCCTTGGTCATCCAATGGATCGACCACCGAGTATTCGGCATGGTCTTGCGCCAGATCCGAAACCACGCGATCCTTGCGCAACTCGATCAGGGCCGCGGCGGTAGTGGCTAGCCGCTCCTCGGCGTCGGCCGGATAGCCGTGGTGGGACGGGATCACCCACTTGTTGTCCGTGAATTCCACCTTCAACGGCGTGGCCGTCGCGGTCGCTTCGTCGTAGTCGATCACTTCGATGGATTTCGGTGCCTGAGGGTCCGTGAAATCGGCGAAGAACAGCTCGCCCACATCATCGAAGATGTCCGGTGTCGACTTGCTGGGATCGACAACCACGGCAGCCGTGGCCATGACGACCGCAGCCATTACGAAGTACAGAGTCTTGGTCGTTTCGTTCATTGCTTGCCGGTCTCCACCAAGCGATGCCGCGCTACGCCGATCTCCTCGCGCTCGCGCCGCTTCACCGATACGAACAGGAATAGCAGGAACGCCGGTACCGGCGAGAGCACCACCGCCACGAGCTTGATCGTGTTCTGAATGCCCCGCACCGCGGCTTCCATGTCGCCCCTTGCGGCCTCGATCAGCCGCTCCTTCTCATCCTCGATGTTGCTGCGAGCAACGGTGAGCCGGCGGTTTTCGATGCGCTCCTGGTTCGAGATCATGATGCGCTTCGTCTGCGCATCCAAGTCTGTCCGGTCCTGCAACGCTTGGACGGCCGCGTCCAAGCGCTCTTGAGCAGCCTTGAGCTTCTCTTCCGCTACCTGCTCGGCAACCCGCGTCTCTTCGAGTCGATCCTCCTCGTAGCTGCGCGTCTGGGCCTCCACTCTTTCCAGGGTGCGGTGCGCGCGGCGCCGCTTGCGCAGATCGATGAAGGAGTCGTCACCGGCCAGCCGGTCCACAGCGTTGAGCAGGAATGTGACGTTGTCGAAGTTCAAGTCCTCTACACCCTGTCGGCGCAGTTCAAAGAACTGCTCGCCGAGCATGTCGGCGTCCGCAATGACGATCGCATGCACGGGGCTGTCTTCTCCCGTGCCGGAGACGCGCGCCGCCACGATGTGGCTTTCGTCATCCGGATCGTGCGGCAGGTTGGTGGCCAGTTGTGTGCCGAACATCGACTGCTGCACGAGACGGAACCATGAAGTGGTGCCGGAATCCGTCCCCGTGCGCAGCAGCGGCGTGAAGTCGGTGTCGGCATCGCTGTCTTCGGCGGGCTTTAGGACGCCCGCATACAGCAGGACCGTCTCCTGCAGGCCCGACGTGACCGGTTCGTCTTGATTGAACGTGCCCTCGTAGTCGTTGCCTTCGCCCAAAAAGACCACCTCTTCCGGCAAGTTGCGGAATGTCGGGTGCGGGTTGTACTTGTCCCACGCAATGTCATCTGTCTCCCAAACCACTCCCAGCGCGTCCATGAGCGGCTTGGTGTCGGTCGGCACCCGTTGCGGCTGCCCCTGTTGGAACGGGCTCTGCGGTACTTGGTGGGGAGAGGACGAGATATCGAACGCAGGCAACGGATCGACGACCAGCAGCGCCGGGTTGCCCGCCTTGACCCACTCGGCAAGGCGGTCCATGCCGTCGGACTCCAGCGTGTTCGGAAGAACCGCGATCAGCACGTCCAGATCGTCGGGGTAGTCTGATTCGGCGGGAACTTGGACGACCTCATACTGCTTTTCAAGTTCCGAGACGATGGACCAGCCGCGGGTCTGTTGGCGCGACTGGAAATCGAAGCCGCCGAACAGGTTGACGCCCGTGCGCAGGACGCCGACCTTCTTGCGCTCGGCGTTGGCCACCACGCGGATCGAACGCATGAGCTCGTACTCGACCGGCAAGCCCGGATCGAAGAACGGGATCACGAACTCCTCGCCGCCGGCACTGAAGACTAGCCCAAAGAAGATCTCGTCCGGACTGCCCTGGCTCTGGTACATCGGCGGCACCGGCCGAGCCCGGATCCCGAAGCGCTCGCGCGCCTCGCGCGCTTCCGGCGTGAACGGCTCGGTCTCGATGATGTTGGAGTAGATCTTGCTGCCCCCGCGGGAGTCGAACTGACGCAGCAAGGAAATCACGTTGCTGCGGGCTTGCACGTAGCGCCGCGGAACCTCGGGGCTGAGGTAGGCCTGGATGAAAATCGGACGCTCGTCGTCGAGGCTCGCGATCAACTCGCGGGTGTCCGGGGAGAGCGAGTGCAGGCGCTCCGCCGTGGCGTCCAGCCTGCCGCCGAGGCGTCCCACCAAGACTGTCACGCCCGCGACCGCCACCAGCAGCGCGACTCCGCGCGCGGCGTAGTGCCAGCCCAGCTTGGGGGCATCCTTGCCGGTGGCCCAATGGCGTCGGCCTAGCGCGGCGATGTTTAGGTACAGCAACGCGGCGGAGAAACCTGCGAAGTAGAGGATCCCGTACAGGGGAATAACGCCGTCGGAGAAATCACGGAACTGCTCGATGAAGGACAGGCTTTCCAGCAGTCGCCGCAAACCGCCGCCCACGATGTTGCCCGCGTGCTCGATGAAGACTGGCACGGCACACAGCAGCGCTCCGAGAATGTAGGCCACGGTTAGGTTTGCGGTCAGCTGCGAGGCCAGCATGCCCAGCCCGAGCAGGGCGGCCCCCATCAGCCAGTAGCCCACATACGTCGCGAACAGCAAGCCCAGATCCGGGCTGCCAAGAAACAGCAGGACGACCACATGGCTGAGGGAGAACACCAAAGCGACTGAGTAGACAGCCAGATACGCCGCATACTTGCCAACGACGATCTCCAAGTCTGTGGCTGGAAGCGTCAGCAGAAGCTCGTCAGTGCCATGCAACCGCTCCTCGGCCCACGCCGCCATCGTCAGAGCCGGTACGAGGAAGATCAGCAGGTAGGGGAAATAGACATTCAGGGTCTCGAGGTTCGCGAGGTTGCTGGCGAAGAACGCTTCCTGCCAAAAGGCCGCGACAGCGCTGAGGAACACGAACAGCGACAGGAACACATAGCCCGTCGGGCTGCTGAAATACGACGTGAGTTCGCGCCGCAGCACCGCCTTTGAGACATGCCACGATTGGTTCATTGCACACCCCCCTGGGCACCGGCTTCTGCATCGGCCGCGTCCCCGCCCGGTTCCGCCTGCGCTGCGCTAGCTGGCTCGGCTTCCGCCGACTGCGCGGATGAGCCTTGGGTCAAGCGGTGGAAAGCCGCCTCCAGCCCGCTGCCGTCGGCCATCTCGCCGGGAGTTCCGTCGAACACGATCCGGCCCTCGTGGATGATCACGACGTGGTCGGCCACTGCTTCGACCTCTTGCAGGATGTGAGTCGAAATTAGCACGGTCTTCGATGCGCTGAGGTCTCGGATCAAACTGCGCACCTCGCGGATCTGATTGGGGTCAAGCCCGGCCGTGGGCTCGTCCATGATCAAGATATCGGGCTCGTGCAGCAACGCCTGCGCCATGCCCACGCGCTGCCGGTAGCCCTTCGAAAGCTTGTGAATCGCCTTCTCGAGCACGGCTTGGAGATTGCACTGCTCAACCACGGCATCTATCCGCGATGACAGCCGCTCTGGAGCCAGTCCGCGGGCCTCGCCGAAAAAGCGCAACAACTCCAGCGGCGTCATCTGCGGGTAGAGCGGCCCGTTCTCCGGCAGGTAGCCGATCTTGGAGGCCGCTTCGATACGGTCTGTTGCGACATCCAGGCCTGCGATCTTCGCACTGCCCTTGGTTGCCTGCAAGAATCCGGTCAGAATCTTGAGCGTGGTAGACTTGCCGGCGCCGTTAGGTCCGAGGAACGCCGCGACCTGCCCACGTGGCACTTCGAATGACACGTCTTGGATGGCAGCGAAGTTCCCATAGAACTTGCTGAGTTGCACGGCTTGGATGGCAACAGAGCCCTGTACAGCGGTCATGGTTTGTTAATCTTTCGGTATCACACCCGCGGCATTACGCGGGATCAGCGCCCGATATCGCACGCACATGCTTGGCCCGACAACCGGCGCACTCTCCCAACATAACGAATCGTTCGAGGGCAATTCAAGCCGCCTTGACAGTCGCGACCAGTCGATTGGACGCACGGCGAGGTCGATTCGTAACGCCACACCTTGTCAATGCTGGCGAGCCAGCTGGGCAGTGCCAGACATTGCGGAATCGACGTGCCTCCCGGCCACCGAGATGTATACTGATGTGACCGCCGAGTGGCATCCCCGCGTAGTTCCCAAGACGTTCGCGCTTGCTTCGCTATCTTCCCATCTGAGACGGTCGGAGCCTGTAGTGCCCAGCGTTGCAACAGGGCTGTGGCGGCATGTCGTTGTGGATGACTCGGACCGCTGGAGGTGAGACGTGGCGCTGACCCGCAGGATTTTTCTCGGAACTGGAGCGGGCGTGCTGGCCCAAGCGCAGACCGTCGCTCCAAGTGATCGCATCAGTGTGGGCATGATCGCAGTAGGTTCGCGTTCGCACGAATTGCTGGAAGCCATCAAGAAGGTGGATGGCACCGAGATCGTGGGCGTCTGCGACGCCTATGCCGGACGGGTAGAACGAGCCATTGAGCGAACTGACGGCAGAGCCAAGAAGTATGCAAGCTACAAAGACATACTGGCCGATCCATCCATTGACGCTGTAACCATCGGCACGCCCGATCACTGGCACCGGCAGATGGTTATCGAAGCTTTGGAGGCAGGCAAGGACGTCTATTGCGAGAAGCCCCTGAGCTTCAATATTGACGAAGGCTTGGAGATCGCAGCGGCGGCGGAACAGGCCGGCAAGATCCTGCAAGTGGGCAGCCAGGGCATCAGCAGCAACAGCACGAAGAAGCTGCGCGACTGGGTCCAGTCCGGTAAGCTCGGCCAGATCACGATGGTAAGGGCGGCGTACAACCGCAACAGCCCCGGCGGCGCTTGGATTTACCCAATTCCATCCGACGCATCGCCAGAGACGGTTGACTGGGGAGCGTTTCTAGGCCCGGCGCCCAAGCGCGACTTCGACCTCGAGCGATTCTTCCGCTGGCGCTGTTACAAGGAGTACTCCGGCGGCATCGCCACCGATCTGTTCGTGCATCTCTGCACCACGATCCACTACCTGACGGGCGCCGTGATGCCGTCCGACGTCGTCGCCATGGGCGACCTGTACCGTTGGAGAGAGAGCCGCAACGTTCCCGATACGCTCAACGCCCTGCTGCGTTACAAGGAGGGCTTCACGGTCAACCTTAGCTCGACCTTCAACAGCCGGGCAGACGGCGGCTACGGGTTTCAGGTCTTGGGCACGGAAGGTGCCGCGCAGTTGGCCGGCCGGACCCTGACGCTATATTCCGATCCGGCCTACGACAACAACGCTTGGATCGTTGGTGCGTGGCCGAAGAAGTTGGAAGAGGCGTACTACTCCACGCCGGAAGGACGCGCCGAATTGCGTCCTCCCAAGCGCACGGAGGAGGTGTATCGAGACACCGGACCGGGCGCGACGGTGGCTCACCTCGCGGACTTCTTCCACGCAGTCGGCAATCGCGGGGCCAACATCGAGGACGCTTGGGACGGGCATCACGCCGCCTCGTGCGCCCACCTCATCAACGCGTCGGCAGAGACCGGTTCCATGATGCACTGGGACTTTGAGCGGCACCGCGCAGCATCCTGATCGCCATACTTCACTTCCCAGAACAGTTCAAGTAGATTCTGGGAGTACTACAACACAAAGGAGTTACCACGATGAACCAAGCAGGCTATAGCTGGCTCATGTTCGCCTTGCTGACCGTTTCGTGCTGGGGCCTATACGGCATTTTCCTGCACAGCGGCCAGCTTGGCATGGCCGATCCGGTCCACGGTCGCTACAAGGCGTTTCTGTTCGTCGGGATTGCCTACTTCTTGGTTGCCGTGCTGGCGCCGCTCGCGATCCTGGCCACTTCGGGGGCGGACTGGAACTATCCCATGCGCGGCATGACATTTTCCCTGATCGCCGGCACGGTCGGCGCTGTCGGAGCGTTTGGAGTCTTGCTGGCGTTCGGTGCCAAGGGTACGCCGGCCGTGGTCATGTCGATCATTTTTGCCGGCGCCCCGATCGTGAACGCCATCGTCTCGATGGCGCTGCACCCCCCCGCTGGCGGAGTCGGCGGAATTCGCTGGCAGTTCTTCGCGGGGATTGCGTGCGCCGCGCTCGGCGGCTGCTTGGTAACGCTGTACAAGCCGAATCCCGCCCCTCCAAAGCCGCCCGTTTCCCAAGCCGGCGCGGTGGCGGCATCCGCAGTGTCCGCCGTCGCGGCACCCGACCGCTAGTCGATCAAGGCGACCGGCGTTCGATCGCTTCCCGGCCCCGCAGCACTGTGCCCGCTATGCCCGACCGCCAAGCGCAGACACCAAGAGCACCGTTGCTACGCGCCCTCGTGGGAGGGTCGTTGATGGGTCTGGCGAATCTGGTGCCCGGCGTGTCCGGGGGGACGATGCTGCTGGCGGCCGGGATCTACCCGCAATGCATCGAGGCTATCGCCAAGCTCACGACGCTGCGCCCGGACCGCAGCGCAATGGCCCTGATCTCTGCGGTCGCGGTTGCCGCCGGGGCGGTGGTCCTGCTCGTAGCGGGCACGATGCGGGATCTCGTGCTGATGCACCGCTGGATGACCTACAGCGTCTTCCTGGGAGCGACGCTTGGCGGCGTTCCGATCCTTTGGAAGCTTATCGGAAACCCAGGCGCCAAGACTTGGCTTGGTGCCGGATTAGGTCTGGCGGGCATGGCTGCCACGCTATTCGCCGCGCCCGCTCCGGCGTCTAGCGGGGCCTCTTCGCCTGTCGTGCTGTTCTTGGCCGGCCTCGCTGCGTTTGCCGCCATGCTCCTGCCCGGCCTATCGGGGAGCTATTTGCTCGTGCTCAGCGGGCAGTACGTACCGATCCTTGATGCAGTCGATCGCCTCAAGGTCGCCTTGTCAGCCGGTGCGGACCTGCAGTGGCAGGCGCTCGCATCGCCAGCCGAGGTGTTGGCCCCGTTCGCCGCCGGCACGCTCGCCGCGCTCGTCGGCCTGAGCAGTCTGCTGCACATGCTGCTGGAACGGCAACGAGGGCTAATGCTGGGGCTATTGCTGGGCCTGCTCGTCGGCGCGGTGCTCGGTCTCTGGCCGTTCCAGACAGACACGTCTGCGTTTGTCCTGCCGACTCCGGTGCAAGCACTCGGTGCCGCGGCCTTGGCCGTGCTTGGCGGCGCACTGACGTACACGGTCAGCCGCCGGAGCAGCGCCGAAGCCTGAACGCAACCGCCTTGACTATGATGGTTTCAACGCCAGTGCGGAAATCCATTCCGCGCGGACGTTCTTCCGACCTATGAACGCACTGCAGCTAGTTGCCCCGCAGAGGCTCGAGATGGGGGTATTGCCGGATCCGCCCGATCCGGGGCCGGGCGAGGTCTTGGTGCGCTTGCGCGCCAGCGGCGTTTGCGGCAGCGATATGCACACATTCAGCGAGGGTGCCGTCGCCGGCACGGAGGCTGATTACCCGTGCGTGCTGGGGCACGAGCCCAGCGGCGAGGTCGTCGCGGTGGGTCGGGACGTAGCAGACCTCGCGCCCGGCGCAAAGGTCGCCGTCGAACCGTTCATCGTGCGCGCCGAGTGCGAGTTTACCCGCACGGGCCGCCAGAACCTGGCGCTGGCCAACGAGTTCATGGGGCGCGAGATTCCCGGAGCCCTGCGCGAGTACGCCGTGCTGCCGCGTCGCAACTTGATGCAAATGCCCGACGGCATGAGCTTCGGGGACGCGGCTTTCGTCGAGCCCCTCGCGGTGTTGCTTCACTCGTACGAACTCGCCGACCTGCGCATGGGAGAAGCGGTTGCCGTCTTGGGCACAGGCCCGATCGGGCTCATCGCAGTCGCGCTGGCCAAACTGGCCGGGGCATCTGTGATCGTGGCTGCGGACAGAATCGAGCACCGCTTGGATCGCGCGAGGAAGCTGGGGGCGGATGTCGCTGTGAACGTCGACAAAGACTCGCCCGTCGATGCCGTCATGGACCTGACCGGTTGCGGCGCTCACGTGGTCATCGATGGCGCGGGCAAGAGCGAGTCCATCAACAACTCCCTCGCCTGCTTGCGTCCGGGCGGGCGGCTCGTGATTGTCGGCATCCCGTCCGAGTCCGCCGTCCCGGTCAATTTGTGGACAGCCCTGGACCGCGAAGCAAGGATCCACGTCCAGAAGCGCTCCAACGGCAACGACCACGAAGCTCTCGAGTTGCTCAAGCGCGGCCAGGTCCGCTCGCAAGACATCATCAGCCACCGCTTCGCAATCGACCAAGGGCAGGAAGCGTTCGAGATGATGGCGGCCTATCGCGAGGGTGTGATCAAACCCTTGATCGAGTGGTAGCCGCAGGCCGCCCTGCCCCAACCAACAACTGAGAGGTTTGCGACCTGCGGGCCAAACGCCTTTCGCCAATCGCATAAACTGGAATTAATCATGAAAAACCCAATTTCTCGTCGACACTTCGCGGCGTCCGTCGCGGCAGTTCCCGGGATTCTGAGCGCGCAATCCGCTGGCAGCAAGGTGCAAGTGGGCTGGGTGGGCCTCGGCAATCGCGGCGGCAAGCACATCCGCACTTTGATGAAGGTGTCCAAGGACGACGCGACCGTCAAGGCGATCTGCGACACGTTCTCGCCTCGGCTCGCCAAGACCAAGGATGACGTCATCAGCGATCAGGGCACTGCGCCCGAAACCTATGACGACTACTACAAGATGCTCGCCGACCCGGAGATCGACGCAGTCTTCATCATGACCCCGGAGCACTTGCACCGCGACATGGCGATCGCTGCCCTCGAGGCTGGCAAACACGTCTACTGCGAGAAGCCCCTCTCGCATACGATCGAAGAGGGCTTTGAGATCCTGCAGGCCGTCGAAGCCAGCGACAAGCTCTTCCAAGTCGGCACCCAGCGGCGCAGTTCAAGGCTCTATGCCAAGGCGCGCGAGATCTACGAGAGCGGCGTGCTGGGCAAGACGGTCTACGCCCGCGCCTTCTGGTACCGCAACAGCCCCTTGACGCGCCCCGCTTGGCGCTACACTATCCCGGCTGATGCCGAGCCCGTAAACACCGACTATGAAAAGTTCCTCGGCCCGGCACGCGCGACGTCGTTCAACAAGCAGCGCTACTTCCAATGGCGGCTCTATTGGGATTACTCGGGCGGCATCTCCACCGACTTGCTGGTGCACCAGACCGATGCCATCCACATGATCACGGGACGGCACTACTGCGAGTCGGTGATGTGCAACGGCGGCATCCACTACTGGACCCAGGACGACCGCGAGGTGCCCGACACGGTCACGGCCGGCTTTGAATACGACGATCACTTCCACATCAGCTACTCAGCCGCCTTCAGCAATTCCCACTACGGCTACGGCGAGCAGCTCTGCGGCAGCGAGGGCACGATGGAGATCATGAACCTGCGCTACCTCAACGTGTACCCCGAACAGGTTCGCGGCATGCCGGAATCGGTCACCTCCCGCCCAGAGATGCACTTCGACGCCCGCGAGGACTTCAACGAGAGCAACTCCACCAACGACCACATCAAGAACTTCATCGACGCCATCGCGCACGGGGCCGAACTGAACTGCCCGGCGCAATTGGGTCACGAAGCCGCGGTCACGGGACACCTCGCCACGATGTCCCTGCGGAAGAACAAGAAGGTCTACTGGAACCAAGCCGAGGGCACCTATCACTTCGGATAGGCGCGGTATCCGCCGAGCGCCGCGGGCAAGCCGCCACTGGCTCGCCCGCGGCAGCGGATTGACCGTTTGCAGCTCGGGCCACAGCCCCGGCGCACTCTGATGACTAGAATATGGACATGATCCACCTGCCCGCCCTGCGTTGGGGAGAGCCGTACGAGAGCCTAGACACCGTCCAGACGGTGCATTTCGACACCGGCGAGCCCGTCGCCACAGTCAGCCAAGTGCTGCCGGCGATGGTCAAGCGCGACCTAAGACAAGCCCCGCGGGCGCAAGCCGCCCTGCGCTCGGAGTCCCCTGCCCGGATCATCGAGCGCATCGAACGCGCTGGGGACCTCTTCGAGAACGCCGAACTGCCGCTGGGCTCCGGCAGCCAGACCCCCGCGGAGTTCATCCACCAGCAATCCTCCACGACCGGACTGCCCGAGGCCATGTGCCGGGCCAACATGGCCAAACTGGTGGGCGTCTGCCGCGAGATGGGGGCCATCATGGATTCGCTCACGCGCGGCTTGGACTTTGAGATCCTTGCGAGGGGGTACGGGGTAGACAGCGCCGGGCGCATGCTGAGCTATCACGCCAGCACCGATGTACTGGGCGCCGTGTTACCGAGCAATTCCCCCGGAGTGCATACGCTCTGGATCCCGGCGGTTCCCCTGCAGGTCGGGCTCTGCCTCAAGACTGGCTCCCAAGAGCCGTGGGCACCCTACCGCATGGCAGTCGCGATGATCGAAGCGGGCATCCCCAAGGAAGCCGTATCGGTCTACCACGGCCACGCCGTGGGTCAAACCGTGGTACAGAACTGCGGGCGAGCGATGGTTTTCGGCGGGCAGCAAACCATCGACTTGTACAAGGCCAACCCCGGCGTGCAGGTGCATGGCCCCGGATACAGCAAGATCATCCTAGGGGACGACGCGGTGGACGATTGGCCCGCGTACCTCGACATGATGGTGGACAGCGTGTTCCTCAACAGCGGGCGAAGTTGCATCAACGCTTCCTCGATCTGGGTGTCACGCCACGGCAGGGAGATCGCCCAGGCTATCGCCGAGCGCTTGGCGGACGTCCGCCCGCTCGATCCACAGGATCCCGACGCCTCCCTAGCAGCCTTCACTGTTGCGGGCGTGGCCGAAGCCGTCTCCGGCATGATCGATGGCGAATTGGCCCAAGGCGGCGCCACTGACGTTACCGCCGAGCTGCGCGACTGCGAACGGGCCGTTACGCGCGAGCATTGCTCGTACCTGCTGCCCACTGTGGTGCACTGCGAATCCGCCAACCATCCGCTGGCCAACCGCGAGTTCATGTTCCCCTTCGTGAGTCTCGTCGAATGTCCCGAAGGCGAGATGCTCGAACGGATTGGTCCGACCTTGGTGTGCAGCGGGATCACCGACAACGAGCCCTTGCGGCGCAAGCTGTTGACCTGCCCGACCATCGACCGCCTCAACATCGGCCCAATCCCGACGGTCAAGCTGAATTGGCTCCAACCCCACGAAGGCAACATCGTGGAATGGCTGTACCAGCCGCGCGCGTTCCAATTGGCGTCGTAGGCAGTAGCCGCAGGCGAGGCCACCGTCGAGGTCGGACAGAGCAGGTAGGCGTGCCAGACCCGGCCCAGCAGCGTGCTTCGGCCACCGCTGTGGCAGGGCGCTTGGAGTATCTCGCGGCCGCCACGCTGTTGTGGGTATTGCGCTGGCTGCCACTGCGGCTTGCCCTGCCGGCAGCTGAACTCGCCGGGCTCGCTTGCGGCGGGCTGGTTTCCCGGTGGCGCGACGCAGCGGAGACGAACCTCAAACGCGCCTTGCCGGAGCTCGGCTCCGCCGCCCGCCGCCGTATTCGATGGGGCGTGTACCGCAACCTCGGCCGTGTGGTGCTGGCATTGGCGAAGCTGCCAATGTGGTCGGAGCGGACGGTTCGCCGACATGTCGACTTCGAGGGACTAGAGCATTTCCGCGCCGCCGAGGCGAAGGGCCGCGGCGTGCTGCTCTTGACGGCACATCTGGGCAACTGGGAACTTGGCGCGCTGGCCCACGGCGCCGTAGTCGGGCCGATCAGCGTCATGGTGCGGCCCATTACCAACCCCCGCGTAGACCGCTTGGTGGAAGCGCGCCGGTCGGCGCATGGCAATCGAGTCATCGCCAAGCGCAATTCGGCCCGCGAAGTGCTCAAGGCTCTCTCCGCTGGCGGCACGGTCGGGATTCTAGCGGACCAGAACGCAGCCCTAGAAGAAGCCGTGTTCGTGGAGTTTTTCGGGATGCCCGCGGCGGCCCACAAAGGCTTCGCCCAGTTGGCGCTGCGATCCGGTGCAGCCGTCGTGCCCGCCATCGCGCGCTGGGAGCCCCTCGTCAAGCGTCATGTGGTCGAGTACGGGCCCGAAATCGAGATCGTGCGCAGCGAGGTCGCACAGCGCGACATCGCAGTCAACACGCAGCGCTTCCAGCGCGCGATCGAGGACCGCGTCCGAGCCAATCCAGACCTGTGGCTCTGGATTCACCGCCGCTGGAAGACCCAACCAGCAGGGAAAGCAGTCTAATACCGAACCCATTTCACTCTCTGCCACAGGCTGAGAAACCGCTATACTAATCGCAGCGAATGCCTTTCCGATATTGGATTTCCACTAGCGGTTCCTACTTGCGCGGGGCTATCAAGGCATGCGGATGCGTGGCGTTGCTTGGGGCAGCGCTGTGTCTGCCGGGCGCACTCCCGGCTGCCGCCGAGGACGCTAGTGGCAACGACCGCGGCGAATCGTACTACCACTTCGCCCTGGGACATCTCTACCACCAGTTCGTCCAGCAGTTCGGACGTCAGGAATACATCGACAGGGCGGCGAAGGAGTATCGGTCGGCCTTGGACAAGGATCCCGACTCGCTGGTGATCCGGCTGGAGATGATCAACCTCTTCGCGGGCACGGGCAGGCTCGCACGGGCAGTTGCTCTAGCGGACGAGATCATCGAGCGCGAGCCCCAGAATGTCGAAGTGAGGCAGTTGCTGGGCGACATCTACAAATCCTACTATTCGCAGCAACGCCAAGATCCGAACCGCGAAGGGCCGAACCCCGAGTTCTTGGTGAAGGCCATCGAACAGTTCAAGCTATTGGTGGAACTTGAGCCGGACAAGGCTGCCCACCACTTGGAACTTGGCCAAATGCATGCCCTGGCGGGCGACGCGGATGCGGGCAACAAGGCATTGCGGAGGGCCATCGAGCTGGAACCGGGCAACTCCCAAGCGCGGGTCAGTCTTGCTTACATCCTGCTCGAGTCCGGCAAGATCAACGACGCCATCACCGAACTCGAACAGGTGGTCAATGAAGGCCCTTCGAGCAGGCAGCACATCAACGCATTAGCCGGCGCCTACGAACAGGCCGGGCGGGCGGAAGATGCAGCGAAGCTTTACGAGCGCCTGCTCAATGAAGGCGGCAACACCCTGCAGGCGCGCCAGCGCTTGGCGGAAAACCTGTTCCGCTCGGGCGAGTTCGAAAAGGCGCTCGAGCATTACCAAGTGCTGGCCGAGCTCGACTCTAGCGAAGCCGAGTACTTCTTGCGCATCGCCGCTTTACAAGGCGAGCTGAAGGACTACCAAAGCGCTTGGAAGGCGCTCGAAGAGGCGCGCAAGATCGATCCCAGTTCGCTACAGGTCCAGTTCGCCGCAATCAACCTGCTAGAGGCCGAAGGCCGCCAAGAGCAGGCCATAGCGGAGTTGACAAAACTCTTGGATGCGACGCGCCGGGATGAATATCCCCCCAACGAGCACAGGCGGCGCTTGATGCTGCTGGAACGCTTGGGGGTACTGCAGCGCGAGCAGAACCAGCCCGCAGCGGCGGTCAAAACCTTCCGCGAGATCACGGCCCTCGATCCGGATCTGAAGCCGCGGATCTTGGCACAGATCGTCCAGACCTGGCTCTGGGGCCGGGACTTCGCCCGCGCCGAGCAGGAAGCGCGCCGCGCCGCGGGCGAGTTCAAGGATGATCCCGTGCTGTCCAACCTGCTGGCGGCCACCCTCTCCGACCGTGGCAAGACCAAGGAAGCGATCAAGGTCATCCAACGGATGGACAACAGCGGCCTAGCTGAGATCGACACAGCCCTGGCGATGGCCCGGATCTACGAGAAGGGTCGCCAGTTCGACAAGGCCGAAGAGCAGATCGACCGCGCCAGCAAGCTGGTCGATTCCGAAGAGGCGCGAATCGCCGTCTTGTTCGCCTACGGCTCGATGTTCGAACGCGCCAAGCGCTACGAGCAAGCCGAGGCCAAGTTTCGCGAACTGCTCGACGTCGCGCCCGACAACTCGACTGCCCTGAACTATCTCGGCTACATGTTCGCCGACCGCGGGATGCACCTCGAGGAGGCGCACGAGCTGATCCAGCGCGCCTTAGACCTGGAGCCCAACAACGGCGCTTATCTCGACAGCCTCGGATGGGTCTACTACCGCCAGAACAAGCTGGACCTGGCTGCCAAGTTTCTCGAGCGCTCGCTCGAGCAGTACAAGGACGACCCGGTGGTGCATACGCACTTGGGCGACGTCTACTACAAACAGGGCCGCATCGCCGAAGCAAAGCGGCATTGGAACCGTGGCTTGGAGGAGTGGAACCGATCCGCTCCCGCGGACCGCGACGCCACCGAGGTCGAGAGCCTGCGACGCAAGTTGGCCGAGGTCGAAGTTTCGATGGCCGGAGAAAGGCGCGGCGGCAAGGACGAGTCTAGAGTTAAGCGCTAGTGGCGGCCAGCCGCTAGCGCGCAGCGTTTGCCGACCGTGCTCGGCAGGCGCAAGGAGCACCCAATGAGGATCTTCATCGACAGCGCAAACTTGGAGGAAATCCGCGCGGCCGTGTCCTACGGCATCGTGGATGGCGTCACGACGAACCCGTCCCTGATCGCCAAGGAAGGCCACGACCACCACGACCAGATCCGGGCGATCTGCGGCATACTCGATGGCGACATCAGCGCGGAAGTCGTCGCGACCGAAGCCGACGCGATGGTCTCCGAAGGGCGCGAGCTGGCCAAGATCCACGACTCGGTCGTGGTCAAGATCCCGCTGATCCGCGATGGCATCAAGGCGGTCAGCCGGTTGACTGCGGAGGGAATCCGCACCAACGTCACGCTGTGCTTCTCCCCGATGCAGGCGCTGCTCGCGGCCAAGGCGGGGGCCTACCTGATCAGCCCATTCATCGGGCGCTTGGACGACATCTCCGTCGAAGGCATGGCCCTGATCGAGGAAATTGTCACGATCTACGACAACTACGGCTACCCTACCCAGGTCCTGGCCGCGTCGGCACGCGGCCCGCTGCATGTCAAGCAGGCGGCCTTGGCCGGCGCCCACGTCAGCACGCTGCCGTACAAGGTCTTCGACCAGTTGTTCAACCACCCCCTGACGGACATCGGCCTGGAGAAGTTCCTAGCCGACTACCGGAAAACGCTGGTCACGGCCTAGTACCTGCGCACGGCAGGAGAGCGAGTTGAGCGGCGAACCCCAAGGCGGGCGCCTTGCGGCACCCAGCAATGTCCGACGCAAGGTCATGCTGGGGCTGTTCCTGCTATCGGTCATCACCTATCTGGACCGCGTCTGCATCAATTCGGCCGCGCCGGAAATGCAGCGGGACCTCGGCCTGTCCAACGCCCAGTGGGGCATGGTCTTGGCTGCGTTCCTGGCCGCCTACGGCCTGTTCGAGGTGCCCGGCGGCTGGCTGGGCGACCGCTTCGGGCCGCGCCTGATCCTGACCCGCATCGTGGTCTGGTGGTCGGGCTTCACGGCCCTGACCGGCGTGGTGCGCAGCTACCCTCAACTGCTGGTCGTCCGCGCCATGTTCGGGGCCGGCGAGGCCGGAGCGTATCCCAACGCGTCGTGCGTGGTGTCGCGTTGGTTCCCTCCCCAGCAGCGCGCCCGGGCTCAGGGCATCGTGTTCATGGCGAGTCGTCTCGGGGGGGCGCTGTCACCTCTGCTGGTGCTGCCCTTGATCGCCAACTGGGGCTGGCGCAGCGTGTTCTTCGTGTTCAGCGGTCTGGGCGTCGTTTGGGCGGTCTGGTGGTGGCAGTTCTTCCGCGACTACCCATCCGAAAAGCCCGAGGTGAACGCCGGGGAGATCGCCATCATCGGGGATGCCTCCGGCAAGCGCGGGCATGTGCGGCTGGCAGGCATGCTGCGCAGCGGCAACTTCTGGGCGATCCTGGGCGTGTACCACTTCTTCTGCTACGCCTCGAACTGGTACCTGTTTTGGACGGCCAACTACCTGTCATCCGAAAAGGGCTGGCAGAGTTCCGAACTCGCGGCCTACACCGCCCTGCCCTTTCTGCTGGCGGCCGGAGCCGATTGGGCGAGCGGCTCTCTGAGCGACCGCTTGGTCAATCGGATCGGGCTGACCTGGGGGCGTCGGATCGTCGGCATGGCAGGGGTCGGAACCGCGGGTGCCCTCATCTTGCTCTCGCTCGCCATCGACGACCGCATCGCCGCCAGCTTGGTGCTGGCCCTGGGCTTTGCCGCGTCAGATGTCATGCTGCCTGTCGCCTGGGCAGTCTGCGTCGATGTCGGCCGCGAAGCGTCCGGGACGATCAGCGGCGCGATGAACACCGCCGGGCAGATTGGCGGCGTCATCATGAGCATCGGGTACGGCGCATTGGTGGACTCCTATGGCTGGAACCTGCCCCTCGGACTGATTGCATGCTCGTGCTTCGTTTCGATGCTGTTTTGGCTCAAGATCGACCCGTCCAAACCGTTGGTGCGGGCGCGCGACTGACCGTCCCCGGCGCTGCTTCCGGGCTGTGCAACGATAGTCGGGATGTTCAAGACCGTCCAGAAGGAAGTCTGGGCCTACGACGCGGAATGGGTGCCGGACGCCAACGCCGGCAGAGTGCTCTACGACCTCCCCGCAGAGACGCCAGAGGCAGATGTCATCAGGGAGATGTGGGCCCGCAACGGCGCGACCGAGGAAGCCCCCCGCCCGTTCCTCAAGCTCGTTTTATGCCGTGTCGTCTCGATCGCGTTCGTCCGCCGCAAGAGCGATCGCTACGGCAACATCACGCTCGATCTCCGCTCCAAGCCCAAGGTCCCCGCCAAGCCGGAAGATTGCGGCGAAGCGGCCATCTTGAGTGAGTTCCTGAACGGCGTTGGTCAGATCCAACCGCAATTGGTGGGGTTCAACTCAGCGGGGTCGGACCTGCCGATTTTCATTCAGCGCGGCATCATCCACGGTATCCGAGCACCTGATTTCTGCAAGCGGCCGGACAAGCCGTGGGATGGGGTGGACTACTTCGCAAAGGGCAGCGAGTGGAACATTGATTTGATGCAGGCCGTCGGGACATGGGGCAAGGCGCAGCCATCACTCAACGAGCTCGCACGCCAGTCGGGCATCCCCTGCAAGATCGGCGGCCTAGACGGCAGCAGTACTGTCGACTCATGGCTGGCAGGCGATGTTGACGGGATCGTGCAGTACAACGAGCAAGATGCTCTGACCACCTATCTGCTCTGGCTGCGGATGGCGTGCTTCGCTGGCCGCCTGACCGGGCAGCAATTTCAAGACGAGCAGAAACTACTGCGCAAGATGATCGAGGAGCGCACCGGGTCACCCGGCAGCGAGCATCTAGTCGAATACCTCGAAGAGTGGGACCGTCTGCGCCACACCTCGTAGGGCAATGCGCCGCAACAAGTCAACCTTCCAGCACCACCGGGACGATCAGCGGCTGGCTCTGTCGCGAGGTCTTGCGAGCTAGGTAGCGCCGGAACTCGTCCCGGATCTTGTCCTCCATCAGCGCTACATCCAACCGCTCTTCTTGGCTGCTCGATCGCACCGCGTCGCTGATCACGGCCTCCGCACCGTTCAGCATCGCTTCCGACCCGTCGGAGACGACAAAGCCGCGATCCAAGATCTCGATCTCGACGGCCTTGCCGGTCCGTTCGTCGATCGTGACCACCGGCACGATCACCCCAAATTCCGACAAGCGCCGCCTGTCGCGCATCGCGGCGTCATGAATGACCTCGCTGCGCGTGCCGGTGTCAATCAGCCGGTGGCCCACAGGCACCTTGTCCTGTAACACGCGAGCCCCGAATTCGTCCAGTTGCAGGACGTTGCCGTTCTCTAATGTGAACGAATCCTCCAAATCGCTGCCGCGGACTTGCATCGCCAGCGCTCGGTGCTGCGCCAGTTGCCTGTACTCGCCGTGAATTGGCACGAAGTAGCGCGGCCGGATGAGATTGAGGATCAGTTTGAGCTCCTCGCGGCAAGGATGGCCGGAAACATGCAGGCCCGGGCAGACATCGCCGTAGAGGACCTTTGCGCCGCGTCGGTACAAGTGATCGATGACCCTGAATATGGCACTCTCGTTGCCCGGGATCATCTTGGCGCTGAAGGCCACGATGTCACCGTCCTCGATGTCGACCATGTTGTGCTGGCCAACGGCGGCCCGAGTCAGCGAGGAGCGCGGTTCCCCCTGCGAACCGGCAATGATCGTGACGCGGTCATGCCGCGGATAGGAATCGATGTCAAACGGCTTGACGAGGGTTCCCGGCGGAATGCGCAACACGCCGAGATCCATGGCGATGTTGCAGGCGCTATCGAGGCTCCTGCCGACCAAGGCGACCTTGCGGCGATGGGCTACCGCCCGGTCCACGATCTGCTGCACCCGGTGGATGGCCGAGGAGAAACAGGTGAAGAACAGGGCGTGCTCGGCCTTGAGGAAGATGTCGTCGAGCACCGGGCCGACAGTCTGCTCCGACGCACTGAACCCGGGCACGTCGGCATTGGTCGAGTCGGCCAGCAACATCAGCACGCCGCGCTTGCCGTACTCGGCGAACTTTTCGAAGTCGAAGATACGCCCGTCGACCGGCGTCTGGTCGATCTTGAAGTCGCCGGTGTGCAGCAGCAAGCCCACCGGTGTGGCAATCGCCAGAGCCAGGCATTGCACGGTGCTGTGGGTGACATGAATGCCCTCGATGGTGAAGCAGCCCAGCGTGATCTCTTCCCCCGCTTCGATCGTGGTCAAGCTGGGCGGCTTGAGCAGCGTGAAGTCGGAGAGCTGCTTGCGCACCATGCCCAGCGTGAACGCAGTGCCGTAGATCGGCACGGAGTCGGTTTGCTCCAACAGGTATGGCACGCCGCCGATGTGGTCCAGGTGGGCGTGTGTCAACACCAGCCCGCGCAGCTTGTCGCGCTGGGCGAGCACGTAGGCCAGGTCAGGGACGATTGCGTCAATGCCGTGATGCTCCACGCTCGGGAACAGCACGCCGGCATCAACCAAGATCATGTCGTCGCCGCACTCCAAGGCGAGCATGTTCATGCCGAATTCGCCGAGGCCTCCGAGGGGGATGATTCTCAATTCTTCGCTCAAATCAGATCCTGCGCTTCAACCCACGCTATCACAGCGGCCAGGATGGAACCGGACGGCTCAGAACTCGTCCGGTGACAGGTCGACTTCCATCCTCAGCAACGCCGCACCCAGTGTCTTGCCTTGCGCGTCCGCCCGCAAGGAGAGCGTGCCGCCGCCGCCCAGCGCCTCGTGCAGGAGAAAGTTCAATGCGCCGATGTTCGGCAACTCAAAGCGCTCGACCCGTCCGCGACAGCGGTTGCCGAAGTGCCGCTTGACCCGCTCGGCCGTCACCTCCCGCAGCAGCAGCGGATAGTACTCCTGTTTGCGGGCGATCAAACCTATGTTGGCCATGTCGCCCTTGTCGCCGGAACGCGCGTGGGCGATTTCGATCAAGCGCACTCGCACGCTCTGATTCTACCCAGAGGACAAGCCGCCCAACATTCGGGCGCATCAAGCGGCCAGCATCCGGAAACCGGCGGTGCCGGCTCCGAATTCCCTGCCCGCCGCCTCGACACGCGATCGGATCGCAGCAACCACTCCGGCTTGGAAGCCGGGCGCGTGCCACTGCTCGTAACCGTTCGCCTCGCTGACGCGCAGCCCCTCGGGCCTGGTGGTCGCGCCGCGAGGCTTGCCCTCCCGGTTGTGCAGCGGGTCCGCGATCACTCCGTGACGGGTGACCTCCAAGGCGGCCTCTGCTAGGCGAACCGGATCACACGGCAGCAGCGGAGCCAAGGTGCAGTAGACGGCGATTCCCACATCACAGAGGCGGCTGATGACGCGCAACCGCTCTTGGATCGCGTCACAGTGCGGTTCATAGAGCCTGCGCACTTCGTCGCGGTCCGTCGTCAGGGAGAAACTCACCCGCAGGCGCGTCCGCCGGGACAGTTCCAGCAAGGGTTCGAGATCGCGCAAGATCAAACAGCCCCTAGTCTGCAATGCGAACACGGCCGGCGGCTGACTGCACAGGCTCTCCAAGATGTCCGGCATCAGCCGCACTTGGGACTCGGCCGGTTGGTACGGATCCACCAGCGGCGAGCAATAGATGCGTTGTTCCGGGCTGAGCTGGCGTTTCAGCAACTCAGCGGCATTCGTCTTGATCGTCGTGTGATGGCCCCACTGCTGCCAGTCGACCGGCTTGAGCCCGCCGAAGATGCGCAATGTCGGCACGTAGCAGTAGGTGCAGCCGAAGAGGCAGTTCCGGGCAGGGGTCAGAGAATGCGTGAAACCGGCTGCCGCGATGAAACCGCTCGTCTGGCTCAGGATCGTGCTTGCGCGTACCGAGCGGACCGGTTGGACGGCACTCGAAGCGCCTGTGTGGCCCGTCTCTGGCATGGTGACGCGACAGCAGTAAGGTGCCCCCGAAGGGCCCTCACTCTGGTTCGGCGCTCCTGTCATCCAAGGGTAACAAGCGGCTAAACCGGGAAAGTGAAACCGCACTCCACCCCTGGTCCAGCGCCAAAGTAGCCGTTCCGGGGCATGCGGTGCGGATGGATAGCGGCTGTTGGTTCGCAGTCCATTTGGGCGGACACCGGGGGCCCTTGCCGGAATCGATGAGGATCAGCCAAATAGCGATGCGTGCTGTACCATTTGTCTTGGAACAGCCAACCGCTTGACTGTCCGTGCGCGTGGAGCAACAGGGACTTGGCGAGCATGTCTAGTGCTGTTCTTTGCGGTCGTGCTTTACGTCGTCGTAGGAACGATTGTGCTATCTCTCATCTTTGGAGGTATCAGCTGGCTGTTCCGGGCCTTGTTCGGGGGAGCATGAGCAGCAAGAACGGATGGCCCGAGTCGGCCGCGGACGTCCGCATGCTCGGCTATGCGGGTCGTCGACGGAGCCGGAATCGATGCTGCGGTCGGCGCACGCCCTAGTACACGAAAAGGAGGGTGAACAGCCTCAGCGAGGCGGGTAGCATGGCACAGCGATCGCAAGACTGGTGGCGACAGGCGCAGCACGATCTGGAAGCCGCCGCGGAGAACCAAGCGGCCGGCCGTCATGACTGGGCCTGTTTCGCATCTCACCAAGCAGCCGATAAAGCTGTCAAAGCCCTCCACTTGTCGCACGGGCAGGAAGCTTGGGGCCATGTTGTGGCCCGCCTCCTGCGCGACTTGCCGACGCCCGCCCCCGATAAACTCATCGACAGCGGCAAGGTCCTTGACAACTTCTACGTGCCGGCTAGGTATCCGAACGGACACCCGGAGGGGGCTCCCTTCGAACACTACGGCTCGATCCAGAGCGAACTAGCACTGCTCCATGCCCGTTACATCCTCGACTTCGTCAACCAAGCACTGGCCCAGCGCTGAAGTCGTTCTCAGCGCCGCGAATGCCTGGGCCAGAGAGGCTGCAGAACAACGCCCGGACCTGATAGCGCTTGGCTGCTTCGGATCTTACGCCCGAGGTGAAGCAGGCTTCGGGAGCGACTTGGACTTGGTCGCGGTCGTCGGGAGCGAGAACCGACCGATGATGGAAAGGAGCCGCGCTTGGCATACCGAGACGCTACCCGTTCCGGCGGACCTGCTCGTCTACACTCTCAGCGAATGGAAGCGGCTGGAAGCGGAAGGCGGCCGTTTTGTGCAAACGCTGAGAGCCGAGGTACGGTGGCTGGTAATGCGCGAGCCGCTGTCGCGTCCTCTCGAATCCGAGCAACGGCCTTCGAGCACACGAGCGAGTGCGGAGCAGGAAACTAGCAGCCATCCGGAATTCTGATTGCCGCGACCCAAATCGCAGCCGCCGGTGAGCACGTTGATGCCCACTGTCACCGGTGTCGCCTCGTGATCTCCACTCGATAGGCCGCAATTCCTGTGTCAGACCATCCACGGGCGCAATCGGTGCTCTAGACGAGGTGCTGCGGTCACATGCAACAAGGCCGACCGAAGCTGCAGGGCAAGCTAATCCATGTGGAGCCTCGCTAGTGTCCGATCCCGTACGGCTTCCGGTCTGGCTAAGCGGCCAACTGGCACTCACACTGGGAATCGGCCCGACTCTGGTCTCCGAAGTAACGCTTATGCCGCAACTGCACAAGGTTTTGGGGGCCGCTATGGAGATACCCTCCACGAAAGTAGTGCAATCCCTTGGCGCACGAATCTCAGGATGCTAAATTGAGGAGGTGCAGGCGAGAGTCGGCATTGCGGCCGGGGTTCGGGCCGCAGGTGCGTCATTGTCGGCGGTTGCGCCGTGCGTTGCACCAGAACCGTATGCGGGAGCGGCACGACGCCACGTTCGTATATAAGCCCCCAACGATAGGATCGCTCGGTTATTGCCCGCATGCCCGAAGTCGAGAACCCGGTCACAGACTCCCGAGGCCAAGCCGCGCCTCCCGCCCGCCAAGCCCTAGAGGCCCTAGCGTCCAGTTCGGAGCGGGAGTCGCTCAAGCAGATCCTGACCAAGCCTCTAACGCTGGTTGCCATCGGTCTTGGCTTTGCCATCATCGGGCTGGTGTTCTTCCTCCAGCAGGATCCCGGAGTGCTCACCTTGGAAATCCCCGAGGTGCGATTCGAACTCCTGCCCAATGAAGGCGTTACTGAGGGCGTGCCGATCGCGATCCGCATGGGGCACTTCATGCTGTTCCAGATCAGCGATCCCGTCTCGGGGGCGGCGGGCGCAGCGCGGGCCAAGCAAGTCGTTGCGAGCCTCAGTCAAGCGCTGGACGAACTGGTCGCCGACCCGCCAAGGGTCATTACGATCCAAGCGGGTGTCGACGAAGGCCTGCCGACGATTGTTCAGAAGGTATACACCGACTCGCCCGAATCCCTCGAGATCGTCAGCGTGACCGCGGACGACATGGTGCTAGCCAAGACCGATGACGCCAAGCTGCTCGCCCGGATCTGGGCGGAGCGACTCACCGACTCTATGCGCCTGCTGATCTTTGGCGAGCCGCCGGAGTTCTCCCGCGACTCGCCCTTCGGCAGCGCGCTCGACACCCTGTACGTCAACGCCGCCAACGAGTCTGGAGCCTTGACCACCGACGCGCTGAATACCGCGTTCGAGGGGCTGCCGGTGAACTTGCAGAAGGCGCTGAACGAAGATCCGCCCCAGCCCCCGGTGGTTGACATCCTGCAGGATGCGGCGACGGAGAGTGGGAGTTAGTCGCCAGAGTTGGCCCGCTTGGCCAAGCGGGCC
>LXNI01001201.1_pt1 | contig 23928 bp, 19 predicted proteins | sample 809091 | NCBI WGS metagenome assembly LXNI01 (sample SAMN04870527, study PRJNA318959) | sponge metagenome | biome: 01000161; feature: marine sponge reef; material: water | host: Sarcotragus foetidus | place: Greece: Milos, Mediterranean Sea | collected 2013-05-29 | depth 5-7 m | reverse complement strand
CGGGCCGTCAGCGGTTGGCCGCGCCGACGATGCCGGCCATGTCGACCAGCCGGTTCGAGTAGCCCCACTCGTTGTCGTACCAGCCGTTGACCTTCACCAGGTCGCCCATGGCCATGGTCAGCCCCGAGTCGAACACGCACGAAGCGGGCGAGCCGACGATGTCGGCCGACACCAGCGGAGCCTCGCTGTATTCGAGCACGCCGGCCAGCGGGCCGCCGGCTGCGGCCTTGGCGAAGGCCTCATTGATCTCCTCGACGCTGGGCTCGGCGGCCAGCTTGGCCGTGAAGTCGGTTATGGACCCGTCGGGGATCGGGACCCTCAGCGAGATGCCGTCGAGGTGTCCCTGCATGGCCTCCAGCACCAGGCCGGTGGCGCGGGCCGCTCCGGTGGAGGTGGGAACGATGTTGACGGCCGCGCCCCGGGCCCGCCGGAGATCGGAGTGGGGGCCGTCCACGAGGGCCTGGTCACCGGTGTAGGCATGCACCGTCGTCATGAGGCCCCGCTCCACGCCGAAGGCGTCGTCGAGCACCTTGACCATGGGCACGAAACAGTTCGTGGTGCACGACGCGTTCGACACCACCGTGTGCACCGCCGGATCGAAGTCCGAGTCGTTGACCCCCACCACGAAGGTGGCGTCGGCGCCCGAGCAGGGAGCCGAGACCAGCACCCGGGGCGCGCCGCCGTCGAGATGGCGGGCCGCGGCGTCGCGCTTGGTGAAGATGCCGGTGGACTCCACCACCACGTCGACTCCCAGGTCGCCCCACGGGAGTTGCTCGGGGTTGCGCACCGAGAGGACCCGCAACGAGTCGTCGCCGACGCTCAGCACGTCGCCGTCTACGGAGACGTCGGTCCCGAGCCGGCCGTGGACCGAGTCGTAGCCCAGCAGATGGGCCATGGTCTCGATCGACCCGAGGTCGTTGACCGCCACAACGTCGAGATCTGCGCCCTGATTCCGGGCGGCCCGGTAGAAGTTCCTGCCGATGCGGCCGAAGCCGTTGATGCCCACTCGAATGCTCATGGGCCAGAGGCTAGGCCCATGCGAGCGGCGACCGGGGGTTACTTGTGGATGTCGCGGTGCACCACTGCCGGCTCGTGGCCGATGGCGGCCAGCACCTTGGCGAAGTGCTCGGTGACCGCCACCGAGCGGTGGCGGCCGCCGGTGCAGCCGAAGGCCACCGTGAGATACGACTTGCCCTCGGCCACGTACTGGGGAACCAGCAGAGCCAACAGCGACTCCATGCGGTCCAGGAACTCGGAGGTAACCGGCTGTTCCATCAGATAGTCGACGACCGCCGTGTCCAGACCACTGAGCGGCTTCAGGTCCTCCACCCAGTGGGGGTTCGGCAGGAACCGGCAGTCGATCACCATGTCGACGTCCAGCGGGATGCCGTGCGTGTAGCCGAAGGACATGACCGTGACCCTCATGGCCTGGCCCTCGCCCTCGTCGAACAGCTCTCCAATGCGGTCGTGCAGCTGGTGGACGTTGAGCTCGGTGGTGTCGATGACCACGTCGGCCGTCGCCCGCACGGGCTCCAGCGCGGCCCTCTCGGCCTCGATGGCCTCGGCCAGCGTGCCGGCCTCCGAGAACGGGTGACGGCGCCGGGTGGACTCGTACCGGCGGACCAGCGCCTCGGTGGCGGCGTCGAGGAACAGGATCCGCAGACCCGGTATCTGAGACCGCAGGTCGTCGATCATGCCCGCGGCCTCGTCGTGATACCGGCCGGTGCCCACCACCAGCGCCAACCGGTCTATGCCCGCGCCGGGTGCTCCGGCCAGCTCGGCCACCTTGGGGATCAGCGACGGCGGCAGGTTGTCCATCACGAACCAGCCGAGGTCCTCGAGGTTGTTGGCGGCGTGGCTGCGGCCCGCTCCCGACATCCCCGCGATCACGACGAAGGCACTCACTGGCCCGCCATGGTACTTGCGCGCCACCACCACCCCCGGATGGTCGGCTCCGGTGGGCTCATGTGTTGGCCTCGGCCGAGAATTGCTGGCGCATGCAGCTGTTGGTCCGGGCGGTGGAGCTGTCCGCATAGGACGGGTCGCGCTCGACTACCAGAACGGTGCCGTCGAAGTCGGGGTTGCGGGACAGGAACCAGGCGGCGCCGGAGCCCATCATCGCCCCGCCCACGACCACCACGTCGTAGGAGGATCGGGCAGGGCGAGGCCGGAATGCCGCACTGGCCTCCGGCCCGCGCCCGTCGCCGGCCGCGGCGGGGCTCAAGTCAGGTAGTCCTGGCCGAGCTTGGCGGCGGCGCAGGTGTTCACGACTGTTGGTGCGACTGCTGGGAGCGCCGCTGGCGACGGGGCCATCCAGCCACTCACGGGATATACATCAGATTACATGTTCTGGTGCTGGTTGTGCTACAGTGGATCGTGCCGCACGTCTGGCTGACCGCGAGGTCAGCCAGGCTTCGGCCGCATCGGAGCCGTCGAAGGGCTCCCGCCTAGCTGAACAACGGCCAACAGGAGGGAGACCGTCGATGGTGATGACCAACACGGAGCGCGCCACGCTCTATTCGGCACTGGCGGATGCCATTGGACAAGAGGAAGCCGAGACACTGATGGAGCAGTTCCCCCCTTGGGGCTGGGACCAGGGAGCAACCAAGGACGACATCAAAGTCCTCGGAGCCGGCTTCGCGGCTGCGTTCGCCGAGACCAACGCGGCTCTCGCGGCTGCGTTCGCCGAGACCAACGCGGCTATCACTGCCGGGCTGGCCGAGGCGAATGCCGCCATTACCGCCGGTCTGGCCGAGGCGAATGCCGCTATCACTGCCGGGCTGGCCGAGGCGAATGCCGCTATCACCGCCGGGCTGGCGGAGACCAACGCGGCCATGAGGGCCGGCTTCGCCGAGGCGGCCACGGAGCGGGCCGAGATCGTCAAGAGCCTCGCAGATGTCGTGAGGAGCCAGGCGAGGCAGCTCTACATCATCACGGCCACGATCATCGCGGCCACCGTGTCGATCTGGATCGCGCTGTTCACCAGCGCCGGGCCGGGCTAGCGCCACCGCGACAGCGGTGCGCCGACCGGCGTGCTCACGAACCGGCGTGGAAGGCGGCGTGGACGTTCTCGGCAACGTTGTCGGGCAGCCATCCCAGTGCCTTGAGTTCGCTCAGCTCGGCTCGCTGCACGGCCCGAACGCCGCCGAGCGCCTTGGTGAGCCGGGCCTTGCGGACCGGGCCGAGGCCGGCGATGCCGTCGAGGGCCGATCCGGTCATGCGCTTGCCCCGCAGCGTGCGGTGGTAGGCGATGGCGAAGCGGTGGCTCTCGTCACGGATGCGCTGGAGCATGTACAGAGCCTCGGACTGGCGCGGCAATCGCACCGGCTCCGCCCGGCCGGGCACGAACACCTCCTCGAACTGCTTGGCCAGAGCCGCTGCGGGGATCTCGTCGTCGAGGCCGAGTTCCTGAAGGACCTGCACGGCCACGCCAAGCTGGCCCTTGCCGCCGTCCACCAGCAGCAGCTGCGGCGGGTACGAGAATCTCCCGTCGCGCTCGGTGACCGGCCGGGCCCGCTGCTCCAGGTAGCCGCCGAGTCGCCGGGTCAGGACCTCGTGCATGGCTGCGTAGTCGTCGTTGCCCGGCACTGAGCGCAGCCGGAAGCGCCGGTAGTCGGCCTTCTTGGGCAGGCCGTCCTCGAGCACCACCATCGAGCCCACATAGTCCTGGCCCGACAGGTGGCTCATGTCGTAGCACTCGATGCGCAGCGGGGCCTCGGCCAGTCTCAGGTGCTCCTGGAGCTCGTTGAGGGCCCGGGCCCGGCTGTTGTGGTCGGTGCTGCGCTTGAGCCGGTGCCGGGTGAACGACTCCTCGGCGTTGCGGGTGACCGTCTGTTGCAGTGCCCGCTTGGGGCCGCGCTGGGGCACGCGGATCTGCACCCCGGAACCGCGCATCTCGGTGAGCCACTCGGTGTAGAGGCCGGCCGCGGCGGGCATGTCGGGCACGAGCACTGTCTTGGGCCAGCCCAGCGGGTTGTCGTCGAAGTAGAGCCGCTCGAGGGTCCGGCTCACCAGCTCGGCCCGGTCGAGCTCCTCGGCCTTGTCGATCATGAAGCCCCGGCGTCCCATCACCCGGCCCCGTCGCACGAAGAACACCTGCACGGCCGCCTCCAGGGCGTCCTCCACCAGGCCGATCACGTCGAAGTCCTCGCTGCGGGAGCCCACCATCTGCTGGGTCTCGACCGCCTTGCGGACCGATTCGAGCCGGTCCCGGAGTCGGGCCGCCCGCTCGTACTCCAGCCCTTCGGCCGCGGCGGCCATCTCGGCGTTGAGGCGGTCGATTACCGGATCGGTGTCCCCCTCCAGGAACTCCAGCAGCTCGGCCACCATCGCGGCGTAGTCGTCGGCGGTGACGTCGCCCACGCACGGTCCCGAGCACTTCTCGATGTGGTACAGCAGGCAGGGCTTGCCCAGGCTGGCGTACCGGCGGAACTTGCCGTCGGTGCAGGTGCGGATCGGGAACGTGCGCAGCAGCAGGTCGAGGGTCTCGCGGATGGCGTAGGCGTGTCCGTAGGGGCCGAAGTAGCGGTCGCCCTTGCGGCGCCGGCCCCGCATGACCATGGCCCGGGGCCACTCGTCGACCATGGTCACGCACAGGAACGGGTATGACTTGTCGTCGGTGTAACGGACGTTGAACCGGGGCCGGTGGCGCTGGATCAGCGAGAACTCCAGCATCAGGGCCTCGACCTCGTTGGCCACCTGGATCCACTCCACCGACGCGGCCGCGTCCACCATCTGACGGGTCCGTAGCGGCAGGTGCGAGCCGAAGTAGTTGTTGAGCCGGGATCGCAGGCTCTTGGCCTTGCCCACGTAGATGACCCGGCCCTCGGCGTCGAGGAACTGGTACGACCCGGGCGCCTCCGGAATCGAACCGGTCGCGGGCCGCTTCAGCGCGCCCATGCTGCGCGCCCGCTCCCTGCGATGTTTGGCCGTGTTCTCCTGTCGATGCAACCAAGGAACGCGACGGGAGCGCCGGGTGTCACAGCATTGAGCGCAGGTACCGGCCGGTGTGGCTCTCGGGAACCTCGGCCACCTGCTCGGGGGTGCCCTCGGCCACGATCCGGCCCCCGCCGGAGCCGCCCTCGGGCCCCAGGTCGATGATCCAGTCGGCCGTCTTGACCACGTCCAGGTTGTGCTCGATGACCACCACGGTGTTGCCCTGCTCGACCAGCCGGCCCAGAACTCCCAGCAGCTTGCGCACGTCCTCGAAGTGCAGCCCGGTGGTGGGCTCGTCGAGGATGTACATGGTGTGGCCGGTGGAGCGCTTGGCCAGCTCGCTCGACAGCTTCACCCGCTGCGCCTCTCCCCCCGACAGCGTGGGCGCGGGTTGGCCGAGGCGCACATAGCCGAGCCCCACGTCGGTGAGGGTCCCCATGTGGCGGGCGATGGCCGGCTGGTTGGTGAAGAACTCCCGCGCGTCGGCGCACGGCATGTCGAGCACCTCGGCGATGTTGTGGCCCTTGAAGGTCACCTCCAGGGTGTCGCGGTTGTAGCGCTTGCCCTTGCACACCTCGCAGGGCACGTACACGTCGGGAAGGAAGTGCATCTCGATGCGGATGGTGCCGTCGCCCCGGCAGGCCTCGCAGCGCCCGCCCTTGACGTTGAACGAGAACCGACCGGGCATGTAGCCCCGCACCCTGGACTCGGCGGTGTTGGCGAACAGCTTGCGGACGTGGTCGAACACGCCGGTGTAGGTGGCCGCGTTGGACCGGGGGGTGCGGCCGATGGGCGACTGGTCGATGGCGATCACCTTGTCGAGGTGGCCCGCGCCGTCGATGCGGGTGTGGCGTCCGGGCGGTGCCTTGGACCGGTAGATGTGCTGCATCAACCCCCGGTGCAGGATCTCGTTGACCAGCGACGACTTGCCCGACCCCGACACCCCGGTCACGCACACGAAGCACTGCAGCGGGAAGGCGACGTCGATGTCGTCCAGGTTGTTCTCCCGGGCGCCCCGCACCACCAGGCGGGTTCCGTCGCCGACCCGGCGCATCTGCGGCACCTCGATGCGCCGGCGCCCCGACAGGTACTGGCCGGTGACCGACTCCTCCACCCCGAGCAGGCCGTCGAGCGATCCGGAGTGCACGACCGCCCCGCCGTGCTCGCCCGCGCCCGGCCCGATGTCGACGACGTGGTCGGCAACCCGGATGGTCTCCTCGTCGTGCTCCACCACCATCACGGTGTTTCCCAGGTCGCGCATGCGCACCAGGGTGTCGATCAGGCGCCGGTTGTCGCGCTGGTGGAGCCCGATGGACGGCTCGTCGAGCACGTACAGCACCCCCACCAGGCCCGAACCGACCTGGCTGGCCAGCCGGATGCGCTGGGCCTCGCCCCCGGCGAGAGTGGCCGCGCTGCGCGACAGGTTGAGATAGTCGAGGCCGACGTCCAGCAGGAAGCCGAGCCGGGCCCGGATCTCCTTGAGGACCTGCTCGGCGATCATGGTGTCGCGGTCGTCGAGGCGCAGCTCGGCCAGGGTCTTGGCCGCATCGGCGATCGACATCGCGCACAGTTCGTGGAGGTTGCGGCCGTCGACGGTCACAGCCAGCGACAGCGGATTGAGCCGGGCGCCGCCGCAGTCGGGGCAGGGCACCTTGCGCATGTAGCCCTCGATGTTCTCCCGGGAAGCGTCGCTGTCGGTCTCGTCGTGACGGCGCATCAGGTGCGGGACGATGCCCTCGAAGCGGGCCTGGTACACCCGCCGGCGGCCGAAACGGTTCTGGTAGCGGACCTGCACCCGGCCGGTGACGCCCTTGGCGTACAGGAGCATGTCGTGCTGGCGCGGGCTCAGTTGGCGCCAGGGCACATCGCGGGGTATGCCGTACTCCTCGCACACCGCCTGCAGCAGGCGCGGGTAGTAGCGCGACCGGTTCTCGGTCCACGGCGTGATCGCCCCGCCGGCCAGGGTGGCGTCGGGGTCGGGGACGACCAGCTGGGGGTCGACCTCGAACACGGTGCCCAGGCCGTCGCAGTGGGAGCAGGCCCCGTAGGGCGAGTTGAACGAGAAGTTGCGGGGGGCGAGCTCCTCGAAGGACTTGCCGTCGGAGGGGCGGGCCAGGTGCTGGCTGAAGACGATCCGCCGGGCCGCTGCGCCGTCGCCGTCGCCATCACCATCGCCAGCATCGGCTTCGCCGGCTGCGTCGTCGGGCCGGGGCACGATCTCGATCTCAGCGATCCCGTCGGCAAGGCGAAGGGCGGTCTCGACAGAGTCGGTCAGGCGTCGCTCGACCCCGTCGCGCAGCACCAGCCGGTCCACCACCACCGCGATGTCGTGCATCTCGTAACGGGCCAGCTCCAGGCCGTCGGCGCCCCCGGAGAGGCCGGTGGCGCCGGCCATGTCGGCCAGCTCGACCAGCTCGCCGTCGACGATGGCCCGGGCGTAGCCCTGACCGGCCAGGTCGGCGAGGAGCGTGTCGTAGGTGCCCTTGCGTCCCCGCACCACCGGGGCCAGCACCTGGAAGCGGGTGCCCGGCTCCATCTCCAGGATCCGGTCCACGATCTGCTGAGGGGTCTGGCGGATGAGCCGCTCACCGGTCTCGGGGTCGTGGGGCACGCCGATCCGGGCGTACAGCAGCCGCAGGTAGTCGTAGACCTCGGTGATGGTGCCGACGGTCGAGCGGGGATTGCGTGATGCGCTCTTCTGGTCGATGGATATCGCCGGGGACAGGCCCTCGATGAAATCGACGTCGGGCTTGTCCATCTGGCCCAGGAACTGCCGGGCGTAGGCCGACAGCGACTCCACGTACCGGCGCTGGCCCTCGGCGTAGATGGTGTCGAACGCCAGCGAGCTCTTTCCCGAGCCCGACAGGCCGGTGATCACGATCAGCTGGTCCCTGGGAAGGTCGAGGTGAACGTCTTTGAGGTTGTGCTCGCGTGCCCCCGAGATCACCAGCCGCTCAGCCACGCTCAGACTCTACCCGCTGGCCCGACACCTGTAACGAACGTCTGTTCGTTGAGCGCCGAAGCAGCCGACGGTACAATGGGAGGCGAGACTTGAGAGCGCGCTCAGCGCAGGGGGAGGCCCAATGAGGGCTGGTGTGAAGGAACTCGCGGACCTCGTGGCGACCGCCAGAGAGGCCACCGCAGAACTCGATGACGCCGATCTGCGGCGGACCGCGTTCGAGAGGGTGCTCGACCATCTCCTCAGGAACGGTGAGGACAAGGAGTTGCAGTACGCAAGCGTCGGCTCGGCGCCGCGTTCGGAGACCTCGGATGCCGCGGCTGCTGATTTCGCGGACGAAGTCTTTGCCGACGAGCAACAGCGCGTCGATGTGGTGTCACGCTACTTCAAGATCGAGCCCGAGGACGTCGGCCACATATTCGACTTGTCGAGTGACGAGCCTGAATTAGCCATCCACAGCAGCAAGCTGGACGCCCAGAAGTCGCCGGCGGTGCGGGAGATTTGCCTGCTGGTCGCGGGAGCGCGGACAGCCCTGGGACAGGATACGGCGACATCTCACATCAAGTCAGCGGCCGACCATTACGGCCGCCTGGACACCGGCAACTTCATGATGACGCTCAGCGCCATGCCGGAGATTTCGATCCTGGGAAAGCCACGATCCCCCAACCGGGTCGTCCGGATGAAGGCGCTGGGGGCGGAGATGTCTCAGGCCCTGGCGCTGCGGCTCCTCGGTGAGTGACCCCGCCGGAGAGTTCGCTCAGCCATCTGAGTCGGCGGAGGTTGCACGGCCGCGCTGGCCTCACCTGATCCACCTTCACCGCGAGTTGGACTCAGCCTGGAGCCTCTATCGCGACGAGTATTACGACGAGGCGGTGCGCAAGGCGTCGCAGCGCTACGCGAATCGTGCGAAAGAGTTGACCAACCGCCCCGACCTCGACGGCTCGGCGCTTATGGAGCACGCCTTCTCCGCTCAGAGCCCGTTGCTGGAGTTCAGCGACCGCGGGACATTGATCGAGCGCGACGAGCACGATGGGTACCGGTTTCTTGCCGTGGGCTTGACGCGGGCACTGCGGAACGTCCTGTCGCACACAGACTCCTATGGTCTGGACGAGGCATCTGCGCTGGAATGGCTCACATTCATCAGCGCCATGCACCGTCGGCTAGATCAGGCGCAGCAGGTGACGACCGCGCAGGGGCAGTGATCGTCGCTCTCGGACAAGCGCCGGGGGTCAGTGCCAGAGGGCTGCCGCGATGGTGGCGTTGTCGTTGAGGCCTAGGCGGACGGCCTCGGCCAGGACCCGGCCGGCTATGTCGTCGGCGGTCTCGGCACTGGGGCCGCAGGCCGCCCCGATGCCGCTGGTGGCGGCGTCGTCAGACAGCCAATCGGCGCCGTGCCTGTAGACGAAGGGCTCCCAGGCTCCGTCGCTGGCCAGAATCACCGCGTCGGGCCGCGACCCCTCACCGGACTCCCCCACTATCTCGACCTCGACGAACCCGGCCCTTGCCTCGGCGTCCATGGGCGGCATGCCCAAGCAGATGTCGATGCTGCCGTCGGGACTGCGGTGGGGCCGGCCGCAGCAGAACCCTCTCAAGCCGTCGGGTCCGGCTGTGGCCACGAACGGCAGGGTGTCGCCCATCCAGCCGATCAGGAGGCCGCCCTTGGGCGTCCAGGCGGCCACGGTCAGGGTGCTCATCGGGAACATGAACAACGGCAGATTCCGCTGCCAGGATTCCGGACCCGTGAGGGCCAGCACCCGCTCGTTGGCCTCCCCGAACGCCACGGCCATGTCCTCGGGGCTGGCGATCCTCTGCGGCAGCCCTTCCACTGCCGCTTGAGCAGCCTCGTCGCCCCGTGTGTGCCCGCCCAGCCCGTCGGCCACCGCGATGACCCAACTCCCGTCGTGCTCAGAAATCACCGCTAGCGCCCGGTCCTCGTTCACCCGCCGAGGCCCGATATCGCTCGCGGTCGCTACCGATGCCTCCGGCCGGGCCACCAGCGAGTCCACTGTCTCAGAGCCGGTCACGCCCCCGATCATGCCACCGCCACGCCGTCACCGCCCCGATGCTCATAGAGGTGTGATATTGGTCAGGGATTATCAAGCTGTTTCAATATGTATTATACTGAATTCGGCGCGCTCAATCTGCGCATCGAGACCGAGTCAATCTGACCTCTACCCCAGTGGCCGTGAAGTAGCGGCACCGGCTGGGGTTCGCCGACTCAACGGCCCCCGCTACGGACGCACGGGCACTACCCGGGCCTCCCCGCGGGCACGGAGCACCCGAGGAGGAAACCTGATGACGGGCACGATCCCTTTCGCACGCGACTCGTGGGTCGCGGTGAACCTGTATTCGATGCGCACCGACGGACGCCAGACGCTGACACTCGACGGCAAGCCGCCGCCGGACTACGACCCGCAGCGCACCGTGGACTACCTCGACAAGTATGAGCACGGTCCCCACGAGCTAGGGATCGGCGGCACGTTCTACTGCATCAAGACCAACGAGCCCCCGCCGCCGGACATGGTGTCGGCGCTGATAGACGCCCTGACAGCCAGGGGCCGCGGGCGCTGGCTCAGAGTCGTGCGCAAACCGGTGCGAGAGCACACCTTCGTGCTGTGGGACGAAGAGGGCCGGCTACTGGACGACGGCCCCCACAGGTGCACCTGCGGGGCAGGAGTCCTCGTGGACCTCGACACCGTGCGATGCAAGGCAGCCGGCGTCGAGATACTCGAAGCAACCTGACGGTTATCCGCGGATCTCGGCTAGTTCTCGGCGCAGGTCCTTGATCTCGTCGCGCAGGCGGGCGGCGTACTCGAAGCGCAGGTCGCCGGCGGCCTCGCGCATCTCCTCGTCGAGCGTGCGGATCAGGCGCTCCAGCTCGGCGTCGGGCAACTCGCCCAGGTCCGGACCCTCCCGCCGGCGGCGAGCCTCGGCCAACCCTCCCCCACGCTCGCCACCCACATCGGCGTCCGGCACCGGCGCCCCGCCACGGTCCGGCCGGATCATGGCCAGGATGTCGGTGACCGCCTTGCGGATGGTGGTCGGGTCTATCCCGTGGGCCTCGTTGTGGGCCTGCTGCAGGCCCCGGCGCCGCATCGTCTCCGAGATGGCCCGCCGCATCGAGTCGGTCACCTCGTCGGCGTACATGATCACCTGGCCGTCGACGTTGCGGGCCGCCCGCCCCATCGTCTGGATCAGCGATGTCTCGCTGCGCAGGAAGCCCTCCTTGTCGGCGTCGAGAATGGCCACCAGCGACACCTCGGGCAGATCCAACCCCTCCCGCAGCAGGTTGATCCCCACCAGAACGTCGAACTCCCCCAGCCGAAGGTCGCGCAGTATCTCGATCCGCTGGATGGTGTCGACCTCGCTGTGCAGGTAGCGCACCCGCAACCCCTGCTCCAGCAGGTACTCGGCCAGGTCCTCGGCCATCTTCTTGGTGAGGGTGGTCACCAGCACCCGCTGGTCCCGCTCCGTAGTCACCGTGATCTCCTCGAGCAGATCGTCGATCTGGCCCTTGGTCGGCTTCACCACCACTTCGGGATCCACCAGGCCGGTGGGCCGCACGATCTGCTCCACCACCTGATCCGACACGTCGAGCTCGTAGGCCCCGGGCGTGGCCGACATGAAGACCACCTGGTTGAGCCGGCTCATCACCTCGTCGAAGCGCAGCGGCCGGTTGTCGGCCGCCGACGGCAGCCGGAAGCCGTGGTCGATCAGGGTCTCCTTGCGGCTGCGGTCGCCCTCGTACTGGCCGTGCAACTGGGGCACGGCCACATGCGACTCGTCGATCACCATCAGAAAGTCGGACGGGAAGTAGTCGATCAGCGTGTACGGCGATTCGCCGGGGCTCCGGCCGTCGATGGGCGCCGAGTAGTTCTCGATGCCGTTGCAGTAGCCGAGCTCGGCCATCATCTCCAGGTCGTAGCTGGTGCGCATCTGCAGCCGCTGGGCCTCCAGCAGCTTGCCCTCGGCCTCGAAGTAGGCCAGCCGCTCCGCCAGCTCCTTCTCGATGCGCACCACCGCGGCCTCCATACGCGCCGCGCTGGTGGCGTAGTGGGTGGCCGGGAACACCACCAGGTCCTCCAGGGTCTCGAGCCGCTCGCCGGTGAGAGGATCGACCACGGTGATGCGCTCCACCTCGTCGCCGAAGAGCTCCACCCGGACCAGGGTCTCGTCGTAGGCGGGATGTATCTCGATGGTGTCGCCCCGCACCCGGAACTTGCCGCGCACCAGGTTCATGTCGTTGCGCTCGTACTGCATGTCCACCAGGCGCCGCAGGATCGAGCGCTGGTCGTACTCGGCGCCTTCGTGAAGCACCAGCAGCTGCGTCTCGTACTCCTCGGGCGAGCCCAGGCCGTAGATGGCTGACACCGACGCCACCACGATGGTGTCGCGCCGGGTGAGCAGGGCCGAGGTGGCCGAGTGGCGGAGGCGGTCGATCTCGTCGTTGACCGACGAGTCCTTCTCGATGTAGGTGTCGCTGGCCGGCATGTAGGCCTCGGGCTGGTAGTAGTCGTAGTAGCTGACGAAGTACTCCACCCGGTTGTGCGGGAACAGCTCGCGGAGTTCGTTGGCCAGCTGGGCGGCCAGCGACTTGTTGGGGGCCAGGACCAGGGTGGGCCGCTGGGCCTGCTCGATGGTCCAGGCGATGGTGGCGCTCTTGCCCGATCCGGTGATGCCCAGCAGCGTCTGGAAGCGGTGTCCGTCGGCCACCCCCGCGGCCAGCGCCTCGATGGCCCTGGGCTGGTCGCCGGCGGGCTCGAACGGGGCCACCACCTCGAAGGCCCGCCGGTCGCTGGGAACGGTCACCGGCGGCATGTCAACCGAGTGCGGCGGCCCAGCGATAGCAGGCGTCGATCTGGGGCTCCAGCTCGGCAACGGCGCCGTCGTTGTCGATCACGAAGTCGGCCACCTCCAGCCGCGACTCGCGGCTGGCCTGGTTGGCCAGGCGGGCCCGGGCATCGTCCTCGGACAGGCCCCGCTGGGCCACGAGGCGCCGCACCGCCACTTCGGGGTCCGCGTCCACCACCACGATCCCGGCCAAGTTCTGGTAGCGCTTCGCGATCGGCTCCCCGTCGGGGCGGACCAGCAGCGGGATGTCGAGCACCACCACCGCGCCCGGCGACCGCTCAGCCGCAGCAGCCCTGCGCTTGACCATCTCCTCGCCCACCGCAGGATGGACGATGGAGTTGAGGGCGGCCAGCTCGTCGGCGTCCTTGAACACAACTGCGGCTACTGCGGCCCGGTCGAGGGTGCCGTCCTCGGCTACCACGATCGGGCCCCAACGCCGAACGATGGCGTTGAACACGGGCTCGCCTGGCTGCTGGAGGTCCCGCACGATCTCATCGGCGTCGATGAGGATCGCGCCTCGTTCGACCAGTCCGGCGCCCACCGTCGACTTGCCGGCGCCGATCCCTCCCGTCAGTGCGATCTCAGGCAGAGCTCAGGTCTCGTCGGCGGTGACGTCGGAAGCCTCGTCGGACGCAGCCTCGACCTGGTCGCCGGCTGACCCCGCTTCGGCGTGCTCGCCCTCGTCGTCGGGGTGCTCCTCGTCTCCGTCAGCGGAGAAGTAGTCCTCCCAGGCCTGCTGTCCCTCCGAGCCGCCGGTGCCGATGTAGTTGCCCTCTGCGTCGTAGGCATGGTCGCCGAAGTGCTCCTGGTACTCGGCTGCGACCACGCCGCCCTCGGCTGCCTGCTTGATCGACAGGCTGATGCGGCGGCGTTGCAGGTCGAGGTCGATGATCTTCACCCACAGCTCCTCGCCGGGGGTCACAACCTGCTCGGGCAGCTCGACATGGTGCGCCGACATCTCCGAGATGTGGACCAGCCCCTCGATGCCGTCGCCGACCTGCACGAACGATCCGAACGGCACCAGCTTGGTGATGCGCCCGTAGACCAACTCCCCCACCCGGTGGCTGGCGGCGAACTCCTGCCAGGGATCCTGCTGGGTGGCCTTGAGCGACAGGCTGATGCGCTCGCGCTCCAGGTCGACCTCCAGGACCTGCACGTCGATGCGGTCACCGGCTGACACCACCGCGCTGGGGTGGTCGACGTGCTTCCAGGACAGCTCCGACACGTGGACCAGGCCGTCCATGCCGCCGAGGTCGACGAAGGCGCCGAAGTTCACTACCGACGACACCACGCCGCTGCGGATCTCGCCCGGCCGGAGGTTGTCCAGGAACGCCTCCCGCTGCTCGCGCTGGGTCTCCTCCAGCCACGCCCGGCGGCTCAGCACCACGTTGTTGCGGTTCTTGTCGAGCTCGATGATCTTGGCGTCGAGCTCGCGGCCCACGTAGGGCTGCAGGTCGCGCACCCGGCGCAGCTCCACCAGCGAGGCGGGCAGGAATCCCCGCAGGCCGATGTCCACGATGAGGCCGCCCTTCACTACCTCGATCACCATTCCCTTGACCGCGACGTTGGCCTCCCGCTGCTCCTCGATCCGCCCCCAGGCCCGCTCGTACTGGGCCCGCTTCTTGGACAGGATCAGCCGGCCCTCCTTGTCCTCGCGGGTGATGACCAGGGCCTCGATCCCCTCGCCCAGCGCGACCACCTCGCCGGGATCGACATCGTGGCGGATGCTCAGCTCGCGGGCCGGGATGACGCCCTCGGACTTGTAGCCGATGTCGAGCAGGACCTCTTCCTTGTCGATGCGGACGACCGTGCCCTCCACGATCTGGCCGTCCTCGACGACCACCATGGTTGAGGCGTAGGCGTCGTCGAGGCTGATGTCGCCGAGATCGTCCTCGACGATCTGGCGTGGGATGTAGGTGCCGTCCTCGGCGAAGGTGCCCATGTCGGCGGGCGGGGCCGGGTCGAGGATGGCGGTTGCAGTGTCGGTCACGGTGTCTTTCCGGGCAGGTCTGATAGGGGTTATGGGACCCGGTGAGGCTACCGGCGGGGCGCCCGAGTTGTTCCCGGTCGGCAGCCGAGAAAGGCAGTGACTCCGCTCAGCCCTTGGCTCCGGCCCAGGTGCCGGCCACCTGGAGGTCCACCTCCAACGGCACCCGCAGCTCGAAAGCGCCCCGCATCACCTCTCGGGTCAGCTCCGAGGCCGGTCCGATCTCGGCATCGGGGGCCTCCAGGATGATCTCGTCGTGAACCTGCAGCACGATGCGAGACTCCATCTCCTCTTCGTCCAGGGCCCGGTGCAGGCGCACCAGCGCGACCTTGAAGATGTCGGCCGCCAGTCCCTGGATGCCCGCGTTCATGGCCTGGCGCTCGCCGGCCTGGCGCAGCCGCACGTTGGGGCTGGCCAGTTCGGGGATCTGCCTGCGCCTCCCGAACAGCGTTTCCGTGTAGCCCTTGCTGCGAGCCTCGGCCACGGTGCGGTCCATGTACTGGCGCACCGAGGGGAACGCTTCGAAGTAGGCGTCGAGGATCTCGGTGGCCTCGCCGGTGGCGATGTTGAGCCGTTGGGCGAGGCCGTAGGCCTCCATCCCGTAGGCCAGGCCGTAGGACACCATCTTGGCCGTGGACCGCTTCTGCACCCCGACTTCTGAGGGGTCGATGTCGAAGACCCGGGCCGCGGTGGCGGTGTGGATGTCGTCGCCGGCCTCGAAGGCCGCGATGAGGCCGGGATCCTCGGCCAGGTGGGCGATGCATCGGAGCTCGATCTGGTCGTAGTCGGCGACCAGCAGCTTGCAGCCGGCCGGAGCCACGAACGCGGTGCGGAAGACCCGGCCGCGCTCGGACCGCACCGGGATGTTGTGAAGGTTGGGCGCGTCGGAGCTGAGCCGGCCGGTGCGGGCCACCGTCTGGTTGAAGGTGGCCCGGATGCGCTCGTCGGGGCCTGTCTCGGCCAGCAGGCCGACCCCGTAGGTGGAACGCAGCTTCTCCACCTCGCGGTAGCCGAGCAGATGGTCGACGATGGGGTGCTCGCCCCGGAGCTTCTCCAGGGACTGCGCGTCGGTGGAGTAGCCGGTCTTGGTGCGCTTGGTGGGCGTGAGTCCGAGATCCTCGAAGAGCACCTCCGCCAGCTGCTTGGGCGAGTTGACGTTGATGGGGCGCCCCGCGTCGGCCAGCACCTGGTCGCGCAGTTCTTCGGCCTCGGTGTCGAGCTCGTCGCGGATCTTCTCCAGGACCGAGCGGTCCACCCCGATGCCGATGTGCTCCATGCGGGCCAGCACCCGCACCAGCGGCACCTCCACCTCGTCGTTGAGGCTCTCCAGACCCTGCGCGGCCAGCGCCTCCCGCAGCGGCGTGACCAGGCGGTCGACGGCCAGCGCGGCCCATCCGGCCTGATCGTGGGGCTCGATGGAGTCGCCGTCGAGGTCGAGTCGCCCCTCCTGGGGGGCGTGGGAGGGCGGGTCGATGCCGGCGTAGCGGCCGGCCAGGTCGCTGAGGTCGTAGCGGGCGTCGGCCGGGTCGAGCAGGTAGGCCGCCAGCATCGTGTCGATCAGCGGGTCGCGCATCTCGATGCCGCGGCCCAGCAGCGGGCGCATCAGGGCCTTGGCCCCGTGTACGGCCAGCGGCCGGTTCGAGCCGCTCTCGGCGCTGCCGGCCGGGCCGGCCAGGAGATCGGCGAGCGCAGCCGATACGGCGCCATCGTCGAGGAGGGGGCCGGAGATGAATGCCACCCGGCCGGCGGCCGCGTCGACCACCCACGCCAGACCACCCTCGAGTCCCCCGGCCGGAGCGGCCAGAGCCAGGGGTGTGGCCGGCGCCGGATCCGCGGCCGCCGCTCCGAGCGCCTCGGCCGCCGCCGCGGGGGTGTCCAGCACTTGGACGTCGGGCGAGAGTGTCCTTGTCGACGGCCCTGCACCGGCGTCGTCCTCGCCCAGGGCGTCGCCGAGGGCCTCGGCCAGGCGGGTGTGCAGGGTGCGGAACTCCAGGAAGTCGAACAGCTTGCGTACCGCCGGCGGGTCGACCTCCCCGAGGGCGAGATCCTCGAGTCGGGCCTCCATCGGTACGTCGCGCACCAGCAGCATCACTTCGGCGTTGGAGCGGACCTGGTCCTCGGCGGCCGCAAGGTTCTCCCGCAGCTTGGGCGTCAGGTCATCGAGTGAGGCGAAGATGCCGTCGATGCCGCCCTTGGTGTTGATCAGCTTGGCCGCGGTCTTCTCCCCCACCCCGGGCACTCCGGGAAGGTTGTCGCTGTTGTCGCCCCGCAGGGCCGCGTACTGCACGTAGTCGGCGGGCTTGACGCCGGTGCGGTCGAGGATGCCGGCCTCGTCGTACAGCTTGTAGTCGGAAACGCCCCGCACGTTGTAGAGCACCTTCACCGAAGGGTCCTCCACCAGCTGGTAGGTGTCGCGGTCGCCGGTCACCACGATCACGTCGTCGCCGGCGTCGCGGCCCTCGGTGGCCAGCGTGGCGATCACGTCGTCGGCCTCGAAGCCGGGGGCGTCGACGGTGGGGACGGCCAGGGCCTCAAGGACTTCCCGGACCAGTCCCATCTGCTGGCGCAGGATGTCGGGCGCGGAGTCGCGGGTCCCCTTGTAGGTGGGGACCATCTCGTGGCGGAAGGTCGGCTCGGGGCGGTCGAAGGCGACCACGACCTTGTCGGGCTGGTGGTCGCGCCACAGGTTGATCAGCATCGACGTGAAGCCGAACACAGCGTTGGTGATCTGGCCCGAGGCGGTGGCCATGTCGGTGGGCAGGGCGAAGAAGGCCCGGTAGGCCAACGAGTTGCCGTCGATCAGCATCACCTTCGACATGTCGGAGAATCTACGGCAACCGCGCTCGGCCTCGGGCAGTCAGGGCGCGATGCGCTCCTCGAGCACGTCTCCGGCCACCTCTTGCATGGTGCGGCGCTGAGACATGGCGGTGCGCTGGATGAACGTGTAGGCGTCCTGCTCGCTCATGCCGTGGCCGTCGATGAGCCGCCCCTTGGCCCGGTCGAGGAGCTTGCGGACCTCCAGCCGGTCCTCGAGGTCGCCGACCTGGCCCTCGAGCGCCTCCTTCTCCCGGTAGCGGGCCAGGGCCAGCTCCACGGCCGGCACCAGGGCTTCGCGCCGGTACGGCTTGACCAGGTAGGTCATGGCCCCGGCCTCTCGGGCCTGCTCGATCAGGTCGCGCTGGCTGAACGCGGTGAGGATCACCACCGCGGTGCCGCGCTGCGGCGCGATCTGCTGGGCGGCTTCGATGCCGTCGAGGCCGGGCATCTTGATGTCGAGGATGGCCACGTCGGGCTGATGCTCGGCCACGAGCCTGACCGCCTCGTCGCCCCGGCCGGTGTCGGCCACCACATCGAATCCCTGCTCGCGCAGGGTCTCCACCAGGTCGAGCCGGATGATGGCCTCGTCCTCCGCCACCACCACCCGAACCGCGCCGGGGGCGGTCACGATGCGCTGAACCGATCCAGCAGAGCGTCCTGGTCGGCCTCGAGGCGGGCGATGCGCTCGGCGATCTCGTCGCGGTGGCGCCGGAGCCTCTCGGCGTGCCGGTTGGCCTCGCGGTACTCGCGCTCCGCGATCGGCGTCTCGGACACCAGTGCTCGCAGGCGGCTCTCGTCGGCCTCGTCGCTGACCTGCAGGAGCTGCTCCTCGCACACCCGCAGATCGGTTCGCAAGTTGCTCAACTGCCGTCCGATTCCCCGCAGACGGCGCTCGATCCGGTCCCGGGACATGCGATCCAGTCTAGAACGAGCAAATGCGCCGTCTGCGGAGAGCGAAGTGCTCGCTCTGATGGGCTGTCTGAGCCTCACCGGGTCTTGCGCAGACTCTGGTGGGCCCATACTTGAGTCACCGCGGCAACCGAAGGCCAACTCTTCGCAACCAACACCCTCCTAGACTCGACCGATGCCGAGATAGCTGGAAAACGGCTCGAACTGCCGTAGCTGACCAGAGAGTCAACGAGTCGCCAATCTCCGCTCACAATCCCCAGTAGCGCCGCCCGACGGGAAGTCCTTCCCCCTCCTTCTCCGCGAAGGCGCCCGCCCACCTTTGATGGCCGTTCTGATGGTGCAGAACCCCTGTCTATGGCGGACTCAACGTCGCACTAAGGACGACGCGGCAATCCTGTGACGGACTCCTCGGATGAAGCGGTGACCGACGGGAAGGTGAGGGTCGGGAAGAAAGCCCTTGTCGCTCGTGTGTGCAAGGTTCACACTGTGTATGCTGTACACATGGAGTTAGGTCGTGGCTGATCCTGAGTTGGTCGGGATTCACGAAGTTGCCTCCATGGCCGGAGTGTCCCGACAGGCGGTCGTCAACTGGCGCAATCGCCTGTTGGACTTTCCGTTGCCGGTGGCCGAGCTTCGTGCCGGCCCCGTATTCAGCCGCGAGCAGGTACAAGCATGGCTTTGGAAGAGAGGTACCCCCATGCCAGTAGTGATTTCGACGATCAACCTGAAGGGTGGCGTCGGCAAGACAACAACGACCGTGGCAGTCGCCGAGATGCTCTCGGGTGAGTTCAGCAAGCGGGTGCTCTTGGTGGACCTCGATCCGCAAACGAACGCTACGTCGATGCTCATCGGAGACAAGCGCTGGGGCGAACTCAACAACGAAGGCCGAACGCTGGCGAAGCTCTTCAGTGACGCACTGCTTGAGCCGGAGGCGCGGTCCTTCGATCTCCAGGCCACGCTCGTCCGCAAGGCCTCGCGCGTGGCCGCAGCGCGTTCGCTGTCGCTCCTGCCGTCAAGCCTGGACATGATCGACACTCAGGACCAACTCGGGTCGATGCCCAGCGGACGCTTCTTCGCTGAGAGCCCCACCGACATTCTGCGGAGAGCGGTCACGCCGATCCTCGGAGAGTTCGACATCGTGTTGATCGACTGTCCGCCCAACCTCGGCATCATCACTCTCAACGGCTTGCGCATGTCCCAGGCCTACATCATCCCCACTATCCCCGACATCCTTTCGACGTACGGGATCCCCCAAATCGTTGGACGGGTTCGCAGCTTCTCAGAGACGATCGCCCAGCCCATCGAGCCTCTCGGGATTCTCGTTGCCAAGTACCGCACGCAGTCGACGGTGCACCGCACTCAGTTGCGCATCCTGCAGGAGCGAGGAGACGCGCCCTTGTTCGAGACCCGGATTCCCGAGGGAAACGCACTCGCCGATGCCGCTAGTCCGCAACCTGTTTCGACCCTGCGTCAGAAGTGGGGCACGGAAGGGTTCCAGGCCTACCGCGATTTGACGGCCGAGGTGCTCGAGAGGATTCACGCATGACTGGTGTTAGGAGACTCGAAGCTGTGTTCCGAGAAGTTCTGGCGGAGGCACAACGCAATACCGACTTCGCCGCACGCCTCGACCGGGCGCTCGCAACAGAACCTCCGAGAAGAACCTCTGGCCGTCGCGCGCGTGGCCGACTTGACCCATTCGACGTTCTAGCGAGCGGCGAGGACACACTGCGACGCCGCCTGGCAGAACTCAGCGTCGAGGAGCTGAAGGACGTAGTGGCCGAGCACGGCATGGATCACGCGCGACTGGCTATGAGATGGCGCCGCCCGGAACGGCTGATCGACCTTATCGTCAGCGAGACTGAGACTCGTCTCGCGAAGGGGGACGCCTTCAGGCCCGACTAGCGCGCCCGGCGGTGCGCTTCCCGACGTGATCGCTCCAGCCCGTCGGCGTACACTTGTTCTATTCAGAGAGCTACCTGTCAGTCGAGTCGTGGCACCCCGTACGTGCCTTCTTCTTGGCGCCGTACTGCTCGTGGGTCCGAACATCCCAGCACGTGATCGTCGAGTCGGCCAGAATGCCGCAGACCTTGTCCTTCCATGTCCCGCCACGCGCGGCGGTTCCGATGGGCCCGGCCCACTCAGGGTGGAAGCCGATATCGGGGAAGCTCCAGCACTCTACGCGACCCGCCTGCACGCGACCCCTCGCGGCAACACCCGCCCCAGCCCTAGGCCGTACCCCTAGGCAGCGCTGGACCGTCCAGTGCACCAACTCGTGGCTGTCGAACTTCGTGCAACTGCGCCGTAACATTGATCGCAGCATTAGCGCCCGCCTCGGACAACCGGCTGCGTTTGAGTCGCAGATCCTCGAGCGAGCGCGGCCCCAGCATCCGCTGGGACGCCCCCGCCGCGGATCGCGGACCGCGATGTGTTTGAGGCGATCCTGTTCCGGCTGGTGACGGGATGTTCGTGGGATGTGGCGGGCCGGTTGGGCAAGGGCTCAGAGACCACGCTCTGGAACCGCTACAACGAGTGGAACGCCGACGGGGCCCTTGGCCGGCTGGTGGCTGAGGCCATCGACGGCTATGACCGCATCGTGGGCGTGGATCTCTCCGAAACGTCGGTCGACGCGTCGATCTCGATTTTCGTGCGGATCCAGGCCGCCCTCTTGCGCGCTCGTGCTGCACGCTCTAGGTATCTCTCGGGCGACCGTCGACCATCCGATGTGCTGGCTGATGCTGCCTTCAAACGCAGTTTGTGCTCGTTCTGTTCGCAGGCGCGAAGACTGTGCCCTAGTGCTCTAGCACTTAGAGTGGTCTCACGCGCCGTGTCCAAGTCGGCCTCTAGGCCACGACGTGTCATTCGATCGACGACGAAGTGCAGCCGCGCGTTGGCTGCGGCGCCCATTAGGAGACCGGCGGGCACCGTAAGCAGCAACCACCAAATTGGCGGCGAGTTGAACAATTGAAGCGCAATAGCGGTGCCGAGGATGTGTAGAACATGACTGGATATCGCAAGGAGTTGCGCCGTGCGGTCAACGCGAAACCTGACGGGACGCCCGTTAGGCCACCGCGCTCTTCGTATCAAATGCGTGACTCTAAGAGGGAGGCCTTCTGCGTACTCGCGTTCGCTCATCGGCTTCTAGCATCCAGCTCGGTTCCTCGAGTTGCACGTGTTGCTCGGCCTGCTGCCGCTCCCTGAGCCGCTCGTCGGTATGTGGCTTACGGCGGTGCCGATGACCGGACCACAGTGAACTCTAGAACATGTGTTGTACGCGACAGCCACTGCTAAGCCGACTCTGACTCCGTAGTAGATGGCAATCCCGGTGAACCAGAGTGGATCCGCAGCGACAGGATACGCAGCACCCTCATGCTCGACTGTCTGTATGAGAGCATCGCCGTCGAGCGCGTAGCTAGTGCGAACCTCGTTACCGTCAGCGTCGATGGCCCACGGTGGGGCGATTCCTCCGGCGCCCTTTCCTTCCTCATCGACAAAGAGGACGGATCCATCGTCTTGCATCTCAGCCGTATGGCCTTCTGGAACAGCCTTCTCAAACCGATATTCGGTCGAGGCTTGAGTTCCCTCAATCATGAGTACCGCTTGGAAAGCAGGCATCTCTTCTGGAATGTGGGTTACCAGAGTCACATCTTCTCCTGGTTTCAGGAGTCTGATATTAGATGGAATGATCTCGCCAGGTACGCGGACCGCCTCAAATGTGGGAGCATCAACGAAGCCGACAGGGCCGGTGGGGCCATCGGGCACGACCTCGTCAACGACAGAGGGTTCACTCGAAGTGCCGACGGGTTCACTCGAAGTGCCGACGTCGCCCTCCGTGTGCGACGGGGCATCGTCGCCCAACAAATCGGTGCCACCATCGGCTGCAGCAGCCGGGTCAACGGCGAGCAGCGATCCCAGCAGGGCTACTGCTGCCAACATGGTGAGGCGTGGCCTTAGGGGCATCGGGGGCTCCTTCGTTTCGTTCGTCTATAGCGAGCGCGAATCTTATGCTACTGGCTGCGAAGTCGGATCACCTCGCCAAAATCACGACTTGACAAACATGGCATCGTTTGAGGTCGGAGTGGGGAGAGTGAGGGTCCGATCGCGGGATCTTGCTCTGTGACGGTGCGCGCCCCCTCAGCCCTTCTTGAAGCAGCGGGAGAAGCTGCCGACGCGCACTGGCCGATGGGCGACGTGCTACGGCCGGCTGGCCCGCCCCTTTGGGGAGGTCGCCACCAACCCCCACCCGCACCAACCCACCGGTGGATCCAGGGGTTAGGCCGCGATCAGTCGCTCGGAGAGGTGGTCGCGGTGGGCGCGGGCCATCTCGGCGTAGAGGCGCTCGGCCTTGTCGATCGAGCGGACCAGCGGATGGGAGGCCAGCGCCTGGACAGCCTCACGGCTCGTACCGCTCCACGCCGCGTCGGCGGCCGCCTGCTGGTAGTAGGCCAACGCCTCCACCAGGCCGCGCACATGTGACGGCAGACCCGGCATCTCGATCGGGCGCACCCCGCCAGCGTCGCAACGGCCGAGAGTCTCCACCACCAGCGAGTCCTCGAACCCGGCGACGCTGCCGGTGTTGGCCACGTTCACGGTCATCACCTCGTCACGGTCGTTGAACACCGCGTCCATGCAGTCGATGGCCAGTTCCAGTTCATGGATCCCGCCCCGAGACCGGGAAGGGTCGAGCTGCGGATCCTCGCTGCGGGCCTGCTCGCGGTAGTGGGACCAGTACGAGGGCACCTCGGCGAGGATGTCCTCGGACCGGGTGGTGCTCTTGGCGTGGTACTCGGCGAGGATCTCCTCCTCGAAGTAGTAGTACTGGAAGTAGCCGCTCGGCACCGAGTCCATGGAGGCGGCCAGTTGCAGCATCCTGCGCTCCTGGCCGGCGAGCCTCGGATCCTCAGCCTCCTCGTCCCACTTGTCTCGCAGCAGCGGGATGAGCGGCTCCCCCTCATAGGTGTGAGTCACCGACCACGACCCGTGGTTGAGGCCGACGCTGGCCACGTCGAGCTTGCCGGGGTCGAGCCCCACCGCCTCGGCCAGCATCCTGGGGTAAACGATCGGACCCTCGCACAGCGACACGATGTCGGCGTCGGAGTGGTCCGACACCGCCTGCGACACGATGTTCACCGGATTCGTGTAGTTGAAGATGGCCGCGCCCGGACACGCCCGGTCGATATCGGCGAGAATGTCCTGCATCACCGCGATCGACCGCAGGGCCATGAAGAACCCGCCGGGGCCCTGGGTCTCCTCTGATGCTCTGAGAACGGATGCTGTAGCCAAAGTGGTAACTGTGCAGAGCTTCTGGACGATATCTACAGGTCAAGAGCAGTCTTGTGGGTGGCCCATAGTGCCCGGAGAGGGATTCGAACCCTCACACCCTCGCGGGCGGCGGATTTTGAGTCCGCTGCGTCTGCCAGTTCCGCCATCCGGGCCAGAACGGGCCGCAGCCTACCGGGGGCAGTTCCGCCGG
>LXNI01001200.1_pt1 | contig 23963 bp, 28 predicted proteins | sample 809091 | NCBI WGS metagenome assembly LXNI01 (sample SAMN04870527, study PRJNA318959) | sponge metagenome | biome: 01000161; feature: marine sponge reef; material: water | host: Sarcotragus foetidus | place: Greece: Milos, Mediterranean Sea | collected 2013-05-29 | depth 5-7 m | reverse complement strand
TCAAGGGCGACTTTGATCCTGGGATTCTCCCGGTCGAAATCGATCTGGTCTATGGGGATAGAATTGTATGTGCTATTCACGATTATTTTGATTCGTTTTCATGGTGATCTAAAGAAGTATTTCTGCAATACCTTTTTCTTAGAATCCTCCTCATACTATATTCTGAAAACTCTAATAGCATCAAGGCGGGTTCTGACGATGTCACAGTAGAATACAACCTCCAACGCATCTCTGTCGGAGAACACCGAAGAAGCTTATCGACATCACGAACATTTTTGACGTATTCATCTGTCGAACCACGAATACGCCCAAACGGGAAAGTTCCATCGCAGTACAACGACTTTTAATCATCTTCATTATACCGAACTATTGTCTTTCTTGCCGATCAAGCCTCATACCCTCGTTTCTCTTTAGATTATTATAGGTTTTCTATAGAACCGGTAGTCTCCATGCCGCCTCTTCCCCTCGGTTGAACCACCCATGATCCGGGCCGACTGTTAATACCCCGTTGCTATACAAGATACTTCCTTGGTATCGATCACCGAGTGCGAATTGGCCCAGCAACTTCAGCACAGTGCGCTCTCGGAACACGTAGGCTTCTCCCTCTTTATGTAACTCACGGTCGCAATCCAGAGTGAACAACGCAACCATCCCGAAAACACCGCTTCCACCCAACCGGTCGTGACACTCGACTATCTCCACACCCGACGGCGTGGTGGCAACGTGTCTGTATACAAAAGCCGACGGGGCCTCCTCCCATGATATTCTAATCATTTTCGGATTCTCCTCAACGGTAAAGTCTCCATAGAACCTGTTACTTCGATTAGCGGTCTCCAGATTCACGCCGACGACAGTCGCACCGATGTCTGAAATCTCTCCTATCAGTTCCTGCACGATCCGCGGATGCACGTATTCCTCGTTGCAGAACGAGAACCTCGTCGTCTTCAACCGTCCGTCCGTGGAATCTCCGAGCACATAACCCGGGTTATGAACTGTCCATCGTTTCAATTCCTCCACCGAAAATGAATCATGGATAGCCCGGAACACATCATCAGGGTCAGAGTTCTCCCGAAACAGAGTTTTGCAAGACTCATACCAGTGATCTCGCATCTCTTTTATCCTCGCCCGATGGTCGGGGTTTCCCCCGAAACTGGTATGACAAGAAGCGCAAAGCGGTGCCGCATTTTCTTCCCGATCCGGCCCTCCAGTAGCTTGTGGAACAATATGGTGGATTTCGAGGCCCATGCTGATTTTTTTGCAGATGCAGCATGCGTACCACGCTTGTCGGCGTACTTTCTTCTTGATCGGTTCAGAAAACGGCATGTTGCTTACCTGTCTTGGATTCACCTCCCCCACTCATGAGACAGTACAGGCCAATCATGAAGAAATCGCGTTAGTAGATTATTTACCAAACATTATTCTTTGGGCTGCCATATTGACATCGCTGGCCTTATATCCTGCGTCAAGCCATGCCCTGGCATGAGTATCAGAACGGTCATTCGCCCACCAAGCAGGGTAATTGGAAGCGGATCGTGGTAGCTTTGCACTAAAAATCTTCTCAACTTCGCTGAACGTCATACTGATGGACCGATCGCTCCTCTGCTCACGATAGGACTTTAACGGGTCGTACTTTGCTATGATAGGATATTGGTGGTTTTATGTGTCAATTTTATGTGCTGATATCAGATACATTATATTACGCCTTAACTGATCATTATGTTAATAACTTCAGAGCTACAGTGCCAACCCCTTGCTGAGAAACATTAGCTCTCATCAGATAGAACATGTGCAGGATCATTTGGATTGCTGAAAATAAAATGAAATTCACCATCGTCCAGTTGGACATAATCCAATTTTGCATCCCGCAACAATTCGGTACTGGTCGGCGCAACCACAATATCGATACCCTGCGAGCGATGATGACTGTCATTGTGGTCAGAGTCATCGAAGCCCATGGCATAGTCAAAGGAACCATCCTCGAGCCGTTTCGCGGCAATGCGAAGCGACATCCCCTCGGCATCTGACAGCGATATCGATTTCTTGATCTGCCTTGCGGCCCTTTTGCTGATCGTAATCATCCTCTTGTCAACTCGATTCGGCTGCGATCCAATCACATGAGCCGGTATTTTGTGTTTTCTGTGTCGCGACAGCCGCAACAAACCGATGAATCCATGGATTGGATTCACTGTTGCGCATATGCGAAAAACTCGCAAAAACGGTGCCGAAGATCAAACCGTCATGCTGACCGTCAATCCCCTGCCCCCGTTTGACCCGATAGCCGAACCTGATCGATTTGTCGAGTCGGTGCAGACTCGCATAATGGAATTCATGGGCCTTGACCGTAACGGGTCGATGCAATGACTTCCCATTTGCATACGGTGTCCATGGATGCTCAGTGGTGTACTCCAACTCCACATAGCCCCGGCCGACAGGTCGGGGATGTACCCGGGTATCTGCCGGAATTGCACCAACCATCTTGTTGCGTTTGGCGGCCCACTGAATTTCACGACTCAGATACATCAATCCGCCGCATTCGGCATACACCGGTTTTCCGGATCGGACAAACCGCCGGATCGACGATTTCATCGAGGTATTGCCTTCCAGCGCATCACCGTGTGTCTCAGGGAACCCCCCCCCGATCACCAGCGCATCCACCGGCGGCACCTCGGCATCATGAAGGGTGTCGAAAAAAACCAGCTTCGCCCCGCAGCGCACAAAAGTCTCAAGATCATCGGGATAATAAAAACAAAACGCAGCATCGCGGGCTATCCCGATACAAACAGCCGAAGCCGGTTTCCTTGGCACCGGCGCAGAGGCAAACAGGGGTAGCGAAGTCGTCTTGGCCAATCGCACCACCTTGTCAATATCAACCTGATCCTCCACCACACCGGCAATCGTGTCAATTCTCTGTTCGACGTTGGCGATCTCCTTATCGGTGGTCAAGCCGAGGTGACGCTCCGGAATCCGCATCGAGGCCTGGCGCTGAATCGCGCCCAAAACCGTGAGATCTGTATAATGTTCCAGCATGTTGCGGCATTTTGAGGCATGTCGGGAACCACCGAGATTATTGAGCACCACACCGGCAATCTCCACTCGCGCATCAAACGCTTGATAACCACTGATCAAAGGTGCAATCCCCCGCGTCATGCCCTCTGCATCGATCACGATGATCACAGGTGCTTTCAGTAGTATCGCCAAGGCGGCATTACAGTCACTGCCGTGCAGGTCCAATCCGTCGAACAGGCCCTTGTTTCCTTCAATCAGCGCGATATCGGATCGCTTTGCATAGCATCCGAATATATTAATTAGAGCCTGCGCCGTCATGGTATTGAAATCCAGATTGATACAATCTTGCCGACTGGCCGCACAAAGCCACATCGGGTCAATGTAGTCAGGCCCTTTTTTAAAGGGTTGTATCCGCAGGCCACGCCTGAGCAGGGCGCGACACAGACCGATTGAAAGCAGGGTCTTGCCCGATGACTTGCGCGTGGCAGAAATCAGAAGATGGGTCACCGCTTCGCTGCCCTCATCGCCTGTTTCACCGAATCGGCCGGCATGACAGGCAAAAACGGCAGGACGCGCATCGTCACGATCACCAGCAACAAGGAGAGGGACATCCCACCCAGACCCAGCAAAAATTCGGGTAAGGCAGGCACATAGTGGGCAATCACGCCATCAAAAAAAGCACTGGAAACATCGTGACCGGGGAACAGATCAAGGGGATAGACCTGACCGCCGAGAATAAGCACCACCAATTGTGCCACTGCGCCGATAACCGCCAGTAGTGCAATGCACACCGTCCCTTTCACGGTCTGGCTGGTGGTGGTGAACCAGATTAATACCAACGGGATCAGGCTGCCTGCGATAACCTGTCCACCCCAAAACAAAAAGGTATAGAAACTGCCACCCCACAAGATAAAGGTTTCGACACCCTGATGCTCCGCGGCATACAGTCCAGTCAGATGGAAAACCGCCACCAGAAACAGTTCCAGCACGATAAAGAGCGACAGCAGCGAATTGAGCCGCGCGAGATACGATGGCGCAAACTCAATATCCGACCAATGGGCGATAACGACACTGATCAACATAAACAGTGCACTGCCGACCACCAGGGAGAGCACAATAAACATCGGCACCATCATGGCCGAGTCATACAGTTCCCGGGCGACCAAAAATCCGAATATCGAACCGGTTCCACCGGTCAGCACAAATCGCCAACCCATCGCAAACAGGCCGACCTGGCGGGAATACTGCTTCATGTTTCTTTCGAACAGGGTCCATAGATACACCGTCACCACCCCGATGAACCCGACATACAGCACCACATTCCAGGCAAAAATGGATTTCAAATTGTAATAGGTCATCGCCACGATCAACCGCTCCGGGCGGCCCAGATCGAGCACCAGGATGCTCAACCCACCCACCAAAAAGCAAATGCTCTGTAATCCGGAGAATCGGGACCAGGGCGCATAAAGTGTTTTCCCGAACACCGAACCCAGTGAGGCCACATTCAGTACCCCCGATGCCGCCAATATAAGCAAAATCGCGAAAACATGCGGCACCCCCCAGACAATCTGGTTATTCATGCCTGTGACCCAATGCCCTTCACGATCCATATGGTGTGCGGCAAACAATCCGGCACCGATCGCCACAATCAATACCGACAACACCAACCGATAACTCGGTCGGGTCGTTTTAAGCAGACTGAACCGCTGAATCACTGCCATCTGTCCTAGATATTCTGGTATCGCACGGCGGTATTGAGCCCCAGGTCAGACCGAATCTGTCGGCTCGGCTCATTTTTCAACTTGACCGCAATCTCACTGTTCTCATCATTCATATCCCCGAATACCATGGCGCCATATCCCTCCCCCTGACAGGCCTCGACACAGGCCGGAAGGCGATCCTCGTCGACACGATGGACACAGAAGGTACAGCTTTCCACTGTTCCCTTGCCCCGGGGAGAATAAGAGGCTTGATCACTGAGATTCTCGTGCACAAAAGATCGTGCCTTATAAGGGCACGCCAGCATGCAGTAACGACAGCCGATGCAGATATGCTTGTCCACCAATACAATCCCATCCGCCCTTTTAAATGACGCACCGGTCGGACAGACATCCACGCAAGGCGGATCTTCACAGTGCAGACACAGCATCGGCAACGAACGGACATGCTCTGTCTGCCGATCAGTCAATTCGAGTTTTCGAATCCACTGGGCATCCGTTTCAGGTCGGTCAAACCCCTCAAGATGGTGTTCGGTGTTACAGCCCGTGACACAGGCATCACAGTCCGTTGCACATTTTTCAGTGTCAATCAACAATCCCCAACGGGTCAGGCTTGTCACTGCCTCGTCATCCGATTTTGCCATCGCCAGTTCAACCAGGCTGAACCCTCCGCTCACCATCAGTCCGGCCGAGCAAGCAGCTCCGGTGAGCAGTTGACGTCGCCGCAGACCATGATCCGACAACCCCGCCAGGTCGCTGTCTGGCAAACTGTGGTGGTGCTGTGGCTTCGTCATCGGGAACACCCCCCCATCAACCGTTCTCGGGTGTCGGCATGCAATCTGTTCCGTGCCCACATTTTTGTTCTACCGGTCGACCGAAGAAAATGCGATCGCCTTGATGCGTCGACCGGGTGACTGGAACAACCGGGTTTTCATCTGTATCGCGTCATCATCCGGCGTTGTCCGATGGCATTCGAAACAATCCATTTCAACACTGGCAAATGCATGACAGACCTGACAAAACTGTCCCGGCGCATCCACCGCAATGAACCGTCCCTGAGAGTCAGACTGCACGTGACAGTCAATGCATCCCGTCAGACTGTGTCGTTTGGTGCGAATCCCCTGATGGACGGTTTGATCTCTTTGATGCAACAGGAAGGTCATGTGCTCCTTGCGCATCAACTCTGTCGGCTCGACACAAACCTCGCCCTTCCCTCGGGGCAATGACAGATAATCCCCTGCCAACACCACCTGAGCGGCCCACCCGATCGCGCCGCAAAAAAGAATCACACAACACCGGTTTCGGATCAATTACTCCCCCATCCCCATATCGATGTAGCCAGTCGGACAAACCTCCGCACAGATATGACAGCCGATACAGCGGTCATAATCGGTATCAACATACCGTCCCAGTGTCACTCGATCCTTTTTAACCCTGAACACCGCATCCTGTGGACAATAGATCACACAGTTGTCACATTCAAAGCACATTCCGCAACTCATGCAACGGTCGGCTTCACGACGCGCCGTCTCGGCATCGAAGCCCAATTGGCGTTCTTCAAAGTGATTCAGCACCTGATCCTTGTCGGGCCCCCTGGCCGTTCGATGATGACGCGCCTGATACTCAAAGTGGCCCAAAAACAGCTTGTCTGACGAGATGATTTCATGAGCACTTCGATCTTCAAAGTTATGTATCGCATAATCGGCATCGCAGGTACCCCATTCCTGACGGTGGTCATACTGCTCGGGACCCAGTCCGGATTCGCGTAATTTATCCAGCAAGTCAAAATGGTGCACATCCACCTTCGGACGCTTGGCCAACGGATGATTGTTAAAATAATGATGGATACTGGAGGCAGCGATCGAGGCCTGGCCAATCGCCGTCGTCAGCAAATGCGGCCGGATGATGTCCCCGGCGACAAAATGACCCGCGCGCTCCGTATGTCGATAAAACTTATCGGCGTTCATCAGTCCCCGACCATTATCGAATTCTTCAAGACCGTCCAGATTGCCCCCCTGGCCGATGGCAGAAACAATCAGATCACATTCGATATCAAACTCGGTCCCCTCAATGACGACCGGATTGCCGCTCGGCTCGACACGACACTGCGCCATCCGCAGCGCAACGGCCCTGCCCTCTGCATTTTGCCTGACCTCGACCGGGATAACGCTGTAGCGAATGTCAACCCCTTCGTGCAACGCATCTTCCACCTCATGATCGGTCGCCGTCATTTCCTCCCTGGGAAACAGGGATGTCAGGGTCACGTCGGCTCCTTCGCGCATCGCCGCGACAGCGGCATCATGGGCAACATAGCCTCCAATAACCGCTTCAGGTCGCTGGGATTTGTTGATATTTTTGATTTTTCCGAGTCGCCTTGCTACGGAGACCACATCAATCGAGGTGTCTCCCCCGCCCACGCAGACAACCCGGTCCGACGTGACTTTGAGCTTGCCTTCATTGAAGACTTCGAGGAACTTGACACCAGTGACACAATTGGGCGCCTCCGCACCTGGCACCGGAAGCGGTCGGCCATTTTGACAGCCGACGCACCACAATACCGCGTCGTAGTCCTTTTCGATCTGTTCAACCGAGACATCACGACCCACCTTGACCGACAGCCGGACCTCGATACTCCCCATATCCAGAATACGCTGGATTTCATGGTCCAGATAATCTCGCGGCGTTCGATAGCCCGGGATACCATAGCGCATCATCCCGCCCAACTCGGTATGCTCATCAAACAGGGTTGAACCATGACCCAGCCGACGCAGCTGATAGGCGGCAGCCAGTCCCGCAGGACCGCCACCGACGATGGCAACCCGCTTGGGACCCGCAGGGGGGGCTTCAAAGGTATATTTTTTTTCAAACGCATTATCACCAATAAACTGCTCCACCGCATTGATACCGACAAAATCTTCGACATCATTGCGGTTACATCCCTGCTCACAGGGCGCAGGACACACCCGTCCCATCATTGAGGGAAACGGATTGGCATGGGTCGAGCGGCGGAAGGCATATTCTTCCCATTCCATCCCCTGAGGCGGCTTCTCGATCCCGCGGACAATCTGCAGCCAACCACGAACATCTTCTCCGGAGGGGCAACTGCCCTGACAAGGCGGGGTACGGTGGACATACGTTGGGCACTTGTGGGAATGGTCCGCACTGAAAATGGACTCCTGCCAGTCAGTCCATTGATGATCCCCATCTTTAAAGGCCCGAAAAGTCAATTTTTCCGAAGGCGTTTTCGACATGACATCGTCTCCTTAATTTGGCTTGGTAGCCAACTGTTGAAAATCCTGAACGTGATCGACTCTGTTCACCGCTCCGTACCCAGTTCCAGTGCCTCTCCGACCAGTTGGTGGACGCTGACAATCATGTCCATTCCCAGACTGTAATAGGGCAAGACCTTGGTAAACTGGCTTTTACAGATGGCACAAATCGCCGCCATATGCGTGACACCGTGTTGTTCGATGACTTCCTGTAATGCCTGCACCCGGGGCAGTGCGCCCTTGACACGAAGCTCCACCAGATCATCCGTCAACAGACCGCCGCCGCCGCCACAGCAATAGGTCCCTTCACGGATGGCATCTTCCCGCATATCGACAAAATGATTGCACGATGCGTTGATCAACGCCCTGGGAATAATAAATTGCCCCCCCGGCATATTCCCCATACGCGAACCGCGGGACACATTACACGAATCATGGAACGTCACCACCTTGTCGTCATTATGCTCCCGATGGAAGATCAACGCACCTTGCTGAATCAGATCGTAGGTCGCTTCACAAATATGCTGGGGGACCGGATAATCCGGATCGAGAAAATCAAACGGACCAATCAATGTATTCCAATAACTGTAGGCCACCCGCCAGGCGTGCCCGCATTCGCCGATGATGATACGTTTCACGCCCAGTTCCAACGCCGCTTCACGAACCCGCATCGCCACTTTCTGCATATTGTTCTCGCTGCCGATGAACAGTCCGAAATTCGCCGCTTCGGACGCATGGGAACTCAGCGTCCACGAGATCCCCGCCTGGTGAAATACCTTGGCATAGCCGATCAATCCGTCCACATGCGGTTCGGCAAAAAAATCGGCCGAAGGCGTCACCAGAAGCACTTCTGCCCCAGACATGTCCACCGGAAAACGAACATCGACATCGGTCTCCTCCTTGATCTCTTCTTCGAGATCTTCGAGCGTATTGACCAGTGCCGGCTTGGGCAACCCGAGGTTGTTGCCGATTTTGTATACCTTGCCGATGATTTCGTTGGCATATTTTTGTCCGATGCCGACGGTCGCGAGAATTTCCCGTCCGGCCATGGTAATCTCGGCGGTATCAATACCGTACGGACAGTACACCGAACAACGACGACACTCGGAACACTGGTGATAATATTTGTACCAGTCTTCCAGTACCTCCTGCGTGAGATCAACCGCACCCACCAGCCACGGGAAATATTTTCCGGCAAACGTAAAATAGCGCCGATACACCTGGCGCATGAGATCCTGTCGTGCGACCGGCATGTTTTTCGGGTCCGCCGTCCCGAGATAATAATGGCACTTGTCGGTGCAGGCCCCACATTTGACACAGACATCCATAAACACCTGAAGGGAACGATACTTGCCGAGCAATTCGCCCATTTTGCTGATGGCCTTGTCGTGCCAGTCCTCGACCAGTTCACCGGGGAATCCCAGTGCCTCCTGGTGCTCGGTCTTGGCAATAAACGGCTTGCTATGCGCCATCGCATCCACCTGGATGGGCGGTATCTGGGGCGGGTTGGTGATCACCGGGATATCGAAACTGGCTTTCACGTTCCCACCACCGTCCCGTGCCGCCGCTCTCGCGGATTGTCTGCCTGGTTTCGCGTTGGACTGAAAAACAGTCCCGGCACATGAAGCAGCTTGCTGATCGGAAAGACCATCATCAGCGCAATCACCATGGCCAGGTGGGCCAGCAACAGCGGGTCCAGTGGCAAGGGGCGCACATCAAATTGCATCAGTCCCAGCATGAACACCTTTAATGCCACGATATCGGTATGCCACAGTGTTTTCATGAAGAGACCTGAAATCGCAATGCCGAGGATCAAGGCCAACATCAAGTGATCTGATGGCGTGGAAATATAGCGCACCCGATCGACCCACAACCGCCTACCCCAAAGTCCCAACAGACCGAAAACCATGGCATAACCCGCATAGATACCCGCCGATTGGAGCAGGCTCACTCCAAACCAGGTGGGTTCGGTGAAATAACGAAGATGCCGTAACAATGACAGCACAAGCGCAAAATGAAAGACCCAACCGAACAACCAGGTCCACTTGCTGGCTTTAAACAAACTCTCGAACAACACGACCTCCCTGAACAGTCGAGCGACCACACCGGCTTGTGTGACCGGCGCCGGTGTGGTCGGAATTTTGAAAGGCGCCGGGGTTGTCGCATAGCGATGAATCCGTCTGGCCACACCGATGACCAGGACCGCCGTGGCCAGATAGAACAAAGCGGCATACAGATAAGCGACAACCGACACGCCGGGTCCTCGTTCAGCAGCTGAATTTAGACACGGTCAGGCTGACACAGACGAAATCCTGCTATATCAGACACAACCGGTCGGCTTCGGCAATCCCGCATATTTGCACGCCTGTTTGGCCGGACCGTAAGGAAACAGTTCATACAGATACTTGCTGTTTCCCTTGTCTTTTCCAAGCCGCTTGCCGATCGCCTTGGTCAGCACCCTGACCGCTGGCGCAACCTGATACTCTTCATAATAATCACGCAGGAAATTCACTACTTCCCAATGGTTGTCGGTCAGGTCGCACCCATCCTCATTGGCCATGGCCTCTGCCAATTCCAGACTCCAGTCACTGAGGTTGGCAAGATAGCCTTCCTCATCCGTCTCGTAGGCCGTGCCGTTAAGTTCAATGGTCATAATAAACACTCTCGTTGATAGTTAATGATATACCGGGAGGAAACAGCGCAAAGTGCGCTTCCTGCTAAAGCCATGACTGCACCCTGGGCGCCTCTGCGGCCAGTTGAACAAATCCCTCATATTGGATGATTTCGATACCGGGGATCAATGATGAGGCCGCTATTCCCCGTGCTTTGATATCCGGTTCCAGCACATAGACCTTCCGATCTTGCATCGCATTGAGCATATCCGACTCAATGTCCGTTCCCTTCAAGGATCCATAGACTCCATCCTCGATCAGCAGGATATGGCTCCCTGCTCCGGAGAGTCGAAGACACGTTTTCAGACTGTTCTTCTCAAACGGCGATTTGTTGACCGTGTGCAGCATCAACCCCTAAAGCCCGATAATATGGTTGCCCATCGGATGCACCCTCCGCTCGCATATGCGGGTACATCGCCATTCATTTGAAAAACCGGTTCACTCATCGACTGTTTTCACCTTAAAAATTAAGAATCACGTCATGGGCTTCAATAATCTCTCTCATCACCGAACACTCGACCACTTCAATCAGCGGTTTTTCTGCCCAGTCATCATCCTCGTCTTCCCACATGAGCGCCATCAGATCCCCTTCGGTGAGTCCCCTGGCCACCAGGGACTCTTTTTCTACATAGACCCGCTTCACTTCGTAATCCCCCAGGGCACGATAGGTTGCGCTGAAGTTCTTGCTGCCAATCGATTTGGTATCCTGTCCGGTTTTAAGCTGAAAGACGCCATCGTCAAGAAATGCGATGGAGACTTCCTGGTCAAAGGCAGCACCAATCAAAGCCACCTCCAGTCCTTCCTGGGCATAGTTGGTCCCATGCGGTGCGCGCCGATTGATATACAGGAATTTCTTGACACGCCCCGCGGTGGCCGATTCATTCATCGCCTGCCTCCTCGTCAATCACCAAACGACACCAACCGGTCCGCCTGAATACCGGCCTCGATCAATTGACCCAACCCGGAGATGCGAAATCCATCCGCCAGATTATTGGTATCCTTGCCATGGCGCCTTTGCTCATCGGCATCCACGATGCCCCGGCGCTGTGCGGCCGCTACACAGACCACCAGATCAAGTTCCTTCGCCTGAGCGAGTTCGGACCAGCGGTTAGTGATATGACGGTCATCCTGCGGTGGCGTGGTGAGTCGTGTACCGTTATTGACCCCATCATGGTAGAAGAAAACACGAACCACCTCATGTCCCATCTGCAACGCCGCATTCACGAAGTGATAAGCACTGTCACTGGCTTGATGGGTATACGGTCCTTCGTTGACCAGGATCGCAAATTTCATCTTGATGGGGACTTAAAGACGAATGTAAGCCGAAGCATTGAGGCTTTTTCGTGAGCCGCGCCAGTTGTCAATATGATACTTGGTAAATGGCAATCCGGTCAGTTCGAAGAAACGAGGCCAACCCACCCGGTCAATCCAGTCATTGATCCGTTCCCAGTCTTTCGCATCCTCCTGATAAGCCTTGAGAATCTTCTTTACGATCGCGGTCGCTTCAGGCCATCGGGGCGGATTGTTCGGTACGCCGCCGGCAACCAGCTTCTGGAAGCTGGGCTTGCTCCTCGCATTCGAATGGTTGCCACCGACCCAGATCGCCAATTTCGAGTGCTCGGGATCATTGATCTGCATCGGTGGGCAGGGTGGATAGCACGCTCCGCAGCAAATACATTTTTTCTCGTCGACCTCCAGGCTGGGCTTGCCGTTTACGATCGCCGGTCGAATGGCCGCCACCGGGCAGCGGGCAACGACCGATGGCCGTTCACAGACATTGGCGACCAGATCGTGATTGATTTTCGGGGGTTTGGTATGTTGTACATTGATCGCGATATCACCCTGGCCGCCGCAATTGATCTGACAACAGGATGTCGTGATATGAACCCGGTTGGGCATACGGCAATTTCTGAATTCATCGATCAGTTCATCCATCATGGCCTTGACTACCCCCGATGCATCCGTCCCGGGAATATCACAATGCAGCCATCCCTGCGTGTGGGAAATGAAGGCAACCGAGTTCGCCGTTCCGCCGACGACAAACCCTTCTTTTTCCAGCGCCTCAATCAACGGATCCACCTTGGCTTCATCCGCGACCATGAATTCGATATTACTGCGGATCGTAAAACGCACATGCCCCTCTGCATATCGGTCACCGATATCACACAGTTTTCGCAACGTATAGACATCCAGAATCCGCTGGGTGCCTGCCTTGACCGTCCAGATCGCATCACCGCTGTTTGCATGGTGCACCAATACACCCGGCCGGGGATGTTCATGATACTGCCATTGACCGAAGTTTTTCACCATCACCGGATGCATGTACTGCATACCGTCCGGACAACCCGATTCAATGGGCCTGCGCATATCTTTTAATGATAACGACATCGTCTTATCCCGATCTGGTCTTAAAGTTCACTCATCAAGCGGATTGAGTCGCACGCCGTTTCCCTTCCCGCTGGCGCTCAAACCATTTTTCCGCTTCCTCATCCCAACCGTCCATTCGAACATAGGAACTCTCCCTCGGATGGGCAATCATGTTGGGGTCCACATCAATACCGACGCCTTCAAGAAAATTCACCAATCCGATCCGTTCGATCATCTCACCACAGCGTTCATGTTCCAGTCCATGTTCCGCCCAGAAGTCAATGGTCTCCTCGGCGATTTCAACGATCCGCTCATAGTCCTCGTCACTCTCAAGCTTCATGAAAGGGACGACCACCGTCCCCATCAAGTCACCTATCTTCAATGTCCGCTTGCCACCAATCAGCACCGAGACCCCCTTGTCATCGCCAGGAGACAACGCCTTATTCATCACATTGAGACAGTGCATGCACTTGACACAGTTACGATTGTCGATTTCAAGCCGGTCATCATCCGTCAGGGTCATACAGTTGGTCGGACACCGTGTCACCACGTTGTCAATAACATATTGCCGACCTTTGGCCTCAATGAAATGACTGACTTCCTGTTCATCGACCTTGATATCATCCCGCCAGGTGCCGATCACCGCAAAATCAGCCCGTTCAATGGAATTCATGCAATCGTTTGGACAACCGGAGACCTTGAACTTGAACTTGTACGGCAAGGCCGGGCGATGCACATCGTCGGTAAAATTATTCACCAGTTCCCGGTGGAGGCGATGTTCATTCGTACAGGACTGCTCGCAACGGGCCGAACCCACGCAGGACATCGCGGTTCTGACACAGGGACCCGCCCCGCCCAGATCGAACCCATAGTCATTGATTTCATCAAAAAAATGCTGAGTGTTTTCGGTCGAGGTCCCGATGAACATGATATTACCGGTCTGACCGTGAAACGTCACCAGTCCAGATCCCCATTTCTCCCAGCTATCGGCCAGTTGACGTAACATATCTGTGCTGTAGTGGTTGCCGGCGGGCGGCTGAACTCTCAGGGTGTGGAATTCCTTGGAATCGGGGAATTGTTTACCAACTTCAGAAAATCGGGGAATGATCCCGCCCCCATAGCCAAACACGCTGACGGTACCCCCTTTCCAGTATCCCTTGCGTGTTTCATACGAATGCTCAAGCTGACCCAAAAGATCGTTCGCAACCCCATTGATTCGTTGATCGGGATGGTCATCACGCAGTCGCTTTATGCCGGAGATGAAACTGGGCCATTCGCCATTTTCCAACTCATCGAGCATCGGCGTTTCGTGTTTGTGCTCACTCATGCGGTTTTGCTCCTCATCTGTCAGTGTTCTCTTTGCCCCTGTCACTGCTCGTCGCTACCTTTCCTTAGCGGTCCCTGGCTTGGGGGCCCTGTCCCGTGTTGTCAGGATACGGGGCACAATCGGTTAAAAGACAAATTCTATTCTAACGATCACAACGGATTCCTCCAGTACCCAAATAGGATAACAGATCCGGAAAGATTATCTAAATGGAGGTATAAGCGCCTGTCAGATCGACCCAGCAGAATATGTCGTCATTACAAAGGGGGCAGACCACACAACCGCAGCAAACCCGACCAACCCATGGCAGTCAAAGCAGGTATTTCAACAGCACGTCAATAATCAAGCCAAATATAGTGTAAATTCGGATTTGAATTCCTAAAATACAAGATATGTTGACGTGGACACTGACAGATAAACTGCTAACTGTGATCGCACAAACTCCGACTGTTGCACTGCTTGGTGCGCGTCAAGTGGGTAAGACAACATTGGCAAAAATCATTGCCAAAGAGATGGACGCAATTTACCTTGACCTGGGGGCACCGGAGGATTTGCTGAAGCTCAGTGACCCTGGCGGTAATTTAGGCCTGCACGCCGATAAACTGGTGATTTTGGATGAAATACAACGAAGTCCTGAACTGTTTCCTGTACTACCAGAGCTGATTGATAAAAACCGGGAGCGGGGTCGTCGCGCCGATCAGTTCTTGCTGCTTGGGTCGGCATCAATGGATTTGATGTGTCAGTCGTCGGCACAGACACCACTCCCAATAGCACAACCGACTTGGGAGAAATGCAACGCCCAATGAACCAAGGTAGATATACGCCAATCTCCAGCCAGACATGATCGACAGACAGTCAAGCGTACAATGAGGAAACCCGGCTCCCCTGCCACTCGGTTCGCTCGCGCCATCCCCCTTTTGGAGATGGATGAGACGATGTATCAGGATTGGCGTGCCGTCAAACTGGAGTACTACAAAACAACTGTACGGGACTGCCTAGTCCGAATCCATAACCCGCATCACCTCAGTGAACAGGAACGAAACCGAATCGGGCGGATTGTCTCCAACAATAATTTTTTTATCTATCAATATGCGTGGAAGCAATACGGGAACCAGGCTTATCAATCGATCTGCCAGCAGCTCGGGCTCATCGATTCCATTCCCAACCCCGCATCCAACGAACAGAATGTCACACAGATCGAGCAGACAGACACAAACATCAGGACGTCGCAACGACGCTATATTCCGTATACCAACAGACGGCTTGGCTGGCATACGGATGGCTACTATAACCATGCGGACAATCAGGTGTGCTCGTTCGTTCTGCACTGCAAACAGCCCGCGCTGCACGGCGGCGAAAACGTATTGCTTGATCCCGAAATAGCGTATATTCTTTTACGGGATCAAAATCCCCGATGGATACAGGCGGCAAGACATCCCCGGTGTCTGACCATTCCGGCCAATATTCAACAGGGGAAAATCGTCCGCAGGGCGTTTACCGGTGCCATGATGGAAACCGACACCGTGACCGGACAGCTGCATATGCGATATACGGAACGAAAAAACCAGATTCAATGGCGGCAAGATGATGATCTCCTGGCGGCATTGACCTTTTTGAAGACCGCGCTCGGTTCACACAATCCATGGCTAATCAACGTCAGGTTGGAACCCGGTCAGGGTTTGATTGCGAACAACGTACTTCATTGTCGTAGCGCGTTTCGCGACGGAGACTCGGCGCGGTCGCGCCGTTGCCTGTATCGCATTCGATTCAAAGAGCGAATGAGCTGCGACTGATCCGACATGCGTCATCTTGATCCGAATCAGATCGATCTTGGGGCAGAGTCTCAGGAAGAGGCTGAAGCATCCGTTGAAGCGTTGACACGAAAGGCGACTCAACTCAAATGGAAAATGGAGATGCCCGATCGTACCGCAGATCAAAAAATGGACTTGACCCTTGAGCTTGCCCGTACACAGCTTCAACTCGAAGATCGTGAGATCGCTTGGGAAACACTGTTCCCGCTGTTGTCCAATCGATTGGCCCAACAGGACTGGCCCACCGCCATCACCATATGCGATCTGCTCTATCGATGTGACCGACCGGACTCATTGGCCGCGTTAGGCCATGCCCTGTGGCTCAGTATCACCTTTCCGGTTGATCCGACGCTCACAGTCTCCCAACTGCAACATGTGATTGACGATACCCCGACCGATTCCGACGGAGCCGCCGTGGCAGCGGCCGTGGCGGTGTACGTGGTGCAGCTGCGAAGCCATCAGAATAACAATTCGGAAACGATCTTAACGGCAAACCGATTGTTGAGCGATGTCGCCCGGCGCCACGGTCACGTCCATTCCCAAAATGATCTTGAGCAGTGGATAACAAAACTCGAACTGGACAAGCCCGAGCGTTTCCTGGTTCGGATGCGTAATGTGATTGACGTGCTGGTTCAGGATCAATGGTGGATCGATCGTGAAGCCTTGCAGGCTCATCTTCCCAATTGAAATCCGTCTGAAAGATGCTTTGGCAGGAAAACAACCACCGGGAAACCCATCTCGTTCCGGATGATGTATTGGATATCTCGTTTCGTATCCAATGCCCGGAACTGCCGGTCGATCATGCCTGGCATCTCTATGGCGCGATAAGAGAACAGCTTCCCTGGATAGAAGGCGACCCCCGTTTTGGCATTCATTCGATCCATGGCGCCGCATCGGGTAACGGCTGGATACGTCCTGTTGCAGCGAACAGCCGGTTACAGTTGTCCAAGCGCGCTCGACTCAATTTGCGCATTACCAAAGACCGGATTTCGGACACCGAGACACTCAGCGGCTGTCTCCTCGACATACCGGATTTTCCCATGAAAGTGGGGCCATCAAAACGCAAACCACTCGTCATCAGTGACACGATCTTCTCACGGTCGGTGATCAATCTTGGTGATGAAACCGAATTGGACTTTACGCAGAGACTATCAAAACATTTCCGTCGGCACGATATTCGGATCAAAAAGATGCTCTGTGGTCTCTCTCATTGCATTGTCACACCAACTGAAAAAATCAGCGCACGCAGCGTATTACTGAGTGACCTTCAGCCTGACGAATCGATTTATCTGCAACAGCATGGCTTCGGCGAGGGCCGTCAGTTCGGCTGCGGTATTTTTATTCCCCACAAAAGTCTTTCTGTGGTGGGAAACGGTCAATATCAGACGGGAGTTTAAACAGGCGACATGGATCAATTTCAATCACTGGGTTCCCGGCCCCGGACAATAGTGTCTCCCAAGCATCTCTTGTGGTAATCGCAAGGATTGTCAAAAACGATTGCAAGCGGTCATTCTGGAAACATCACAACTATTCGCTATGCACAAGATGGGGGCGGATCACGCTTGACAGCGCCCCTACTGTGCATGGCGCTTGGGGTATGCCAATGAAGCACCGACCACGAGAAATACAGATCACTTGTTGTCCTGCCAATTCCCATCACACGGTATAGCGCCCCGGATACCGCTTTTTTGATTCTGGCAATCTCGACAATATGATTCCTCCCAAAGCAATGCATGCCGATCCGACGATAACATGCATCCCCAGTTCCTCTTCAAATAGGAAATACCCGAGCAAGGCTGCAAAGATTATCCAGCTATAGTTAATCGGTGTCACCAAGGCAACATCTGCCAACTTATAGGCAACGACCCAACAATATTGGGCCAAGATGGCAATAGGTCCGAGCAAAATCATGAAAATCATTTCTGCTGCACTGGGAGAGTGCCAATTGTAAAATGCTGGAACGGCCATCAGAAACAGCGAAAAAAAGTTTACATACAGAAGAATCGTTAGCGGTTTTTCACTATACGTAAAAACTTTGATCAGGATGCTTTCCACAGAGAGCAAAAACGCACCCAGCAACGCTAACCACAAACCGATGCTCAAAGCTTCAAACAAAACTCCCGCGGTCGACCCATAAACTACAATGCCAGCCCCAATACCACAACAAAATGCGCCGATCCATTGTATTTTTCTCACCGTCTCACCCAAAATCAGTATTGACAGCAGCATTGTAATTAAGCCGTCAGTTAATCCAAGTGCTGTAACATCTGCGATGGGTGACAGTACGCCCGCATGTATTATGCAGACCCCGCCCATTGAGCCACAAAGAGAACGGAGGAAATGATAGCGTGGACGTTGACTGGCATACTGCCTGAAAGATGCATCATTGGTGTTGAATCGGTTTGCCAGTATGATGATTACCACCGTAAAAAACCCACTGACAAAACGGACAAACAAAATTTGAAATGCCGATATCTCCCCGCCGGTTAACTTTGCTGAAGCATAAACCAGGGTAAATAACAAGGTTCCGAACAAACCCCAGATTATCGCCGTTAGGCCACTACGCATTTATGTTCAATGATCTCCGCTGGACCCAGTCGATTGATTCTGAAACGGCAAAACAAGGGTGGCTGCATTCCCGTTCCAATGCTTAAGAGGCACCAACTTGTGGACATTCGCTTTACCGCATGCCCTGCCCGGCAGCAACCATTGTCTTGACGGTGGAGGTTCGACAGTATACGCCGTTATTTAAACATACAACCAAGTGTTGTCTCTGACTTTTCTGCCACATCCATCCTTGGTTTTTCCTTGTCGCCATCGCTCCATACCCGGACAAGATGAAACCGGAACAGTATCGATCAAAGACACTCTGACAGACAGGGTCAATCGAATCGGATCACATGAAATGGATGGCCTCTTGCCGCTAGAAATGACAGCAAATCCTCACGCCGGATGGTTGTGGTACGGGTATTCACCAGTGGATGGACATGCAACTCGGAGGCCTGCATCAGCCCTTCATCGATAAAGCAGTTCACCTTCCCGGTTACATCGTTGAGCGCAGAGAACATGCTCACCGCTCCTGGAATAACACCAAGATAGTGCATCAGACGCTGGGGACTTGCGAAAGACAATCGGCGAGTACCGATTAGTTCACCGATGGTTTTCATCGCCACCTGTCGGTCCTCGTGCAGGGTGAGAAGCCACATTTCACCCTTCTTGTTCCGCACAAACAGGTTCTTGGTATGGCCATACGGTGACGGCACCCGAATGGCCTTTACATCCTCGACCGTCCACATCGGTGCATGCTCTACGGTCTGATGCCGAATGTTTTCGGCATCGAGCAGGGCAAGCAGGGAATTGGACGTCATTGGCCGGCTTCCATCAATCAGGCGGGAATCGAATTCAGTCATCACAGCGCAGATTATAACGGCTGTTGTGACCTGTCATGACCTGATAGCACACCGTCCGCAATGGGTCGTATCATGATGATCGGGAACTTCGTGATCAGTACAGGTCTAATAGAAAGATCATCTGATAGCCATCGGCCAATACGTCTCCCTTCCCTGCTTGCCCGGCTGATCCAGAAAAATTGACGCGATACGGGACAACCCCCTTGATGAAAAGCAGATTTTCCAAACGGCGACCCATAGTGCGGTCTCTGCTGTGGGGAACACTGGTTTTGATCGTGCTTTATATCCTGCCTGTGGCCTACCAACTCACGGTCTACTCTCTTGATCCGAATCGGTCAACGCCCTGGTGGTCCCTAAGCCGGGACAGCAGCGCCCAGGCTCCGGACCCGGTTACCACAACGGATGCGATCATCCAAGTCTACGCTGCCCGGGCAGTGCGTTGGCGGGGTGCGCTGGGCGTGCATACCTGGGTCACAACCAAACGCTCGGATGAACGCTTCTATCAAAGAATGGAAGTCATGGGCTTTGCCCTGCGTTGGGGCAACCAGAGCGTTCAATTCCGTCGTGGTGCCCCTGATCAGTACTGGTATGGTAACCGACCGCATCTGCTGCGCGAAATCCGCGGTGGTGCCGAGGTGGACAAACTCATTGATCGCCTACACCTCGCTGCCCATAAGTACCCATATACCGATCGCTATACTATCTGGCCTGGTCCCAACAGCAATACCTTTACCGCCTACATCGGGCGCACCGTACCGGAACTCTCGCTGGACCTACCCTCAACGGCCATCGGCAAAGACTATCCGACCGATAACCGATTCTTGCAAACCCCTCCCAGCGGGAAAGGGCTGCAACTTTCTCTCGGCGGCCTTTTGGGTCTGCTCGTGGCACCGGAAGAAGGCATCGAACTCAATCTGGCCGGTCTGACGGTCGGCGTCGATTTCTCCCCATTCGCGCTCAAACTACCTGCAGTTGGTCGTATTGGCTATTCCGATATGACTCAGAAAACCCTGTTTTGATGCATCTTGCTGCATGTTGCTCTGGACAAGGCCCTACCCGGCTATGACGAGACATTCGCCGCACACCTGAAATAGAACACTGCCTCACGATCTCGTCGACTTTCATCTCCTTCTGGGTTGGTCTTTCGTGTCTTCGACCCCTCACATTTTCGCCCTGAATCTTGCAGGTCGGCGATCTGCATGTCGCAATATAGACCACCCGACACATCATCCATCGCCACCGGTACTTGTCGACTTCAGTGGATCATCATACTGGGAAGCATGTCAATTTGACTGCATGCGATATTCACCCACTCGCTCATGTTCAACCGGCGTCCGCTTTGATAAAATAGTCGCCAGATATCGAACTTAAACTGAATCCACTATTCAGGAGGCAGTCTCCTCATGAGCGAAAAAAAGAAACTCATTCACGAAATGCTAGCGATGCAAAAAGAATTCATCGCCAAGGAAAAATCAGCGGGGATCGATCTGACGGAATACTACAATTCCACGGGAAACGATGACCTTGGCAGCTACCAGAAAACCTATAGCGAGATGGCGAATCAATTGGTCGATCTTGCCCATGCAGAAAAAGGGTCACGCCGATAAACCCATTTCAAACCCCAACTTGTCTTGATGTTTAGGATGATCTGCTGATCGGTTCGGACTGGAATGGGTCGACTATCGATACTGATTGGGATTACGGCTGACTCCACATCCTGACCAGGTTTATGTAACATTGATCCACCTGGTGCGTTGCGGGTTCAGTCGGTTGCATTGCCAACAATGTCTCACGGGCCAGATAGAGTTGATAGAGCAGTTCGCGCCTCTCCGGTTCCCGAACCAGACTTTGCATCCAGGTCACCGCCACCAGACGCTCACCCCGGGTCACCGCGCTGACTTCATGGCGCGACGAGGCAGGGTACATCACCCCATCACCGGCTGCCAGCTTGACATGCTGAACGCCAAACGTGGTATGAATCACCAGTTCTCCTCCATCGTAGTCCTCCGGTGAATTCAAGAATAAGGTAATCGCAATATCCGACCGGTAGCGACTGTCTGCTTTCCCCATCACCGGATCATCGGTGTGCAGGCCGTAGTGCATCTCCTGCTGATAACGACAATAAAAAGGGGCGGCCACCCGGCAGGGCAATCCGGCATGCAGGTATTGGGGATGACGAACCAGGGAACCCATCACGATGTTATTCAACGCATCGACCGGACTGGCCAGTTCCTGATTGAACTTGTTCCTTCGCGCCTGGACACCCGCGGAGTACCTGCCATCGACAAATTCTCCCTGTGCCAGCTGTGCCTGCACGAACGCGAGCTGTTCGCTGTTCAAAACACCGGGCAGTTCAATCAGCATCACAATACACAGTTGTCCAATGTGCCTTCGATGTGTTTGATATACCGCATGGGAGAAGCATCACTTGCCGCCTTGCTGATCAGCTGCTGACTGGTACTGAGCCAGTGCGTTTGGCCTTCGCGCACGACTTTGGCAATGGGCTGGTGGTTGCCCTGCCGCTTGGCTGCCTGGTAAGCATTGCAAAAACTCGGAAACAGCTGTTTTCTCAACGGCGTCATATTGGCATAGAAAAAATCCAGTGAAGCCTGATCTCCCAGGCTCAGGCAGGCTGGCAGCAATGAGAGACAGTCGGCCAGATTATCCCGTACCGCACGCACTTTCAACTCCACAACGGGATTGTCGATGCGATATACCATGGACTGCCAACCCTGACCAATCAACTCCCCGGCAACCCGCTCTCCGATCTCATGCAGGATTAAATTTTCCATTTCATTGTCAACGAACCGCTCCAGTGCCGATGCCGGATCCGCATCAAAGGCATAGTCGGCAATAATCTGTCCCATGGCATTATCCTGTTTTTTCCAATGCCAATCCTCCACCAATCCGGCGAGATAGCGCTGAAGCGCATCCCTGCGAATATACACACTGTCTGAATGCGACATCGCCGGGGGCGCTGAAAAGGTTCGGGCCAGTTCTTCTCCGCACGCCAGAATACGAAAACGATCCGTCTTTTCAACGCTCAACAATTTCCCCAGAAAGAAAAGAGGTCTCGCCTGACGACCCAGTCCCCCACCGTATACCAGTCCCAAGGGATTAATGACCTGATTGATCGATTCGCTATCAAACCGGTCAACGGCCTTTTCCCCCAGTGGGATCGGGACATAATCGACCTCTTTCTCTTGCACCGCATCCCATCGGCTTTCCTTGGTCGAGATCCAGTCACCCAACACATGGCGATCAACCGGACGATCCAAGGGGATATGTTCTGCCCATCGATAATAATCCCGCATCTTGAGCAGATAGATACACAACGTGTCATGACCGGCATAGTAGGCATCCGCAACGTCACAGTTGTGCTGGACTGATCGTATCAGTGCACTTGCATCAATCGGCAAATAGGCTTGATCCATGAAAAAATCACTTATTCGGGTTCGCATTAGTAATACGGGCATCTTCCCGGGACCGTTGCACTACAGGGTACGTTGACTGCACCGAAGCCAGTCAGGTCACTTCGCCCATTATTACACCCCCGGTCGTCCGATCGGTCAAGTGCCCCTTCTCGTTTCGTTTCGGTCAACCCATCACCGGGGTGAGCAGTCGTGGGAGCGGGTTGCCATCGTAACGGCGATTGCCCGAGCAGAACCCAACGTACTGCCGAGACCCGGATGGATGGACGAAAGAAAACCTGTCGCGAGACGGCGACATATCGCAGATCACCATCCCTTATCCGGACAAGACCGCCCGATATCGCTATGCATCGGATTCCACCCGGATTCCCAGCAACGTGCGCGCCTGGCCCCCGAAGACCAGGGCCACATGATGGATCGGTTCTTTTCGGTTCCGGTATTTTCCACTGTATTCCTTCTCCTGTATCTGCGCCAGCGCCCGATCCAGCGCCGTGTCCGCTTGACTCTTCTCCTCCACTACCTTGCACTCCATCACGAACACCTGACCACCGTGTAACAACACCAGATCAGAACGGCCCCGACTGGTCGATTCTTCGACGCGCACCTCCGCCCCAATCGCCTTGAAACTCATGTACAGTAAACTGGCATACCACGCCTCGTAACGGCTCAGGTCCGCCTGATCATGCCACGGGTGCGGCATCCCCGCCAGGTAGGCTCGAAGTTCGTTGGCAAAGCCGTCAAAATCAAGGGCGACCAGTAACCCAAGCAATGCCTGACCCTGCTGCGTGATGTGATCGATCCCCGTCACATGTCGAAGCAGTCCCCGATTCAAACTCAGCTCGACCTCATAATTCGGATAATCCAACCGGTATTCGGTCAAGCCGCCCGATTGTTCCTCCCCGGTAATGGTCAGATACCCCGTCTGGAACAACAGGGCATCAATGTTGTGATCGGT
>LXNI01001199.1_pt1 | contig 23968 bp, 20 predicted proteins | sample 809091 | NCBI WGS metagenome assembly LXNI01 (sample SAMN04870527, study PRJNA318959) | sponge metagenome | biome: 01000161; feature: marine sponge reef; material: water | host: Sarcotragus foetidus | place: Greece: Milos, Mediterranean Sea | collected 2013-05-29 | depth 5-7 m | reverse complement strand
GGCTTGCCCGTACGGGCAAGCCAGGTCGTGATCGAAATAGATGTCCATATCATGCCGCTTGCGGCCACGATTCTGTCGGTATTTCACGGTCTTTCATGAGCCCGGTCTCACCGGTCAGAAAGCGTTTTCCTGATATCCAATGATCGTGGGTTTCGACCGCAAGCGCTCGAATCAACCGCAGGAACGACGCCTCGTTGGGAAAAATCCGTACCACGCGTGTGCGCCGGCGGACCTCCTCGTTGTACCGTTCCAGCATGTTCGTCGATTTCATGCGCCGCCGATGACGAGCGAATGCAGAGGAAATCGTTTGGGAAACAGTATGTTGAGTCATTGAAGGCTGCCAGAAATGAGAATCTTGGCATCTGAATGCCGCGAATTTGCTAACAGGTCGATCCAACGGGAGACGAATCGCGGTGTCGCTGACTCGTGACGATTGCGAAGTTATCGTTTCTTAAACGTGATAGAGTTGATGTACTTGAACTGAGTAGGTGGTGTTAGTTAATAACGGGGTTGTCACTTGGAGGTGGGCGACGGTCTAGTCCGGCGAATCGAATAAATGGCAGGCGACGTGATGATCAGCGCCAATGTCCACCAACGGTATAAGGCTAGGGGTTTGCTCGCGACAAACGTCCATGACTTTAGGACAACGAGAAGCGAAACGGCATCCAGGCGGGATATTGACCGGGGAGGGGATCTCGCCGGATATCGAAACTGAAGCGCGCGTTCGCTCATGATTAGGGTCTGGTTCTGGGTTTGAGCCAATTAGCAGCTGCGTGTAAGGATGTTGTGGCTCGAAGAAGACGTCATCCGAGCGACCGATTTCAATCATCGAACCCAAGTACATGACAGCGATGCGATCGGATACATAACGAACCATCGATAAATCATGGGCGATGAACAACAACGTCAAACCCATGGAATCTTTTAGTTCGCCGAGTAAATTAACGACTTGCGCTTGAACGGAGACGTCCAGCGCTGAAATCGGTTCGTCGCAAACGACGAACTCGGGACTAAGGATTAGTGCACGAGCGATTCCGATGCGCTGGCGTTGACCACCGGAAAACTCATGCGGATAACGAGACATGTGGTCCGCATTCAAACCAACTTTTCGTAACCACTCAGCGACTTGCTCGTTCACCTCTGATCGTTTGAGGTCTGAATGAAGGTAGAGACCTTCGCCGATGATCTCCCCTACCGTCATACGCGGATTTAAGGACGAATACGGATCCTGAAAGATCATCTGCATCTTGTTGGCAAAACGCTGGAAATCAGATGCCTGATATTCATCGGGCATCTCCTCGCCGTTGAACGTCACGGTTCCACTTGTCTTGTCGTGTAAACCGATGACAGTCTTGCCAAATGTTGACTTTCCGCTGCCACTTTCGCCTACAAGTCCAAGGATTTCACGAGGTGCGATTTCTAACGAAATGTCATCGACAGCCTGTACAAGCGCTTTTGAACTGAGTCGAAAGTGCTTTGTGAGGTTCTTTGTCGTAAGCAGTGGTTCGGTCATGCTTGATTCAACCCTTCAGCAACGACCTCACACGCTTCGTGATGAAGCCAACATTTGGCTCGATGTCCATCTTGCATCGCGAACGCATCTGGATTGTGCTCCAAGCAGACTTCCATCGTGTGCGGACAACGTGCTGCGTACGAACAGCCTTCAGGTGGTGAGAACAGGTCTGGTGGTGATCCATTGATGGGTTCGAGCTGACGGGAGCGTCCTGTCTGGTTCGTAGGCATAGCTTCCTTCAAACCCAGCGTATACGGGTGTGCGGACCGATAGAAAACGTCGTCCACACTTCCAGCTTCCATGACTTCACCGGCGTACATCACACTTACCGTATCCGCAAGGCGAGCGACGACACCTAAGTCATGGGTGATAAGGATGATCGCCATCCCGGTGTCTTTTTGGATCGACTTCACGAGGTCGAGTATTTGGGCTTGAATCGTCACATCGAGGGCAGTTGAAGGTTCGTCCGCAATCAGGACCTGTGGGTCGCACGCAATCGCCATCGCGATCATCGATCGTTGCAGCATGCCGCCTGAGAACTCAAATGGATACTGTCGAGCTCGTTTGGCAGCTTCCGGAATCTGCACCATGTCCAGCAACTCGGTGGCTCTTTTCATCGCTGCTCGATGCGAGTAGCCGCGGTGAACTTCGAGAGGTTCCGCGATCTGAGCACCGATGGTCATCGTGGGATTCAACGAGCTCATCGGATCCTGAAAGATCATCCCAACGAAATTGCCGCGGATGTCTTTGCCGTCAATTGCCTTGTTTTGAATGATGTCCTGGCCTTGCAGGTGAGCGGTACCCTGTGTGATTCGTCCGGGCGGCATGGGGATCAAACCCATGATGCTCTGCACGGTCACGGACTTACCGCAACCTGATTCACCTACGATAGCGAGCGTCTCGCCCTTGTCGACACTGAAGTCAACACCGCGAACGGCATGGACAATACCGCCGTATGTGGTGAATTCCACGTGCAGGTTCTTCACTTCGAGTAGGGCCATATCGGTTATTCCGTCGAACGCATCCGCGCGTCCAGCGCGTCGCGTAATCCGTCGCCAAGAATGTTGAACGCTAACACCGTGATGCTGATAAAGATTGCCGGGAAAATAAGTTCGTGTGGCGTCGTTTCCATGGTCTTACGACCGTCATTGCACATGCTTCCCCATGAAGGAATAGGTGGTTCAACACCCATGCCAATGAACGAAAGGAATGCCTCGGTGAAAATCGTCGACGGTACTGCGAACGTGAACGTCACCAAGATGACCCCCATGGTGTTCGGAATCATGTGCCGAAGGATCAAGCGGGGTGTTTTCGTTCCCAATAATCGCGACGCATCGATGTAACCCTCTTCACGGATTTGCAGGATTTGTCCGCGTACCAGACGTGCAGCGGCAGGCCAACTGAGCAGTACAAGTGCCACGAGCATAGGCAAGATGCCGCTCTCTCCAGCACCAATTCCGAAGACGAGCTTGAACAAGATCATGAAGAGCAGGAAGGGGAGGGCGACCACGAAGTCAGCGAAGCGCATCAACAACGAGTCTACCTTGCCGCCAAGGAATCCAGCAAAGCTGCCGTAGACCACGCCCAGTAGGATGAACAGCAATGGCGCGACGATGCCGATGAAGAGCGATATTTGCGCGCCCTTCATGAGTCGCGCGAGCATATCGCGCCCTAGATAGTCTGTACCTAGGGGGTGCCACGGTGTCTTGAGGGTATCGCCCGGTTGCAGGTCCGAATCCGGATCGACCCATTGGCTTTCGATCGCGCCTGCGAGCGTCGTTGCTGCCGAAACTTCTACAGGAAGTGTCGTTGAAGCAGTAGACCCGTCGGCAAATGTTGCTTCGACGGAGTACCAGTAACGATCTTGCTCCAAATCAATTCGATCTTCGTAGGCGTTCTCAGTCTCACCAATGAGCGTGCCTAACGGTAGACCGAAGGGACCGTCTTCGGGATCGACAATCGTTCGATAAACGGTATAGCGTGTTGCGCCTTGTACCGGCGTCCAGGTCAGACGCACAAACTCGATGGACGGAAAACCGACAACCTCGAAGTTGGTAGGTCCGCCCGTATCGCTCCATCCAGACAGGGCGGGACGGTCGACCCACGGCGTGTAAGGTTCAATGACGGTCATCGCCCGGCTTGACCACGGCGCTTTCGAAGTCTGGTTTAAATCCTGGGTGTCGAAATCAAAGTGCCAAAGCGAGGGACCGAACGCGGCTACCAAGACCATGAAGACCACGACAAACAGGCTGGCCAGCGTCCTTTTATTTGAACGAATCCGCAGCCAGGCGTCCTGCCAGTATGAAAGAGAGGGGCGACTGATCTCCTCACGGTCAAGATCGACGTTTGCACGTTTAAAAGAGTAGGTGCCGATGTCGTCTACACCAAGGTTGCTAATCATTCCAGTCGCACCCTCGGATCGATCCACGCGTAGAGCAGGTCGACGATGATCACCATCAATACAAGAAAAGCGCCGTAGAACACCGTCGTCCCCATGATGACCCCGTAATCGCTCTGCTGCACTGCTAAAACGAACGATTGACCGAGACCGGGAATACCGAAGATGTTTTCAACCACGAAACCGCCGGTGGTAATCGATGCAACGGACGGACCGAGGACCGTGATGACAGGTAATACCGCATTTCTCAGCTGGTGTCGTGAAAACACCTGCGCAGCAGGAACACCTTTCGATCGTGCAGTTCGAATAAAGTCGGCGGTCACGATCTCAAGCATCGATGACCGCATCAATCGTGTTAGAAACGCCATCGTGCCTAACCCGAGTACAAGCGCTGGTACGAGCATGTGGGAGATGTCACCCCAACCCGCTACGGGCAAAACGGTAAACCCGACGAGCTGATTGAAGACCACCAATATCAGTTGACCGACGGACGCGAATACGAAACTCGGGACGGAAATGCCGATGATCACCAACAGAATGATGATGACGTCCGGCCACTGATTGCGGTAGAGCGCGGTTAACGCGCCGTACAGCACACCTCCTAATCCGGCAAAAACGATCGCAAGGATCCCCAGGATGGCGGACACCGGAAAGCGTTCAAGGATGATGTCGTTGACACTGCGACTCTCTTGCGCAAAGGAGATACCAAAGTCGCCTTGCACCATGTTCGTCATGAAGATCCAGTACTGTTCAAGCGGTGGCTTGTCGAGACCCCAACGTGCTTTGAGATTCGCTTCGACTTCGGGTGAGACGGCCTTCTCGCCAACAAACGGATCGCCTGGTACCTGGTGCATCGCCCAGAACGTCGCGGTTGCAATAAACCAGACCGTGATAAGACCTTGTAGAAGCCGACGGACCGTGTACCAGAGCAAGTGCTACGACTCCTCGTCCACGATGTAGGCAAAGGCGTAATCCGGATCGGGTCCGACGCTTCGCCGCGCGACATTTTTCAGTCTATCGTGGATCACGTACAGACTGCCACGTTCGTAGTTAACCAGAATCGCGACATCTTCGTTCAGGATGTCCTGAACACGCGCGAACGCTTCCATACGCGTACGCGGATCGCTCGAGTTTTTTGCGATGTCGATCTGACGATCGACTTCGGGATTGTTGTAACGCCCACGGTTGTTCTCGTTCCACGACGTAAACAGATCGCCAAAAGTCAGCGCGTCGGCGTAATCAGGTCCCCATCCGGCCAGTACCAGGTCGAAGTCACCGTCGGTCATTTTTTGAAGACGTTGCTTGAATATCTGACGGTCTAATTTCAATTCGAGCCCGAGTACTTTGGCGTACTTGCTTTGGTAGTACTCGCTTTGCTTATTTGCAGAGGGATTGTCGCCACTGAGCATGACCAACGTGATCTTGTCGAGTCCAAGCTCTTCGAGTGCTTTGGCGTAGTGCTCACGTGCTTTGTCGTGATTGGTCATGATCGGTTTCGCGGGGAATTCCTCGCGGAACTTTCCGTTCACTCCCTGCAGCCAGACGGGAAAGATGGATTTGCCAGGTAAATTACCAGGTAGTTTGATGACTTTGTTCACCAATTCGGAAGGATCATCCACGTATTGCAACGCTTTACGCAGGTTGTAGTTCCTCGTTAGGCGATCTTCACGGTGATTGATTTCAATGAAGAACACTGAACCGTCAACGTGTTGTCGAATGTCCCAGCGATTGCGCAACGCTCGGTCGACTAATTCGACGTTTAGTCCCGCTTGCGCGATATCGCCGCTCTCGAACAGGTTGATGATTGCGTTCGCGTCGCTCAGGATGTACGCAAAATCGATGGCGTTGAGATGGACGGCGTTTCTATTCCAGTAGTTTTCGTTTTTCTCGAGACGTACATTCGCGTTGTGAACCCACTGCGAAATCATGAAAGGTCCGTTGTAGATCAGGTCTTCGGCATTGGAGCCATATCCACCATCTCTCGATTCATAGAACGCTTGATTGATCGGGAAGTACGTCGGGAACGCAGTTAAGGACAGAAAGAACGGTGTCGGCTCGATCAGCTTGACGTGCAAGGTGTGTTCGTCTACGGCTGTGACACTCAGCGACTCGACCGGCATGTCGCCACTCGTGATCTCGCGTGCGTTCTCAACGAAAAAGAGAATGAAGGCGTATTGCGACGCCGTCGCGGGATCGACCGCTTTGCGCCAGGCGAACACGAAATCATTCGCGGTAATGGGTGTTCCATTACTCCACATCAGGCCTTGCTTCAGCGTGAAATGCGCTTCGGTGTCCGTCAGGGACCAGGATTCAGCGACTCCCGCAACTAGGTTGTCGTTCGCGTCATAGCGCAACAAACCTTCCATAACGTGACCGAGCACCATGCCGGAGACCTGGTCGGTTGCCTTCGTGGAATCGAGTTGAGGCGGTTCTTGTGCGAGGTTAAGCGTGATCGTGCCGGTCGCAGCATGTACCGCGCCAACGGATGAACTACGCGTGCCGGTGCATTGGTTGACTTGCCCCAACAAGAACAACAACACAACGAATCCCACCACGGCATAAATGCCGTAACGGATTAGCTGCCGCCCTGAGCCCGGAATGACATTGGCGACAGATTCGGTGCTTGATTCAGCCAGCGGATTTACTCACTGAACGGTTTTGAGGAGGTTGCCGACGGTGCGTTCCAGATGCATCAGTGAATTGCACTCTTCGGCTTGATGCACATAAGGTGTGTACTTGCGCATCTCGGCGTCGCCGGTGTTCCAGGTATTACGCGGTTCAGGATTCAACCAGATCACGCGCTTGCTGCGCTGGTAGATCTCTTGCAGGATGTCTTGCTTGCAGTCACCGTAGTTGTTCCGAGCATCGCCTAAGATGATTATGGTCGTTCTGTTGTCGACGTCATCCAAACACTTTTTCTTGAAATCCACGAGTGCCTGTCCGTAGTCGGTTGAACCACCACCAAAATCGCGTAGTGTCTTCGAGATGGCATCTTCGATCTTATTGCGTTCGAAGAGTTCGGTCACTTCCGCGAGGTCAGAGGAAAACGCAAACGAACGTACTTTCGGCATGACCTCTTCAAGGGCGTAGAGGAACATGAGCATGAATCGCGCATAGTTAGCGACGGATCCGCTGACATCGCAAACCGCAAAAACCTTGGGTCGATCAACCTTCACGGACTTCCACTGGAGGTCGAAAATGTGACCGTCGTAGCTCATGTTGCGCCGCAACGTCCGAGGAACGTTGAGCGTTCCGCGCTTGAATACCTTCTTCCGTTGTGAATGCATCGTGACCAGCTTCTTCGCCATGCGAAACACGATTTCTTGAATCAAGCGGAAATTACGGTGTTCGATATTCGAAAGTTTGATCTTGCGCAAGAGTTCCTCGCGCAGGCGCATGCCGGTGGAATCAGCATGGAGCAGAAACTGGCGTTCGACGTAGTCACGTACTTGCTCACGCAGGAATTCCTGGCGTTCCTTCAATTCCTTCGCGAGGCGACGGTCCGGTAGATTGAAACTCTGTTTTAACGCTGAGATTTCTTTGAGAAGGTCGGGAAGACCCATCTGATCCATGATGCGACGGGTATATAGACCTTTTTGCGTGAAGACTTGGATGTCGTCGAGATTCACTTCCTTGGCCGCATCCGCCATCTGCACGCTTAGCTCAACGCGGCTGTCCTGCATGAGCAACTTACCCAATGAAGAGACTGGCGTTGACAGTTCGCCTTGACCTAGATCTTCTTCTTGCTCTTTCTCTTCCTCGTTAACATCGCTGAATCGAGGACGGCTCTTCCGTTTCGAGTTGCTGAGTTTGGTCTGACCGGCACTGCCGCCTTGACCATCTCCTTGACCCTGACCTTCACCGTCGCCATCGCCTTCTTCACCTTCGCTTTCGACTTGTACGCCAGTGGCGCTTTGACCCGACACTTCAGCGAATCGGAAGAACTGTTCGAACGTGGTGTCGTACGTGTCCTTTTCGTCGGCCGTCTTAGGCAGGACGAGCGCGAGTGTGTTCTTGAGGAATTCGCGGTCGCGATAGCCGGTCAATTCGACCGCATTGAGGGCGTCAAGGGTTTCCGCCGGGGAAATACGAACGTCCGCATTTCGTAACGTGGCGATGAAGCTCGTCAGCGTTTTGTCCATCGCCGTATCTGCTAGTTCGCCGAGATTGCCTTCTGCGTTAACGTCGAAATTTCGTGATCGATGTTGTCAATATCTTCTTGAAACTTAAGGATCACGTTCAACGTCTCTCGCACCAGCTCGGGGTCAAGCGATTCAGTGTGTAAGAGTAGCAGAGTTCGCGCCCAATCGATAGTCTCGCTAATCGCGGGTACTTTCTTGAGATCCATGTCCCGCAGCTCTTGAATGAACGTGACTAATTGCGTCCGCAACTGGGGCGGAATTTCGGGAACACGCGCATGAATGATCTTCTGCTCGAGATCGACGTCAGGAAACGGAATATATAGGTGCAGACACCGCCGTTTGAGCGCATCCGAGATCTCACGGGTGTTGTTACTCGTCAAGAACACCATCGGCGGTTCCGCGCGAGCCTTTACCGTACCGATCTCGGGAATGGAGACCTGGTAATCCGACAGAATCTCAAGTAGCAGTGACTCAAACTCATGGTCTGACTTGTCGACTTCATCGATCAGGAGAACGCAACCGTCCTCATGTTGAAGAGCCTTGAGCAACGGTCTGGGTTCCATGAATTCTTCAGAGAAGAAGATATCGCCAAATTCGTGCAGTCGGTTGACTGACTCGCGAAATCCAGTCGCGCCTTGCAGCACCTCGTCGAGAGTCTCTTTCAAGACTTGGGTGTAAAGCAGCTGCTTACCGTATTTCCATTCGTAAATAGCTTTGGCTTCGTCTAACCCTTCGTAGCACTGCAGTCGAATAAGAGGCAGTGCGAACATATCGGCGGTCGTTTTCGCGAGTTCTGTTTTACCAACACCAGGTGGACCTTCGATGAGTACGGGTTTACGCAGGTGATAAGCGAGATAGACCGCAGTCGCGATCTGATTACTACAGATATAGCGATGTTCTTCAAAGCTATCTTTTAGCGAATCGACCGATTCGGCCAATTTCTGAATGTCGGTCACGGACCCCTCGGTGATGCGGACGAGATAACGTCCGTTGCCGGACTAGAAGGTCGTGAATTATGCAGTGGCGAACCGACTCACACGCTTGGACATCGCCTAATGCGTGGGTGCTTCTCAGGATTGCACTGAGTCGCTTAGTACGTTATTCCTTTACGAGTAGACGCGTGCCAACACGTAAGAGCGCGATGACAACGATTGTGTCGGCCCACATCCATTGGTTCGTCGCCAATTCCGTTTCACGGATGTACGCGATTCATGTCTCAGTGAAATTTAAAAACACGAAAATACTAACCGAGCTGCTTGGCACCATATCGTCAGCAATTTAGTTCCTCTACGCTACTCCTCGATCATCCATTCATACCAGTCGCTATCTTCGTCAGCCAGCGCTTCTTCTAGTTGATCACGAATCTCTTCAGCGGTACTTTCAGAGATATCTAATGAATCGAGAATCCATTTGGCACTTCCAGTCCGTCGACGGGCGAAAGAGACCTTTGATAGCGACTCGAAGAAACTCCTTTCGAATGACGTGCTCGACTCATGATCTTCCCAAATTTGAGGTACTTCGCTTTTAGCATACACTTGACAATGCCGCTCAAACGATGTGTCGTCTCTAAGCTCAGTGATTAAGTGACCTAAACGACGCTCCATTAGGGAAGTGTCTTCGAACAGATTTGAATTCTGTGAATATGCCTTCCAATCAACTCGCTGATTCATAAGCGTATTGTGGGCGTGTCCCAAGTATTCCTCATACGCTTGCACGATCGTGTGTTGCTCGCTTGATAGAAAATCGAAGAGCGCGTCGAGACGTCCTCTTATGGCTTCGCCTGCGACTTTCATCTCGTCGTCAACTTCCTCTATCAATGGCTCCATCACCCAATAGCCATAACACGTCTCGATTGCTTTACTTCTCAACTGAACACTTGGTCGTCTACCTGATGACTCCTCAGGCAAGTCTTCGGACGTCATCGCTTGAAATAACTTACCGATACTGAACGCGCCTAGGCCAGCTTCATCGACAGCATATGGTGATTCGAATACGTCTCGTCTTAATTTGCTTCGCTCATGCGTGGGTAGAGCGTTCAACAATTCACGAAATGGGTTCACTGTTAATTGCAGCTGCGCGTACGGTTCGTAATACAGTTGTCCCGAACGGAAAAACGCGAACAGAGAGTTCACTTTGTCTTGATAGCAATCAAGCGATTTCGCGCGACTCCAGACTGAATCCGCGTAGCGCGTTAGCGAATCCGGTATCGGGGATAGCTTTAAGAGCACTTCCTCATTTCCGCCGTTTAATCCGGCTCTTGTCGCATTAGCCGAACCTATCCACGCTTCTTCCTCGCCGAATAGGTAAAGCTTTGTGTGGAAGAGGCCCTTCGCCAGCGCCAACTTGATTTCGACCAATTCGTTTGATTCTGACAGATCATCCTGAAGTTCTTGTAGTTCCTCGATTTGTTTCTTCAACCTGCGGCCGCCCAATCCATTGAGGACTATTTTGACTTCGCCTCTACACTGCTTCGCGATCTTCTCGACTTCTGTTGTTATGTAGTACGCAGAGTAAATCGTTACAGAATTCGCGCCTCGCGCGCTCTCAGCGAGCTTGTCGGCGCTGAATCTTGCGACAGGTGGCGAGCCATCAGAGACGTTCGCATACAGTTCAACGTTGAACTGCCGGTCTTCGGACCCTGTATCAGGGTTGAGCTCCCCTTGAACTAGCTCCTTAGATCTATCGTCCGAATGAGCAAAATCTAAGTGGCGACCTGTGATCGCGGAGAGACAGATTTTCTGCAATTCCGCAATACGTAGTGCTCTCAAATTCGTAGGAAACTCGACTTGATCTGAGAGCGCGGACGCCATTACTAATAAATCCTCTTTACGAAGGTCGTATACCACGTTCGCTAGGTTGCCGCGATAGTGGTATACCAAGCGCTGAAGAAGATCGGGCTTTGTGCCTGTGTCAGGGATTTCCCTCACCCAACAAAGACGCTTCAATTCGTCTTTGAGAAAAGGTTCAATCAGATTACGAACCGTAATCTGCAGTTCGTCATTAGCTTTCGAGTCCTCGTCGCAATTTTCGATCGAGAATAGACAGACTTCTTGAAACTCTGCTACTCGTAGTGCTCTCAAATTCCTGGGAAACTCGACTCGATCTGAGAGCGCAGAAGTCAATTCCATCAAATCCTCCTTCCGAAGGTCGTGTACCACGTCGGCTAGGTTGCCGCGGTAGTGGTATACCAACCGTTGAAGAAGAACGGACTTCGTCCCTCCAGAGTCAAGTTCCCTCAACCAACAGAGACGTTCCAATACATCCTTGCGAAAGGATTCAAGTATGTTGCGAACCGTAATCTGCATATTTCCTCCTTGGAACATAATTTATGAACACATTCTCACAACAAGCTTCGTTAGGCTTGCGGGACTCGCTACTCTCTCAAAATCGAATCAGTTCATTCGAACTACCGATATGTGATATCGATCCCGATAACTCCGAGTTCTCTTTAGTTCGTCGTGGTAAAGTCTCGTTCCGTCTTGCGGACGTCCAGCGTGTTTTTTATTAGTAAGGATTTACGAAGGTAGTACGTGGAATAGACCGGAGTCTTGATCTGATTGATGTCGATTAGCGTCAGACGTGAGAGTTCTGTCTAATCGAATCGACCGATTCGGCCAATTTCTGAATGTCGGTCACGGACCCCTCGGTGATGCGGACGAGATAACGTCCGTTGCCGGACTAAGAGGTCGTGAATTATGCAGTGGCGAACCGACTCACGCGCTAGGACATCGCCTAACGCGTGAGTGCTTTTTAGGTTTGCGTGGAATCGCTTAGAACGTTATTCCTTTGCGAGCAGACGCGTACCGACTCGTACGAGTGCGATGACAGCGATCGCGTCGGCCCACATCCAGGTCGTCGGCATGTCGGAACCACCCATGTACGCGAGCCACGACTCGGTGAATACCAAGAACGCGAAAATACTGAGCAGAACCCCTGGCGCGATGGCGTCGGTACCTTCAGCCATGTGATGCCGGATCCCAAGTACGACACAGACTACGAGTGATGCGCAGATGACATAGTTGAGAACATTCCAAATTTGTTCGGCAGCTTCCAAAAAGTAATTGTCAAACACCAACAATGCGCCAACAACCGCACCCAATGCGCAGAAGTAGTAACCAAGAACTTTCATGTCTTCCCCGAAATCGAAATCCTAGCTTGATTGTAGGCGAGATTTACGAGATGTAAAGCGGCTTGTTAGGTAGCGTTTCTACTGGGGTTGCAGTTGTTTCGCGGTGCGTGCTCGCAACCACTCGACCGTGAACAGAACGAGGACCGCGAAAATGATGAGGAGCGTCGCGACGGCGAGAATCGTGGGATTGATTTCTTCGCGAATTCCGCTCCACATTTGCCGCGGCAGCGTGCGTTGTTCGAGGCCACCCATGAAGAGGACGACGACGACTTCGTCGAACGATGTGGCAAACGCGAACAGTCCACCAGTGATCACGCCTGGAGAAATCAGAGGTAGCTGAATACGTCGAAAACGGGTCCAGGCGTTCGCACCGAGACTCGACGCCGCGTGCATGAGCGTCTGGTTGAAACCCGCGAGTGTTGCCGTTACGGTGATCACGACGAATGGCGCGCCAAGCATCGCGTGAGAAAGGATGATCCCGATATAGCTCTGAGACAAGCCAATAAAAGGTTGCGAGTAGAAAAAGAACACGCTTACACCAACGATCACAATCGGCGTTACCATCGGCGAGATTAATAGCGCCATCACGGTGCGCCGCGCTGGAAAGTTTCGGTTGTTCAGCGAAATCGCCGCGAGCGTACCGAGTGTCGTTGCTAGGATCGTCGCGCAAATTCCGATGAAGAAACTATTGAATAGTGCTCGATGCCACTCTTCGTCATTGAATAGATTCTCGTACCATCGAAGCGAAAACGCATCCGGATCGAGCATGAGCATCTCGGGTCGGAACGTGAAATAAGGTTCCGCATTGAAACTCAATGGCACGATCACGAAGAGCGGACCGATGAGGAATAGGAACCCAAAAGCAGTGAAGATTCCTACGACGCCCTTGACTGTGCGCCAGCCTAGTGTGTTCATCCGAGTTTCATCCGATCGATCCCCACGAATCGGTCGTAGACCACGTAAAGCACGAAGACTCCTATTAACAGAATCACCGACAGCGCGGCAGCCAAACCCCAATTCAGCGACGTTTGCAGGTGGTACGCGATTAGATTGGAAATCAGCTGACCCTTTGAACCACCGACCAACGCGGGGGTAATGTAGTAACCGATCGACAGGATGAACACTAGCAAGCCACCGGCTGCTACACCTGGGAGTGAATTGGGGAAATACACACGTACGAATGCTTGGAATGGATTGGCGCCGAGGGAGCTAGCTGCTTTCGTGAGGTCGCGAGGAATGTTGGTCATGACCGAGTAGAGTGGCAGGATCATGAATGGCAGCAACACTTGGGTCATCGCGACTAGCGTGCCTGTCATGTTGTGGACCATCGTGAGGCGGTTGTCGTCCGCGACTAAACCCAAGAACACGAAAATGTCATTAAGGACACCTTGTTGTTGCAGGATCACAATCCAGGACGTCGTCCTAACCAGCAGCGATGTCCAGAACGGAATGAGAACAAGCACGAGTAGCAATCGACCCCAACCGGGTGAGGCGTGCGCCATCGCGTACGCCATCGGGTAACCGATCAGGAAGCACAGCAACGTGACCGTAACGCTGACTCCGAGCGTGCGTATGAACAGCGTGACGTAGACCTGTTGGGATTCGGGCATTGGCGCGATCGAACCGTCAGGCATGAGCCGATGGTCAATGGCTTGGAGGAAATTACGACTCGTAAACGTGTCGGTGGCTTGCTTCAGAGCATTCCAAATCGCCAGTTCCCCCCAATCCTCATCGATTGAGATAAATGCCGCGCGGACATCAGGTGCGTCCGTGCGCGCTAAGCGACGCGGGGTTTTCGATATGGTTGACCTTGACCCGCTGAGGATTCGATTCACTCGCGAAGCGATCCTTCCAACTTCGCGGGTCTGTTGCGCGGCTGTTAGTTCTTCGCCGAGGATCTCGTAAGTCGCGATGGGCGGAAGTTCGTTTCCTGACCATTCCTTCAGTGCTTCCGCGGTTTTCGGCAGAGCATCTGCAACGGTGCTGTCGTAAACGCTGAGTCGGATTAACGAAAAGATCGGCACGAGCAACGTGACGATCACGAACCCAACAAGAGGTAAGGCGAGCCAGCTCGCCTTGAACGCGCCCATGCGAATGGTGTTTTAGCTGAAGACTACTAGCGATTCAACCAAGCTGCTAGCCGTTCGATTAGTTCATCGCGACGGTCAAGCCAAAACTCGGTGCTGAGGGTCAGTTGACGCCCGCCTAGCGCAGGATTTGTTGGCAAGTGTGGTTTCATTGGTTCACCAGTAATTGCATGATTCCCCACCAAATCGAAGCCGGACTTTCGGACGGGCGAATACGCGATGTGCGACGCTACACCAGCCTGAGATTCGGCTCGTGCGCCGAATTCGATGAATTTCCGGGCATTCTCAAGATTCGGCGCGTCTGCGGCGATCACCATGCCGCCGGAATCGACCACCCGACCGTCCCAGAGAATCTTGAATGGTTGATTCTCAAGCATCTGTGCATTGAAGATTCGACCGTTCCATGCGATGGTCATACTCACTTCGCGGTCGGCAAGCATTTGAGGTGGCTGCGCACCTGCTTCCCACCACACGATTTCGTCCTTGATACGTTCAAGCATCCCGAACGCGCGCTCGATCCCTTCTTCAGTGTCTAAAACGTCGTAGACGTCCTCGGTCGCGACACCGCTCGCCATAAGTGCGATTTCCATCACCGACTGTGGACTGCGATGCACCCCTCGTCGACCGGGAAAGTTCTCAAGGTCGAAGAAATCCTCGACTTTGGTCGGCTGTTTGTCTGGCGGAAATTCATCAGGATGGTAGGCGACCATCGTTGCGTAATAAACCATCCCAACGCCGCATTCGGTGAGGGTCCCCGGCGCAAAATCCTCTTCCGCAGGAACCCCGTCTGGACTAGGAGGCAGGTTTAGTGCGTCGATTGTCTCGATGAGACCCTCGTCGCAGGCGATGGCGACTTGTGGACCTTCAGCGTCGACGACATCCCACGTTACCGAACCGGCTTCAACTTGTGCACGCAACTGCGAGAGCTCGCCGTTGTAATCCTCAAGATTTACCTTAATCCCGGTAGCTTCTTCAAATGCCTTGTGGTATCCCTCAACGCAAGCCTTTGCGTAGGAGCCGCCAAAGCTCACAACGGTGAGGGACTCTTGAGCGATTGCGACACTGCTTAGCAAAAGTGCGCTAAAGTAAAGCACACCAGTAAGGTGGGTTCGCATGGATTTGATCTCCTTGTTTAATCTAGTGGCAACGCACGGCAGTCAAGCGTTGCCCAGCCGACATTCACGCGGTCTCCTTTCAAGACACTGCCGTGACCGGCAGTGTTCGGAATCTTGGCGATGAAATCGGGGTTTCCGCAGGTGTCCAGTTGAACCCTGAGATGGTCGCCGACAAACGTGATGTTCTTCACGGTAGCGGGGTGCGCATTGCTGAAGAGATCCTCGGCCTGCAGAATAGATACGCGTTCAGGTCGTATCACCACGGCAACCTTGTCCCCCGGTACGGTACTTTCCGTTACTTGTGCTGCATGGACCTCATGTCCATCAACATCGACCGTACACAGTGCTTCACCGACCTTGGTAACCGTGCCGATTAATCGGTTGTTTTCCCCAATAAAGTTCGCTACGAACGGCACGTCGGGTTCTTCGTAAAGCGTAATCGGCGCGGCCAACTGCTTGATCTGACCAGCTTCAAACACGGCGATGCGATCACTGAGAACCATGGCTTCACCTTGGTCGTGCGTGACGTAGATCATCGTGACGCCGACTTCCTCCTGGATACGCCGAATCTCGTATTGCATTTCTTCGCGTAGTTGGCGATCGAGTGCGCCCAGAGGTTCATCCATGAGCACGAGTTCTGGCTCATAAACCAGAGCTCGTGCGATTGCTACGCGTTGTTGTTGACCACCTGAGAGTTGATTGGGTTTCCGCGCGCCGAAGCCATCGAGTTGCACTAACGATAAAGCTCGGTCGACTAGTTCGTTTCGCTTCGACTTCTCGATGCCACGCACCTCAAGTGGAAATGCGAGGTTCTTCGCGACACTCATGTGTGGAAAGAGCGCGTAACTCTGAAATACGATGCCGAACGCCCTTCGATGTGCTGGCACGTCTTGAACGGACTTACCGTTTACGAGGATTTCGCCTTGGGTAGGAGATTCGAACCCTGCCAGCATCATCAGACACGTGGTTTTGCCCGAGCCGGAGGGTCCCAGTAGTGTTAGGAATTCACCACGAGGTATCTGAAGATTGATGTCCTCAACGACGTTTGTGTGACCGTCGAACGATTTTGCGACGTTCTTGAATTCGACGTGTGTTGTCAAGAGTGAAATTGATCCAGGTAAGGCTGTGTTCGACGTTCCTCGGATGTTGATCCTTAGTACGTCTCGTAGGGTTTATCGTTCGTGAAGTGGACACTCTGCGTCGCACCTAGATCCGTGAATGAATCACTACACGGCGAGATCAATCGCATGTATTCGCGAGTTGAGGCTCGGGTCCTTCCGCGTTCAGTGCAAGCGTATTATCGAAGAACCAAACAATCGAGTCTTTACGTTTGCACTTCGATCGCTCAGGCGGATCGGTCGCGAAAAGACAGGGTCAAGGACTTACGTCGGCGTAACGACATACACTATCACGCAAACGGGATCAGTTTCGATTGAAGCATTTGTCGGTCTCGAGTAAGCAAAGGAATGTGATGCACGATGCTTGTAGCCGCGATCAATCTAGTAGCGTAGTCGACTGACTCGTAGTTTATTTTCGACGGTTTCTCCACGATTCCAGCACAGAAACCCGCAGATGCCTAATCCTTCCTGAACGCATTCAACATTCGTCGCGAGACTAAACCCGCCTGGCACTGTATGCAGCCGTGTACAAAGCGTCGTGTGTCGTATCACTTTGCGTTTTCGAATTATCTGAGACCAACAACGTAGTTCAGCGAACTGTTGAGGTCAAGGCTCCATATTTACGCGGGCGTTCTTGAGGACGCGATAACCTCATTAGTCGATGGCGAGTTGCCCGGCTTGCGAGCAAGCCAAAAGTTGACTATGCTTGGTACTTACAACAATATAATTGTATCATTGATACCTGCCCTGGTCGACATCATGGACTACGAATTCAAAGTGCTTCCAGTCGGCATACACGAAGCGAATATGGAAGAGATTGAAGAGTTATTTGCTTTCAATACAAGACGAAGGGAGCTATACGACGGACTGCTCCGAGCTTTTCACGATCTCCGGAATGCCGGATGTCCGAGGTTCTATGTTGACGGAAGCTTTGTCACAGGCAAACCTATCCCCGGCGACTTTGATGCATGCTATGAGCTCACCGGGATTGATAGATCATTGCTAAATCCAGTCTTTTTTGATTTTCGCAACGGTCGAATGGCACAAAAGAGAGCGTACGGTGGCGAATTCTTCCCCTCAAACGCACAGGCCGATGCACTGGGTCGTTCCTTTCTTGATTTCTTCCAAAGAGTACGTGGTACGAGCTCAAGGAAAGGAATTTTGACGGTGAGTCTTACAAGGAGCGTATCAGTGAATTACGAGGCTACGAATTGATTTTGAGTGACAAGCAACGCCACAGTGCCGTTCGCGAGATCGAGAACTTCAAACGAGCGATCTCAGCAATCGAAGAAGCTGATTTTGAGGAAGAATGGCACCGAGAGATACAGATCAAGGCAATTCAAAGTGAAATCGAGAGTCTGCAGCAGCAAGTCCTTGAATATGACATGCTGAAATCAGGTGGAATCACAATTGCGAAGTCGTTCTCACTCGAAAAGCTTCCGGAAGTACTGGTGCAAGCTCGAATCGCGTCTGGTCTTACTCAAACCGATTTGGCGTCACGGTTGAACTTGAAACCGCAGCAGATTCAACGCTACGAGTCGTCGGAATACCAAGGTGCGAGTCTTGCGCGATTGATTGAGATATCGGAAGCTCTAGGCGTTACCGTCGAGGGTAACTATCGTAATCGACATGATGAAGAAGGCGGAATTTTCAATTGGACAAGAGCGAATGACATCAGGTGGGAACGATTCCCTATACGGGAAATGGTTAAACGTAAATGGTTTGTCGTGGCTGAGGACGAGGACGAAATACAAGCGACAAAACGATATTTCGAAATCGCTTGTGACGGACCTACATTGTCAGCGGCTCTGCACCGTAAGAAAGTTAGGAGCTCCGCAACAATCGACGAGTATGCGCTTTTAGCCTGGCAAGCATGTATTCTCCAACGTGCTAACTTAACAATTCAAAATCAGGACATTCCCGAATTCGTACTTGATGAGAGTTGGCTACCTAGGTTAAGAGTTCTAACGCAAAGAAAGGATGGACCTAAGAAAGCCATAAATCTCTTAGCGGAACACGGGATCGTACTGGTAATCGAAAAACACTTCAACAGTACGTGTCTCGACGGTGCCGCAATGTTGAACGATGACGGCAACCCCATTATCGGTCTTACGTTGAGGCAAGATCGATTGGACAATTTCTGGTTCGTGCTGTTTCACGAACTAGGTCACGTCTTCTTACATTTGATGTCTGGTCAAAGCTACGATTTTTTCGATGATGACGAGGCTTCTACCACCGACACGCTTGAACGCAGCGCAAATAATTTTGCGTTAGATAACTTGATAAAACCGAGCGAATGGGAGGAATGCAAGTCTCGTCATGCGTTAAGTGCGGAAGCGATAAAAGTGGATGCGGCCAGGCTAAACATAGGAGCTAGCGTGATTGCGGGTCGAATTCGAAAGGAACGCGGTGACTATTCCTTATTAAGCAGCTTGGTGGGGCAAAGTGACGTTCAAATTCAGTTTGAATCGTGAAACATCGTCTTACATCGATCGAAGAGACGCCGATGAGTACACAGATTAGGTTGAAGCCATCACGCAAACTTGGCAGTGGTCATGTGCCCGTGCTTCAACCGAGCGAGGACTACGAATGCCAGGTCTTCAACTCGCTCAACTACTGTTGTCGAATTCCTTGGTCCGCTCGATAGGTATAGGCTGCACTACCGACCGACTGTCTCGCATCCTTAAACCATTAAGTCGGTGGGTACCGTAAATACATCAGCTTCAGACGAGATGTCTGTACTGTTCCGGTGGCGTCGTCAGTGATTGATTCGCTTCCTTGCGAACATGACCAAGACTATGGTTCAACCCAGCGCCGGCTGGCCAAACGCCCGGTTCCTCGTGAACGTATCGACAAATGTGCTTGCCGTGCTCGCTTAGAGTTTCCCAAACCTTATACGGCATGGTCTTACCGTGGTTTGGACCTGCGATCCACGGCGCGCCGTATTCCACGTTGGGTAATGAACGAATTTCACGACTGAGATTCGGCGTCGCACCATGCCACGCACGATTGTCGCGAATCACGCCGGCGCCAGCTTTAGCTCCGACGAGCGTGCACATTCTCATCCATTCCGGTTCTTCGGTAGGAGGCGGCGGTTGTCGAGCAGCCGTATGAGATCCGGGGATCTGCCTGATTGGACCGTTCTCCCAAGTCAGGTCGCTCATGACGAAGTTGATGGTGATGATCGCGGGTGTACGATCGCATATCAGCCGCTTCGTCCGGTCCTCGATTTCATCTGTATCTTCATCGCGACGTATCTCAATACCTAGTGTTTCAGCTTGTTCGATGCGCTTTTCAGGTAAGTTGAAACGCTCATAAACGTCCGAGTGTAGATGCTGATACTCGACAGCACCAGGAAGGCATAGATCGCCGCCGGCGCCGACAACGACGTAATCCGGTCCGCCAAAGAGCTTCTTCAATATCGGCGTGGTCGTCTCAAGATCGACCATGGATGCCCAAGCGTCATCGTGAAGCAGTTGTCGTGAAGACGAAGTCGTTCCATAGCTATAGCGGTGAGGAAGTCGATTGGACTCCGTGATGTATTTACGACCGTCTTCGCCGTCTGGACGCAGTATTTCGCGTAGAACCCGACTACTTCCTTCACGAAATTTCGCGAGGTTTTCTTCATTAAGTAGGTCCCGTACGACGACGAACCCATCTCGCCAGAAGATCGTGGCTGCGCGTTCGAGTTCATCGGGATCACAAATATCTAGTTCGTGGTAACCGTTGTGTTGTTGCAACTTTTGACGCAGTGCTTCGACGCTTGGGTCGTCGTATACGCGAGCCTTTGGTGCGTACGGGTCAGCGATGCCAAATCCTCGCTTCGCGTCAGGAACGTTACCGTGTTCGTCTAGGGTTTCGTTGATCGGCGTGTTTGCGTCCCAACCGACGTCCGTTTTTCCCCAAACCAATAGGGATTCGCTATCTTTCATTTCGATCGCTAGTCTCTGACTCCAGAAATCCAGGCACGTTACTACATGCCACGAGCACGCGAGATTTTATGAATGTCGTTCGATTTTGCTAAACGTGAACCTCGCTTCGACAAGCGGCTAGTGCTGATTGAAATACGGATGAGTAGTCGAGGAAATCAAGAGGTGTGGCGATGAGAATGAACTGATACACCAGCCGCGATGTGGCTGATTCTTGCTTGTACGCGCTATTTTCAAGAGTCGTGGTCCTTGGTGGACAAGACACCAAACTCTTATGGATAGAGGACTGTCTTATTAGTTGGATTCCTAGCTCATCAATTGCATGAAGATTGTCAAAACGCTAATACTCGTTCCGTTGATCGCCGTATCGCTCGCCGTCACGAATGGATCGCAACAGAATCTCGTGCTTGAGTGCGGCTCGATATTCAATGCTGAGACGACTCTTGAGAGTCTGATTCGAGAGTTTGGTGCGACGAATGTGATCGAGGCTGAGATCCACGAAGATGAAGGCTTCTACGAACATGGTGCTCTCATATTTCCTGGTTCGCAAGCTGAGTTACAAGTGTTTTGGCATGATCCTGAAACCCGGCAGTCGTTACGCAAGGTTCGTGTTCAAGGTGACCACAGTGCGTGGCAGACGCCAGATGGGCTGAAACTCGGTCTGGACCTACAGTCTCTTGAAGCAATCAATCGAAGACCTTTCAGGCTGACAGGATTCGGATGGGATTACGGTGGAACCGTAGGTTCGTGGGAGAACGGCGACCTGGGAGCATCTTCAAGTGAGTCATGTCGTCTTGTCGTCAGATTAGGCGAAGATTCCTCGAAAGATTCCTGGGAAGTTATTCGAAAGCATGGGAGTGTGAATGGATCGGATACGTTCTCATCAGGACACCCCACGATGCAGCTGATGAATCCCAAGATTCGTGAGCTTTCGCTGTTTCTCAAGTAGCTCTAAATAGCTAAGAGAAGGCGTAAGTTAAAACCCGTTGTGCGCAGTCGCTGTTATGTGACTACGAGTTCACCGGCCTGTTCGTGAGAGGTTTGGGCCGTTGCGCGACAGCCGTCGTCTCGATATCGGTGCATGTTTCAGCTCGTTCGTCGAATTCAACGTCGTCTTCGCTCTATAAGGGCGTTTGGGCATATTTGGTTGCCTTGATTAGCCCGGGGACGCTATGGGTCAAACATCGGTTGCAAGAGGTCCTACGGATGATTCATTGCGCCTTCCGTAGCACGTGAGATCGAGACCAGTCCAGCGCAATCCGTAAACCGAGACTCATCCTCACAGAATCCAGCTTCGAACAACATCAGTTGCATTTGGGACCTCTAGGATCTCTTCAGACTGCGGTCTCGGGTCGGTACCGTATCGGCACTGTATTCCCCAATTCTCGTCGATCTTCGTAACGACGTAAGTAACTCGATTGGTAAGAAGTGTGTCACCATTAGGTTTGATCCGGTTCCAACCACCTTGTATGTGGTATTTATCGTCTGAAGAATGGATAACTGTCGGTTCCATACCCTCGGTATGATCCCTTCCAGCTTCGATGAAGCGATCCCAAGAGGTGCGCAAAGCATGCGCTTCTGTATCGGCGTAAATTACCGGTTCGCTATGCCAAGATAGACGTACATGCGGATATTGCAATGCAGAAGAAAACTGCCATGCATCTCTAGTGTTGAAAGAGGCAAAAAAAAATGAAATAAGCGTCGAGTGGTGTTTGTTGACTCATCGTGGCGCTCCCTGAGTACGTAAATTAGCATACAGTACGTAAGAGCCGCTATATTGAAATCGGACTGATATGTACTCTAGCACTCGAACCGGTGCTCAAATTTTCTACCTGAGTCGTCATAACCAATGCAACCAACGACCGTGCGGCGATGATAATGCCACTGGTTCACCATCTAACGACAGTACTAGAGGTCCTTTCTCCGTAAAACTCGCCGGTTTCTGCGGTGAGGTTCCTAGAACTTCCGGTGCTTCATTGCTTATCCAAGTCACACCGTTGGATCTCATTGATCTAGCAAAGTCATTGATATCGCTGCGTGACGTCAAATAGGCTAATACGGCGGTATGGAACAAAACGATGCGACAATCTGTGGGAGCTTTCCTTAATAACGCTTCGATGTCGTAGCGTAAGTCACCTTTTTGCACATCTACGGATCTTTCTCTTGCAACGTCTACCGCATCCACAAAAAGGTTGCGCCGTTCGGTATGTTCAGGCCAAATTAGGCACTCCAACCAGCGGACGTTTTCCGCGGATTCGAGCGTCAAGGGATGAGTATCCAAACCTCTGCGCCAGGTGATGTTTGGTAGGTCTTCCGGGATAGGAACAGGTCCATGGGGTACGCATTCAAATATGGGACCTGAAGATCCAATGACACCGTATCCGTAGTCGTAGCGATAGTGATCCGGTAGAAGACAAAGTCCGGCAGCAGCTCCTACTTCTATGAGTGCCAACGGCTCTTTAAATCCTGCCAAAATCGGCAAGATGCATGCACATCTGTGAGGTTCATTGGTCTGCGTTTGTCTTGATGCCATAACTGCGCAGACCTTGTCGAGATTAGCATGAAGACGATTAAAAAAATGAGCGGCATTTTCGGGCTCACCAAGACCAAAGCGAAATGCGGCGAACAGCAAGTTTGGTTGCTGTTTTTCGAAAGGTAGATCCGCAAGGAAACGAAGCGTCTTAGGGTGGTCGGCGACGGCGTTCGCTAATTCTGTGTACAAAGGCGAAGAGCCGCCAGTTTCTACGTTCGCGAACCTACGATATCGTTCTGCGATGGATGCGATTGAGTCTTTATCTGAAATGACAAACTCTCCTTTCAAGACTCTAATGTGATTTATGGACCAGTGCCGAACAGTCAACCAGAAGGTGGTCGTGACAATATTCTTCTGCAAAAACACTTGATAAAAAAATGCGCCCGAACGTGTTGAACCGTTCGGACGCTGTCCATTCGATTGCACAGGAATACAAAAATGAACACGCAAAATTGTAATGACCGCGAGGCTCTGATTGCAAGCTATCTTTCTGACGACCCCGAGTTTGCGAAGAACCTGGTTGAGAAGGCGCTGAACGCGGTGCTCGAAGGTGAAATGACCGAGCTGCTTGGGGTTGAAAAAGGCGAACGGTCCACGTCACGACGCGGTTATCGATCGGGTCATTACCGTCGCCAGTTGCACCTGAAGGTGGGCACCGTCGAGTTGCGCGTGCCGCAGGATCGCGACGGCCGTTTCAGCACCCAGGTGTTCGAACGTTACCGCCGGTCGGAAAAGGCGTTGATGTCGACGCTTGCCGAGATGTACGTCCAAGGGGAATCCGCGGACCTACGGTCCGTACGAAAAGTGACCAAGTTGGCTGAATCGCTGTGCGGTCATGCGTTTTCGTACGGCACGATTTCGACGCTGGTGGCGACGCTGGTGGCGACGCTGGACGACGACCTGCAAGCCTTCGCCACCCGGGCACTGGATGACACACGCTTTCCCTATCTGATCCTGGATGCGCGGTATGAGAAGGTGCGCGAACAAGGTGCGGTGCGAACCCG
>LXNI01001198.1_pt1 | contig 24006 bp, 23 predicted proteins | sample 809091 | NCBI WGS metagenome assembly LXNI01 (sample SAMN04870527, study PRJNA318959) | sponge metagenome | biome: 01000161; feature: marine sponge reef; material: water | host: Sarcotragus foetidus | place: Greece: Milos, Mediterranean Sea | collected 2013-05-29 | depth 5-7 m | reverse complement strand
GATCGGCTTTTCGAGTACTACGTGTTTCTTCGCCTCATAACAAACGTTCGCCCCCCATTCATGAAGATGATGCGGAAGCATCAGGTCTACGGCATCTACATCCGTTTCGCGGACGCATCGCTCAAGCGATGCATACGGTTTCGCACCGACATGTTCCGCAAACGTTTTAGCCGCCTTTTCATTTACATCGACGACCGCGCGCACGTCAATCCGGGGCGCATGTCTTTGAATGCCGTGCCAGTGTGCTCGCGCTATTCCACCGCACCCGACCATTGCTAGCTTGAGCACGGTCTCGGCCATGCCTAAATACCCAAATCCTGAAGGTTGTAGTCCCTGAGCTCCGCAAGTCGATCTGACGACCACTCGAATTCTTGCGCGTCGCTTGCTAGTGGCTCGTAGAGATATGGCTTCTCGGTTGGAAATCGCAGCTTGCGAGCTTCAATTCCGAATTGGATAAGTCGGGATCGGGACTGTATGTACTCATCTGTGTAATCAGTCACAGGACTATGCACGCCACCACTTCGAACGTTGAGCACGCTTCGTCGGCGATGAAAGCCGTAAGTCATGGAGACGCGGAACTGGTCGCTCGTATTCGCGAAAGAACCGTGAATTGCTTGACGGTTCGTAATAGCCACGTCGCCGGGGTTGCAGATCAGTGGTACCGCTGTCGGCAATCGGTCAGACCCAGCGTCCGCCACCATCTGCTTGATATCTAACTTACCTCGCGCATGAGATCCTGGAACCACCCACAGCCCGTTTTCTGCGTCACAGCCGTAGAGCTGCACCATGTAGTTAAACCCATGCGTGTTTTCATCCATGTCTGGACTTTCCCAATGGGTAAAGCCGTCTTGATGCCAGGCAACCGAACCGCCAAGACCAGGCTGCTTGATCCAAATCGCTTCGTGGAAAGGCGTGAAATCGCCACCGTGAATCGCGGCTGCCAGGGTCAGGAGACCCGGATGACCGTACAAGCGTAGATAGGCTTCGGAAAACTGAAGTCCTCCACTGATTATTTGCACTATCTCATCTGGTGCATCCTCGGGTGGATTCAGCTCGATCATCTTCGCCTGATGACGACCGTACGCTGCCTTTGTGCCGCCCACTGGATCTGATAGTGGTTTAACAAAACTGACGCTTCGAGCTTCGTTTTCCGCACCCAGTGCAGGTCGACCGTGACGATCAAGCTTCGAACCCCGATGGGTTGGCGCTCGGTCCAGCATGTCGGCAACGTCAGTTTCGAGATCCGCCAATTCAGTGTCTGAGATCACGTCCTGCAATACATAGAAGCCAAACTCGCGGTAGGCATCTAGGATGTCTTGATGTACGTTCCCTTTTGAGTCAATCAGCAATGGACCACGGTTCCGCATCGCCAACGCACGGCGCGTGCCTTCTTCGCGGTAGCGCACGATGTCTTGTTCGTGTTCGCCGTAATCCGATCGTGAACTGGTATGGCGCGGAAGTGCGGTCATGTTCTTAATCTCCCCGGTGTAGTTCCAAGCTTTGTCTACCTAGAACGTAGTTCAATTCACTTCAACTCAAGTCGTTCAAACTGTTCAGGAGGTGCGTCATTGCGGACCATCGCCTCCTTCATCAAGGTGATCATTCGTTCCTCAACGCCATGATCTTCGATCGGTTCGATCTGACCCGGATCTTTCTTGAGATCGAATAGTTGTGTTGTAAATTCAGTTGTTGCACGAGCCATGCCAGGCGCGGGAATTCGCATGACAGGACATCCCTTGGTGAAGCTAAAGCCTTCATGCCACTTCATTTCAGCTAGCTCTCGTGTGCTAAATGGGCTTCGCATATGCATGGGGACCAAGGTGTAATGGTTTAGTGGTGCATTACCTTCTTGAGGTGCGCGCATGTAGACGTATTCTCCGTCCGTGACATTCACGTGACCACCAAACATGCCGTAGATCGACGCGTCGCGAACTGATGCATCGCCATCGATCAAGCCGTGCAAATCAAACCCTTGCATGTCTTCCGGTCGATCGATTCCGAAATAGCTGAGTAACGTGGGTCCGACATCGATTGCTTGGGTCAAACCCTGTCGCCTCACGTTGCGTTTGCCCGTGCGAGGATCCCATACGAAGAACGGAATATGCGCTGTTTCGTTGTACCAAGGCATTCGCATCTTGCCCCACCAATCATGCTCACCTAAGAGGAAGCCATGATCCGTGACGATCATCAACATCGTGTCGTGCCACATGTCGTGTTCGTCCATAAAGTCAATCACGGTACCGAGATAGTGGTCACACTGGGTCAGCAATGCGGCATACTGATGGCGAAGATATTCGACAGCGTCAGGATCCTCAGATACACGTTCATACTTCGGCCAATCGAAATGTGGACCGTCCCACGCATAGTTGTAACGGTCTTTCCATTGTTTCAGTGTGAAGAATGGTTCGTGCGGGTCAAAGGTCTCAATCTGTAAGTACCAGTTGTCTTCATCGCAGTTCGTCTCGAGGAATTCGAGACCACCAGCAAACGTCCGAGCTTGCGGCGTCAGTGCTTCCTCATGCATGTACTTACGGTTGATCCAGTCTTGGCGATTCACACGACCAAGATGTTCAGGCAGTTCGGGATCCTTAACTTCACCTTTCCAGGCATCGCCTTCTTGACCTCGTACGTTAACCCAACTGGAGTATCGGTGGTGATATGTCGCCCCACCGTCCTCCCAGTAGTGATAGTGGTCTGATACCAGGTGGGTGTAAACACCGTTATCGCGCAGGATCGAGAAGGTCGAGTCGTCGAACGGCTCGTATGGCCCCCATGATCGATGTAAAAAATTGTGTCTACCGGTATGGAGTTCGCGTCGCGCAGGGATGCAAGGCATGCTGCCGACATAGTGGTTATCGAACGTTACGACTCGCTCGCCAAGACGTTTGAAATTAGGCGCAAGCGTCCAGTCACAACCGTAGTTCGGCAGCATATGTCGATTCAGTGAGTCGTACATCACCATGATTGCTTTCATCGTCTAGCTCCCGCCAAGTCGTTAAACCGTATCCAGATCTTTCCCTAGCGCCGCGGCACTCGCATTCCGTTGGGAACCAATGGCTCTCCCGAATTACGCTTCGCCTCAATTTCCGTATGTGTCTTAGTTAGCAGGAGATATCGCTCTGGGCTATATGGATGCGTTGTGAAAATCGAGGATCTGAAGGTGACCTCATCCGCTAGAACACGCCAGATCTCAGCACGGTTTGAGGTGTCGAGTCCTGCGTTCGCAAGCAGATACATCGAGACGTAATCGGCTTCACGTTCCACCCCAATGGACATCGCGTCCCGTGATAAACCTGAGAACACCCCACCCAACCAGACACGTTGCGTGAGAAACGCTACGTCGAAAATAAGTCCTAAACCTGAGTTCAAGTTCGCGCGCGTCATGTGACGCAACGTGCAATGTGCCAGTTCATGCGCGAGCACGGTGCGCATTTGTTCATCGTCTAACAGTGCCGCCATACCCTGGGTGACGATGATCTCGCGCCCGTTTGTGCGTGCTTGTACTTCAAGGCTAGGCTTCAGATTCAACGCGATATTGCAAACTCGCGTTGGCGTGAGCACAAATCTCAATCGTTCGTCTTCGCGCTCAATTTCAATCGATACCGACTCACTTCGTACAAGCGCGTCAAGTCGTCGCTTTATTGACCTGTTGAAATCACTCGCCGTATTCGCGGTCCAGGACCAGTTGCCAATACCAACGATTCGATCATGTTTCTTCAAACCTGCGACGTGGGCTGGCGAACCTTCTGCTACAGCGTAGACCACAGCCTGATCATTGAATTGAAGAACTGATTCGCGAACTTTCGCTTCGAGGGAATTGAGACCGGTTTCACTTCGAGGTGACGCGTAACGAAAACCTAGCGCCCGCACGGTCTGACCGCGACAGAATGCCGTGTTTTTCTCACGTAATGGCCACAGTAGGTTGTAGAGCCGGTCGGTTTGTTCGATCCCAGTGGCGAAAGTATTGGCTAACTGAAGCTCTCGTTCATACGCAAGTTCTTGTGATGAAATACGTGGAATATCAATCGATGCGCAGCTAGCGAGTAGCGCTGCGGCAATACACGTAAAAGCGCATTTCGTCGTGTTTAAAGATGCTTTCAAAGTAAGAACTTCGTTGCGTAGTTCAATTTATTGGCGACCGGCAAAATGAGTCGAATTATGCAAGCGCACGGTCTCTTAGATTTACGGAGTTTCGTTAGATTTGAACAACTGTCCCTTTTCTGTGTAGCACATTGCGCGCCTTCACCATAATCAGCCGGCGTAGTACTCCTTATGAGAGGAACAATGCCATGGATTGCTACGATCGAACGATGATCAATTTAGAACAGAGCCCGTCGAACTACGTGCTGAAACCGATACAGAAATGAGCGATCAATCCGATACGTCCGCCCCTCGCCGAGTAGTTATCGTCGGGGCTGGCGTGTCTGGTCTAGCCGCGGCTTGGGCACTTAGTCAGCATCCGGATCGATTCGATTTCCGCATCTACGAAGCCCAACCTCGAATCGGTGGCAATGCAGTGACTGCAGACATGCCTCAAGCGGACGGTACTTCCATACCCTTCGATATCTCCGTAACGGCATGTATTCCGTCTGTGTACCACCACATCATGCTACTGATGCAGAAGTTTGACATCGAATTGGTACCGACGCGATTCAGCTACAGCGTCAAATATCGAGGTCGAATTTATGCACACGACTTCACCTCTGAGTTGCGAACAAAACTGCAGCCAGAGATTACTAAGTTCCAACGCATCTTGAAGCGCATTCAGTGGTTTGGCTGGCTTACTCGCGCAAATTCCAAAGCACTGAACGCTCTGAATCCTTTCAATTACATCAGTATGCGCACGGTACTCAACTTCGCTGGACTATCTGGCGATTTCAGAAATCAAGTACTCAAACCTATGTTCGTCAACTTTCTCATGGCGACGAACGTGTTCGATATGCCAGCAGCGCTGTTTGCACGATATCTAGAGTTTTTCGATATCGAATCGGCTACACCCATGCAAACGTGGGAACACGGAACGCGTCGAATCTACGATTCTTTGGTAGCAGATTTTCGCGACAAGATCTACTTGAATCGACCGGTTCGAAAGGTCTTTCGACACTCATCGCACGTAGTGATTGCAGATGAATCCGGTGCAACCGAGCACTTCGACGAAGTGATACTCGCGTGCAACGCGAATCAGACTTTGATGATCCTTGATCAACCGACGATGCTAGAACGGTACATCCTTTCATCTATTCGCTACGAAAGTGAACTGCATAACCACGCGATCGTTCACTCTGACGCATCGGTGTTACCTGACAACGACGTGAAAGCGCTGACGAGTCGCAGCAATCACATCGAACAGTATGGCGTTCGGCCGGACAACTATGAAATCACCTACATCATGCACAATCAACAACCGTGGGTTGGTCTCTCAGATAAACCTTGTCTAGTAACGTACAACGCAAACAGCGTGATTGATCCAGAGCGCATCGTCGGTCGTTGGTGGTTTCAACACGTTGTACACGACGTGAGACATGTCGCGATGACCGTACCGTTGTTTGGTTTTATACAGGGTAGACGACGGACCTGGCACTGCGGTGCTCATGTCTTGATTAACAGTCAAGAAACTTGCTTTGTAAGCGGCCTTGCGGCTGCCACTCAGCTCGGTGCGGAGTATCCGTTCAGCGATCGTGACGCACGTCGGGTGTTCAACCATTACGGTAGCATCATGCATGGGTGGCGATTCCGCAAAGCAAAATCGATCCAGTCAAACTAAACGTTTTCAAACGCGAGCTTCAGGCTCGTAAGGCAAATCAGAAGGAACAACATCATGGCAGAACGCTTGAAATCGAAGGTCGCTATCGTCACTGGCGGAAATAGCGGCATCGGTGAGACGACAGCACACACGTTTGCGCAGGAAGGTGCGAAAGTTGCCCTAATGGCGCGCCGTGAAGAGCAAGGTAAAGCGGTTGAGGAAGCGATCCGAGCGGAAGGTGGCGACGCGACATTCTTTGCCTGCGACGTGCGCGACAATAACTCGGTCGAAAAAGCGGTCGCGGGCGTCGTGGATACCTACGGCCGTATCGACGTTTTATTCAATAACGCAGGCGGCGGCGCTGGCAATCGCTTTCCGAATGAACCTAACGAGGAATGGCTTCGGGTAATTGACGTCAATCTCACCGGGACGTTCTATGTGAGCCAAGCTGTGTGGCCTCATATAGTCGCTGCCGGCGGTGGCGCTGTTGTCAATATGTCTTCGTTAGCAGCTCAGCGAGGGTTTAGTCCAGCTATGGCGGAAGCCTATGGTGCGACTTCAGCGTCGTATTACGCTGCGAAGGCTGGAGTTGATGCGCTCACACGCTACATGGCAGGAGTTGGCGGGAAGGACAACATCCGTGTTAACTGTGTCCGACCCGGACAGATCCTCACCCCAGGCGCGACTCGAGGTACATCGAACGATCCCGATGGCGGACACCATGTCTTCGAACAAATGTTCGATTTCCACCAAATCATTCAGGGTCCTGGTTACCCTCAAGACGTTGCCAATTTGGTGCTCTTCCTGGTGTCGGATGAATCCCGCTTCCTCACGGCTGAAATCATTAATGTCGATGGTGGCGTTGCGGCAAAAATCTAGAGCGAGTGTAACTGCGCTTGTGGACTATCACGAAGGGCTGAATTTACGGGAGTAAACCTATGGAAATTAACGATTGGACGTCAGCCCGACACTTGCCGGAGTTATATCGTGAATTGAAAGAGCTCGATCTACTTGAGCATATCGCGGAGTTAGAGGCTTTCGGCTACACCGTAGTTCCGCCTTCGAAAGTAGGGACGCCTAAGCAACATGAAGCGATTCGAGATGCGCTGATCGAAGTCGCATGCAGTCGAAAAGAATGTGAAGCTTCTGCGCTTGAAGAGGTCTTTGCCGACGGGCAGGAGCTCATGCGCTTCATGCTTTGGGATGATCCCATTTTCGAAAGAACGTTGTTGAATCCTGCCGGATTTGGTCTGGTCCAATACCTGCTCGGTACGAACTGCATACTCAGTCTGTGCGATGGCTGGTTAAAGGGCGAAGGTGATGCACGCACCGGCATACATGCCGACTGGGCGCAGTTTGAGATGGTTACGTTTCCGCCAGAACCATTTACAGCCAATTTCAACTATCTGTTGTCGGACTACTCCAAAGACGATGGCGCACTTGCGTTTGTTCCTGGAAGTCATCGATGGCGACGATTTCCTTCTCCAGAAGAGGCTGAGTACTGGCTAGATCGCGCGCAAGCCGTTGAAGCGCCAATGGGTTCAATGGTCATCTGGGGCGATCACACGTGGCATGGGTCGTATCCGCGTAAAACCGAAGGACTTCGATTAATGATGCTTGCGACGTACTGCCGACCGCATATGCAGTCTCAGGAACCGTTCAGAACGACAGTTACTCAGGAAGCGCTTGACCGGAATCCAATTCGGTTCGGACAACTCATGGATATCGGAGGTGCATTTCCATTCGGTAAATCGCCTAATCGACCTCCGAAATCGCCTTCCGATCGCAAGATTCCGTCTTTTTTAAGCCTGTTTGATGAAGAACCTGCAAACGGGACATTGCAACTTCGCCCGGATGCAGATTTCCATCAATATGACCTTGAACTTAGTCGAGCGGTGTATCACAGACTCAAAGGCAAGAAACTGCCGTTTCCAGACGTTTACCGGATCAAACGCTAGGGTGAAGACGGAGTTAGTTCTATCTCTTACGCCCGTCGGCGACTGCTACGAGAAAGCGACAGACTAAATCACCACTTCTTGCCAATGCCACCGCGTGACCCAAAGAAAGCGGCGGGCCAGTTGCGACCAGTAATCATCGCTTTATCGACATCTTCTGGCGATGCGAGACCGTCGTCAACGATTTGTTTTGCTTCGCGAGCCGCAGCAGCGAATACACGGTTCAAGATAAAGCCGTAAGTGCCTTCCTTGTCCTTGACCATGGAAACAGCTCGACCCGCTGCCTCGCCGACGGCTCTACAGATCTCTGCCACTTCGGGATCCGACTCATCGGTTGTGATCACCTCCAGCATTTTCATGATCGGCACTGGATTCGAGAAGTGCATACCTACGAAGTTCCGCTTTCGCGCGTCGCTGACATCTTTTGCGATCTCTTTGATGACGAAACCAGATGTGTTTGAAGCAAAGATGCAGTCTGCCTTAACGATGCTATCAAGTTCCTTGAATACGGCCTGTTTCAGTTCCAGTTGCTCCGGAACCGCTTCAATAATGAGGTCGCAATCCGCGAGATCTTCTGCGTTGAGCGTGTATGAAACGTCTTCGATGGCACGGGTTGCTTGATCGAAGCTTAGCTTGCCACGTTCCACGGCGCGCTTCACGCCCCATTTGCTTTCAATCACTTCGTCGCGGGTATCGTCGAGGATCTCTTGCGTGAGATCTCGCACCGTCACTTTGTAACCCGCAAGTGCGCTCAGGATTTGGGCGATCCCGCCCCCCATAACGCCGCCGCCAAGTACCCCAATGTGGCGAATGTCTTCTAATCTCATCTTCGTGACACCGATTCATATCAATTTGTTTGCGAGCGCGGATTTTAAGTGTCCAGACAGGACTCTTTGTTCAATCGCTAGCTAATCATCGTGTCTCGTACTGCATCGATCCTTTTACGTTAAAACCGGAAGCTATTCGGTTTGCGTTTGAGACCGTCGGTCGGTCGCAGGATATGCCATTCGTCGACTACGGCGAGGACAAGCATCTCTTAGTCAAACTGCTTGACCATATGGCATGGTGTAACGGGTCTCCGAAACGTTTTGATATTAGTTCCTTAGACGGCGCGCTTCTAGCTCGAATTACTGATCAACTCAGCTCCTTCTTAGTACCTTCAAAGACGTAGTCATTCAGAAACATACGCTGGCTAAATAGGTTACGTTCAACTTCGGACAATGTAGCTTCCTCGCACATTTCGTCCCATTCATTCCGTATGGTGATGATCTGATGTGCGATGATGTCCTTGGCGGCTGTTTCCCTGAGATGAAAGTTAGGTGCGGCTTTTAGACATGTCGCAAGCGTGCTCTCTCGCTTGTTTTCAACGATTAGCATCGCCTGACTAGCCACATTGCCAGCACGGTTTTGGGGGCAGATGTCATACGCAGGAGTTAACGTCAAATTACTGCCATCCCAGAAAGCAGCATGGTTACGGGCGTGGTCGTCGGTATTTCCACACAAGATGTTGAACACGAGCCTACCGAACAGCTCACGTAATGTGTTCTTAGGCGAGGCGAACCGGTGCCGTACTACCTCTGCTAAAGTCTCATAGCTTGCATAACGCGCCAGCATTTCGTCAAGACCAAGCAGCGTAAGTACTGAAAACATTAAGTCGCGGGTCCAGCCATCGGTTGTTTTTTTGCGATCGAAACGTTCGATCAGGAGTACGTCCTTGCCGGCAACCGAAGTGAGATGAACGTGCGCGACATCAAGCCCTACCCTGGCCGCAAGACGCATAGCGACATATTCCGCTTTCACAACGTTGTAGGTGTCGGTTGAAGAAGCGAACTTAGCGATTATCGTACTGTTCTCGTCTTGGATCATTGCTTTCGGTCGAGCGCCACCGATTGATGTGCCATGGAATAGTGCCTGATCAAGTTCAGGTGTTAGCAGCTCGCCTTTCTCTACTTTTTCGATGGCTAGCTGCAACTCACTGAGGGTCGTCGTTTCGGCAATTCGAGGTACGTACTCCGTTGAGGAATTCTGGAAATCTAGAGCACCGATGCGGTTAGATCCAGATTCAAGCAAGTAAGTAAGTTCGTCAAGCACAGACGTATCCGAATTGGTTCCGCTGATGCCAAATAGACGATTCAGGATAACTCGACGACCCCACGCGTCCGGGGCCGCATCGCGCACGCAACCTGCAATAGTTAACCCGCTTCGAGGAAAGATCGCGCCACTGCGTAACGGCAATTCCGGTTCATAGATCGAGATACACTCATCTCGATCTAGATAGCTTTGACCGTAATTGAAGACCAACTGCTCATTATTTCGTTCTATACGTCCGGCGACAATCGGAGTAGTTGAGTTTGGTAACCATAGCCAGACAAATGCTTCATGCTGCTCTCTCTTATCCGGCATACTAGAAGTCGTCCTTCACCTTCGTCGTGCTTGTTCGAACGGCACGTGGTAAGAGCGCGAGCTTTTGCTGTTCCATCCGTAAATAGTGCGTGAGCGTAGGCGATTCGGAGTCGAATAAGTGTAAACCCACAATGGCGGCGACCTCGAAAGATGCACCGATTGAGGAGGTCATTTCCCCTCTCTCAATCCTGTGTACTAGACCTCTGGACACTCCCGCACGTTCGGCGATTTCAGAGACAGTGATCCCACGTTCGACGCGTGCGTTGCGTATCATCAATCCTAGAAGTGTTGCGGCCTCTCGAGCATAGCGTGAATAGCTTCGGTTTGCAGGTTTTGACATTGACTAGATGTTCCATTAATAGATCATAAACTGCATTTATGATTCATTTATAGATAATTGTAGTATATATTCGACGGGTTAGTTTAAGGCAATTGTGTCCAATCAACACCTATGTGACACAACCAGTATCAAAGTACTCCATCGCTGCTATGGTCCGGAAAAGAAGCGCTTCCGATTCGACAAGTCTTGGCGTTCAACGGCGTGCGGACTCTTCGACTTGCCTCAAAGTACAGTGGCTCTTTATCATCGGAAAAATAAGGAGAAATCTGGTCAAGAAAGGCTTGTTCATCTTCCCAAATCCCAACGTTTAGGAATATCTTGCATGGCGGATCGCCTGAATCGGGCAAATTCCAAGTTCCGTATTCGCGAGACTCTGGCGCGCACAAGAACTCACCGACCAAACCGCGCGGGTTCTGTACTCTAAGGTTCGTTCGCCAGTGTTCGGCAAATTGTTCTTCGAATTCTGGCTTGATCTTCCATTTGACCATTACGATGAACATGGTTTAGGGAATCTCCAGTGGTGAACGCCTGTTAGGGAATTTTGGTTCATTAACTCACCTACGAACAGCTACTAGCGATTACTTGCTGTCTTTTCGCTTCAAACACTATCGAGCACGTTGATAGCGCTATCAAACGATTTCGCGTTGCCACAGCCTCGTCAAGAATTCAGCGACAGGCAGAACATTTATGTCGTCCCACCACTCCGCCTTCGACCCGCGATAGACGCCCATGCTATGGATCTTGGTCGGGTCGCGCGACTCGCGAACGAATCGACGTAATCCTCGATTGAACTTTTGTTGCCAAGCGTTAGAGCTCTTCACTTCGATCGCAACAACGCGCTCAGGTGTTTCGATCACAAAGTCCACCTCTGCGCCATCGTACGTTCGCCAATATCGTAGCGGGTAACGGAGATTCGAATACTCGAGGAACGCCCGGATCTCGTTATGGAGGTATGTCTCCAGCAATACGCCTATTTCTTGATCGGATGGTGCTTCCGCGATGCGTGACGAGATCGCGCGTACGACACCACAGTCGAAGAAATAGAACTTGCTCTGCTGAAGTTGCTTGTTGCTCTCTTTTTTCTTCCAAGTCGGTAGCCATGTACCCAGCAACGTGTCATTCAAGATTTCAAAGTGACTCACAACAGTCGCTCGAGCGACGCCAACGTCACGTGCAATTGACGTTGGATTGACCGTTTGACCGTTCTGCCGAGCCGCGACCTCTAGGAAACGCGCAAAGTTGCCAACGTTGCGGATGAGCGTCTCTGCGACTATTTCTTGCTGCATGTACAGTTGGACATAACTGTCGAGATATTCGATCACGTGCGATCCCGCAACCGCAGTGGGCAAGGTGCCAAACTGCAGTGCCGCGTCTAGGTCAAAATCGTCGCCGAGCTCTGCTGACACGAGCGGGAACATCAATTTCCGACTCGCTCTGCCCCCAAGCAGATTTACTCCGCCACGCCGTAGTTTGCGTGCGCTCGAACCCGTCATAAGCACGTTTAATCGGCGATTTTCGATGAGTCGATGCACTTCATTCAGTATTTCAGGTACACGTTGAATTTCATCAATGAAGACCCAGTCGCCTGGTTCATGTCGAGCAAGTTGTCGATAGAGCGTATTCGGATCTTTTGTCAGGTCCAGGAACAATCGCTGATCCAGCAAGTCATAAGTAGTGGCGGAAGGGAATTCTTGGCGTGCCCATGTCGATTTGCCAACGCCTCGTGGTCCAAATACGAATGTGGATCGCGATGCCTTGTTGAGTAATCTGTTATACATACCTATCAATATTAGTCTAAAAATGAAAGGTTACGTGTAATATTTAGATGAATATCGTCATGGAGACCAGATAAATATCGAAATTGCTATTTGAGCAAATATGCTATTTGATCGCTGTGACCTAACGAGCGCACGTTGGGAGTGCAATCGCGTCGCCAATATTTACATTGTGGTGTAGTCTGACATTACCACCGCAAATGACACTTAATATGCGAGCCAATCGGTTGAGCGGCTGACTGAGGTCCGTTCGTGCTAAACCTCGGTCTGTTGGCCTACTCAAACTGGCATCAAGGACTTCGCGAGACGACGCAATGACGTTACAACGCAATGGATAAACCGAAGTTTGGCTCGGTTCTCATTCCCGCCCTACCTTCATCCGCAAAATATCGGAGTGTTGATCTGAATCTATCGGAATCTCAAACCATGCCAAACTACGATGACTACGACAACCTAATCGTCGACCGTGTAGGTACCGACGGACGTGTGGGTCGCATCACGATGAACCGACCAGAAAAGTTGAACGCTTTGTCGAGTGGCTTACTCTTCGAGCTAAACGATGTGCTTCATGACATGGAAGCAGATGACTCAGTTCGTGTCATCATCTTACGTGGCGCCGGACGCGCATTCTGTGCTGGGTACGATCTCACGCCTAATCCCGCTGGAAGCGGCGGACCGAATAGACGTTACAAATCTTCGGATGACAAGCACCGCATGCTCATCATGGGTGTTCGAACTAGCATGCAACAGATTACAGACATTCAAATGTACTTCTGGAACATGGCAAAGGTCACCATCGCTTCCGTGCATCGTTACGCTCTGGCAGGCGGCTGCGAATTGGCCATGATGGCGGATCTTGTAGTCGCATCCGACGACACTGAGATTGGACATCCTGGCCATCGCGGTCTCGGCGTTGCACGAAATGGCGTGATTTGGCCGCTCGTTCTTGGCATGCGCAAGGCGAAGGAACTCTCCTACACCGGTGAGAGTATCTCTGCCGCGGAAGCTGAAAGAATCGGAATGATCAACTACTGCTGGCCGAGGGACGAACTTGAGGACCGAACGATCGCTTTTGCCGATCGGCTAGCGATTATGTCAGCCGACCATCTGGCAATCCTCAAACTCAACATGAATCGGTTCTACGAAAACATGGGAATCTACTCATCTGTTCGTAGTAGTACTGAGCATGACGCTATGGCGCAAATGACCGAATTTGCGTATCTGTGGCAAGAGAAGATGCGCGAACTCGGTTTTCGTGCCGCAGTAGACTGGCGCGATAACCAATTCCGGGATCTGGATACCTATCGCGATTCGTAACGCCAACAAATCACCTAAATCACTGTTACTTTGATGGAACTACAAAATGTCTGAACCAAAACTATCCGACTGGATCCAAGATCACCTCGATCGTTACATTGCGACTGATGGTGAGGACGGGCACATGTGGAATGGATTACCGACGCTCCTGCTCACGACGAAAGGTCGACAATCAGGCGAAGGCCGACAACTACCGTTGATCTATGGCGAACACGAAGGGGCTTACATCGTCGTAGCCTCGAAGGGAGGTCACTCCCACCATCCTTCCTGGTACCTGAATCTGGATGAAAATCCCGACGTTGAACTTCAGGTCAAAGCGGAACGATTTGCCGCAAAGGCGCGTACCGCGCGGGGCGAAGAACGCGCGAAGCTTTGGGAGTTAATGAGTTCGATATTTCCCACATACGTGGAATACAAAGAACGTGCAGGTTCGCGGGAGATACCTGTGGTTGTATGCGAGCGGGCGTGACACGAAAGCTGGTTCGTCACTCGGACGCGCGGTAATCAGTCACCGCGCGTCATTTTTGTTTGTTAGATCTCCACCATTTCGAAATCTTCTTTGGGTGTCGCACACTCCGGACAGAGCCAATCGTCAGGAACTTGTGACCATCGGGTACCAGGCTCAATCCCTTGGTCAGGAAGACCTTCAGCTTCATCGTAGATGAATCCACACGTCATGCACTGATACTTTTTCAATTCGTCTGACATCTCTTCTCCGCGAAAGAAACTTTGTAGCTGTTTAGCGCCTTGATTTACGCCGTTCAATTGGTATTTGGGTTGAAATGGACTTTAAGCGATTCGGTTGACTTGTCCGTCGCAGTTTGAAACGCGTCGTTCGCTCGATCCAAATTAAATCGATGCGACACCAGCGATTTAATTTCAGATAGAAAATCGCCGACAACCTCAAGTGCTATTTCGTAGTCTACATGTCCGTCCTCTGCATTGTAAGTCATCGAACCGACCATCTCGATTTCCTTGACCGCCAAATGCAACGCATTGATCGGTACCGGACCCCCAGTGAATACGCCGAGGACGAGTAATCTACCTTTCGGTCGTAATACCCGTTGCGCTTGCCAAAGCGTTTCAGCTTTGCCACCCACGGTTTCAACCGCAACGTCGATCGCGTTCCCAGCGACAAGATCTGCGATGCGTTGCATTGATGCCGTGTCCTCTCCAAGCACCTCAATCGCGCCAAGACGCTCAGCTGCCGCTCGTTGATGTGGATGACGTGCCAACACGATTACCTTTGCACCAACTGCACGCGCAGCCAGAATCGCTGTTAAACCGATCGTACCTGCACCTACCACGAATACTGTTTCGTGACCTTGAAGACCGATCTTTCGAAATCCATGTACGGAACACGCGAGAGGTTCAGCGAGTGCCGCGCCTTCTGCGTCAACCGACGTGGGAACGTTGTAGGCAAGGTATGCAGGAACTGTCGCACGTTGACTCATCCCACCGTTCTGACCTTCGCCGATTAGCTTTCTCTCTTGGCAAACGTGATAGTCTCCAGTGATACAGAACTCGCAGATGCCACAACGTAGGAGCGGTTCGACTCCGACAAGATCGCCTTCACGAATTGAGCTCACATCTCGACCGACCGACACGACCCGTCCTGCGAATTCGTGCCCTGGTGTCGTCCCAGGTCGAGGTGGAAAATCGCCGCGGAAGAAGTGTAAGTCCGATCCACAGATTCCCGCGCTCTCGACCGCGATAGTAATTTCATCGTTGGCAGGCGGCGCCGTTTCTTTTTCAACTAACTGTAGAGTGCGTTGTTCGGTCCACTCCACGGCGGCGTAAGAGCTCACATTGCTACTCCAAATCGAGATGAACTTTGTAGTGTATTCATCGCGAATCAGTATTGTTAGTTAACGTTTCAAACTTCTACGAGATTGACTGACTTGATGCGGAAATTCTGCTATGCCGTGTTCCTGATTATGTGTCTTGGTCTAGCGACACAAGTACTTGCACAGCGAGACCAGACTGATCAAGCGAAGACGCTACGGGTAGCAGTCGCGACAAACTTCGCACCTGTGTTCAATGAGATCGTGAATGCATTCACAATGGCGACTCAGATCGAATTGAGTGTCATTACAGGATCGACTGGCAAACTGTATGCCCAGATAAAAAACGGCATGGAAGTCGACCTGTTTCTCGCCGCCGATCAATCACGAATTAATCGACTAATTAGCGATGATCTGGCATTCAGTGACACGCAGTCGACCTACGCAGAGGGTCGACTTGTATGGTGGCAACCCGGTTCGCAACCATCCTTTGATACGGAGAATACACTCGATATTGGCGAGGAGGTAAGCGTTGTCGCCTTCGCCCAACCGGATCTTGCACCCTATGGCATCGCTGCAGAACAAGCGCTCATGAACTGTTTTCGATTTGACGCATCGCGATTGCGTTTCGTACATGGCGAAAACGTCGGGCAAACGTACGCCCACGTTGCTACAGGAAATGCGGAGGCGGGTTTAGTTGCGCTCTCAAACGTCCGACTTGCAGAGAGCATAAAGGAGCATAGCTACGCGATCGTACCGAAGAGATGCCACGAGCCGATCAAGCAGGACGCGATCGTATTAAGCACGAGTCCCAATGAAACTATCGCACGTCAGTTTCTCGAGTTTTTAGCTGACGAGCGAAACCAGCATCTCATGTTGAAGTACGGTTATTCGTTGCCGTGAACCCCGAAGACATCTCCGCGGTATGGGTGACCGCGCAACTCGCGTTTGCCACCACTCTATTACTCTTCGTCGTCGGTACACCGCTAGCGTGGTGGCTGGCAACGACAAAACGTTGGTACAGACCTCCTCTTGAAGCCCTCACCGCCTTGCCGTTGGTGTTGCCACCAACTGTTCTAGGCTTCTACCTTCTGATATTTCTAAGCCCCAATTCTGCGATTGGTGGTTTCTTCTTTGAGTTAACGGGTATTCGCTTAACGTTTAGTTTTACGGGATTAGTGGTTGCGTCGGTAATCTACTCGTTGCCATTCATGGTGCAGCCATTGCAGGTTGCTTTCGAACGGCTGCAAGAACAATGCCTCGAAGACGCCTTCGCCCTTGGGGTACCAAAGCTCAAGGCAATATTTACGGCCGTTTTCCCCCAATGTCGCCGTGGATTCCTAACTGCAGCAGTTTTGACATTCGCGCATACCGTTGGCGAGTTCGGTGTTGTGCTCATGATCGGAGGGAACATACCTGGCGAAACGCGCGTAATCTCCATCGCGATCTACGAGCATGTAGAAACTATTTCGTACGGAGATGCACATGTACTGGCGGCCGTGCTCCTCGTGTTTTCATTCCTAGTGCTCCTTGGCGTGTTTTCGATCAATCGCCAATTACCACTACGAGCGTACTAAAGCATGCTGCAGGTTCAAATCAAGACGCTCGGCGATTTTCAGGTTCAAGTAGATCACTCATTCCCTGAATCGATTACGGCTGTCTTCGGACCTAGCGGTAGTGGCAAATCCACCATGCTTCGCGCAATTGCTGGATTAGAGCCAACGAGTGGGCTAATTCGTTTCAATGACGACGACTGGTTGAATTCGAATTCTGGCACAAGTGTGAAATCACACCGCCGTCCTATTGGCTACGTGCGTCAGAACGCCGAGTTATTCCCCCACTTAAGTGTCGAAGGCAACTTAAGTTATCCGGTCAAACACTCGATCCGTCGGGGCGGCGATATCGGATTCGACGAAATAGTCTCAGATTTTGAACTTTCCGGACTGCTGACGCGTATGCCCAACCAAGTGTCAGGTGGAGAAACACAGCGCATCGTGCTTGCCCGGTCATTGTTGTCGCAACCCAGTTTGCTTCTCCTCGACGAACCGTTGACTGGATTGGATTTACAGCGGAAAGCCGAGATTCTTCCGTTCCTTGAATCTATGCAATCGAAATACCGTATCCCGACGCTCTACGTGAGCCATGCGGTGGACGAAATAACAGCGTTGTGTGCGCATACCATCGTATTAGCTGAAGGAACCGTCCGTGCGTCTGGCCAGACCCCTGAGGTGCTCGAGCGACGAGAACTTGATGAGTTACTAGGTAATACCGAACCTAGCTCAATCATTCGCGCGAAGATCCTTGCGCACGATCGCGACTACCACTTAACCACACTTGAAGTCGAAGGGCGCGTTTGGTCGGTACCGATGCATTTGCCTTTACCACCGGGCGAAATGACAACGTTACGCGTACGTGCTCGTGATGTTGCGCTGGCGAAGATAGAGCCAGAGTTTATTAGCGTTCGGAATATCCTGCCAGGTACGATCGTGGCGGTTGAGGACGACGAGACAGGACCTAGTGTGGACTGTGTCATTGAAGCGAAAGAAACGCGCTTGAGAGCGAGGATTACACGCGCTTCATTACACGAGCTACCGCTCCGCATCGGAGACTCGGTCTTCGCGCTCATCAAGAGCGTGACTTTAGGTTAGTCATAGCAACTCTTGAATGCCCTGTTAGTATAAATCCGTTCCTACTGACGGTCTGATGAGGCCAACTACATGACGATCAGAATCAACTCCGTCGCCCCGAATTTCGTGGCTCAAACCACCCAGGGCGAGATCAATTTCCATGACTGGATCGGAGAAGGATGGGCGATCCTGTTTTCACACCCGAAGGACTTCACGCCTGTATGCACCACGGAGTTAGGCTACATGGCGGGTCTCACATCTGAATTCGCTGATCGCGATTGCAAGATCCTTGGTCTGTCGGTCGACCCGGTTGACAGCCATTCCGAGTGGATGAAAGACATTGAAGAATCGCAGGGAAACGCTGTGACCTATCCGTTGATCGGCGATCCCACCCTTGCCGTTGCGAAAGCGTACGACATGCTACCGGATGACTCTGGTGATACAAGCGAAGGTCGCACACCAGTAGACAACGCCACGGTCAGGTCAGTATTCGTAATTGGCCCGGATAAGACAATCAAAGCGATGCTCACCTATCCAATGAGTACCGGTCGTAACTTCGATGAAGTTTTGCGGATCTTGGATTCCTGCCAGTTGACCGCGAAGCATCAGGTCGCAACGCCGGTAAACTGGAGGCGGGGAGAAGATGTCATCATCGTACCCGCGGTGTCAGACGAGGACGCGAAAGCTAAATACCCAGACGGCTGGCGAGCCCCAAAACCGTATATTCGGATCGTGCCTCAGCCAGCGGACTAAGCGCAAGCGCTTTTCTGGATTCGTGTATACGCAACGGAGATCAGTTTAGTCGTCAGCGGACGTAGGTTTATTAGAAAAAGGAACGGTTGCAAAGCGACCGTTCCTTTGTGACTAATCTAGGCGCTAATCGTAGGACAATGTAAGATCCTGTTGCACCCATCGCTTGTTCTGAACTTGAACAAGCGATGAAGAATCGACGCCACGGTGGTCCTTAGGACCAAACGTCAACATATAACCGAATGGGTCGATATACTCGTGTAACGATTCAAGTTCAGATAGGAACTTCGCGCGCGTTAGATCACGTCCGACCCGATCCAAAACGAGTCCAATCAGATCAGCGTTCCGATACGCTTCCATCGCAGGTACATCAGGAGTGGCTCCATAGAGTTCTATGTAACGGTTGTACCAATCAAGCCGATCCTGATTAGTCTCGATTTCTGGATAGATCTGGGACATGTGAGAGAAAGCGTAATAACCCTCAGACGAGCCACTTTCAATGTTCGCGACGGGCTGGCCAGCAGCGGCATTGTTCCCCACAAACGTCACTCCTTCCCAAGCCATTTTGCGTACGGTCTCAAATAAGAGAATCGTGTCTCGCACAACTGTACCGAGAATCACGAGATCGCAATTCGCTTCCCTGAGTTTTAGAACGGTTGCAGTAAATTCAGTTTCTGAAGGTCTATGCGATGAGGTAGCGACGATCTCGACACCCATTTCTTGAGCTTGGTCATATGCACCGTCATAGATTTCTTGACCGTAATCGTTGTCGATGTAAACGATACAAGGTCTCTGCAGTCCTAAGGTACCTACGAAATGACGAATTGCAGTTCGCATTTCGCTGTAGTAGATGCCGCGTGCCGTCCACTTGAGCGGATGGAAGGGTTCGCCCATTTGAATCGAACCAGTCAATGGGAACAGATTCGGGATCCCTACCTCAAACTGTAATGGCATCACGGCGTTGTTATTTGGCGTGCCGAGTGCCATCAACATAGCGAAGATCTGATCTCGATTAATGAGCTTGTTCGCTGCGCGCAATGAATCAGGTACTTGGTACTGGGTGTCTTCTGCGATTAATCGAAGCGTTCGGCCATGAACTCCACCCTCTGCATTGATTTCGTCAAATCGCATGTTGATACCATTCACGGACTCAACGCCATAAAGCGCGATCGGACCCGTTAGATCCGTGTGGGTGCCAAAAATGACCTCGGTATCAGTTATCCCTTCGGCGCGAGTTCCTGCGTCGACGTTCTCGCTGCTGGTCGTTGTAGCGTCCTCAGCCTCCCCTGTTGAGACTTCCGCCGAAGGGTCAGCCGTAGGTTCTTGAGCACAACTACTTGCCAGAATTAGCGTGGTCAAGCTCAATACTGTAAATAGGCTTGAATTTAGAAAGCGGGAGGTCATGGAGTTCTCCAATGCAGCTCAGTGGGTAGTTTTAGTTGGGTCGGCAGTGAAACGCGCATAGTATTTTTGTTCAATCACACGCGGAATTTAGTACATCTCCGAGATCAGATCGGCGTATTTCTCGTTGACGACTTTCCGCTTGAGTTTCTGAGTTGGCGTGAGTTCCTCGTCTTCTGGATCAAGTAGCTGGTCTATCAGTCGAAACTTTTTGATCGTCTCGACCTGTGCGAAGCGTTCGTTCACCTTTTCCACTTCACGTTCGACGAGATTCTGGACTTCGGGTGTATGACACAGACTCGTGTAGTTTGTAAACGGTACGTTGTTTTCCTGCGCGTAATACGTAACGTTTTCAAGGTCGATCATCACGAGACATGTGAGGAACGGTCGTCGGTCACCAACAACCACAGCATCTGTGATGTACGGTGAGAATTTCAACTGGTTTTCTATTTCGCTGGGTGTAATGTTCTTGCCACCGGCAGTAATGATGATGTCCTTCATACGATCTACGATGTAAACAAACCCGTCGTCGTCAATCCGACCAACGTCACCTGTGTACAACCAATCCTGTCGTATGGTGTCAGCGGTCTTTTCAGGTTGCTGCCAATATCCAGTAACTATGCCCTTTCCGCGGATGAGGATCTCATCGTTCTCGCTAAGCGCGACATCGACACCTGGCATGGCTTTCCCCACGCTGCCTATGCGCAATGCCCCTGGAGTGTTGCATGTGGCTATACCTGTACACTCAGTCTGGCCGTACAGTTCGTACATCGGTCGACCTAATGCCCAATACCACTCAATCAACTCCGGCGCAATCGGGGCTGCCGCAGTCGATAACCATCGACATTCTTGAATTCCCAACATCACACGGATATTCCGCAGAATCCATAGATTCGCAAGCGCGAATAGAGCGGTGATCTGCCAGGGAACCCTTTCCTCCTTGAGAAGGAACTGTGCACGACGCTTTCCGATATTTAGGGCTTTCTCATACAGTACGCGACCCAACCGCGTCGCTTCCTTTTGCATGATCGAAACTTGGGAAAACTGCTTTTCCCAGACTCTAGGCACTGCGAAATGAACGGTCGGCGCAACTTCCTGCTGATCTTTAGCGATCGTCTCTAGATTCTCGACAAGATGAACAATCGATTTGGAATGAATTACGGCAAATGTGTAGAGCATCCTGCCAGCAACGTGGGCAAGCGGTAGAAAGCCGAGTTGTCGATCCGACTCCGATAATCCGAGTGCGTTTTGAACCGTGTTCGTCATGAACATCATGTTTGCTTGCGAAATCATCGCACCCTTCGGTGGACCGGTCGTACCTGATGTATAGGTCAAGATCATGAGATCGTTAGGTTGTGCCTTGGCGATTTCTGCTTCCCAAACATCTTCCTTCGCCATCTGTTCGCGACCGAGCTCAAGCAGTTCTTCGAACGACATGCACATGTCGTCGTCTAGATGCCGTAGTCCTTCCATATCGAAGATGATGATCTTTCGCAGTGTCGGCGTCCGGTCCCGAACTTCAAGAACTTTATCGAGTTGCTCCTCGTCTTCGGCGAAGTAGAAACAGGTACCGCTGTCGCGAATTAGGTATTCGACTTGATTTGGCGCATCGGTGGGATATACACCGTTACAAACTCCGCCAATACAGATGGAACCCAGATCAGCGAACATCCACTCCTTATTGATCTCTGACGCAATTGAGCAAACATCGCCGCGCTCCAATCCAAGCGCCTTCAGACCTAAACCGACGAGTTTCGCGTACCTACCCCAGTCCGACCACGTGTATTCGTTCCAGATTCCGAAGTCTTTCTCGCGAATGACAACTCGTTCCTGCAACTCGGTCGCACGAGCCCAGAACAACGCGGCTACTGTCGAGTGACCCTCGATGATTGCGGACGTATTCATCTCCATGTTTTTCGTTTCTTCCAACGTCTACGACCTCGCACTCCGCCAGCTTTCATTCCCAGATAGAACTCTTGCACATCAGTGGACTGCGCAAGTCGTTCAGTCGTATCCTCCATCACGACCCTACCCGATTCCATGATGTAGCCGTACTGTGCAACGCCAAGTGCCATTTTTGCGTTTTGCTCGACAAGCAACACAGTGACTCCCTGTTCCTCATTCAAACGAACTACGATCTCGGCGATTTCACGGACCAGTCTTGGCGACAGACCTAGCGATGGCTCATCAAGCAACATGACCTTCGGTCGAAGCATTAGCGCTCGACCAATCGCGAGCATCTGTTGCTGTCCGCCTGACAGGAATCCAGCAGCTAATCGACGATGTTCTCGCAGCTGCGGGAAGTATCCGTAAACCGTCTCTAGCTCATCATTCAAGTCAGCCTTATCTCGCGTGAACGCGCCCATTCTCAAGTTTTCTTCAGTACTCAAGAACGGAAACACCTCCCGACCTTCCGGCACGTGCGCAACACCGCGACGCGCAACGACATCAGGTTCCTTAGCCGTCACATCTTCGCCTTCGAACGTGACCGAACCTTTCTGTGGTTCAAGTGCACCAGAAATCGTCTTCAATACCGTAGTTTTGCCGGCGCCGTTCGCGCCTAGCATCGCCACGATGCTCCCTTCTTCGACGTCGATCGATACACCGCGTATCGCCAAAATCGGTCCGTAATAAGACTCTACGTTTCGGACCTCGAGCATTGGCACGATCTATTCCCCTAGGTACGCGTTCACGACATCAGTGTGTTCGCGCACCTCATCTGGTGTGCCGATCGTCAGTAACTCACCGTCTGACAGTGCCATCACGCGACCTGAAACCTGCGCAAGCAGATTCATGTCATGCTCAACCATGATCACCGTGATGCCAAGCGCTTCGTTGATATCTTCGATCCAGAACGATAGATCTTCCGTCTCTTCTGGATTGAGACCCGAGGACGGTTCGTCGAGTAGGAGTAATTGAGGCTCAAGACTTAACGCACGACCGAGCTCTACGATCTTCCGCACGCCAAACGGCAGAGAGTCAATTCGTTGATCTCGATAGCGTTGCAGCTCCAGCAAATCAATGATGTCTTCGACTTTTTCACGAAACCTTAATTCCTGTCGTCGCACCTGAGGTAAGAAGAACATCTCTGACAGGAAACTAGTCCGTCGATGGGTGTGGTGTGCGGTAAGTAGATTTTGAAGTACCGTTTCTTTCTCAAATAACTCGGTATTCTGAAACGTCCGTGCAATCCCCTTAGCCGCAACGGCATGCGGCGGGATTTTGCTAATTCGTTCCCCGTTCAGAAACAGGTCCCCTTGGTCTAGATCGTAAAAACGGCTGATCAGGTTAAAAACCGTCGTTTTACCTGCACCATTGGGTCCCATGATGCTAAAGATTTCGCCTTCCTCGACCGTGAATGACACGTCGTGAAGCGCACGAACACCGCCAAAGCTAACGCCGATCCCAACTGCCTCGAAAACGCTCAATGGACACGCTCCGTACGAAGGTACGACTTTTGACGTTTAAACGTGGACTTGCGGTAGAGAGGGAATTGCGTGAAGTACGACCGGATTTTGACCCACCTACCGTAAAGACCAAGCGGCTCGTACATAAGGAAGAAGAGCAGGATCGAACCGAACACCAGTGGTTCCAATCCGCGTCGCTGTGCGACCCATGCGGGTAGAAAGTCGCGCAGAATGGCGATGACCTGCGGCAGAATCGAGATAAACATGGCGCCAAACACGATGCCGTGAACCGATCCTAATCCTCCAACGACAACCAGCATTAGGAGTTTGATCGAGAGGATGATCGTAAAGTTCTCCGGAAACAGCATCCCTATCTTGTGTGCATAAAGTGCACCTGCTAGGCCAGTGAAAGCCGCAGATAGCGTAAACGCGAGTGTCTTCGTCTGTAAGAGATTGACGCCCATCGCCTGGGCCGAAATCTCTGAATCACGTACCGCTACCATG
>LXNI01001197.1_pt1 | contig 24010 bp, 21 predicted proteins | sample 809091 | NCBI WGS metagenome assembly LXNI01 (sample SAMN04870527, study PRJNA318959) | sponge metagenome | biome: 01000161; feature: marine sponge reef; material: water | host: Sarcotragus foetidus | place: Greece: Milos, Mediterranean Sea | collected 2013-05-29 | depth 5-7 m | reverse complement strand
CGTCATCGACGAGCAGCACCGCTTCGGCGTCGAGCAGCGCCTGGCGCTCACCGACAAGGGCAGCGACGTCCATACGCTGGCGATGACGGCGACGCCGATCCCCCGGACCCTGCTGATGACGGCTTACGGTGACCTCGATACGTCGCGCATCGACGAGAAACCGCCCGGGCGCAAGCCGGTCGAAACGCGCGTGTTGCGCATGGAACAACTCGACCGGGTTGTCGAACGCATCCGCGCGGCGACTGCCGCCGGGCGCCGCGCCTATTGGGTCTGTCCGCTGGTGGAAGAAAGCGACAAGACCGACGCCGCCGCAGCGGAAGCGCGGTTTGCAGACCTGCAGCCGGTCTTCGGCGACCGGGTGGCGCTCATTCACGGCCGTATGACAGCAGACTGGAAGGCCGACGCCATGGCCGCGTTTGCAGAAGGAAAGGCGAGCCTGCTCGTCGCCACCACCGTGATTGAGGTCGGCGTTGATGTTCCAGCGGCGGACATCATGGTCATCGAGCAGGCCGAGCGGTTCGGCCTCGCGCAATTGCACCAGCTCCGCGGCCGCGTCGGCCGCGGCGGGCAGACCGGCGCCTGTGTGCTGCTTTACGGGGAGCCGCTCGGACAGGCGGCGGAAAAGCGGCTCAGGCTTCTCAGGGACTGCGATGACGGCTTCCGCATCGCCGAAGCGGACCTCGAATTGCGGGGCGCCGGCGAATTGCTGGGCACGAGGCAGAGCGGCCTGCCGGCATTCCGCATCGCCGACCTCGACGAACATGGCGACATGCTACGCATGGCTCGCGACGAGGCGCGTCTGATCGTGGATCGCGACCCCAACCTGTCGAGTTCCCGCGGCGAGGCGCTCAGGATATTGCTCTACCTGTTCGATCGCGACGCCGGGGTCAGGCTTTTGCGCTCGGGCTGAAACGCCGCTCGAAGCGCGCTTGGTCCGCCGGTTCAAGCGCAACCGTCAACGACACCCGATCATCGCCATCCTCGCGGCGCTGAACATCGCCATGCCGGTAGAGCCAGGCGATGGCCGCCCCGTCGCCCGGCGGCAGCACGAACTCGCAGACCGTCTGCGAGCGCGAGAGCTCCGCCTCTATCGCTTCCACAAGGTCCCCGACCCCCTGCCCCGTCGCCGCCGAAACCGGAATGCCAGCGCCATTTCCAGCCGGCGCCTCCAGCAGGTCTGTCTTGTTCCACACTTCGAGCCGGGGCATGAGACAGGCATCCAGCTCGTCCAGCACAAGATCGACATCATGCTTCTGCGCGGCGGAGTCAGGGTCGGCGCTGTCGCGGACATGCAGGATCAGGTCCGCTTCGATCACCTCTTCCAAAGTGGCGCGGAAGGCGGCCACAAGCTGCGTCGGCAGGTCCGAGATAAAGCCCACGGTATCGGAGAGAATGGCCCGGCGGCCGGACGGCAGGTCGAGCGCACGCATGGTCGGGTCCAGCGTCGCGAAAAGCTGATCGCGCGCCAGCACGCTGCCGCCGGTCAAGCGATTAAACAAGGTGGACTTGCCGGCATTGGTGTATCCGACCAGCGCTACGACTGGGAACGGCACCCGCCTGCGGGCGCGGCGCTGAATGCCCCGTGTGCGGCGAACATCCTCAAGCTGGCGCTTCAGCTTGACGATCTTTTCGTCGATCAGCCTGCGGTCGATCTCGATCTGGGCTTCGCCAGGCCCTCCGAGAAAACCCGCGCCGCCCCGCTGCCGTTCCAAATGCGTCCAGGAACGGACGAGTCGAGTGCGCTGGTAACTGAGCGCAGCCAGGTCCACCTGCAAAACGCCTTCCCGCGTCCGCGCCCGGGCGCCGAATATCTCCAGAATGAGACCCGTGCGGTCGATGACCTTGGCATTCCAGACCCGTTCCAGGTTGCGCTGCTGCACAGGCGTCAACGCACCGTCCACGACGACGAGGCCTATGCCTTCCCCAGCCAGCGCATCCTTTACTTCCTCTATCGTGCCATTGCCGAGCAGCGTCGCCGGACGTGGCCGGGCAAGGCGGACGATGTGCGTTGCCAGGACTTCGACTTCGATGGATTCGGTCAGCCGCACGGCTTCCGCCAGACGCGCTTCGGGCGCCCTCAGCGCGTCCTTGCGGACAACCGGGTGGACGACGAGGGCTGTTTGCTTCAAGCCGGATCGTCTTCGCGGTCAAAGAGCTGGATCGGCGTCGAGGGCATGATCGTCGAGATCGCGTGCTTGTACACCAATTGCGAATGGCCGTCGCGGCGCAGCAGCACTGAGAAATTGTCGAATGACACTACCAGGCCCTGCAATTTGACGCCGTTGACGAGGAACACGGTGACCGGCGCCTTCGCCTTCCTGATGTGGTTCAGGAAGAGGTCCTGAAGGTTCCGGTTCTTCTGGGCAGGCGACATCGACATTGATCCCGGCTCGCAACAGAGACGCCGCCGGACCCAGTCCGGAACCGGCGCTGCTTCCTCTCCCGTTCTAATTGATACGATGAGAGAACGCGACAAGGTCCGGGATCGCGGCCAGACTGTCGCAGCGGGCATCGGCCTTCAGGTCCGGCGCAGGTCCACAGGCATATGATACGATCGCCGAATGCAGGCCCGCATTGCGCGCCGTGCGGATATCGGTGTCGGAGTCCCCGACCAGCCAGCGCCCTGCCTGCCCGCCGAGGGCCATTCTGACGGGTGCGGCATCCGGCTTGTCGCGACAGGTGTCTCCCGCGCCCACCAGCGCCTCGAAGCGGCCGGTCCAACCGAGACGGTCCGCTTCGCGCCGCAGATAGGCGCCGTTCTTGTTGGAGACCACGGCAATCGGAAATCCCGCTGCCCGAAGGCGGTCCAGGCAGGATTCGGCGCCGGGCAACAGCATCAACGCATCCAGATGACGCGCTTCAAAGGCGGCGTAAAACATCTCGCTCGCCCGCCGCCAGTCGGCGCCGAACATCTTCGGAAAACCCTCCCGGCCCGAGCGGGACACATGCTGCAGGGTTTCGGCGAAGGTCCAGGGTGGCAGGCCGAAGGATTCGCGCGCGACCGCCAGTGCTTCGTGAATGACCGGCCAGTTGTCCACCAGTGTCCCGTCCCAGTCGAAGAGCACGACCGGACGGGTCATGCAGCGGCGTCTCCCCGCTCCATGTAACGCGCATAAGCCTCGAACAGGGCGCGTGCGGTAGAGCCCGGCTTTCCATTGCCGATAACCGCTTCGTCGATCCTGACCACGGGCGTCACATAGGAGGTCGCACTGGTGACGAAGGCTTCCCGGGCCCGTCTGGCCTCTTCGATGGTGAAGCGGCGCTCGGCGAAGCTGAGGCCAAGGCGTTCGGCGAGCTTCGACACGGTCCCGCGCGTGACGCCTGCCAGAATGCCATGGTCGAGTTCCCGGGTCAGCAACTCGCCGCCGGAGGTCACGATCCAGACATTGGTCGAGCTGCCCTCGGTGACAAAGCCCTCCTCGTCCACGAACACCGCCTCATAGGCGCCCGCCTCCCTAGCCGTCTGCTTGGCGAGGATGTTGGGTAACAGCGAAACCGACTTGATGTCGCAACGCTTCCAACGGTTGTCCGGCACCGACACAGCGTCCACGCCGGTTTCCAGTATTCCGGAATTGGGCGGTGGCTTGCGGCTGCCCGTAACCACCAGCGCGGTTTCGGCCTCCGCTGGAAAGGGATGGTCCCGGCGCGCAACGCCGCGTGTTGCCTGGAGATAAACAATGCCCTCTTCTATCCGGTTACGGCGCTTTACCTCGTGCAGCACATGATACAAGGCCGGCCGATTCATGGGTGGTGCGATCCGCAATTCACCGAGCGAACGGTCCAGCCGGTCGAGATGCGGCTCGGTATCGACGAACCGGCCGGCGCGCACGGCGATGACTTCGTAAACGCCGTCGGCGAACTGGTAACCCCGGTCCTCCACATGCACCGCCGCCTCGCGATGCGGCACATAGCGGCCGTTGACATAAGCGATTCTGGCCAAGCCGGTTTCCCTCCCTGTTTCTAAAAGAACTCCAGACGCACGGCGAACATCTGCTCGACTCGCTTGAGAACGGTCGTCATGGAGAACAGGACGACCCGGTCTCCGGCGCGGATAACGGTGCGGCCCCGTGGAATCATGACCTTGTCGCCGCGTAGAACCGCTCCCACGATGGACCCCGTCGGCATCTTGAGCACTCTCAGGTCCTTGTCCGCCACGACAGAGGTTTCGAGTATCTCCACTTCCAGCGCCTCGCCGAAATCGTCTCCTATGGAAAAAGCCGCCAGAATACGCCCGCGGCGCACATGCTGCAGGATCTGGGAGACAGTGATCGCCCGGGGATTTATGACGACGTCGATGTCGAGCGGGCTTACCAGCGCGCTGTAGGTGGATTTGTTGATGAGCGCCACTGTGCGCGACGCCCCAGCCCGTTTCGCCAGCAGCGAAACAAGGATGTTGGTCTCATCGTCGTCGGTCAGTGCGATCGTCAGGTCGGCATTTTCGAAATTAGCCTCTTCCAGAAGATCTTCGGAGAGGGCGTCGCCCTGAAGAACGGTGGTCCGCCGCAAGGTGTCGGTCAATTCCGCCGCCTTCTCGCGGCCGCGCTCGATCAGCCGCAGGCGCACATGAGGAAGCTCCTCTTCGATCAGGCTGGCCAGCCGGTGGCCGATATTACCGCCTCCGATGATGACCGCGCGCTCGGCCTCCTTTTCTTCGTGGCCAAACGCCGTCATCGCGCGCGTCACATGGGCGTTATCCACAACGAAATAGACTTCGTCTCCGACCAGCATCTGGTCGCGCGCCTTGGGGACGAACTTTCGCTCCCCGCGGATAATGCCGACGACGTTGATGTTGAGGTCAGGGAACAGAGCGGTTAACTGGCGCAGCGGTGTGTTGACGATCGGGCATGAATCGTCGAGGCGCACCCCGATCAGCCGAACCTGGCCGTCGGCGAACGAGATCAACTCGGTCGCGCCCGGCCGGGACATTCTGCGCAAGATCGCGCTCGCGACCTCGCGCTCGGGAGAAATGATCGTATCGATCGGCATGGCCTCGCGCGCAAACAATCCGGCCCAGTGCCCGTCGAGATAGGACGGCCGGCGGATGCGAGCGATTCTGGTCGGAATGTTGAACAGCGAATGCGCTACCTGGCAGGCGATCATGTTGATCTCATCGACAAGCGTGACTGCAATCAGCATGTCGGCGTCTTCCGCTCCGGCCCGCGCAAGCACATCGGGGCTCGAGGCATGGCCGGCAACCGCCCGGATATCCAAGGTCTCCTCCAGCTGCTCGATCAATTCGGAAGACCTGTCCACTACCGTCACATCGTTGCGTTCGGCCACGAGATAGCGGGCGATATTCATGCCGACCTGACCGGCGCCGCAGACGATTACGCGCATGGCAGTAGCGTCACATCAGTTAATCCCGTTCGTCGGCGTATGAGGGATTAAGCGCTCGCAGCTTGCGGTGCAGCGTCGAGCGGTCCATGCCGATGAATTGCGCAGTCTGGGAGATATTGTGGCCGAACCGACGCATCTGGGCGAGCAGATATTCGCGTTCGAACATCTCGCGCGCTTCCCGCAGAGGCAGTGACATCATCGCGTCGCCCTTTTCGAAATGCGAGATAATGGGCGCGTCCTTGCAAAGTTCGGGGGGAAGCGCGTTGGCTCGCAGGGTTGCGGCACTCTCGCCCGGCGCCATGATCGACAGTCGCTCCACGATATTGCGCAATTCGCGGACATTGCCAGGCCAGTCATATGACTGCAACACCGCCATCGCATCTTCGGCGACCGATGGCGGGTTCGCGCCCGCCTGCCTGGCGAACTGCTCCAGAAAATGGTTGACGAGCAGCGGGATATCCTCCCGACGCCGGCGCAGGGGCATAATCTCCAGCGGCACGACGTTGAGCCGGTAAAACAGGTCCTGCCGCAATCGTCCCTGCGCCAGTTCCGCCGCAAGATTGCGGTTGGAGGTCGCAATGACGCGCACATCGACATTGACCTTCTGTTCCCCGCCAACGCGCAGGAATGTCTGCTCCTGCAGAACGCGGACGATCTTTCCCTGGGTTTCCGACGGCATGTCGGCGATTTCATCCAGTAAAAGAGTGCCGCCATGAGCACGCTCCAGAAGGCCAGTCTTGCCGGGGCCGTCCTCGCTGCCGAACAGCTCCTCCTCAAGCCGCGTTGGGGTCATGATCGCGCAATTGACCACCACGAAAGGCCCATCGCTGCGGCGCGAGCAACGATGAATCATCCGCGCGGCCACCTCCTTGCCGCTGCCGGGAGGGCCCTGGATCAGAACACGGCTGCCGGTCAAGGCGACACGTTCGATCACGTTGCGCGTCTGCGTAATTTCCGCGGACTCGCCGGTCAGCTCTGTTGCTGCGCCGGCATGAAGACGGAGTTCGGCGTTCTCCCGCCGCAGCCGGAATGCCTCCAGCGCACGGGAAATCGCCAGCAATAACCTGTCGGTGGTGAACGGTTTCTCGACAAAATCATAAGCTCCATCCCGAATCGCCGCCACAGCGGTTTCGATGCTGCCATGGCCGCTTATCATCAGCACCGGCAGGTCAACATGGCGCTTCCGGACATGCTGGAGCAAATCCATGCCGGTCAGGCGGCTGCCCTCCAGCCACACATCGAGCAACAGCACACTCGGTTCGCGTTTCTGCAGCTCCTGCAGCGCCTTGTCGCTATTGCTTGCGCTCCGGGCTTCGAAGCCTTCATCCTCCAGCACGCCAGTAATCAGTTGCCGGATGTCTTCCTCATCATCGACAATCAGAATGTCATGCATCATGGGGTCGGCCCCGTTCCGGCTCCACAACGGTCTCGCTGCGCCGGAAAACAATCCGAGCCCGTGCGCCGCCAGCCTTGCTATCCTCCAAATGAAGCGACGCCCCCTGATCCTCGACGATCTTCTGAACGATGGCAAGGCCGAGGCCGGCGCCGCGCCGGCCCTTGGTCGTGACATAGGGCTCCGTCAACCGGTGGCGCAGCTCAGCCGGGAAACCAGGCCCGTCATCCTCCACCGATATGTCCGTCCGCCCGGAGGCTTCGACAAGCGCAACGAGGATACGCCCGCCTCCCTGTTCAAGCGCCTGTATCGCGTTGAGCACAAGGTTGGTAACCGCCTGGCCGAGCAATTGCGCGTCGCAGACCTGCATGACCGGCCGGTCAGGCAGAGACAGTTCGATCCGGATGTCCGAAGCCGCTTCCCTTGGCAGGAAAACCGCCCGGCGCACAATATCGGCAAGGTCGGCCTCCGCCAGCGCAGGGGCCGGCATGCGGGCGAATGACGCGAACTCGTTGACCATTCGGCGCATGTCGTCCACCTGACGCACGATGGTATCTATGCAGAGCGCAAAGGTTTCCGGGTCATCCTCGATCTGCTTGCCATAGCGCCGGCCGAGCCGCTCTGCAGCCAGCTGGATCGGCGTGAGCGGGTTCTTGATTTCGTGAGCGATGCGGCGCGCCACGTCGGACCAGGCAGCCATGCGCTGCGCCGATTGCAGGTCGGTGATATCGGCAAATGTGAGCACGAAACCGCCCGGCCTGTCTGGCGACGGCTCCTCCGTCGTCACACGGAGCTGGAAGGTCCGAGTCTCGCGATTACGCTCGATGGCGACCTCGGTTTCAACGGAGCCGTCCGGTCGCCGCATCGCTGCTTCCAGCGCGGCTCCGAAAGCCGGCACAACCTCTGTCAGCGGCCGGTCGAGATTGTCTGCAAGATCCACCCCCAGCAGGTCGGAAGCGACCCTGTTTGGCAGATGCACCCGGCGTTCCGCATCCAGCCCCACCACTCCGACCGCGACGCCGGCGAGAACAGCCTCCGTGAAGCGCCGACGTTCCTCCAGTTCGAGATTGGCGTCGATGAGCGCCGTGCGTTGGCGGTCGAGCTGGCTGGTCATGCGGTTGAAGGCGCGTCCGAGGGCGTCGATCTCCCCGGCCTCCCTCGCGCCCACGGGCACTCGTGCAGCCAGGTCGCCTTCCCGCACACGGTTGGCCGCCGAGATTAGGTTCATGATCGGCTCCGCCATTTGCGCGGCCAGATTGAAGCCCACCCAGATCGCGGCGAAGATGAAGAGAGCCGCCACGGTCGCGAACATCATGGCGAAGGTGTATTCGATATTTGTTCTTTGTCCCTCGAAGGCGGCATATTCCGACACGGCCGCGCGAACCCGGGTCACCTGGCTGACGACAATGGGGTCCACATACCGCCCGATATAAAGGAAGGTGTCGTCGAGGCCGGCAATGCGCAGCAGGGCTCCGAGGCGGTCCCCGTCCCTGTCCTCGACGATCGCGACATCGCCGCGCCGGGCGGCTTCCAGCGCCCATTCGGGGACGGGGTAGAAGATCGCGCCGAACGAAAACATTGAGCGCGCGAGTACGCGCCCTCCCGCCTCCAGTATCTGGGCATCGGAGAGCGAACGGGTGCTCGCCTGCGCTTCCAGAACGTTCTCCAGGCCGCGGGTATCGGCGAACAGCAGCGGGCCGCCGCGACTCAAATCGTTCGCCATGGAGAGCGCGTCGGAGACGAGCACTCGCCTGTGCTCTTCCAGATAGGCCTCGGCGACCGCCAGCGACCGGTCGAGAGCCGTCTGCACCCGCTGGCTGAACCAGCCCTGCAGGCCGTAATGGAAGAAGAGCGCGGTAAACAGCGCAACAAGCACAGTCGGCACAAGCGCCACGGCGGTGAACAGCACAGCGAGGCGCACATGCAGCTGGGATCCGCCCCGCCGCCGCCGCCGCGCCAGCCACAGCGCCACGACCCGATATCCGACGACCGTCGCCAGCAGGACCAACAGGACCAGATCGATGACAAGCAGGATGACGACATTCCGGACCGTCGGCGGAATAAAGGGCACCGCGCCGGTCATCGCCAGATAGGTGAGAACGCCAGAAAAAGCCGCAAGGCCGGCAAAGGCGAAGGCGGCCCATCTTCGCATCACCGCCAGGCTCCCCGAACGATCCGGCATCAGCGCAGACCGCGCACCACGGGAATCTCCAGATACCGGATTTTCTTGCGCAGCGTATTCCGGTTGAGGCCCAGTATCTCCGCTGACTTGATCTGGTTCCCGTTTGTCGCTGCGAGGCAATGCTGAATCAGCGGGCGCTCCACCTCGCGAAGGATTCGTTCATAAAGGCCTGGTTCCGGAAGGCTGTCGCCGTCCAGCGGGAAGTAACCGCGCAAGTGGAGGTCCACCGCCTCGCCGAGCGATTCAGATCGCTCCGCACGCGCCGGGGGCGCGTCGGCAATTTCATCGGCGATTTCCGCAAGCTCCGCTTCAACGATCTCGAGGCCGACCGTATCCTGGGGATAAAGTGCGGCGACCCGCCGGATGAGATTTTCCAGCTCGCGGACATTGCCGGGCCAGGAATAGGCGCGCAGGCGGCGCATCGCCTCGCTGTCGAGCGTCTTGGCGCCGAGGCCCTCGCGGCGCGCGACGGCAAGAAAATGGGCGACGAGCTCGGGAATGTCCTCGCGGCGCTGGCGGAGCGGCGGCACACGCAGCGGCACGACATTCAACCGGTAGAAGAGATCCTCGCGGAACAGTCCCTGCCGGATGGCGAGGCGCAGGTCCCGGTGGGTGGCGGCCACGATGCGGACATTGGCGCGGAGCGAGCCCCGGCCGCCGACCCGCGTATATTCGCCCTCCTGCAACACGCGCAGCAGCCTGGTCTGCGCGTCCATCGGCATATCGCCGATTTCGTCGAGAAACAGCGTGCCGCCTTCCGCCTGCTCGAAGCGCCCCGCCATGCGCTGCGAGGCGCCGGTGAAGGCCCCGCGCTCATGCCCGAACAATTCGGCTTCAATCAGGTCCTTCGGGATCGCCGCCACGTTGATGGCGACGAACGGCCCGTTGCGCCGGGCGCCATAGTCGTGAAGCGCACGCGCAATCAGCTCCTTCCCCGTCCCCGACTCGCCCGTAATCGTCACCGTCAGGTCCACACCGACCAGCCGCGCGACGACCCGGTAGATCTCCTGCATGGCCGGCGAACGGCCGATCAGGGGCAGGCGGCCGGCCTCGTCCTCGTCGTGCTCGACGGGCAGCCCGGGCAGCGGGACGCTCAGCGCCCGCTTCACGATCCCGATCAGCTCCGCGATATCGAACGGCTTGGGCAGATATTCGAAGGCGCCGCGCTCCGCCGCCTTGACGGCGGTCTGCAGGGTCGATCTGGCGCTCATCACGATGACGCGCAGTTCCGGCCTTCGCCGGCGAATCCGGGGCACCAGATCGAGGCCATTCTCGTCCGGCATCACCACGTCGGTAATCACAAGGTCGCCCTCGCCGTCCTGCACCCAGTGCCAGAGCGTTGCGGCATTGCTGGTCGCCTTGACGTCATAGCCGGCCCGTCCGAGCGCGTGGCTAAGCACGGTGCGCACGGCGCGGTCGTCGTCTGCAACAAGAACGGTAGCATTCACCGCCCACCCCCTTCCTCGAAATCTACAGGCAACAGCACGCGGAAGACAGTGCGTCTTGGCTCGCTTTCGAAGGCGACCGCCCCGGCATGGTCGTCCACAACCTTGGCGACGAGCGCGAGGCCGAGTCCCTGCCCGCCCTGCTTGCCGGTCACGAACGGGTCGAACAGCGTCCTGTGCAACTCCTCCGGAACGCCGCCGCCATTGTCCTGCACGGAAACTTCAAGCGGGAGATGCACGCGCCTTCCGCTTCCGGAAACCGCAAGCCTCTCCCCATGGCGATAGACGGTGCGCAGCACGATCTCCCCGCCCTCTTGGGGGCAAGCGTCAGCAGCGTTTTTCACCAAATTGAGGAACACCTGCACCAGCCGGTCGCGATCGCCCGGAACCGGAGGCAGCGACGGGTCGTATTCCTCCACGAATGCGATTCCCGGCGCTAAGCCCGTCTCGGAGATCTTGCGCACCCGGTTGAGGACTTCGTGGATATTGACCGGCTTGCGTTCCAACCCCTCAGGGCCGGCAAATGCCTCCATCCGGTTCACCAGCGCCGCCACGCGGTCCGCCTCCTCGCGGATAAGCGCCGCCAGCTCCCGGTCGCCGGCCTCGACATTCGCTTCGATAAGCTGGGCTGCGCCCCGGATTCCGGCAAGCGGATTCTTGATCTCATGAGCGAGCATGGCCGCCATGCCGCCGACCGACCGCGCCGCGCCGCGATGCGCCAGATGCCTGTCGATTTCGCGCGCCAGGGTCATCGGCACCAGCACCACCGCGACGACGCCGGCATCTTCGGTAACCGGGGACACCTGCGCGACGACCGCCGGCAGTTTCACACGCGGCGTTTCGATCGAAACCTCGTATTCCGTCAGATTGACGCCCCGGTCGCGCACGATCTCGATCATGCCGAACAGCGGGTGGTCCGCCGGCAGGATCCGGCCGAGAGGCTGCCCCAGCGCCTGGGGCGCGCCTATGTTGAGCAGGCCCTCGGCGGCGGGGTTGAAGGAGGCGACCGCGCCGGTCCGGTCCACTGTGAACACCGCCGCGCTCAAGGCGGAAATGATTGCCGCTGCGTCTGTCATGGCCGCTCGAATTGCCCACTTTGTGACCAGGATAGATATTGCATAAATGATAATCAATCAAGGAATGCCACCCCAACGCCCGGCCAACGCCCGGGCACCGAGGTCGAAGATGGATTCGCGCAGGCAAATGTATAGACAGGCTTGCGGCCGACACTACACCGCGCCGATTCTGCCAGACGGGCAAAGCGCAATGAGCGACGAGAATATCGAGAACATGTCCCTGAGCGAAGCTGTCCTCCGGAGGCTACGGACTCACAGATCGCCGGCAGCGCCGCGCGGTCACAGGTCCTGTCCAGGAGAGACAGACCCCTGAGAGTGTCAGGATATGTCATGCGATGTCATGTTTTGTATGTTGAGGGCGTATATCCCATGGTATGTTTCGTCATTTATTCTCATTTGGGTCGGTTCTGTGAGACCTTTACCGCGCCTGTCATGCCCGCGCCTCGCCGGCGTATTACGGCGGCATGAAACGAAGAGTCAAAACGAAGGGGCGAAGCCGGTCCCGGGGATGCGGTTCCCTTCCTCCGGGACCATATGGCTATGGACGCCCGGGAGAACAAGTTTTCATGAGACCTATTTCATAATAGGGAACGAGCGCGCGTGAAGGGGGCTGCTTCCTGAGAAAAGGTCGAATGCAGCGACGCAGAAGCTGTATGCTCCGCCGTCATGCGGGACCGTATTGCCCTCATCGTCGCGGCAGGCCGCGGGACGCGCTTCGGCGGCCCGGAGCCCAAGCAGTATCTGTCCCTGGGCGACAGGACGGTGCTGGCCGCCGCGGCGATGGCGCTTCGCCCTTTCATGCCGGTCGCCTGCGTCATCCACCCCGACGACGGCGAACGCTACAGCGCGGCCACCGCCGGCCTCGACCTGCTGCCGCCGGTGTTCGGCGGGGCGGACCGCCAGGCGAGCGTGCGCCACGGCCTGGAGGCGCTGGCCGCCGATCCGCCCCGGCATGTGCTGGTCCACGATGCCGCGCGCCCGGACGTTCCTCCTGCGGTCATGCGGCGGCTGCTGGAAGCGCTGGAGAGGCATGACGGGGCCGCCCCCGGCTTGCCGGTCGCCGACACGCTGAAGCGTGTGGAGGGCGGCCGGTCCGTCGGCACGGTCTCCCGCGACGGGCTCTGGCGCATCCAGACGCCCCAGGGCTTCCGGTTCTCCGCCTTGCTCAACGCGCACCGGCAGGCTGCGCCAGGCGCGTTTTCGGACGACACGGCGCTTGCCGAAGCTGCGGGCCTTGGCGTGGCCGTCGTGCAAGGCGACTCACGCCTGGAAAAGGTCACAGACCCCGGCGACGCCGTGCGGCTTTCGGGTCCCGACATCCGCACCGGCCACGGCTTCGATGTCCACCGGCTCGTGCCCGGCGACAGCGTCATCCTTTGCGGCGTCCGTATTGCACATGACAGGGCGCTTGCTGGGCATTCCGATGCCGATGTCGGCATGCATGCGCTTAACGATGCGATCCTGGGCGCATTGGCCGAGGGCGATATCGGCCGGCAATTCCCGCCCGGCGACCCGCAGTGGCGGGGCGCAGCCTCGGAGATATTCCTCGCCAGCGCCCGCGACATGGTGTCGGACCGTGGCGGGCGCATCCTGCATTGCGATGTCACCCTGATATGCGAAGCGCCGCGTATCGGCCCCCACCGCGACCCCATGCGCGCCGAGCTCGCGCGCATCCTCGCCATTCCTTTGGACCGGGTATCCGTCAAGGCGACGACCTCCGAGACGCTGGGCTTCACCGGGCGTGGCGAGGGCATTGCCGCACTGGCGACAGCGACCCTGGCGCTGCCGTGAACTCCGGGCACGCTGTCGCCACCGTCTTCGGGCTGGGTCGTCTGCCGGCGGCGCCGGGCAGCTGGGCCTCGCTCGCCGCACTGCCGCCGGCCTGGGGGCTCGTCTGGGCGGGCGGGCCATGGGCGCTTGCGGCGGCGGCGGCGCTATTGGGCCTCGTCGGCTGCCGCGCAGCCGCAGACTATGAGCGGGACACGGGCCAGCAGGATGCCAGCGCGGTCGTCGTTGATGAGGTCGTGGGCCAATGGCTGGTGCTGGCCACGCTCCCGCTCGACCTCCTCGCCTACGGTCTCGGCTTTGCCGCCTTCCGCATCTTCGACATCGCCAAGCCGCCGCCTGTAGGATGGATCGAGCGCAGGGTCCCCGGAGGGCCGGGCGTAATGGCCGATGACGTGGCCGCGGCTGCCTGCGCAGCCGCGTTGCTCCATCTTGCCGATTGGGGGCTGGGACATGGCGTTCTTTTCGGATGACCTGTTGGAAGCGGCGGAAGCACTGCTCGACTCCTGTCGCGCCCGGGGCCTCCGGCTGACAACGGCCGAGTCCTGCACGGGCGGCCTCATAGCCTCGTTGCTGACGGAAATACCCGGGTCCTCCGACGTGGTTGGGCGCAGCTTCGTCACCTATTCCAACGAAGCCAAGCAGGAGGTGCTGGGCGTGCGCGCGGAGACGCTGGCCGCACACGGCGCGGTCAGCGGCGAAACGGCGCGGGAAATGGCCGCGGGCGCGCTCGCCCGCGCCGGACCGGATGCAAGCCTCGCTGTCGCCGTCACCGGCGTGGCCGGGCCGGGCGGCGGCTCGGCCGAAAAGCCGGTCGGCACGGTCTGGCTTGCGGTCGCCTCCGCAGGCGGCGAGACGGCGGCGAAGCACCTGCTCAACGGCAACCGCGCGGAAATACGCCGCGCCGCCGTGGAGCGCGCCGTCGCTATGCTGGGGTCCGCCGTCCAGCGCACCGGCTGACGGTATTCGGAGGGATGGATCGATGGGCTGGTCTCGCGAAATCGAGGATATTCACGCCAAGCGTGAGGCGGCGCTGGAACAGGGCGGCGCGGAGGCGGTCGCCCGCCAGCACGCACAGGGGCGCCTGACTGTCCGGGAGCGCATTGACGGGCTGGTCGATCCGGGCAGTTTCCGCGAGCATGGGCGCGGCGCCGGCGGGGCCGAGCGCCATGCCGATGGCAGGCTCAAGAGCTTCACACCGGGCAATTTCGTCGTCGGCTTGGGCCGCATGGACGGGCGGCCGGTGGTGGTTGGCGGCGAGGATTTCACCGTGCGCGGCGGCTCCCCGAACGCGGCGGGCTTGCGCAAGAGCGTCTATATTGAGGAACTGGCGCTGCAATACCGCGCGCCGCTCATCCGCCTGCATGAAGGCGGCGGCGGCAGTGTTACCGGGGCTGGCGGCAGCGGCCCGGTTGGGGAGCCGGTCTATGCGTCGCGCCGGTTCGCCTCGGTGGCGGAGGCGATGGGCGCGGTTCCCGTGGCGACGGCGGCGCTTGGCCCGGTGGCGGGCCTGCCGGCCTCCCGGCTGGTCGCCGCGCATTTCTCGGTAATGGCGGAGGAGACCGCGCAAGTGCTGATCGCCGGCCCGGCGGTGGTCAAGCGCGCGCTCGGCGAGGACCTGACCAAGGAGGCTCTCGGCGGCGCCCAGGTCCATGCCAGAAGCGGCGTGATCGACAATGTCGCCCGCGACGAGGCCGATGCGCTCCGGCAGATCCGCCGTTTCCTGTCCTACCTGCCGCAGAATGCCTGGCAGGTTCCGGCCCGCGCCGATACCGGTGACGATCCCGCCCGCGCCGATGAGGCGCTGCGCAAGATTGTGCCGGATAATCGCCGCAAGTTCTTCGATATGCGCCGGACCATAGCCATGATTATGGACCGGGATTCGATCTTCGAGATGGCGCGGCAATACGGGCCTGGTCAGATCACCATGCTGGCCCGGCTGGACGGTTATCCGGTCGGCGTGTTTTCCAACGACGCGCGCTTCTATGCCGGCGCCATGACGGCGGACGGCGCGCGCAAGGTCCGGCGCTTCATCGAGTTCTGCGAGACCTTCAACCTGCCGATCGTGAGCTTGGTGGACGAGCCCGGCTTCATGATCGGCAGCCGCGCCGAGCAGGAGGGCGCCATTCGCGCCGGCACGGCCGCGGTGCTGGCGGCGGCCACCTGCCGGTCGCCCTGGGCGTCGGTCATCCTGCGCAAGTCCTACGGCGTGGCGGCGGCGGCGCATTACGGACCCGGCGCCTACATCCTCGGCTGGCCATCGGCGGAGATGGGCGCCCTGCCGCTCGAAGGCGGCGTGGCGGTCGCCTTCGGACGCGAAATCGCCGCAGCGGAAGACCCCGAAGCGAAGCGCGCCGAGATCGAGGCGCGGATGGCGGCCACGCTGTCCCCGGCGCGGCGCGCGGAGAGCTTTTCCATGCACGAGCTTATCGACCCCTCAGAGACCCGGCCGCTGCTGTGCGAATGGGTCGCATGGAGCCAGCCGCGGCTCGAAACGCAATGCGGCCCCTCCCGCTTCGCGATCCGTCCGTGATCCGCCTCGCCGCCCCGAAGCGCCGCGTGCTCTTCCTGTCCTGCCGCACCGGCCCCGCCGTGGAGGCCATGACATCGGCGGGACATCCGGGCTAAGCTCGGCCGGCCAGAGCATGGACGACAGGAAGGGCAGCCCCATGAGCTATGATCTCGTCATCAGGAACGGCACCGTCGTGGACGGCTCCGGCCTTGCGCGCTATCGCGCTGATATCGGCGTCAAGGATGGACGGATCGCGCGCATCGGGCGCATCGCCGCCCCGGCGGACGAGACCGTCGATGCCGAGGGCCATGTCGTCGCGCCCGGCTTCGTGGACGGCCACACCCATATGGATGCGCAGCTCTTCTGGGACGAGCTCGGCTCCTGCTCCTGCTATCACGGCGTCACCACGGCGGTCATGGGCAATTGCGGCTTCACGCTCGCCCCCTGCCGCGAGGCCGAGGCCGACCTCGTGTTCCGCAATCTGGAGCGCGCCGAGGACATCGACCGCAACGCCATGCTGACCGGCATCGACTGGAGCTGGGAGACCTTCCCGGAGTTCATGGCGGCCGTGGACGCCGCGCCCAAGGGCATCAACTATGCCGGCTATATCGGCCATGCGGCGCTGCGCACCTATGTCATGGGCGAGCGCGCCTTCGAGCAGCAGGCCGGCGAGGACGACCTGAAGGCGATGGAGGCGCATGTCCGCGAGGCGGTGCGCGCCGGCGCGCTCGGCTTCTCGACCTCCCGCAGCCCGAGCCACCTCACCTCCGACGATCGCGCGGTGGCGAGCCGCGTGGCGGCCTTCTCCGAGGTGCAGCATCTCGTGCGCGCCATGGGCGAGGAAGGCGCCGGCATCTTCCAGCTCGCCATGGAGCGGGGCGATGACGAGAAGATGCTCGCCTTCTACCAGAGCCTGATCGACCTCTCCGCCGAGACCGGCCGGCCCGTGACCTTCGGCTCCCTCAGCCGCAAGGAGCGGCCTGGTCAGTGGCGCGCCTTCTACGACCTGATCTCGGAAGGCAACCGCAATGGCGCCAATGTCTTCACCCAGGTCCATGCGCGCGAGATCAACACCGTGCTCTCCTTCGAGACCAGCACACCCTTCGACAAGCGCGAAGTGTGGCGCGATATTCGCGCGCTGCCGCTGGAAGAGCAGAGGCGGGCCTTCGCCGATCCCGACATGCGCGCGCGCCTGATAGAGGTGGCGAGCCGGGCCCATGACGGCAAGGCCGTGGTGGGCGCCGAGGCGCGGCCGCCGGAATGGGACATCTTCTTCTGGATGGACCGCATCAGGCTGCCGCACCGCTCGCTCGCCGAAATCGCCGCCGAGCGCGGCGTCCACCCGGCCGAGGCCATGATCGACATCGCGCTCGAGCACGACCTCAAGGCATTCTTCCGCCAACCGATCGCGAACGAGAATCTCGACGACGCGCTGGAGCTCATGCGCCATCCCTATGCCTGCACGACCTTCTCGGACTCAGGCGCGCATGTCTCGCAGATCGTCGATTGCTCGCTGCAAACCCATCTGCTGAGCCACTGGGTGCGCGAGCGCGAGGCGTTCACGCTCGAAGAAGGCGTGCGCAAGATCACCTATGACACCGCGACCCGCTGGGGCTTCCACGACCGCGGCCTGCTGCGCGAGGGTCTGAAGGCGGACATCGTCGTGTTCGATCCGGACCGGATCGCGCCGGCCATGCCGGAAGTCGTGAATGACCTGCCGGCCGGCGCCAAGCGCCTGAAGCAGTATGCCGAGGGCATGAAGGCGACGGTGGTGAACGGCGTGCCGACCCTGCTCGACAACGAGCCGACCGGGCGCCTCGGGGGTCAGCTTCTGCGCGGCCCGCTCGCGGCCTGATGCGGATCGAGCCGTTCCGCGCGGCGGTCGATGAGGCGGCGCTTGACGACCTGAAGCGCCGCCTCGCCCGGACCCGCCAGCCCGTCTGGCCCGAGGGCGGCGGCTGGGAATTCGGCATCGAGCGGGAAACGCTTGCCGACAGCCTCGCCTACTGGCAGGACGGCTTCGACTGGCGCGCGGTCGAGGCGCGTCTGAACGCCTGGCCGCAATTCCGGACCGAGATCGACGGCATCCCGATCCACTTCATCCATGCGCGGCATGCGGACCCGGACGCGCCGGCGCTGGTCCTGACGCATGGCTGGCCGGGCTCCGTGCTGGAGTTTCTGGACGCCCTGCCGGCGCTCTCGGCGCACGCGCATGTCGTGGTCCCGCATCTGCCGGGCTATGGCTTCTCCTCGCCGACCAAACGCCCGGTCTATGCGCGCGAGGTGGCGGGGCTCTGGCGCCGGCTGATGGCCGCGCTCGGCTATGAGCGCTTCGTCGCCCAGGGTGGCGACTGGGGCTCGCTGGTGACCTGCTGGCTCGGCTATGACCATGCCGAGGCGGTGCGCGCCATCCATCTCAACATGCTCATCATGCGCCCGGACCTGGCCCGCCTCCAGGAGCCGCTCGACGAGGCGGAGCAGGCCTGGATCAAGGCCATGCGGCGCACCGTCGATCTCGAAGGCGGCTATCTGCGCATCCAGGCGACCAAGCCGCAGAGCCTCGCGGTCGGCCTTTCGGACTCGCCCGCCGGGCTCGCCGCCTGGATCCTAGAGAAATTCTATGCCTGGCCGGATGCCGCCTCGCGCCTCGACCGCGACCTCGTGCTCGGCAATATCGCGCTCTACTGGTTCACCAACACGCTCGCCAGTTCCGCCTGGATGTATGCGACAGTGCTCGACCGAAAGCACTTCATGCTGCCGGCGGGCGCGCGGATCGCCGTGCCGACGGGCGTGGCGCATTTCCCGAACGACACCTACCCGATGGCGCCCCGGCGCTGGCTGGAGCGCATCGCGCCGGTCGTGCGCTGGACCGACATGCCCCGCGGCGGCCATTTCGCCGCGATGGAGGAGCCCGCCCTGTTCGCCGAGGAAGTGCTGGCCTTCCTGGACGACCTGGACACCTGACCCGCCGACCGCCGCCATAGCGGATTCGCGCATCCGGCATTGGCGGTTTCACCCTGCGGGCCTTTCCCTGCCCTCCGAACCCGATCCAGGGCCCTTCCCGTCTCCACCGGCAGCGGCGCCGGGGACTGGAAGGCCGGCGTAGCCAGGCCGCCGGACAGCCCCCTGCGATATGTCATGAGATGTCACGTTTGTCATTCGGCATTACGAGCCGCCGCCGTTTCATCGGGTCGCTCAAGCCTTGCCGGGGGGAGGCCCCGGGCGATGTGTCATGAGTTGTCATGATCTGCATACGCATGGTGCATAAGCTGCGGCCCGTTCCGGCATAAGGTTGCCATTTCAGGCGACGGCTCCAGCTATTCCGCCCGGTTTCCCCAACTTCACACCTCCGGCCTGGGTCCTCCCTATCAGTCCGGTTTTGTTTCACTCTTGCCGCCGCCGGCTGGGCGCGCGGCGGGTTCCTGTTTTGCGCGTTTGTCGCACGCGTGAGCGGACGCGCCCATCTGCACTGGCGCAACCCGAAAAATGAAGCAGCCCCGCGGAGGCCGCGTCCTCCTGTTCCCTCTCACGACAATTTGTATATGATCAAACTTATTTCAAGAATTTTTTCTTGTTTCATAAACAAACTGCAATCCTCAATCCCGCACGCCCTTCCCCCGGCCTGGTCTTGCCATCCGGCTCGCCGCCCGGATCGCATGGCGTGAGGGCGAAGGCATCCTACCGCTGCACCATACCGGCGGCTGTGAACAGTGCGATTACCACTTTGCAATTCTCGGGCTTGGCTGGCTTCGAACAGCTTCACATATCGGAAAACCGTCGCAAACCCGGGCCGCTTCCTTACACCCACCTTCTTGCCGCCCATACCACCGCCAGCCCGAGCATGGCCGCCGTCAGGCCGCAGAAGCGGAGCATGGCGGGGGAGTGGCCGGCGAGGCGGAGCATGAAGCGACGCATGGATTGGGGCGCGGCGAGCCATACCGCGCCTTCCAACATGAGCGCGAGGCCCATGGCAGCGCGGAAGTCTCACCGGTGAAAAGCCGCACTCGCTTTATTCCGCCGCCGCGGGCGGCGGTTCGTTCTGGCGGGTGATGAAGCGGTAGAGGAATTCGAGCTTGCCGTCGACCTGAGCCACCCGCTCGCCCAATGCCGAAACACGTTCGCCGAGATCGCCCACTTTTCTTTCTACGGTGCCGATCCTTTCAGCGTTCGCCTTTATGCTGGCGTTTAGCCGCTCCTCGCTTGCCTTGATCTCGGCCGTCAGATCGGTGCGCAGCGCGAGCATCTCGCCGCGCGTTTGGCGCATGTCGGAACGCAGGGAGGCGCAAATACTGAGCGCCAGCGCGGATATCCCGACGAAGGATCCCGCGATGGCGACGAGCGTCGTTGTGGTGTCGGGCGTCAAGGCTCTGCACCTCAGGTGCGCACGGCTCCATGCACGGTCGCATAGCGACCGGGCGCGGGCAACGTCACACCCACCTTCTCGCCGCCCACACCACCGCCAGCCCCAGCATCGCCGCCGTCAGGCCGCAGAAGCGTAGCGCCGTCGGAGAGGAGCCGGCGAGGCGGAGCATGAAGCGGCGCATGGCTTCGGGCACCGCCAGCCAGACGGCGCCTTCCAGCACGAGCGCCAGGCCGAGCGCGGTGACGAAGTCGCCGAGGGCGAAGTCTTCCATCCGGGCGGGGCCGGCGGCGGGTTATTCGCTCTTCGAGGTCCTGCCGGAAATGTTGCCGAAGAAGTCGAAGAAGTCGCTGTCCGGGCTCAGCACCAGCGTGGTGTTATCCTTGCCGAGCGCGTTCTTGTAGGCCTCCATCGAGCGGTAGAAGGCGAAGAATTCCGGGTCCTGCCCGAAGCTCTCCGCGTAGATGCGGATGGCGTCCGCATCGCCCTCGCCGCGCCGGATCTGCGCGGTCTTCTTCGACTCGGCCAGCAGCACCGTGCGCTCGCGGTCGGCGCGGGCGCGGATGCGCTGGGCGAGCTCGGCCCCCTGGGCGCGAAACTCCTTGGCCTCGCGCTCGCGTTCGGTGCGCATACGCTGGTAGATCGACTGCGCATTGGCGTCCGGCAGGTCGGTGCGGCGAATGCGGAAATCGACGATCTCGATGCCGAATTCCTTGGCCTCCGCGTTCACCGCCTGCTGGATGCTGAGCATGATGTCGCCGCGCTCCTCGGAGAGGATCGAGCTGAAGCTGTTGTTGCCGACGACGCGGCGCAGGCTGGAGACGACGACGCCGGCCAGACGGCTCTGCACGCGGGTTTCCGTGCCCACCGACTGGTAGAACTGCAGCGGATCGTCGATGCGGTAGCGCACGAAACTGTCCACGACCATGCGCTTGCGGTCCGAGGTGATGATCTCCTCGCCCTGCGGCGCGAAGTCCAGCACGCGGGCGTCGAAATACACCACGTTCTGCCAGAACGGCGCCTTCAGATGCAGGCCCGGCTCCTGGACCACGCTCTTCGGATTGCCGAACTGCATCACGATGGCCTGCTGCGTCTGGTGCACCGTGAACAGCGCGCTGGCGGCGACGATGGCGAGCACGATCAGGAGGATCGCGCCGCCGAAAAGCGCGGCATGTCTCATTGCAGGCCTCCCGTGCTGGATTGGGTCCCGTCGGCCTCGCCGGCCTTTATCCGCTTCTGCACTTCGGGCAGCGGCAGATAGGGCACGACGCCGGAGGCGCCGCCGCTCTGGTCGATGACGTATTTGTCCGCGTTGGAGAGGATTTCCTCCATCGTCTCCAGATAGATGCGCTTGGTGGTCACGTCCTTGGCGGCGCTGAACGCCGTATAGACCTGGGTGAAGCGCTGGGCGTCGCCTTCGGAGCGCGCCACGACTTCCTGCTTGTAGGCTTCCGCCTCCTGCACCAGCCGTTCCGCCTCGCCGCGCGCGCGGGGGATGATGTCGTTGGCATACGACTCCGCCTCGTTGCGCAGTCGCTCCTGGTCGGCGCGGGCGCGCTGCACGTCGCGGAAGGCGTCCACCACCTGGTTCGGCGGATCGACCTTGAGCAGCTGCACGACGGTGATCTCGATGCCGGTGCCGTAGTCGTCCAGTATGGCCTGCACGCCGGCCTTGACCTTGTCCTCAATCTGGCCTCGCCCCTCGGCGAGCGCGGCGGCGATCTGCGTCTGCCCGACGATCTCGCGCATCACGCTCTCGGCGGCCGCCTTAACCGACCGCTCCGGCTCCCGCACATTGAACAGGTAGTCGCCGGCCTCCTTGATGATCCAGAAGACGACGAAATTGATTTCGACGATGTTCTCGTCGCCGGTCAGCATCAGCGCCTCTTCCGCGCTGCGGAAGCCGACCTCGACGCGGTTGACGCGCGTGACCTTCGGCGTTTCCACCGACTCGATGGGAAAGGGCAGATGGTAGTTGAGGCCCGGCGTGGTGGTGCCAACGCGCTCGCCGAAGCGCAGCACGACCCCCTGCTCGTCCGTCTGCACGCGGTAGAAGCCGCTCAGCAGCCAGATGGCGAGCAGTACGATAATCACCAGCAGGATGCCGATGCGCCCGCCGCGCCCACCGGCCCCGCCGCCCGGCATGCGCCGACGCAGCCAGTCCTGCAGACGCCGGACAGCCTCCTCGACATTGGGAGCCTGCGGACCGCCGCCGGGGCCGCGCCCGCCGCCCCAGCCGCCGCCACCCTGGTTGTTACCTCCGCCGCCGCTGCCCCATGGGCCGCCGCCGCCGCTGCCACCGCCGCCGCTGCCCCATGGGCCGCCGCCGCCTCCGCCTTGATTATGCCAGGGCATGGGCCTACCTCTCGTTGCCGTTCAGCGCGCGTTCGCCGATTTTCCGCATGGCGCCTTATAGAGCAGGGCGCACGGCGTTGGAATGGGCCGCGCATATTCCTTGTGTCAACGGAGGCGCACGGCGCTCATGGTCGAACCGACGGAATCGGACATTCGCGCCGCAGCGCAGGACCTGGCGCTCATCGGGCGCGTCGGCGGCGTCGCCGTCAAGGACGGTGCGGTGCAGGTGTCGCTGGAGGTGGAGCCCGGCCTGGCCGAAGAGGCCGGGGACGAGCGCCGCGCCATCGAGGCTGCGCTCGCCGCCCTGCCGGGCGTCACCAGCGCCACCGTCGTGCTGACCGCCGAGCGCGCCGCACCCGCGCCGCAGCCGGCGCGCCAACCCGCCGGCGGGGCTTCGGGGCGGGGCCAGGGGCGCATCGAGCTGCCGGGCGTGAAGGCCGTTGTGGCCGTCGCCTCCGGCAAGGGTGGGGTCGGCAAATCCACCACCGCTGTCAATCTCGCCGTGGCGCTCGCCCGGCAGGGCCTCGCCGTCGGCCTCATGGACAGCGATGTCTTTGGACCGTCGCTGCCGCGCATGATGGGCATCACCGGCAAGCCCGCGCTCACGGACGACAAGACGCTGCTGCCGATGCGCAAATGGGGCGTGGCTTGCATGTCGATCGGCTTCCTGGTCTCGGAAGAGACGGCGATGATCTGGCGCGGGCCGATGGTGATGAGCGCCGTGCAGCAGCTTGTCGGCGATGTGGCCTGGGGCGAGCTGGACATCCTGTTGATCGACATGCCGCCGGGGACGGGCGACGCGCAATTAACGCTCTCGCAGCGCGTGCCGCTTACAGGCGCGGTCATTGTCTCGACGCCGCAGGACATCGCGCTGCTGGACGCCAGGCGCGGCATCGCCATGTTCCGCAAGGTCGAGGTGCCGGTGCTGGGGGTGGTCGAGAACATGTCGGTGTTCGTCTGCCCGCATTGCGGCAAGGGCACGCATATCTTCGGTTCAGGCGGCGCGCGCGCGGAGGCGGAAGCGCTTGGCGCGCCCTTCCTCGGCGAGGCGCCGCTGGAGCTGGAGCTGCGGCTGCGCTGCGACGCCGGCACGCCCGCAGCCGCCGACGACTCCTCCCCCTCGGGCCGCGCGTTCCGCGACATCGCCGCCCGCCTGTGGCAGGAGGTCGAAAGCCGCCGCGCAACCGGCCCGGCCCCGCCGCGGATCGTGATGGAGTAGGGTGCGGGCACGCACCCTACCTTCTGCGAGCGCATCTGCATCTGTATCATCGCCAGCGAGCATCCATTCTGCAGGAGGCGCGGCCCGGGACGACCGGGCGCGCGACGCGACGGAGGACCAAGACTGTGATCAAGCGCTTCGGAAGCCTGTTTGCCGGGCATATCGACCTGGACGATATGGGCCAGGACGCCACGCCGGCGAACGACCGGCGCTACGACAATGACCGGCTGGCTTCGGTCTTCGTCAAGACCGAGGCGATGGCTGTCGCCATGGACAAGCTTGGCTACGACGCCTTCTGGCTGGCCGAGCACCATTTCCAGCATGAAGGCTATGAGTGCATCCCGAA
>LXNI01001196.1_pt1 | contig 24018 bp, 19 predicted proteins | sample 809091 | NCBI WGS metagenome assembly LXNI01 (sample SAMN04870527, study PRJNA318959) | sponge metagenome | biome: 01000161; feature: marine sponge reef; material: water | host: Sarcotragus foetidus | place: Greece: Milos, Mediterranean Sea | collected 2013-05-29 | depth 5-7 m | reverse complement strand
CTCAGTGCTTCATATCATTTCGTTACCTCTATAATACGCTAAGGCCGCTACCAACCGGAGCGACAGGTGTTGGGCGGGATTCGCACCCGCCACAGGAAAGCGCCTTTCCACGGCGCACGACAAGCTCGGGTTAGCGTCCCTGCAGTCCTCAGCGAACATAACCGAGAACGATAGACTATTTTGGGAATTCGTTTGAAAAAGAAAGTTTCAAACGAATTCCCACTATTTTCAATTCCGCGGGTTAAACTAGGTTGGTAGGAACCAGCGATCATAAACAAGAAGAACGACTGTCAACACGCATCGTCGATAAATCCCGTCTGGATAATCTGGTAGCTCACTTTGAGCAACCAGACTTCATCACTGATGACCCTGTAAGCCTGTGTCATGCCTTCACGGACCGGCGTGATCAGGAGGTTATTGGGCTTTATGCTGCTACCCTGGCATGGGGATCACGTGCAATCATGCTGGCAAAACTCGAAGATCTGTGCACCCGTATGCAATTCAGACCCTGGAAGTTTGTAACTGGCTTCGATCCTCTACGTGACAGCATTCAACTCTCTACATTCGTACATCGCACATTTCAACCGGAGGATTGCATTGAGTTCACACACAACCTGAGCCTATTGATCAATCAATTCGGCAGTGTCGAAAATATTTTCGGCGGTCAACCTTCAGAACCTGACACCGGCGAAGCTATTGAGCGATTCAGTGTGCGCATGATGACCGTTCGCCCAAATACATTGCCACGGCTGCAGAAGCACCTTGCACGCCCCAGCCGGAAGAGTGCATGTAAACGCCTCTCGCTGTACTTGCGCTGGATGGTTCGCCCGGGGCCCGTAGATTTAGGGCTCTGGCACTCAATTTCTCCACGACAACTCGTGCTGCCCCTTGATATCCATTCTGGACGTCAGGCACGTCCTCTCGGGTTATTAAACCGAAAAACAAACAACTGGAAAGCAGCTATTGAGCTGACAGAGGCCTGCCGTAAACTCAACAGGAACGATCCAGCCCGCTATGACTTTGCTTTGTTTGGCCTTGGAGCGTACGGAAATCCTTTTGCAGATACATGACTGATCACCGTTCTGACAATCCTGAGATCTGCCTGATTTTTCCGTGCTATAACGAAGAAGAGGTCCTGCCCGACTTGCTGCGCACACTCGAAACGCTGGACTTGGGGATTCCAACACGCTTCCTGTTTATCGACGACGGCAGCCAAGATCGTACCCTCAACTTGCTGCAGGGCGCATGCGCTGCGAATGAACGTATGGCATGTCTGAGCTTTTCTAGGAATTTTGGACATCAGGTAGCAGTCAGCGCCGGACTGAAGCACGCTCGTGGTGATCTCATTGCAGTCCTGGATGCTGATCTCCAGGATCCTCCAGAGCTCTTAAAATCGTTCATCGCACAGTGGCGCAATGGCTATGATGTGGTCTATGGTGTGCGGACGAATCGCAAGGAATCCTGGTTCCTGAGAGTATGCTACAGCGGCTTCTATCGGCTCTTGGATCGGATATCGAATATCCATATTCCCCGAGATGCTGGAGATTTTGCACTCATGGATCGCAAGGTCGTGGATGTAATCAATACTCTGCCCGAGCACAATCGATTTGTGCGTGGCCTGCGCGGCTGGGTAGGGTTCAAACAGATTGGTGTAAAGTATGCTCGACCTGCCCGTTACGCAGGCAAACCGAGCTATAATATGCGAAGACTGACCGCACTTGCACTAGATGGTTTACTGTCTTTTTCCGCAGCTCCTCTGAGAGTATCCGCCTGGCTTGGTGCAGGGGCAGCATTTCTGGGCTTCTGCTACCTCGTATACGCCCTCGGCGTGTTCGTAAGTGGGAAAGATTTGCCGGAAGGTTGGACCTCCACGGTTGTGCTTATCCTATTTTTAGGAGGCGTTCAGTTGATGGTTCTGGGCATCTTGGGAGAATATCTAGGTAGAATATTTGATGAGGTAAAGGGACGTCCGCACTACGTACTGCGTGACCAGACTGGCTGGCTTAAGGAAGTGGATGAGGAGCATGGTCTACCCGACAAAACCGCTATCTGAACCCCGTAGGCGCACCATCAGAAGTATCTGAAATTTCAATGATTGCCAGTCATATGCCTTGCGGACTGTATTCGTAATCCAAATTTGCGGATGTTTCAAAAAGACGGTATAGAAAGAAAATGGGTGTTTTATGCACTGATGTGGAGTATCCCCGTGCTCTTTTTTGTACTTGTCGAGGGCGGACTTCGGGTCATTGGCTTTGGTCAGGATTATCCGCTGTTTGTGCCTGTGGAGTCTGCCCCAGATTATCTTGTCATGAACCGTGAGGTGGCTCATCGTTATTTCAATCAGGAAGTCCGGGTTCCAACAGGCTTGCATGATGTCTTTCGTGCAGAAAAAGACAGCACCACAGTGCGGATTTTTGTCCAGGGGGGCTCCAGTGCTGCCGGTTACCCATACTACTATGGAGGTAGCTTCTCACGCATGCTGGAACAGCGCCTCCAGCAGAGTTGGCCCGCTCGTAGAGTGGAATTGGTCAATGTTGCGATGGCAGCGGTCAATTCCTACACAATTCTGGATCAGGTGGATGAAATTCTTGCCCAGTCTCCAGATGCAGTCCTGATCTACGCCGGGCATAATGAATTCTATGGGGCGCTTGGCGTGGGCTCCGCTCAATCATTGGGACGTCACCGTTATGTGGTGAATCTGTATCTCCGACTTCAGTCATGGCGCACACTCCAGCTGATTCGAAATGGGTTGAGCCAAGCTGCACAGATGGTAACACGGGACCAGAACAGTTCGTCCACCCTGATGGAACGAATGGTTCGAAGACAGGAGATTGAACTGGATTCTGATATGTATCAGTCTGGGATACAGCAGTTCAGGGGAAACCTGCGCAGCATCCTCAATAGGTACCAACAGCATGGCATACCGGTATTTATTGGTACGGTGGCCAGTAATGAACGTACCCATCCTCCTTTCCAAAGTGGTCTGATGGCTTCTACCGATCCAGATCAATGGGAGAAAGCCCATGAAGAGGCGCTGCGTTCTGAATCCCTGCCCTTATCCATTGAGCGAATGCGCGAAGTAATTACACTGGACTCAATGGCCGCACAATCATGGTTCGGTTTGGGGACATTGTTGGACGTGCAGGGCAACTATGATCAGGCTCGTCAAGCCTATATCATGGCCAAAGATCTGGATCAGCTACGTTTTCGGGCAACGGAAGAGGTGAATCAGATCATCAGGGAAGAATCTGAAAATTCAGGAGCTATACTTGTTGATACCCAGAGTTCTCTACGAGAACATGCAGGTGAGAATATTATTGGATCCGACTTGATGCTGGAGCATCTGCACCCGAATCTGGAGGGGTATTTCGTGCTTTCAGATGCATTTTACGATGCGATATACGAGTATCGGATCGGTGGTCAGCAGATGAATTATGTACCACGAGAGATCGCTCGATCGGAAGTCCTTTTCACGCAGGTTGATTCCATTTTTGGGGAGTTACGATTGCAGAAACTTCTAAGCTCCTGGCCCTTCCAACCACTAGATGCTCCCCCTGCATCAATTTTGGATACCAGTAGGATTTCTTCCATTGCAGAGAAACTTGCTTATGCACTGGACGATGGAGGACTGACCTGGTTTGCTGCTACAAATCAACTGCGGGTGCACTATGCCGAACAGGGTGCATACCATCTTGCCCTCAAGGCGAGCCTCGCACTCCTCCAGGAATACCCATATCTGCCTTTGCCATATGCCTACGCAGCGGATGTACTTGCAGCACAGGGACGTTTGGATGAAGCGATAGACTATTATGGTGCTGCAAATGATCTCGACGAATCTCCCGGTATACATTTTCGTTTGGGCATTCTATACCAGCGTAAGAGACAAGTGGAGCTTGCAGGGAAGCACCTTGAGCGGGCGGCCATTTTAGATCCACAGGTTCCTGAATTCCAATTCCAGCTAGCCCGGAATCATATGCTCCGGGGTAACTGGACTGATGCAGGTAAGGCGGTGCAGAAACTACTACAATTAAACCCAACTCATGAGCCTGGACTTGCGCTGCGGCGATTATTGGACAATCGTTCTGAGCCACCGAACTGATTCAGTCGGTTCCGCCATGATACAACGGGTCCACGTTCGGTCTAATAGGAAGCAAACAACTCAACAACAATTGTTACAATTCGAGGCTAAGCATGTCAACTCCATAAAACCACATATACTCGGATACGCGAATCGTACCCAAAAAAATGTGGTTGGAATTCAGGCTAGGTTTCTATATGCTATTGAGTATCGCCCAGAAGCGTTCTTGGACTGTGTGGAAGCGCTTTATGGAGAATAGTGATTGGCAGCGTTAACATTTTGTAGAGGTCTAATTGTTGGTTTAGCCCCATTGGGGGTGGGCTTCATAAGTGCATAATACTCTGTTCAAAAGTTTTTCTTTTGGTCAGATTGTTGAGGTAGTTGCACAATTCAGGCAAAAAAATCGCATCATGTAATGAACTAGGGTGAAACCAATGCTCGTTGAATCCATCTCGGTTTCGCTACCTAACAGTAATCTCCATTCCAAAGCTATCGGTAACTGGGACCCATATGTTACACTCTTATTTCCGCGCATTGAGCTCGTGTTTATTCTTGATAGTACCTTGAGTGGTGGTGTCATATGGAATTATCTTACCAATTAGCATAAGTGCTCAGCCGGTTATACTTCAAGAAATTCTGTCTATTGATGGTTTTTATTCGATTTCTGATTTAACTGTGGGAAATGACGGTAGCATATATGTTGCGGATCACCGTAACTTCTCGCTGAGCAAGTTTGACTCATCTGGACGATTGATACGGAAAGTCGGCGGTCAGGGTGTTGCTCCCGGAGAATTTGTCAGAGGCCCCCGTCATCTGATATTAATGGATAGTTTGCTGATTGTTTCGGACCAAAAAGGCACTGGTGCCCTGCATTTTTTCGACCTCAATCTCAACTTTAAAGGCTCCACTCAAGTTGCAACTACTCTAGACATGGATGTTGCCCCTGATAAACGATTGTATCTTGGAACCACTGACTTGGCCACATTGGACAGATATGTGGCTACATACACACCAAACGAAGTTCCCCAAAGGCTGTTTGAACTCAGTGATATTCACAGGTACAACCTTGAAAACCAATTCATATTGCTTGCTCGCTCGGTACCCTGAAAGAATTGCTATTGTTTTTCAATTCGTGAATCGTATTGATATCTATGATCCGTCTGGACACCTTTTGAATCGTTTTTCCATTGCAGGTCTACCGCTTCGTTATCAGGGACGCTATATAGACACTAGTAGACAACCACAATTGCCAGACGATATCGTCGAATCCATCAGCTATGTTCCTGGAGGCATGATTTTTACGAGTGCCGTAATGGATCATGAAGGAAACCTGTTTCTGGAACACGGAGGGAAAATAGAAGAGATGCCTGCGAGTAGGTCGGTGTACATGATCACCCTTGAAGGAAAAGAGAAGGGTATGTTCCAAATGCCCCGTAGAACAAGCCTCAAGTACATTGACGAAACGGGACACGCATATGCCGCAGAAACAACAGAGGAGTCAACTGTGCTGAAAAAATATAAAATTGAATATCAGGAATGACATTGTATCCATATCGAAAGGACAGGTCTTCTTGCTTCATCTGCCGCAGCGAACATTTCGTCTGATGTCGAAATGCTCTCACTGGCCCCTACGCTGCAGCGCAAGCTCCGAGTCCTGATTTCCCAGGCGGGCGATTGAGATTTGCCCCTGAGAGGCTCTGAGAGCAAAATCTCGCAGGGATTATTTCAGTGTGGGTAGGTCCTCGTTGATCCTACCCCCTCTGTGTGGCTCGTTTATAGGAATTTGACCTGGATTTCCCGGAATTGCCCGAAGATCGCCAGTTTTCATGATTTTAGCCGACAGTCCGCACGACCGCCTCGTAGACGGTTTCGGGAACAAGCAATTTGATATAGTTGCCGTACCCCCGCTTGATCCAGCCCGCGTCCCCTAAGACACCGAGGACACGTTGTTCCCGTAAATCCCCACTCAACCGCGAACGCCCGCCCATGCGTATCTCATGATCGCATCCTGCTCTTGACCCAGCGTAGCCCGCGTATCCACGACCAACCGAGCTTGCTTATGCAATGCAGGCCAGTCATAACTGGTATGGTCTGTGGCAATTAATACACAATCTGCCTCGGCTAAAGCAGCGTCCAGATCGACAACCGATACCATCTCAAGCTCATCGAGGGTGAAAACCGGCACGTATGGGTCATGGTAACTGATTTTTGCCCCTTTATCCTTAAGAAGCTTGAGGATATCCAAGGCGGGGGACTCACGTAAATCGCCTACATCCTTTTTGTATGCAACACCTAATACCAGGATGCTGCTGCCCCGCAATGGCTTTCCTTCTTCGTTGAGTACATCCTGAACACAGCCTACCCAATACTTGGGCATGGCTGTATTAATCTCGGTTGCCAACTCGATAAACCGAGCGGTGTATCCCAGCGTACGTAACTTCCAGGACAGGTACTGTGGATCAATGGGGATACAATGGCCCCCAAGCCCTGGACCAGGTAGGAATTTCATGAAGCCAAACGGCTTGGTCCCTGCAGCTTCAATCACTTCCCAGGCATTCAATCCCAATTTATCGCAAATCAGCAGCACTTCATTGGCCAATCCGATGTTTACGGCCCGAAATGTGTTCTCCACCAACTTCGTGAGTTCTGCCGCCTCCGCACTTGATACAGGGACGACGGACTCAATGGCAGACTCGTAAAGCATTCTGCCCACCCGAAGACACTCCGGTGTCACTCCACCCATCACCTTTGGTGTATTCTTTGTGGTCCAGTCCCTACGCCCGGGATCGACACGTTCGGGCGAAAAGCACAGGAAAAAGTCCTTCCCCACTTCCAGGTTTTCAGCTTCCTGACGAAAGCGCGGCAAAATCACCTCGGTGGTTGTGCCTGGGTACGTAGTACTCTCCAGTACGACAATCATACCTGAGTGAAGGTGATCAGCGATCGCATCTGCAGCACTCAGAATGTAAGAAACATCTGGTGCTCCAGTCTTACGCAACGGGGTTGGAACACAAATACTTACGGCATCGCAAGTATCAAGGAGATCAAACTGATTCGTAGCACGCAGTAATCCCTGATCTGTGAGCGGCATCAACCGTTCGCTGGCCATGTCCTCTATGTACGATATGCCTCGGTTGACTAATCGCACCTTTTTCTCGTCAACATCAATTCCAATAACCCTGAACCCCACCTCGGCAAACGCTGCTGCAAGCGGCAATCCAACATACCCCAGGCCTATCACGGCAATGGTTAGATCACGTGATTCTATGCGCTCTTTCAGCGCCTCATATACTGATTTCTTCATGCTATTATTCTACAGAAAACCTAAATCTCTCAGCTTCCGCACTACAAGCTGCGTGCTCTCTTCCACGGTTTCTTGGTCCGTCCGACAGACAACTTCTGCATTTTCGGGGACTTCATAGGGATCGTCGATCCCGGTGAAGCCCTTAATGATTCCCGCACGGGCCTTTGCATATAACCCCTTAACATCTCTGCGTTCGCACACTTCCAATGAAGCATTTACGAAAATCTCAATGTAACCACCTTCGCGCTCTATACGCCTGCGATTAATGGTACGATCCTCTTCATACGGGGCAATCGGTGCACAGATAACCACTCCACGATGCTTAACAATTTCTGAGGCGACATAGCCGATGCGCTGCACGTTTGTAGATCGATCTTCTTGCGAGAAACCCAACCCTTTACTCAGATTGGTCCTAACTACGTCCCCATCCAAAAGAGTGACTGGACACGACAAGAGTTCCAGTAGTCGTGCCTGGAGTGCATTTGCAATCGTGGATTTTCCTGAACCGGACAATCCCGTCAGGAACACGGCAAAGCCCTGTTGTCCGCGTGGGGGATAAGTCTTTCGCAGCTCCTCAATCACACCCTTGTAAGAAAACCATTCGGGGATTTCCTCTCCATTCGAAAGCATTCCCCGCAACTGAGTCCCCGAAATATTCAGGGTTTTCTCCCCTTCAACCACCTCATCTATCGGCTTGTACGCATCTGATTCTGGCGCATAAACCATTAGCCGAAATGGGACCACGTCTATTCCCACTTCTTCGGCATGGGCCCTAACCAGATCCTGGGCATCGTATGGACCATAGAACGGTGTGCCGTCCTTCATTGTGCCTGGACCGGCATGATCACGCCCTATGATAAGGTGGGTACAACCATAATTCTTGCGAATAATTGCATGCCAGAGTGCTTCTCGCGGTCCACCCATGCGCATCGCGAGTGGCAACAGGCTTATTAAAGCCTGACCTTCAGGATAGTAGTGTAGTAGTTTTTTATAGCTGCGTACACGCGTGTAGTGATCTATATCTCCCGACTTCGTCATCCCCACCACCGGGTGGATTAGCAGTTTTCCACCTATCTCCTGAGATGCTCGATCAGTTAGCTCTTTGTGCGCGCGATGCATTGGATTGCGCGTCTGAAAGGCTACAACACGCGAGCTTCCCTGACTCCGAAAAATTTCACGCAGTTGTCTGGGCGTATGCCGAAGATTAGGGAAGTCGTAATGGGGAGGCAATTGAACCCCCTCCAGTGTGCCACTTAGATAATACGTGCCTGCTCGGTTAAAGAGATATTCCACCGCTGGGTGTTCGGTGCTGACCGTACCAAACACCTTTTTTGCCTCTATCTCTTTGTCCGGCTTCCAGAGATCTCCGATATGAAGGATTGCCAGAAGCAACCCGGTGACATCACGAAGTGCTAGTTGATTATGCCCCTTGAGCCGCTTCACATCCTCCTCAGTAATGTCGAGTGTGATCGGCATAGGCCAAAGCGTACCGCACGAAAGGCGCATGTCTCGCAGAACGCCATCATAATCTTCCTGATTCAGGAAACCCTTGAGTGGAGAAAATCCACCGCAGAGCAACAGCTCTAAATCGCATAATTGCCGATCTGATAGGACTATCGACGGAAGATTGACCGAACTGTTTTTGAGGAACTCCCCGCGCTCTTGATCTACAAGAAGCTCCGCCAGTGAGCCTCCATGAGGCTCAATCAAAACTGCCATAGCGTTTCTATTGGAGGTAGAGTGATAGAAGGAAGGTAGACTGCCTAAAACCAAATAAACGACGTTGCATGAACAAAGAGCGTATCTGTTCGCGCAACTTTTACAACCATCTCATGGAGATGATGGTTGTAGAAACTAGCATTACCAACAGACTAACCGGTAACCCAACACGTAAATAGTCCCGAACCCTATAGTTCCCTGCAGCCATAACCATCAAGTTTGTCTGATAACCAACGGGGGTCATAAAGCTGGCTGCCGCGGCAACTGCCACAGTCAATACGAAAGCCTTGGGCTCAGCATCAAAGGTCGATGCCATGGAAAACGCAACCGGCAACATAAGTACGGCGGCGGCCTTGTTGGCAATCAGCTCCGTAAGTACGTTGGTACATGCATACAGTGCGAGTAAGGCCAAAATCGGGCTAATCACGGTAATCTCTATCAGGACTTGGGCAAGGCCATCTGCGACACCGGTCTTTCCTACGGCAACCCCAAGCCCAAGTGCTGACGCTATAAGTAGCAGCACTTGCAGATCCAGTGCATTACGAGCAGTTGCAACAGTGATACAGCGTGTCATTACCATGACAAGTGCTGCTGCAAATGCTGCTGTCGGCAACGGAACTCTTCCAGTACTGATAGCCAAAACCATGGCTACCAGAATGCCCACTGACGTTACTATACGTGCTCCATTAAATTTTTGACGGGATACCCCTCGAGGCACTACATAGTAGAATTCTGCGTGACTTGCGTTCCAGCGCTCCTCGAAACCCGCTACAGCACCAACCAACAGTAGGTCACCGGCCTTTAACATTGTATCTCTCATACCAGCACCTTCAAGCACGCCCGATTTGTGTTGCACAGCCAGTACAACAGCACCATATGTAGCAAGAAAGTCCACTTCGGCAAGGGATTTGCCAATCAGGGTGGAAGTATCACTGAGTACAGCCTCGTACATTGGAAGAAGGTTGCCAAGTCGTTGCTCAGAAATAGCCCTTCCTGGACCAAATCCTGGCCTATTCAGCAGGTCCTCCAGAACCGAGAGGTTGCCGCTAAAGCATAGCACGTCGTCCTGACCCAAAATTAATTGAGGATCGAAAGCCATAACATGCTTACCCCGTCTTATCTGAACAATCACAGCAGATTCCTCCACAACATCCAATCCAGACTGCTTCAAGGTTTGGCCAATATAAGGAGAACGTCCAGTTACGCGAACTTCAAACAAACACTTCTCCAAACGGGAACGAGTAAAAGTTGGCTCGCTAGCACGATCCGGCAAAAGTCGCACTCCGACGAAAGCCATAAATATCAATACAACGACGGCCGCTGGCAGTCCGATCATAGTAAAATCGAAAAGGGCAAGCGTAAGTCCCTGATCCAGTGCCAATCCAGAAACCACCACGTTGGTTGAGGAGCCTATCAGCGTTATCATACCGCCAGCGATTGCAGCATACGATAACGGGATGAGTAATTTAGATGGAGAAAGCTTGGATCTATACGCCCACCGCTGCACGGGTTGTGTCCATATCGCAACAACGGGAGTATTGTTCATGAATGCCGAGACCAGTGCCGTCGGCACCATAAGCCGAAACAAAGCCACTGGCAGATTAGATACTCTTCTCAGTAACCGCCGCTCAAATCGGCGTAGCAGTCCGCTCTCCTCTATTCCCGCGGCCACGACGAAAAGTGACCCAAGTGCAATCACCGCCCCGTTAGAGAAACCCGCAAATGCCTCTGATGGGGTAATCACACCTGCAACCAGGAGCACCCCCAAAGCACCGAGAAAAATGAGATCAGGCCTAGCAAGATCCCGAACAAGCGCCACAGCGATCGAGACGATCACAGCAATAGTCAGATACGCCTGCCAATCCATTGCCATCTGTAATAATCCAAGCGAAAAAAATCACGCTCTTCCAGCAGGGGGTAGCCTTGGACGACCAATGCTATGATAATCGAATCCTCGCTCTGCCATCCTGCGGGCATTATATAAATTACGCCCGTCAAAGATAAGCGGTTGCCGCATCAGCCCCTTAATTCTCTCAAAATCAGGCCGCCTGAATTCCGGCCACTCCGTGCAAATGAGTAACATATCTACGCCCTCCAAGGCAGCATAAGCACTCTTGGCATAGGTCACTGAATCTCCCAGGATTGTCTTAGAGGTTTCCATCGCCTCCGGGTCAAAAGCAGTAATACGTACGCCTTCCGCCAAAAGTCCACGAACAACTACATGGGCGGGGGACTCGCGAACATCGTCTGTATTGGCCTTGAAAGCAAGCCCCCAAACCGCCGCGTGTTTTCCCCTCAGATCTCCCCCAAGGTAAGCCCGCACGCAGTCTACCAGTAACATCCGTTGACTTTCGTTCACCTCAAGTACCGCCTGAAGCGTCTTGAAAACACAATCATTGCTACGCGCGGTACGCAGGAGCGCCCGTACATCCTTCGGGAAACAACTGCCACCAAAACCAATTCCCGCGTACAGGAAATGCCTGCCGATACGGCTGTCACTGCCGATCCCAATGCGCACCTTATCCACATCCGCCCCCACGCGGTCACACAAGTTTGCCACCTCGTTCATGAAGCTGATACGTGATGCCAGAAAGGCATTTGCCGCATATTTGGTCACCTCGGCTGAACGCTCGTCCATGATAATGATAGGGTTACCCTGTCGGACGAATGGCTCATAGAGACGTCGCATGATGTTGCCTGCACGGTCACTCGAAGTCCCTAAAATGACCCTTTCCGGCTTCATGAAATCATCAACGGCAGCCCCCTCCCTGAGAAATTCCGGGTTAGATACTACATCAAAATCCTCCTCATATCTGGCCCCCTGCTCAGCCAGCACTTCCCTGACCTTGGCAGCGGTCCCGACAGGCACGGTGCTCTTGTTAACTATAATCCTGTACCTAGCATTGTCCCTGAGCCATATGCCGATCGCATGTGCGACCTGCAGTACATAAGACAAATCTGCATCCCCGTCTGCATTGGGCGGTGTTGGCAGTGCAAGAAATACGATCTCAGCATTTTCCAAGGCTTCGTTGAGCGAGGTTGTGAAGGTCAGACGTTTTTCGCGCAGATTGCGGTGCAACAGACTATCAAGGTCAGGTTCGTAGATCGGCATTTCTCCTCTACGCAGACCTGCAACCTTAACCTCGTCGACATCAACACACCAGACATCATTACCCATTTCAGCAAAGCAAACCCCTGACACCAAACCAACGTAACCTGTTCCGACTATTCCAATTTTCATGCAATTAGCATTCCCGAAGTAACAATGACTACTTGTACGCCAAGCGCTTACTATTGGGTCAACCTATTTTAACAACAAATCTTTGCAGAAATCTGTCTTATTTGATGGAACCGTGACTAATCTGCCTGTATACAGTAGAATCGTCTTCCAACTTTACAATCGGTTTATATCTTCTGGTCCAACCAACACAGACATGATCTACAGTGTTATTATGGCAGGGGGGATCGGCAGTCGATTTTGGCCGCGAAGCAGAGAGGCGCATCCCAAACAGTTCATTAATGTCCTGGGAAAAGAAACCCTACTCCAAAAAACGGTGGCGCGTATTGCCCCGATCACGCCTCCAGAGCGAACCTTGGTCGTAACCCATAAGCGCTACGCAGACCTTACACGCGAGCAGTTACCTACGATTCCCGAAGAGTGCATTCTTGGCGAACCGATAAGCCGCAACACTGCTCCATGCATTGCTTACGCAGCTATCAAACTGCGCGCAATTGATCCCGATGCAATCATGGTCGTGTTGCCGGCTGATCATTTGGTGAAAGACGAAGCACGCTTTATCGAGATTCTGCAAAAGGCGATTGTTGCGGCTGAGCGCCCCGGTGCCCTCGTTACGATTGGTATCCAGCCTTCCTATCCCGCCACCGGCTACGGTTACATCCAGTATGCCACCTCCGACAACAAGGACGCCGATACCCATAGAGTGCGAACCTTTGCCGAAAAGCCTAACGAAGCAACTGCAGAACGATTTCTGGATTCAGGCGATTTTCTCTGGAACAGCGGGATTTTCGTCTGGCGTGCTGATGCACTCCTGTCAAATATGCAGACACATCTGAGGAGTACCTGGACTGCCTTCAATAACGCAGCTCAACACATTGGGACTGAGCAGGAAGCCACAGCCATCCGTAAGGCCTACCACAAGAGTACACGTATCTCTATTGACTTTGGCGTCATGGAACGGGCCAGCAACGTTTACGTTGTTCCTGGAAATTTTGGGTGGAGCGACATTGGAGACTGGCGTGCAGTCTACGACCTGAGTGATAAAAACCGCCATGGTAATGTACTTAGGGGCAATGTTATCGTGCACGATTCCAGCCGCTCCCTTGTGCATGCTGGTAAACGCCTGGTTGCAGTTGTAGGCGTCCATGATGTTGTGATCGTAGATACCGACGATGCACTGCTAATTTGCCACAATCGCAGTACACAGCAGGTTAAGAACGTTGTGGACTACCTGCACGCACACCAGCACAAGGATTTCGTTTAGCCCCACGAGGCTCAATGCGCACTCAATGTAATTCTCAATCTTTTTACAATGCGAAAACGAAGAAACTCCTTGATACGATCATTGATCGCTCTGTTTTGTGCAGCTATGCTGATGTTTTTCGGCAGTAATGCAGACTCATACAGTGCTGTGGCCGATATAAAATGCAACCATACATTTAGCTTTATGTATTGCACAGGCGGTTTTGATGAATGTGAAGCGTTCGTCAGATGTTGCGACGTTGAGGATCTTCCCTGTACTACAGATGAAACATGGGAGGTAACATGTTACAGCGGCGTAGATTTGGGATGAAAGTAACTATTAAATCTCGTAAATTTCGGGTGCTTTTTGCATCATTGATATTCGCATTACTTGTTGGTCTATCGGGGTGGACGTCTAATAATGCTGGATCTGGTATCGTCCCTGAATGTGGCGACCCACAAGCATGTAATGCGGTGGGATGTGACCGGGGATTTACGATGTGTGCGTCTATGCGATGTGACTGGTGTGAGGAGGGCTCAGAATGCTTCCAAGCGACCATGATATGTACTAATTCGGTATTGCCTTAATGAACGGTAGGTACATTGTCCTGGTCTGCTTTTTTGTTTTGTCCTGCAGTAGTGGCGAAGACGAGGCTACCCTCGGAAAGTTTTTGTTTTTAGAAAAAGCTGAGGAGCAACAAACAAGTGAACGGGTTTGGGAAAATGTTTCTGTGAGTAAGATTTTTGAGTTGCCTGCAGATGAAGAGAGTATGCTGTACGACCCCCAGTATATCACACCGGACACCAATGGAGATATGTATGTTGTAGACTACGGGGCGTATCAGATTTTGCGGTTTGATTCTACAGGCAATTATATCATGTCCTATGGAAGTGGTGCTGGTCGTGCCCCCGGCGAATTTGTAAGCATATCTGGTGTTGAAGTCGCATCTGATTCGCTCATTTATGTAACAGATTCCAACAACGCGAGAATTTCTTCTTTCTCAAAGGCGACAGGGAGTTTCATAGACTCAAGAGCATTTGACAGGCAGGAGGCTCCTCTCCGGCACGCCATAACAGATACAGGCATAGAGTACATTTTCCGAGCGTTTAATAAACTAGCCTTTGAATCTAATTTTAGGGATAGATCGGTTGAATTTGGAGAATTAGTGGAAGGTGACCGTTTCGTCTCTGCGATGGTGGCAAGCGGGATGATAGAAACGTATAAAGACCGGATGATCTACGTTCCTGCTCGCTTTCCTGTAATCATGGTTTATGATGTGAATGGTAGTCTCGTTCGGGCAAAGAAGACAATGACCCTTGACAGGTTTGAAGAGCCCCAACTTGTACGATATGTGATGAATGGAATTGAGAGCTATAGGATTGAAGGCGATTACGTGAATAGTTTCATAGTAAGTGTCGTGGGAGACGAATTGTTGCTTCAGTCCACAAGCGATTCAGAAGATCTAATTGTTGATGTATATGAAGCCGGGTCGGTCGAGTACAAGTATTCCTTTAGATTGGATTACTACCCGGCATATATAACAAATGATCGAATATATCAGCCAACCCGCGATGGCACTGTGATTGTCCATTCAATAAACAGACCTTCTTAAGTCAAGGGTGAGGTGGGAGCGTAGGTCCTTTACGAAAGAAATTTTTATACCTTGCCCCACAACTGCACCCGTGCGAAAGATACTTCTGGATTTTGGTCCAGGCGAAATGCCGTTTCAGGATAGATTTTAGAGAAGTTACAATGAAGTATCTAGAATGGGCAACGTATGCACTGGTAGTAGTAGTATTACTATTTTTTCTTCAAGTGACTTTTTTTGCTAAGTCAACTGATGACCACGGCATTGTGGATACTCTTCCGGCTATGTTAGAATATTTTCATGAGGACCAAGATAGATTAGTGTTGATTGTATTAAGTCCTACCTGCCCATATTGTCTGCAGAGTTATCCCTTTTACAGAACACCTATTGCAGAGAAAAGCAAAAATATTGGGGTAGTCGCCGGTATTAATCCAAGTGAATCCATTGAACTTCAAAGACGCGTACTTCAGAAAGAAAATATATCTGTTGACACATTGATTGCTCTGCCCAACCAATTATTGTCAACACACATCAAGACCGCGCGTACAACTGCGCTCGCTGTTGGGTTCGCCAACGTGGATTTGAGTGAAACCTGTCCCAATACCAGCTACCACCGATTTAATGCGGCTCGCTATTTTCGCTACTGTTCTGTTCTTACATGTTCCCTTCGCCCGCTCCCAGGATGCTCCTATCAGTATCACGCTGAATGAGGCCGTCGAGATTGCCCTGCTAAACAATTATGCCCTCCAGGCCAGCAAGCTTGTCGAGGAGGATAACAGGTTGCTGATTCTTGGCTCAGTAGGCATAGCTTTCCCAACAATAGAGGGAACGAGCTCCTATACGCGAAACGTAAAGGACGCCAACCCCTTTGCCGGTAGCGCCGCTGGAGACTTCTTCTCCGGATTTGCATTCATTGATTGGCTCGGCTTTAATGAGTCCGCACGAACGGATGGAAATAATGCTACAAATCCGATCACATTTGCCGAGTTTGCCGATCGACAACGAAGAGGACTGGACGCTGCGGGAATCATTCCCAGCGAGCCCAGCGATAATCCGTTCTCGGTTGCTAATCAGTATCTGAACTCGATTTCAATCACTCAGAAGATTATAGATGTGGCCAATTGGGTCAGAATCGTGCATCCGCATGGGTTCCGCACTGCACTTAAACAAATCAGTAAAGCAGCCGAGCGACAGGAGCAGGTTATAATTGGTCAAGTTCGCGAGGCATTTTATGGCGCATTGCTCGCCGAGGAAGAAGTTCGTGTTGCAGCACAGAGTGCGACAAGAATTCGAGCCTCCCGGGATGAAACAGCAATCCGTGTAAACAGGGGAATCCTGCCCAAAATTCAACGGCTCAGTATGGACGTAGAGCTTACCAATCGGGAGACAGCATTGGTTCGTGCGCAATCCCAAGCATCCAATGCCGTTGATCAACTCAAATTCATGCTCGGACTGCCTATGGAGCAGGATATTGTCATTAGTGGAACATTGGCGATCGATGAAATATCTCCATACCTCTCTGTGGCAGCTACAGATGCATTCCAACGTGCTATACGCGGACGACCGGATCTTGAAGAAGCCAGACTGGCCTATTCATTTGCTCTGAATGAGGTCCGAGCAGCCAAATTAACCCGATTCCCAATATTGAATGCATTTGCCAATTTCAGCTATACCGGTCGGGTCCCGGATACTCGAACTTTTACTATTACGGATCCTACCAATCCATTCAGGTTTTCGCAGGGCAGTAACACTTACTTCAGCGAGGCTTACTGGCAGTCCGCAGTCAATATCGGATTCAGACTTGAGTGGACAATCTTTGACGGATTACAAAATAGACGCACGATCCAGCGTGCGGAGGTCGCTGCCCGCCAGGCGGGATTGGCAATCGATCAGGCCACAGCTGCGATGAGAGTCGAAATTGAATCTGCTCTGCGTGAACTCACAACTGCTTATCACCAGATCACCAGCCAGGAGACAAACGTAGCGAATGCCGAGCTCAACTATGAGTATACCTTGTCCAGGTCTAATGAGGGCGTAGCCAACCTTCTGGAAGTGAGATCCGCATCCGAGCAGCTGGACACCAGTAAGCTGAACTATCTGCGTGCAGTACACGGCTTCCTGATTGCTCAAAGTAACCTGGAGGTGGCTCTCGGCGTACCGATCGAGAAACAAACCGACTTCAGACTGGCATCAGCTGGTAAGTAACAAAAATCGACCTATGCGAATTCCTTATATCCTACTGCTTTGTTGCGGGTTTTGGTCTGCGTGTGCAGACCCAGGAGACGATCTAAGTACCGAAAATGAACCTCCGCCGATGGCGGCTAAGCATGTTGAGACACTCGAAGTACTTCCCATTGCATTTGATGATTTTATCGAACTCACAGGGACCATTGAAGCAAATCACGATGTGATCGTCTCAGCGCGAACGACTGGTACCCTCGAAATGATAGCCCCCTTAGGACAAATTGTCCGTGTAGAACAAACTGTCGCGCGTGTTGACGATGAGCTTCTGCAGACAGCTCATCGTCAAGCTGAAGCGCAGGTTAGTAATGCCCGAGCTGCACTGAGAATCGCCCAAGAGAGCTACGATAGGCAACAGCCGCTTTTTGCAGATTCAATTATCAGTGCATTGGAGTTCACACGTCTGGAAACGACGCTTGATCAGGCAAAGTCGGCACTGTCTCTGGCTGAAGCTGCCTATGACCAGGCTACGCGCCAACTGGCTAATACCATTCTCCCCGCACCAATCACGGCCACAGTTGAGGAACGCTACATTGAACCGGGTGAACAGGTTGTAGGTGGCACTCAGTTACTCCGCCTGGTAGATTCGCGCAATGTTCAAGTCGTAGCCGGCGTCTCAGAAAGGTATGCCGGCGAGATCGAAATAGGCACGCTGGCAGAAATCAGCCCGCGCAGCGCCGGAGCCCCGGCACGCACAGGACGCGTCAGCTTCGCCGGTAATGTAATTGATCCTGATAGCCGCTCATTTGAGATAAAGGTTGCCGTGGATAATTCGGACGGAAAATTGAAACCCGAAATGATCGTGCAACTGACGGTCGTAAGACTCACTGTCGAAGATGCACTTGTGATACCCGGCAACGCCATCAGCCGCAACGAGTCAGGACTTGCGATTTATGTCGTTGGGGAACGTGATGGGGATAGCTTCGCCCAAAGACGTAACGTAACCATTGGTCCTGAATATGCCAACCGGGTCGTGGTTACAAGCGGCTTGTCCGCAGGTGAAACAGTGGTCATTCGCGGACAAGCAACCTTGGGAGATGGCGATCGCGTAATCACCGACCAACACTACACTGCACTGAATGAGTTTGGAGTTCCTATCCTAAATGCACCCCCGGATTTCACTACAGACCTGTGATCGGCTATAATGAAAATTACTGAGCTTGCGATTAAGTACCGCCCGAGCGTTGCAATTTTGACCTTGATGCTCACGGTGGGAGGTCTGGTCAGCTATTTGACGATTTCGAAGGAAGCTTTCCCTTCCATTGAAATACCAACCATTATTATCACCTCTATTTATCCGGGAGCCAGTCCAAGCGATATTGAATCCCTGATCACGAGGATCGTAGAAGAGGAAGTCCACTCCGTATCTGGAATCAAGGAAGTTCGATCCTCCTCTGTACAGGGAGTATCTACTATCATCGTGGAATTCAATCCTGATGTGTCACTCGATCTTGCTTACCAGCGCGTTCGGGATAAAGTACAACTGGCCAAGCCACGTCTACCCGGTGACATTGAAGAACCCATCGTCAGTGAGTTCGATGTCGAAGATATCCCCATCATGAGCATCAACCTAGGGGGAGCGTTCACACTCACTGAACTCAAAGAGGTTGCGGAAGATCTGGCAGACGAAATTGAAAAAAGCCCGGATGTCCTGGAAGTGCAGATCATTGGCGCGCTCGAGCGAGAGGTTCAAGTGAATGTGGATATCCGTGCACTACAAGGATATGGCCTCACGTTCACAGACCTCATTGAGACCATCAACGCCGAGAATTCCAATACACCGGGAGGCACGATTCGAGTTGACCGCCAAAACTATATCCTGCGCATTGACGGAGAATTCCAGGAGATCGAGCAGGAGATCGAAGATTTAGTGATCGAAAGCCCAGGGAGATTTCCCGTGTACGTAGGTGATGTGGCTGAGGTCGACTTCGGCTTCAAGGAACGGTCCACCTACGCAAGACTGCAGCTGATGCAGGAGGAACGAGGTAAACGCCTGATCAGACTGGCTGAATCAGGGATGTACCCGGTCATTACGCTCAATATTAAGAAGCGCAGCGGGGCAAACATCCTTGATACGGCTGACGATATCCAAGCCGTCCTTGATGAGTTTCCTTTCCCTCGCGGAACACAGGTTTTGATCACCGGCGACCAAAGTGAGCAGGTCGGACAGCTCGTAACCGATCTTGAGAACAACATTATCAGCGGACTGATTTTTGTGGTTCTGGTGCTGTTGTTCTTCTTGGGCGTTCGTACAGCAACACTGGTGGGGATTGCTATTCCGCTCTCCATGTTCCTCTCCTTCCTCACCCTTCAGATACTGGGGCAGGAGTTGAACTTCGTAATACTCTTTTCGCTGATCATTGCACTCGGCATGTTGGTAGATAATGCCGTGGTGATTGTTGAGAATATTTACCGGTACAGAGAACTGGGTTACCCCAGATTTGAGGCAGCCAAACGCGGAACAGCTGAAGTAGGCTCCGCCGTCGTAGCATCGACTGCAACAACCGTGGCGGTATTTATTCCGATGATGTTCTGGCCTGGCCTCACGGGGGAATTTATGGGCTACCTCCCTTTGACGCTCATTATTACGTTAACCTGCTCGCTCTTCGTTGCCATAATCATAAACCCTGTCATAACAGGATACTTCGTCCGTTTGGACACCGACCCGAAAAGACATTTTTCTGCCGCCCTGCGGATTGGATTGTTTGCATTTTTCGCTGGTGTTGCTCTGATCATTGGACTTACTAACTGGCAAACGCTCCTGGTACTCTCGCTTGCAATACCAGTGCTCATGACGCTGCATCGCTTTTGCTTCAGCCCCATCGCACGTGGCTTCGTCGCCAAAGGCATGCCTAAGCTCATTAGTTGGTACCGTAAGTTCCTGGACGCACAACTGCAGCGTGACTATGAAGTCCGGACACCTGCCTTTGCACGCAAACGGCTCTGGTTTGGTGCGGCCTTAATCTATGTCATAGGATTGGTTGCCGCTGTGATCTCCATACTTATGGCTACGCCGGATGGGCCTTCACCGTTGTTCGGAGCCGCTGCCCTCTTTGGATTGGCAGCCGTAGTGCTTTCAATAATAGCGGTCTTCCGCACACCAAATCCTTATCTTCGAAATTCCTTCTGCCTTGCCTGTTTAGCTCTGGGCTTCCTCCTCTTAGTCCTGGGCGGGGTAGTCATTTCATTTGCCAATCCGGCTGCCGGAACTGTACTTCTTTATCCCGCGGGCATATTGATGCTGACGGGACTTGTGATGGTGCTCCTGCATTGCTGCGAAATCATCTACCTAGGTGGACTTCAAAGTATCAAGGCCGGTGGTTTCTTCGCCCTGCTGTCGTCAGCTATTTTGGGCTTGATGTCACTTATTCGCGGGGCAGAATTCCAGACGATCTTGATCCTGCTCTGCCTGCCCGCAATAGTCATAATTGTTGGGGCGTTGGGATACTTCATGAACGGGAAACTGCTGAAGTATCGAACTCGAATCCTGTTAACCGACAATCGTACACGACTTCTGACGGGGGTAACGGGTGGTTTTGTGGCTATTATCGGACTCTTCGTAGCTGCTCCAACCGGCGTGGAGTTCTTCCCTGATACGGATCCTACCTTGATTGCTGTTGATATGGAACTGCCGCTGGGCACGCACCTGGATGAAACAAACAATGTTGCCAACATTACGCAGTCAAGGGTCGAAGAACTTTTGAACGAAAACGCAAACGACCGGGACAACATCAAAAACATGCTCGTGAATGTTGGAACCGGCAGTGGGGGAGATGGGCTTACAGGAGGCGGTCCTGGTAGCCCTGAAAGGGCCCTTCTTACGCTAAACGTGGTTGATTATGGTGATCGACCTGAGTCGAGTCGCAATACGCTCCAACGATTACGCGAGTCACTGCAGGGTATTCCAGGAGTGATCTTCGAGATCAATAAGGACAACGCTGGCCCGCCAGTGGGCAAACCCGTCAATATTGAAATCACCGGGCAGGATTTTGCTGAAATAACGCGTATTACCGAAGACGTCACAGCTTCGTTGAGACAGGCGGCTGCAGACGGCACAATCCCGAACCTTGTGGACATTAATAACAACCTTAACACCGGCCGTCCAGAGGTCCGTATTCTGATTGATCGGGAAAGAGCCGCTCGCCTTGGACTTGATACGCGCAAAATCGGCAACGTAGTGCGCTCAGCCGTTCAAGGTACCGAAGCCACTAAATATCGCTTCGGGGAGGAGGAATACGATGTTACCGTGCGTTTGGGTGAGGAGCAACGTGCAAGCTTGGAAGCACTCAACCAACTAACCATTCTGCATGAGGGAACTCAGATTCCCTTGTCCTCAATTGCGGATTTCGAGACTGTTAGCGGTTATGGATCAATTACACGGCTTGATCTGAGTCGTGTCGCAACTATTACCGGCGATGTTGTCGCTGGTGCAAATGGGGCTGCTGTGTTACAACAGGTTCAGTCACAGTTAGAGGACTATCAAAACTCTCTGCCCCCAGGCTACCAGTTGACCTACACCGGTGAGAGCGAAGATCAGGCAGAGGCTTTTGGGTTCCTACAAACTGCGATGGCCATTGGGGTTGCTGCAATCACGCTAATCCTGATTGCCCAATTCAATAGCGTAATCGTACCCATCATTATCATGTTGGCAGTTGCGCTGGGACTCATTGGTGTGCTTCTAGGCCTCATTCTGACGCGCACACCCTTCGGTCTGATGACCTTTATCGGGGTCATTAGCCTGGCTGGAATCGTTGTTAACAATAACATTGTGCTGATTGACTACATCCGCCAGTTGCGTGACCGTGGACTGAGTAAAGTAGAGGCAATCATAGACGGTGGAGCTACGCGTCTGCGTCCCGTCCTGTTAACCTTTTTAACTACGGTGATTGGACTCGTACCGCTTACCTTCGGACTCAACGTTGATTTTGTTGCCCTATTCGCCGATTTGGCACCCAATATTCAGTTTGGATCGGAAAATACACAGTTTTGGGGACCCATGGGGATCGCAATCATCAGTGGCCTCACCTTTGCAACTTTCCTTACCTTGGTCATTGTACCAGTTATGTATTCTGCCTTCGACTCGCTGCTTACTCACCTTCGAGCCAGCAGAAATGCCACAATGCCAGAGCCGACCGAATGAGAAACCTAGCGGATTTTGCTGATGCGAATCTGCGAATATTTGAAAGGCCCCCTCCTGAACCCAATACACGCGACATATACCTGATTGGTATCTGTGGCACAGGTATGGGCGCCCTCGCAGGACTCCTCAAAGAGGCGGGTTACGCGGTGCGTGGATCCGACAGCAATGTGTATCCGCCAATGAGTACATTCCTGGAAACACAGGGCATACCTGTACAGAACGGATACACGAAGGGAAACCTCGTCCCCACACCCGACCTGGTTATCACCGGCAATGCATGTACACCAACGCACGTTGAAGCAGCAGCAGCACGAGAGCAATCTCTCCCCCAGTTTTCACTGCCGGAGGCTTTACATCACTTTTTCCTGCTTAAACGCCGAAGTTTAGTGGTTGCTGGAACCCATGGGAAAACAACAACAACAGGGCTCCTGATACACTTACTGTGCTCGGCCGGCCGTGACCCAGGGTTTCTGGTCGGAGGAGTCCTCCAGGAACTCGGAAAAAGCTATTCCATAGGTACTGGACCGCAATTCGTAGTAGAAGGCGATGAGTACGACAGCGCCTATTTTGACAAGCGGCCTAAATTCATGCACTATGCGCCGCAGGTAGCCATTGTGACTTCCATAGAGTTTGATCACGCTGACATCTACGCATCGTGGGACGAATACCAAGAAGCGTTCGTTGCCTTTGCTGACCTGGTACCTACTGATGGATTGCTGGTCGTCTGTGGAGATGATCCTGCTGCAGCACGACTCTCCAGTCCTGCCCCTGTACTCACGTACGGCCTGAGCGATAAACACGATGTGGTTGGGCGTATTACTGAGGCAACGGAAGATGGCGTGCGATTTAATCTGGTGCATTGTGGACGTGATCTGGGTCCTATGTTCCTTCCAATGAATGGACACCATAATCTCTGCAATGCCCTTGCAGCAAGTACAGTGGCGCTGCATGAAGGATTAACGGTAGACGAGATCGCCCATGGTCTGGCATCATTTCCTGGGGTTAAGCGGCGACAAGAGGTACTGGGGAAACCCGGTGGTATTCTGGTTGTGGATGATTTTGCACATCACCCAACTGCTGTACGTGCAACGATTCAAGCAGCAAGTGAACGCTGGCCCAGCCATCGGATTCTGGCAGTATTTGAGCCGCGTTCCAATTCCAGTCGGCGAAAAATTTTCGAGATTCCGTATGGTGGAGCATTTAAGGGTGCCGACGTAGCATACCTCTGTTCGCCTTCCTTTCGACACAATGATGCTCCTGAGCAGTTTATGAATATTGATGTGGTTCTTGATCATATCCGCAAATCCGGCATCGAAGCTCACGCTTTCGCATCAGTACCACACTTACTTAGTGCTTGCCCGAAAATATAAATATTGGTCGGTTTAGCATGTTTCTGTAGGGTTCTTTGGTGGCATTTGGCCGTATTTCGGCCCATCTGGCTTGATTTTGGCGTCTGGGGGTCGTCTT
>LXNI01001195.1_pt1 | contig 24038 bp, 20 predicted proteins | sample 809091 | NCBI WGS metagenome assembly LXNI01 (sample SAMN04870527, study PRJNA318959) | sponge metagenome | biome: 01000161; feature: marine sponge reef; material: water | host: Sarcotragus foetidus | place: Greece: Milos, Mediterranean Sea | collected 2013-05-29 | depth 5-7 m | reverse complement strand
GAGACTGGCGAGACGCCCGCCTGGCAAGGCGCGAGGAGCGAGAATATTTGACATATTTGAGCGACGAGCAACGCTGTCCAGGCGGGATGGATCGCCAGTCGAATGCAGCGGGGTTCTGCCACGGGCTGCTAGAGCTCGCGCAGCGCCGCGGTGACCGGCGCGGTCGCCGCCCGCACCGCGGGGAAGATTCCGCCCACCAGGCCCACGATCAGCGCCGCCACGATCCCCCGGGCCAGGAGGTCCGGCGTCACCGCAAAATTGAACACGACCTGGCTGAAACTGGCGGCCAGGGTGGAGGCCTGAAAGCCGTTCAGCGCGAACCAGGCGATGGCGCAGCCGAGCACGCCCCCAAGAAACGCCAGCACTACCGACTCCAGCAGCGTCGCCAGCGCCGTGGGAAAGGAACCGAAGCCGACCGCCCGCAGCGTCGCGAGCTCCCGCGCGCGCGCCGCAATGGAGGCGTACATGGCGTTGAGCGCGGCAAACACGGCGCCTATGCCCATGAGCACCGAAACAGGCAGACCTATAGTGGTAATCAGCGCAGCCGTATCCTCGGCCTGGTCGGAGTAGAACTGCTTCTCGCTCCATACGTCCACGCTCAACCGCTGGTCGTCGCCCAGCGCTTCTTCCAGCCGCAGGCGGCCGTCCGGGCCGTCCACGCGGGCGCGCACCACCTGAAAGCCGTTGCCCAGCTGATACGCCGACTGCAGCACGTTGACGTCGCACCACAGCTCCGATTCGAACACCGAACCGCCGGTCTCGAACATCCCGGTCACCAGCCACTCGGTCTTCCCGAAGCGGATCGTCTGTCCCGGCTCCAGGCCCACGAACTGATTGCGCGCGCCGCGCCCGACGATCAGCTCGAACCGCCCCGGAGTGAATTCCCGGCCCTCCGCCAGTCGGTAGTCGTTGCGCAGCGAATAGCCGGTGGGCTGAATGCCGCGCAACGCCACGTTGGCCTCGGTTCCCGACGACTTGCCTGTGGCGTTGACGATCCAGAACAACTCCGCGGACACCTCAGGCTCGCCGGCCGCGTCCCGGGCGATACCCGGGGCGAAGCGAATCACGTTGGCCTGTTCTCCGTCGAAGCGGCTGTTGAGTTCCGCGGTGGAGCCACTGCGCAGCACGAGCGCCACGTCTTCCTGACCGGTGCCCTCCATGGTCTTCTCGAATCCCGAGGCCATGGAAAGCACGCCGGCGAATACGCCGGTGAGCGCCGCGATGCCGGACATGGCCACGGCGGCCGTGCCGGGCCTGCGCGGCAGACTGCGCAGGTTCAGGGCCGAGAGAGCCGCCGTCTGCGTCAGCCAGCCGAACATATGCGCCAGTTCCTGCTAAAGGGCACTAGCTCGTGCGCAGCAGGGCCACAATATCCAGCCTCAGCGCCCGGATGACCGGCGGCAGCACGGACCCCAGGCTGATCGCCAGCATCAGCGCCAGGCCCAGCACTACGGAATACGTCCCGATGTGCAGGCCCGCGGGGAACATCGCCCCCATGAACCCGGCGATGAGCACCAGGGCGCCCCAACCGAGCGCCATCGCCAGAATGCCCACGGGCAGAACCAGCAGCAGCCCCTCCACGACGGTCAGGCCGAAGATGCTTCCGGACGTAAAGCCCAGTGTCTTGAGCACGCCCATTTCATGGATCCTCTCGCGCACGGATTGCGCCATCGTGTGGCCGGTAACCAGCAGGATCATGAACACCACCGCGGCCAGGATCAGGGTCACGATCAGCCCGACATTGCCGAACTGCTGCGCATATTCCTGGGCGAAGGCCGCCTCGGTGTTGGTCTTGGTCTCCGCCGGCGAATTGGCGAACTCCGCGTCGATGGAGTCCATCAACTCATTCAGCGGCAGCGATCCGTCGCCCTTGGACACGTACCAGCCGACGGTGCCCTTGCCGAAGGCCCGGGCCTCGTCGAAGTAGTCGTAGTGAAAAAGGACTACGCCCGCATTCATGCCGGCGTCGGTGTCGTCGAAAACGCCTTCGATATCGAATTCCCACACGTCGCTGCCGTTGTTGCGCGTCCATATGCTGGACTTGAGCGGCACCCGGTCGCCGATCTGCCAGCCGTACTGATTCGCCACCGGCCGCCCGACGATCGCGCCCATCCGGTTGCCCAGCCAGGCCTGTTTCCGTTCTTCGTCCAGCTTGATCTCGGGATTCAGCGCCAGGTATTGCTCGGCCACCACCGGGTACTGGGCGAACTCGGGGTTGTCCTGGTAACGGGCCCCGAACCAGGTGCCGTGGGAGACCGCCTCGATGCCCGGAAGCCTTGCGATCCGGGACTCGTAGGCGACGGGCAGCATCATGATCAGCGAAACCTTGTGCGAGCTGAGCAGCCGTTCCTCGGCCGCGGGGCCCACGTCGGAAAGCGAAAACGCGATCCGCAGGCCTTCCAGCAGGGTAAAGAGAAAGAACACCACGAGGATGGCCAGCATGGTGAATACCGTGCGGATAGGCTTGCGCCACAGGTTGCGCCAGATGAGGGTGAATCGGTTCATGGTCGCGGCGCCTCGAAGGCTTAGTGCAGGTCCACCGGCGACTTGCTGAGTTCGCCCTTGTCCAGATGCAGAACGCGGTGTGCAAAGGAAGCGGCGCGCGGATCGTGGGTGACCATGACGATGGTCTTGCCGTAATCCCGGTTCAGCTGTTGCAGCAAAGCCATGATTTCGTCGGCTGTCGCGCGATCCAGGTCGCCGGTGGGCTCGTCGCACAGCAGAATGGGCGGATCGGACACGATGGCGCGCGCGATCGCCACCCTTTGTTCCTGGCCGCCCGACAACTCCCGGGGATAATGCTTCGCCCGGTCCGCCAGGCCCACCAGCTGCAGCGCCGTGTTCACGTGTTTCCTGCGCTGCGAGGCCGAAAGGTTGGTCAGCAGCAACGGCAGGCCCACGTTGCGCGCGGCGGTAAGCACCGGCAACAGGTTGTAGAACTGGAAGATAAACCCGATGCTGCTCGCCCGCCATTTCGCCAGGGCGCCCGACGAGAGCTTGCTGATGTTCTTGCCGTCCACCTCCACGTCGCCCCTGGTCGGCTTGTCGAGACCGCCCAGCAGGTTCAGGAGCGTGGTCTTGCCGGACCCGGAAGGGCCCATGAGGCCGACGAAATCGCCTTCCTCAATGCCCAGCGTTATCCCGTCAAGCACGCGCACGAGTTCCCGCCCCTTGCGGTAATTCTTGCCGACATCCGCCAGACGGATCAATTGTCGAGCCATAAATCGCGCTCTTGATTCCTGTGCCTCAAGGATATTGAATTTCGGCGCCGTCGGATAGCCCCGCGGGAGGATCCACGACCACCCTGTCGCCCGCGGACAGGCCGGAAACGACAGAGACGCGCCCGCCGTCGCGCCATCCGATCACGATATCGCGCCGCCAGGCCCGGTCGTCCTCCGCAATGTAGACCCAGTTGCTGTCGCCCTCCCCGAGAACGGCCGAGGCCGCAACGGTGAGCGCGGCAGGCGCCTGTTCGGACTGCGGAACCGGCTGCCCCGCTTCGATAAATGACACCTTGGCGCCCATGTCGGGAAGGATGCGCGCATCGCGCTCGAGAATGCCCACGCGCACCCGTACGGTGGCCTTCTCGCGGTTGGCCGCCGGCACGATGGCAATCACTTCCGCGGGAATCCGCCAGTCGGGATAGGCGTCCAGCCGCGCGGTAACGGCCCCTCCGGGACGCACGCGCTGCAGGTAGGCCTCGTTCACGTCCACCTCGATCTCCAGCGACTCCATGTCCACCAGCGTGCAGATCCCCGTGCGCGTAAAGCCGCCGCCGGCGGAGACCGGCGAGATCATTTCCCCCGGCTGCGCGTTCTTGTCGATGACCACGCCGGCGAAAGGCGCGCGCACGATGGTCTCGCTGAGCGCCTGCCGCTGCACGGCGACGGCGCGCTCGGCGACCGTCACCGACGCCGCGTTGGCTTCCAGCCGTGCGCTGAGACGATCGCGCGTGGCCCGGGCGGCGTCCAGTTCCGCCTCGCTGGCCAGCCCCTGGCCGTGCAGCTCCGACAGGCGGCCGTAGGCAAGCCCGGCCTCGTGAAGTTCGGCGCGGGTCTCGCCCAAAGAACTCTCGGCCGACGCGAGCTGCGCCTCGGAGAGCCGCAGCTGGGCCTGTTCGGCCGCGTCGTCGAGCTCCGCCACGACCTGTCCTTCTTCGACGGTCATGCCCTCTTCCACGAGCACCGCACGGATGCGCCCGGTGCGCTTGGACGAGACCGTGGCGGCGCGGCGCGCGGTCACGTAGCCGCTGGCGTCCAGCACGCTGGCCACGGCGCCGCCTGAGGATCTGCGCACGGTTTCGACCCGCACCTCCGCCCGGCTGTCCGGCAGAAATTGCAGCGCCAGCAGCGCGAGCACAACGACGACGACCACCGTACCGATCGACGGCCAGAGGTATCGCCTTAAGCGGCTTTCCTGGGGCTGCTCATCCCGGGGAATGCGCAGCCCCTCAAGACTTGGGCTTGCGGACGTCTCGTTCATTGAGCGCCGTGCCCGGCGCCCTGGTGCTGGATCGCAGGTGCGTCGCGCTGATCCATCGCAGGCGCGTCCGTGCCCAGAATCGGCGCGGAGAATGCGAGCTCAGCGGGCTGACCCGGCCCGGCGCCCGCGGGATTGCCGGCATGCCGGGAAAGGACCGAATCCATGGCCTGGAAGAAGGCCTCGACCACCGGTCCGCTGTAGCGGCCCACCGGCGTGCCGTTGTAGATGACCCGTGTGCCGTCCTGCACGTATTCGCGCACCAGGGGCTCGTTCCAGTCCGGGTAGTCGATAGGATCGTACCGGCTGTACTCGTCGAAACCCTCGAAATTGACCATGGCGTGCCCGAAGGCGGTGTCGGTGTTCTCGGCGAAGAACGAGATGGGCAGGTTGACTACGTAATCGAAGCCGTCGTTGATACCGTTCCAGTACGCCTCATTGGTGGACAGGTAACGGTCGTCGGGGTCGTTGAGCGGATCGGCGAAGTTCTCCTGGCTCGTCACCAGCTCGCTGCGGGAAAAGCCGTAACTCTCCAGCGCTTCGCGGACATCATTCTCCATGGCTTCAAGATACGCCGGCGCCAGCTCCAGCCAGGCCTCGTGCGGAACCCGGTCCCAGGGCATTCCATGGGTCGATATCACCACCTTTACGGAATCCGCGGGCGAAAACGTATCCAGGCGGTCCCTCAGCATTCTGACGTAAGCGCTGCGCATTACCGGGAAGTCGCCGAGTTGCGGAGTGATGATCACCTTGATGTGCTTGCCGTTGCGCTCCTCCCATTCGTGGATGTAGTGCATGGCGTGCCTGATGCTGCTGTTGAATTCCTCGTGGTGCGAAAAAATCGGCCTCGGGCTGGCCAGCAATACCGTATCCACCCCCGTGTCCAGCAGTTCGTACATGGCCTTTCGCGCCATGCCGAGGTTTTCGGCGGTCACCCAGGCCCAGGGAATGTCGCCGTACTTTGCCTGCACCTGCTGCATGGCGTCCTCGGCAAGGAGGCGGCTGCCCTCCTCGTGAGGAATCCGGCCGTCCATGAAACCCTTGCCGGGCGCGTAGTAAAACACCCGGCACTTGGTGATCAGCCGGGCCGCCGACGCGGGCATGCCGGCCTTGCGGCCGGGAAGCAGGAAATAGCCCTGGGCCATGTAGGTGGCGGTTGACGGAGGCGACCACACGACTTCGCCGGTCAGGTACTTGTCGGCGTACGGCACGCCGTCGAAATCGGTATCGCGTCCCAGGTGGTCAATCAGCCGGGTGGGAGTGAATTCCTCGAACTCGTAATAACGCTCGGCATCCATGAGCACCACGCCCCGGTCGGCCCCGGCGATGTTGCGGATCGGCCAGGGAATGTACTGCAGGCTCTTGCCCGTCAGCACGTAGTAGTCCTCGGCGCGGAATTCTTCCGGCTGGATGAGATGCGAGATGAACACGCCCACGCGGCCCTCGGGCACGGTGTCCTGGACCTTGTAGTAGGCGAAGTAGTTCGGTTCCACCAGTTGCGGCGGCGTGCGGTTCATGTACCGGAATACACCGAATCCGGCCACCGCGAGGGTGAACACGGCAATCAGGCCGACAACGGCCACCTTGAGGAGTTTTTTCATCATCTGGGCTGACTCTCGATACCGGGAAGTTCGGCAAAAGGCATGCGGTCCAGCCAGACGCGCGCGTCAGCAGCGGTTTCGCGCGGCGCCTCCTGTATCGCCATATGCCCGACGCCGGGATAAATGATAGTCTCAACTTGAGGCGAATTCTTCAGCAGTCGGGCCAGCTCGCCGGCCAGTTGCACGTGCACCTGCGGGTTTTCCTCGCCCCATTGAATCAGGACGGGCGCCGACACCTGTCCGATCAGTTCCTCGATGTCGCCGGAGATGTACTGCCGCAAGCGCGCCAGTTGCGCCGGGCGCTGCCCCTCCAGGCGCCACAGGTCGTGCCAGCGGTCGATGAGTTCGTCCGAAACGCCGGCGGGATTGCCGAAACCCGTTCTCAGCATGAACTCAGGCAGCGCACGCGGAGTGATCCAGCGCACTATCGCGGTGGTCGGCGACATGCGCGCCGGCGCCTGCCGGCCGCGCACATCGGGCTCCAGCGAGCCGGGCGAGATCAGCACCAGTCCCGCTACACGCTGCGGGTTGCGGACCGTGTAGTGCATGGCGACGGTGCCGCCGAGGGAGGTTCCCACGATCGCGCAGCGATCCACACCGAGTTCGTCGAGCAGCCGCTCCATCAGATCCACCGTTCGGGGCAGGCTGTAGTCGCCGGTAGCGTCGGCGCCGGACAGACCATGGCTGGTCATGTCGAAGCGCACCACCCGATAGCGGTCCTTCAGCGCCTCGACCCATGGGTCCCAGCCGATGAGGCTGGCGAAGTTGGCGTGGATCAGCACCACGGCGGGGCCCTGGCCTTCATCGCGGTAGTGGATGCGGGCGCCGTCGATCTCGGCGAAGCGCGAGGCCTCCGTGCCGTAGCGGGCTTCGAGCCGTTCCGCCGGGATGTCCCGCCAGATCCAGGCGGCCACGGCAAAAGAAATCAGCGCCAGCGCGACCAGCCCGCCCGCGACCCAGGCCAGCGCCAGAAAAATACCGCGCAGAATCCTCACAGCGGGCTGCCGGGGCGCGGGCCTTCGGCGGCCACCAGCAGCAACGGCCCCTGGGAAACCACCACGCCGCCGCGCTGCTCGAGCGTCACCGCGAAGGCCACGGGCTGATCCACGTTCAGTTTCGCGTTCACGGGTATAACGATATCGCCATCGGCTAAAGCATCGAACACGCCGCCGTCCACCGGGTGCTCATGGCGGTCCGGGTCCACGATCCAGAGCTGGTATTGCTGCAGTTCGGGATCGTTCGGCGGAAGCCCGGCAAACCGCATCTCGCCGGCCTGCAGCGCGTCGCTCCAGGTCATTTCGCCCCGCACCTGTTCGTAACCGCTGATTTCCGAGCGCCAGGGCAGGCTGACGAGGTCCGGCGCCGCCTGCACCGAAACGGTCGGCGGGACGACTTGCGGCGGCGGCAGCAGTACCGTGTCAACGATCCAGACCAGCACCATGACAGTGGCCGCGGCCCATCCCCAGCGGGCCGGCCAGTTGGCCCGCTGCGGGGCGCCGGCGCGCGGGGCGCTGTCCAGGGCCCGCGCGCGAGCCATTCCCGTCAGGCGCTCGCGGAGGCCGTCCGGCATCCTCCGCCAGGCCTCGCGGTCCTCCGCCAGGAAGGCCGCCTGCCCCAGGGCCGCCGCTTCTTGCATGAGGTCCCGCTCGCGCACGCGTTCTCCAGCCGGCATGGCGGCCAGCAATTCCCGCAACTCGCCGTATTCCGCGTCGCCGAGCCGTTCGCCGGCGGCCTCGGCGGCCAGCAATTCGAGGATTCTGTCGGCGGTCGTCACGTCAGGCCTCCCCGCGCTCCACCTCAAGCGCCGCCCGCAGCCGGATAAGACTGCGGCGGATGCGCGTCTTTACGGTTCCCAAAGGCATATTCAGGCGTTTCGCGATCTCGCTATGTGAATATCCTTCGTAAAGAGATAGCGAAAGGATTTCCCTTTCATTCCCGGACAGCTCGCGCAGCAGCGGTTGAACCCGCAACATTTCAAGCTGCGCGTCCAGCCGGGCCTGGTCACTGCTGTTGGAGTCCACCTCGTCGCCGGCCAGCGGAACGCTGTCGGAAAAACGGGCCTCGTGCCGGATCTGGTCCACCATCCGCCGGCGCGCAACAGTCAGCACGAAGGTCAGTTCGCTGCCGCGGTCGGGGCGGAACCGCCCGGCGCTGGACCAGAGCGAAAGAAAGGCTTCCTGCACCGAGTCCTGGGCGACCGGCGAGGCGCCGAAATAGCGCCGCGCCAGCGACCACACCAGATCGCCGTACTTGTCGATAAGGTCAGTCATGGCCCCCGGGTCGCCGTCCGCAATCCGCTCGAGTATCGCGCGCCCGGTCCCCGGCGTAGCGCCGGCCATTGCCGCCTTGCCCCTGTTCACGCGATCATCCAAGCAGTCGTTCGGCGCCGAGAGAAACCGGATTGTATTCGCAGGAGCCACAAGGGGCTGTCTTTCCCTCATCGCCAAGAAATAACAACGGACAAAAGAAAGAATGCCGTAATTGCTAGACTACCTCCCCGCTGACCTGTAAGAGAACTCGAGACTACCGGGCAATGGCGCTGAAGAAATCTCAACTGTATTCGTCGCTCTGGCAGAGCTGCGACGAATTGCGGGGCGGCATGGACGCCTCGCAATACAAGGACTACGTCCTGACACTGCTGTTCATGAAATACGTGTCGGACAAGTACGCGGGCAGGCCTGACGCGCTCATCGAGGTGCCCGAGGGCGGCGGCTTCGCCGACATGGCGAAGCTGATCGGCGACAAGGAGATCGGCGACAGGATCAACAAGATCATCAGCAAGCTCGCCGAGGCTAACGATCTGCAGGGAGTAATCGACCAGGCCGACTTCAACGACGACAGCAAGCTGGGAAGAGGCAAGGAAATGCAGGACCGGCTCTCCAGGCTGGTTGCCATCTTCAATGGTCTCGACTTCCGCGCTAACCGGGCCGAAGGGGACGATCTATTAGGCGACGCTTACGAATACCTGATGCGGCACTTCGCTACCGAATCCGGAAAGAGCAAGGGGCAGTTCTATACGCCAGCCGAAGTCTCACGGGTGATGGCGCAAGTAATCGGCATCGGCGCGGACACCCGGCAGGACCAGACGATTTATGACCCTACCTGCGGCTCGGGCTCCTTGTTGCTGAGGGCTGCGGATCAGGCGCCGCGCGGGATCACCATCTATGGCCAGGAAATGGACAACGCCACCTGGGCGCTCGCGCGCATGAACCTCATACTGCATGGCCACCCGACCGCCGATCTGTGGCGCGGCAACATGCTGGCCGCACCGTATTTCAAGAACGCGAATGGCGGGCTCAAGACCTTTGACTTCGCCATCGCCAATCCACCTTTTTCGTCCAAGGCATGGTCCAGCGGGCTCAATCCCGCCAAAGACGAGTTCGGGCGCTTCGAGTACGGCATCCCACCGGCCAGGAACGGCGACTACGCCTTTCTTCTGCACCTGATCGCATCCCTGAAATCCAAAGGCAAAGGCGCAATCATCCTGCCGCACGGCGTTTTGTTTCGAGGCAACAAGGAAGCGGACATCCGCCGCAATCTCATCCGTCGGGGCTTCATCAAAGGCATCATCGGCCTGCCCGCCAACCTCTTCTACGGCACCGGAATCCCGGCCTGCATCGTGGTTCTGGACAAGGAAAACGCCCATGCCCGAACCGGCGTCTTCATGATCGACGCGAGCAAGGGATTCACAAAGGACGGAGCGAAGAACCGGCTGCAGGAGCAAGACATCCACCGCATCGTGGACGTGTTCACGCGGCAGACCGAAGTCGCCCGGTATTCCCGAATGGTTCCGGTGGCCGAAATTGCCAGCCCCGCCAACAATTACAACCTCAACATCCCGCGCTACATCGATTCCAGCGCCCCGGAAGACCTGCATGACCTCGAAGCGCACCTGCGCGGCGGCATTCCGAATCGCGACATTGACGACCTGCGAGCGTACTGGGCAGTCTTCCCGACTCTGCGCGACACGCTGTTTGCCGATAGTGAGCGACCGGGCTATAGCGTTCTGCGCATTGAGCCAGGTGAAGTCAAGGCCGCCATTCTCGAGCACGAGGAATTCCAGTCATACGCCGGCAGGGTCCGGAATGCCCTGACCGGATGGTGCGAGGCCCACGAGAACCGCCTGCTGAGCATCGATGCCGCGACCGCGCCAAAATCACTCATCGCGGATTTGTCCGAGGATCTCCTGGGCCGGTTCTGCGACCTTCCGCTACTCGACGCCTATGATGTTTATCAGTGCCTCAGGGACTATTGGGAGGAGGCGATGCAGGACGACATCTACCTGATCGTGGGCGAAGGATGGCTCCAGGCCGCCCAGCCACGCGGGATCGTTCAGGACCGCAAGCGCAACCTCAAGGAAGCACCGGACCTCATCGTGAAACGCCGGAAGTACAAGCTCGACCTGATTCCACCTGCGTTCGTCGTCGCCCGCTACTTTGAGACTGAGCAGCACGCTATTGAGACTCTGGAGCGCACTCGGGATTCCGCCGCCCAGGAGCTTGCGGATTTCATCGAGGAGCACACCGGTGAGGAAGGCCTGCTGGAAGACGCTACCAATGACAAGAACAAGATCACCAAAGCGAGCGCTACCGCGCGGTGGCAATCCATCCGCGATGAGCACGTCAGCGACGAAGAGCGCCAGATGCTTGAGCGATGCCTGGACCTCATCAAGGCGGAGTCCACGGCATCCAAGGCGGTCAAAACAGCGCAAGCTGCGCTGGATGCCCAGGTGCTCGACCGCTACGGGACGCTAAGCGAAGAAGAAATCAAGACGCTTGTCATCCGCGACAAGTGGCTCGCCTGCATCCGTGCCGCCATCGAGGCCGAAGTGCAGCGTCTCGCCCAAGGCCTCGCGGCGCGCATACAGGAGATCGAAGAGCGTTACGCCCGCCCCCTGCCGAAACTGGAGCAGGATGTAGCGGCGTTCAACAGCAAAGTGGAGCAGCACCTCGCCCGGATGGGCGTGACGCCATGAGCATGAGGCACATTCCACAGACACTGTCGGTTGAATCTCGCGCGCCGCGCCCGATCGGCCCGGCTCCGGCGAGCATCAATGACTCTATCGTGGCAAATGCGGACGGGGCGGGAGACGTGCCTGCCGGATATAAGCGCACCAAAGTCGGAACGATACCGGAGAACTGGGAGGTGGTATCCGTTGAAGAACTGTTCACTTTCGAGCGAACTGCTTCCAATTCCCGCTCAGACCTCGCTCCCTCAGGCGCGGTCGCATACGTCCACTATGGCGACCTGCACACTCGCTTCAATCATTTCATCGATGTCTCGCACGCTCAACTCCCACACTTATCAGAATCTGGGAACGTAACTGCAACTCTTCTTCGCGACGGTGATTTGGTGGTTGCAGATGCATCGGAAGATGAAGTTGGCGTAGGAAAAAGCGCGGAGATTCGCGAAGCCGGCTCTAAGAAAGCAATCTCCGGTCTGCATACCTTCCTCCTCCGCAGCAGAGACAAACGCGTTTGTCACGGCTACCGAGGTTATCTCCTTGAAAGTAAACCCGTTAAGCAACAGATCAAGCGTTCAACTACCGGTCTCAAGGTATTCGGCATATCAAAAGCAGCCCTTGCGAAGGTTTTGATTCCTCTTCCTTCATTTACCCAACAGCGTGCTATCGCCGAGGCGTTGTCGGATGTGGATGGCCTGCTCGAATCGCTGGACGCGCTGATAGCCAAGAAGCAAGCAATCAAGAAAGCCACCATGCAGCAACTCCTCACCGGCAAGACCCGCCTCCCAGGTTGCAGCGGAGCATGGAAAACAAGAATGTTAGGCGATCACGTCAGGTTTCTTCGACATGGGTCTCATGCTCGATCTGAACTAACGAACGACGATGCAGTGAAGTATCTGCACTATGGCGACATTCATAAGTGGCCCGACCCATATTTCGATCCGAGTGCGAGTGTGATACCGACCCTGCCGGGGCAATTTGTCAATTCGCTCGATCTGCTTGAAGACGGAGATCTGATACTGGTTGACGCTTCGGAGGATATCGCAGGAGTCGGCAAATCTGTCGAGTTCAAGGCGTTGGAAGATCAGCAAGCTGTCTCGGGATTGCACACTATCGCGGCCAGATTTAACAAGTCGGTGCTTGCAGATGGATTTAAGGCGTATTTGCAATTCTGTCCACCATTTCGAGATCACCTTCGACGGTTAGCTGCCGGGACTAAAGTTTACGCAACCAACCGAACTCATATTGCGAGCATAGAAATGGAACTTCCCGCCCTAAAAGAACAACGCGACATTGCCGCTGTCCTTTCAAGCATGGATGCTGAAATCGCTGCACTTGAAACACGTCGAGAAAAAACTCTCGTGATCAAGAAAGGCATGATGCAGCAGCTTCTTACCGGGCAGGTGCGCCTGCTATGAATCAAGAGTGCCAGACCACTTGCTGGAGCATTGCCAGTCCCAACGGAGTGAGTAAAACATCCTTTGCGCTGGAGTACCTGGCACGAACCGCAAGCTGTCAAGTCTTCGAAAATGTCGATCTCACCGCTGCGGGACTTGCTCCTTTGGCGCCAAATGGCAGGCCAGTGGCGGCGAGTCGTGTTTTCTTGCGTGAGATTCCACAAAACATCCTGGGACACATCCTGGGATGGCGTGATTTCGGCTTTGAGACTACGCTGTAGGGCCTTGCTTACCGGCAACTGATCAAACGTATGAAATCGGGAGGCGGGCGGGTTGGGTTGGTTTACCTGGCTTTGCCGAGTGTCAAGATGGCCAAGCACCGCGTGGCCGAGCGCGTATCTCATGGAGGGCACAGCATCCCCTTGCGGGTATTGAGCGGCGCTTTTTTTCGCAGTCTTGACAACTTTTTCAGCGAGTACGTTTTTCTGGCGGACCAGGCCGTGTGCTACTGCAACGCTGATAGAGATCCGGTAGTAGTATTCGCCCAATGCGGCAAGAGCCGCGAAGTATTCGAACCCGTGCTATTGCGGATGCTGGAGACGAGGAGGTGGCATGCCTCCGGATGAGTTTGCAATGGAAGGACTGAAAGCTCTCAATGTGCAGTGGATCAGGCGTTTGGAGCGCAAGCGCCGATTAGGACAATACGCCGTATTCTGGGGAAACGGCCGCGTGGTTTTCGACGGCCCCGACGCCCCGAAGAAAGAGCCGAGTCTCGATCCCAAAACCCACGCTGACCCGGGAAACGCCAGCGGAAGAAGATGATTCGTGGCCGTCCGGCCGCCAGAGTTCTTACTCGTCTTTTCCAAACAGATGGCTAATCCATTTGTCCAAAAGCCGGATGATTAGCGCGAAGGTGCCAGCCAGCCCCAAGGGAATCGCAATACTCTCCTGTCCCCGCCAGGTTGCAATCCCAGCAACTCCAAGCAGGACAATTCCAATCAAGGCGCTCAAGTTAATTTTTTGCCTTTCATTTGCAAGCATCCCTTTTTGGCCCTCTGCCCTGATTTGCTGCTCCCGTTCCGCCATTCGCATAATTCGGTCGGGCGCGTCGAGCATCACCTCGCTATATTCCCGGAAGTCTTGTGGCGTTGGAAGTGGCCCCGCAAAAGTCGTTTCCACACGGCTGAGAGTTGTGATTTCTTTTGCCGGTTCAGTTTTTTCGCTATCCAACTGTTCCTCAACCAATTCCGCCGCGGTTGCTGCCTCCTGTTTGTCAGGAAGCGAAGACGAATCAGAGTGAGATTTTTTGGAAGATGGCTTCTTGGAACGTGGCTTCCTGCGTCTTGAAGCCATGAAACTAGCCTGGGTGACGCTGGTCCAGGCCCAGGTCAGTTACTGTCTTGCGAAAATCTTCGCGAATGCGCATACCGTCGCGCACTCGCGCCATGTAGCCAAAGTCCGGACGCCTCAATTCCATATCCTCAAGAGGCGTGAACAGGCTGGCGAAGGCATCCAGTAAAGTGGCAGACCCGACTGTCTCAGGCGTATCAAATTCCGCCCTGAAAGAACGTTGCGTATCTTTCCTTGCCGATTTGGTCACAGACGACTTTCCAACATGTTGAAATCGGGGGCGGCGACTATATCATACGATGCAAAGGATCACGCATTTATACGTCCACAGTCGAATTAGCCCTGCGAACGATTAACCGATCAAGGTTCTTGACGGATGTCATTCTGTTCGTGCGCCCCACGTTGAAAGCGAGTCTAGCACAAGAAACTACCCAAGAAACTGGCTTGACTACACAAGAAACTCCCCAAGAAAAATCGTGGCTTTACTTCCCGCCAAACCGGAGATTACTCAGCAGCTTACAGCCGAACGCATCAGCATCACGCAGGATGGCGTGAATTACCACGCCACATAAGAAACTGCGCGAATCGGGAACCATACGGCACGTGGGGGCTACCAAGGCAGGGAGCTGGGAAGTGTTGAAGTAGCGCGCCGGGGAAGCGTGTCCATGAGCGCAATCGGCGAGCGGGAAAGACGCACACAGCAGCGCGTAATCGCGTTCCTGACGGACGCGCTGGGCTACGCCTACCTCGGGCATTGGCAGGAGCGCGGCGGCAACAGCAACATTGAAGAGCGCTTGCTCAGCGATTGGCTGAGTAAACGGGGCCATAGCAACGGCATTGTTCGAAAGGCGCTCGAACAATTGCGAAGGGCGGCGGCGCCCGGTGGCAGCAAGACGCTTTACGACGCGAACAAGGAGATTTACAGCCTGCTTCGCTATGGCGTCAAGGTGCGTCCCGGCGTGGGAGAACAGACCGTTACCGTCGGGCTGATTGACTGGACGAATCCGACCAACAATCAATTTGCAGTTGCCGAAGAAGTAACGATAAAGGGAAAGAACGACAAACGGCCCGACATTGTCCTTTACGTCAACGGCATTGCATTGGGTGTGATGGAACTCAAGCGCTCGACTGTGTCGGTGGCCGAGGGCATACGACAGAACCTCGATAGTCAGAAGCCGGAGTTCATCCAGCCGTTCTTCTCGACCGTGCAGCTCGTAATGGCGGGGAACGAAACTCAAGGGCTGCGCTATGCCATGGTCGAGACGCCCGAAAAGTACTGGCTGCGATGGAAGGACCCCGAAGCGCACCCGGATGCCGGTCAAAACCCGCTGCTCCGCGAACTGAGTCAACTGTGCGGCAAGGAGCGGCTGCTGGAACTCACGCACGACTTCATCGTCTTCGACTCAGGCATGAAGAAAGCCAGCCGGCACAATCAGTACTTCGGCGTGCGCGCGGCCCAGGAGCGCATACGGCGCCGCGAGGGCGGGATCGTCTGGCACACGCAGGGTAGCGGCAAGAGCCTGACCATGGTGTGGCTGGCGAAGTGGATTCGTGAGCATGTGAACGGCGGGCGCGTGCTCATCATTACCGACCGCACCGAGTTGGACGATCAGATCGAAAAGGTTTTCAAGGGCGTCAGCGAAGATATTCACCGCACAAGTAGTGGCGCCGACCTCGTGAGCGCGCTCAACTCCGCAGAAAAATGGCTGATCGGCTCGTTGATCCAGAAATTCGGCGCCTCGGAAGAAATCAGCGAGAGAGAAATCAAAGCCTATGTCGAGGAGATCAGGAAGAACCTGCCGCGTGATTTCCATGCCAAAGGCGAAATATTCGTTTTCGTGGACGAGTGCCACCGCACCCAGTCCGGCAAGCTGCACGAGGCGATGAAGGCGCTGCTCCCCGGCGCCATGCTTATTGGCTTTACGGGAACGCCGCTGCTGAAGAGCGACAAACGGCGCAGCATCGAGATATTCGGGCCGTACATACACACTTACAAGTACGACGAGGCCGTAAATGACGGTGTAGTGCTGGATCTGCGGTACGAGGCCCGCGATATAGACCAGAACATCACGTCTCAGAAAAAGATCGATCAGTGGTTTGACGCCAAGACTCGGGGGCTGACCGGAGTGGCCAAAGCCAAGATCAAGCAACGCTGGGGCACGATGCGAAGGGTCCTGAGTTCGCAGGATCGGCTAAGCAAGATCGTGGCGGACATCCTGCTCGATATGGAAACCCGGGACCGGCTGAGGAACGATCGAGGCAATGCCCTACTTGTCTCGGACAGCATCTACTCGGCCTGTCGCTTGTTTGAATTGTTTGAGCAAACCAGCCTGGCGGGCAAATGCGCCATCGTCACGTCTTACAAGCCAGCGGCAAAGAATATCAAGGGCGAAGAAACCGGTGAGGGAACTACCGAGAATCTGCTCAAGTACGGCACCTATAGAAAAATGCTCGCTGCGTACTTCGACGAACCTGCGGAAACCATAAAAAACAAGGTTACCAAGTTCGAAGAAGAGGTCAAAGACCGCTTTGTAAGAGAACCAGGGCGAATGAAGCTGCTCATTGTCGTTGACAAGCTGCTGACCGGCTTCGACGCTCCGCCCGCTACCTACCTCTATATCGACAAGCCGATGCGGGACCACGGTCTGTTTCAGGCGATCTGTCGTATCAACCGCCTCGACGGCGAAGACAAGGAATACGGCTACATCATCGACTACAAGGATCTTTTCCGTTCACTGGAGCAATCCGTCAAGGATTACACGGGCGAAGCGTTTGACGGTTACGACAGGGAGGACGTACAGGGACTGCTCAAGGATCGTCTGAAACGCGGAAAGGAGCGGCTGGAAGAAGCGCGCGAGGCAGTGAAGGCGCTATGCGAACCCGTCGAGCCGCCGCATGATTCCGCAGCATATCAACGCTTCTTCTGCTCCGCCGACAGTGGGAACGTCGAGCAACTCAAGAAGAACGAGCCAAAACGCGTTCAGTTCTACAAACAGGCCGCCTCATTCCTGCGCGCCTACGTCAACTTGGCCAACGAGATGCTTGAGGCCGGTTACTCCGAGAGCGAAGCGCGGGAGATCAGGAATGAAGTAGATCATTACGAGAAGGTACGGCAGGAAATAAAGCTGGCAAGCGGTGATTACGTCGACATGAAGATGTTTGAACCCGCCATGCGCCATCTGCTCGACACTTATATCCGAGCAGACGAAAGCGAGCAGATTTCGACATTTGACGATCTGACGCTTGTGGAACTGATTTCGCAGCAAGGCGTAGCCGCTTTGGATGCGCTGCCTCGACGGCTTCGTGGAAACCGCCAAGCCATGGCCGAAGCAATTGAGAACAATATCCGGCGGCTCATCATCGATCAGGCTTCGGTCAATCCCAAGTACTACGAAAGGATGTCAAAGCTCCTGGATGAACTCATTCGGCAACGTAAGCAAGAGGCAGTCGCGTATAGGGAATATCTCGCCGGGATTGAAGCGTTGGCCAAGCGGGTGGATCAACCCTCAACCGACGAGTATCCGGTCGCAATCAACTCTCCTGCGCGCCGTGCTTTGTATGACAACCTAAAGCACAGCCAATTGCCGGACGATTGGATTCAAACTCATGGCGAAGCGGCAGATACGTCCGCCAGTTCAGCGGAAAGGGCGGCCTTGGCGCTGGACGACGCGATTCGGCGTGTCAAGAAGGCGGACTGGCGAGGAAACAGATTCAAGGAGCGCGAGGTTCGCAACGCCATCAATTCAGTGCTGGGCACCTGCGAAGAACTTGTGAACACGATTTTCGAGATAGTAAAGGCGCAGAGTGACTACTAGTCCGGAAAGGTATCAGTTCCATGTCCGTGGAATTCCTGTGGAAGTGGTTCGTAAAGCCATCAAGAATCTTCACTTGGGTGTTTATCCCCCTTCCGGCCGGGTGCGAGTGGCTTCCCCGCTCCATCTTGACGATGAAGCTGTACGATTGGCCGTCATTTCCCGTCTGGGATGGATTCGCCGCAAGCAGGCTGAATTCCACCGTCAGGAACGCCAATCGCGGCGCGAATTCGTGAGCGGCGAGAGTCACTACTTTGCCGGACGCCGTTATCGATTGAATGTAACAACTGCGGACGGCCGCCCCGCGGTGCGTCTGCTCAACAACACAACCATAGGGCTAAGTATTCCTCCAGACGCCGACTGGTATGTGCGGGAAACGGTATTGAATCGATGGTATCGCCGACAACTGCGAGAACAGTTGCCGGGCTTGCTGGCAACCTGGGAGCCAAAGGTGGGGGTGCAGGTCAATGAGGTTCGGATCAGGAAAATGAAAACTCTTTGGGGATCCTGCAATGCTGACGCCAAACGCATCTGGCTGAACCTGGAATTGGCAAAGAAGCCAAAAACATGCCTGGCCTACGTGCTGGTACACGAAATGGTTCACCTGATTGAGCGCCGCCATAATGATCGATTCCACGCATTGATGAGCCAGTTCATGCCGCAGTGGCGGTTGTACAGAGACGAACTCAATCGCGCACCACTGGCTCATGCGGACTGGAGATATTGAGACGGGTTATCGTTGGTTCGATGGACGTTGAGCAACAATGGCCCGCGGAACTGGGAAAGTGGATGTTCCCGCCCTCGACGGAGGGCAGGATGCCCTACTTCCCACGGGGCAAGACATGAATCGGCTCGGGGAGGTCAGCAGCCCTTATCTGCTGCAGCATGCGGACAATCCCGTGCACTGGCATCCGTGGGACGACGAGGCGCTCGACGCCGCGCGGGAATCCGGGCGTCCCATTCTGCTTTCGGTGGGCTACTCGGCCTGCCACTGGTGCCACGTCATGGCCCACGAGTCGTTCGAGGACGACGACACCGCGGCGGTCATGAACGAACTGTTCGTGAATGTGAAGGTGGACCGCGAGGAACGGCCGGACCTGGACAAGGTCTACCAGACCAGCCACCAGCTTCTGACCCGCAGGGCGGGCGGCTGGCCGCTGACCGTATTTCTGACCCCCGACGAACTGCTGCCGTTCTTCGCAGGGACCTATTTCCCCAAGGCGCCGCGCTTCGGAATACCGGCCTTCACGGACCTGCTCAGGAATGTCTCCGCCTACTACGCGGGCCGGCGTGAGGAGGCACGCGGAAACGGCAAGGCGGTTCAGGAGATGCTTGCCCGGATAGCGGCGCCCGGCGCGTCATTTGCGGGAGAGCTCGGCGAGGAACCGCTGACGAATGCGGTGGAACAGATGCGCGCGGCCTTCGATACCGTGCACGGCGGCGCCCAGGGCGCGCCGAAGTTCCCGCGGCCGGCGGACATGGAGTTGCTGGTGCGGCGCGCCGCGCAGCCAGGGGGCGAGGCGGCCCGCGAAATGCTCGAGACAACGCTTGACGCGATGGCCGCGGGCGGACTCAACGACCACCTGGGTGGCGGTTTCTTCCGTTACTCGGTGGACGCGCGCTGGGAAATCCCGCATTTCGAAAAGATGCTGTACGACAACGCGGCGCTGTTGTCCGCGTACTCCCTGGCCTTTCAGTTCACCGGCAAGCCACGCTATGCCGAGGTTGCCGAGGCCACGGCCAGCTGGCTGCTGCGCGACATGCGCCACGAAGGCGGGGCTTTCTTCGCCGCCCTGGACGCCGATTCCGAAGGCGAGGAAGGCCTCTACTACCTGTGGACGCCCGAGCAGGCAAGGGAACTGCTGCCGGAGGGCGAATACGACGGCTTCGCGGCCCGCTACGGACTCACGCGCAGGCCCAACTTCGAGGAAGAAAGCTGGCACCTGGTGGAGCGGCCCGCGCCGGATGCCGGAGAAGCGGACCTGTCCGCGGCGCGGCAATGTCTGCTGGAGGCCCGCGGGCAGCGCGAGCGCCCCATGCGCGACGAGAAGCTGCTGACCGCCTGGAACGCGATGGCGGTGCGCGGGCTGGCGATCGCCGGGCGCTGCCTGGAACGGCCGGATTTCACCGCGGCGGCGGAAGAGGCGGCCGACTTCATCATCGCCGAACTGATGCGCGACGGCCGGCTGCTCGCCTGCTGGACCGCCGGGCGCGCGGGCGGAGAAGGGTTTCTCGACGACTACGCGTTCTTCATCGACGCGCTGCTCGAGCTGGGCGGCGAGCGGCAGGCCACCGCCGAGGCGCTGGCGGGGACCATGCTGGACAGCTTCGAGGATGCGGACAACGGAGGCTTCTACTTCACCTCCCCGAGCCACGAGCAATTGATACACCGGCCGCGTTCGCTCTCCGACGACGCGCTTCCCTCCGGGGCGGCGGTTGCGGCCCGGGCCCTGCTGCGGCTGTCGCAGGCCGCGCCCGGCATGCGCTACGCGGCAGCGGCCGAGCGCGCCCTGCGCTCGGGGTGGGAGCACATGAACCAGCATCCGGTGTCGCACACCGCGCTGTGCCTGGCGCTGGACGAGTGGCTGCGGCCGAACGCCTGCCGGCTGAACGGATCCTGCTAGCCTTGAAGCGGTCTTTCCCTCCCCTGTCTTGCGGGAGTTTGTGAGCCATGGATGGCGGAACAAAGCTCCATGGATGGATTCATGCGTCTCCCGCAAGACAGGGGAGGGAAAGACCGCCCAGCGGAAGCACGGCCGCGGGCGGTTTCGTGCCCGGCGTGGTATAAACGCGCACCTGAACCAAGGGAGGATCACGAATGAACTCAGCACCCACAATCCGCAACATCGTCAAGCGCACCACGCTGATTGTCCGCGACATGGAGAAGAGCCGCCGCTGGTACGAGTACGTGCTGGGGATGAAAGCCTGGATCGACATGCCCTACACGCTTTCGGGCAAGGGCATCGCCGCCGGCAAGAAAGGCGACGTCACCCACCTGGTCATCATGCAGTGCGAAGACCCCAGAATCGGCATGATCGGCCTGCTGCAATGGGTGGATCCGCCGCTCCCGGCCCCGGAGATTCCCACGTCAGTGGGTTACGGCACGCCGGTGTTTGTGGTCGATACGGAAGACGCGGCGGAGGTCGCGCGCCGGGCCGGGGAACTGGGCACACTGGTGCATACGCCCGAAAGGACCTTCAAGGTCACCGGTTCGAAGGGCGAGACACGCCACCTCCTGGGCTGCGCGATCTTCGACCCGGACGGCTACTTTTACGAGTGCAACCAGGTTCTTCGCATCGACGAACCCGAAGACTCCTCGGATTAGCCCGCAAGGGCGCGGCAAGCGCATCAAGCTGGAGGTCATTGCTCGCCCCCGTCCCGTGCGGAGCGTCGGCGGCGTACCCCGCTGCGCTAGACTTGATCGGCGATGATCGAATATCCCGGATTCGATCCCGTAGCCCTGCGCATCGGGCCGCTGGCCATCCGCTGGTACGGACTGATGTACCTGGTGGGCTTCGTCGCCGCCTGGTGGCTGGCGCAGCGCAGGTGCCGCAGGCCCGGCAGCACCTTTACGCCCGAGATGGTCTACGACCTGATCTTCTACTGTTGCCTGGGCGTGCTGGCCGGCGGGCGGCTCGGCTACATTCTGTTTTACGGCTGGCAGAACGTCCTCGCGGACCCGCTCTATATCGTGCGCATATGGGAGGGCGGCATGTCGTTCCACGGCGGCCTCCTGGGCGTGTGCCTGGCGGCATTGCTTTTTGCCCGCAAGCACAACAGGAGCTTTGCCGAAGTGGCCGATTTCGTCGTTCCGCTGGTGCCGGCCGGACTGTTCGCCGGGCGTATCGGCAACTTCATCAACGGCGAACTCTGGGGCAAACCGAGCGACCTGCCCTGGGCGTTCGTGGTGGACGGCGTGGCGCGCCACCCCACCCAGCTCTACGAGGCCTTCCTGGAAGGGCTGGTGCTGTTCGCCGCGCTGTGGTGGTTTACCTCCGGGCCCTCTGCGCGGCAGAGCGGACGCGCAACCGGGCTGTTCCTCGCGGGCTACGGCCTGTTCCGCCTGCTGGTCGAGTTCCTGCGCCTGCCCGACCAGCACCTGGGCTATCTGGCCCTCGGCTGGCTGACCATGGGCCATCTGCTGAGCCTGCCCATGCTGATCGTCGGCCTGTGGCTGCTCATGCGACCCGCTGGCCGTCCCGCCTGAGCATGCGGCAATACCTTGATCTGCTGCAGGAAGTCCTTGAGCAGGGCGCCGAACGGCACGATCGCACCGGCACCGGCACCCGCGCGGTGTTCGGGCGGCAGTTGCGCTTCGACCTGGCCGACGGCTTTCCCATGATCACCACCAAGAGACTTCCGCTGCGGGTAATCGCGGTGGAATTGCTCTGGTTCCTGCGCGGCGGCACCAATGTGCGCTGGCTGCAGGAGCGGGGCGTGAAGATCTGGAACGAATGGGCCGACGAGGACGGCAACCTGGGGCCGGTCTACGGGGCGCAATGGCGGCGCTGGCCGGACGGAAACGGTGGCGCGATCGACCAGGTGGAGCAGGCGCTGGAGATGATCCGAAACGACCCGCACTCGCGAAGAATCATCATCAACGCCTGGAACGTCGCCGAGATTCCGCGAATGAAGCTTCCCCCTTGCCACATGATGCTGCAGCTGCACGTCGGCGCCGGCGGCAGGCTCTCGGGCCAGCTCTACCAGCGCAGCGCGGACCTGTTCCTGGGCGTTCCCTTCAACATCGCCTCGTACGCCCTGCTGTTGAGCATGATGGCCGCGCAGACCGGGCTGGAGCCCGGCGAGTTCGTCTGGACCGGCGGCGACTGCCACCTCTACAGCAATCACTGCGAACAGGCGCGCGAGCAACTCTCGCGCGAACCTCGGGCGCTTCCCAGGCTCGAGATCAGGGCCCCACGGGAAACCATAGACGACTACGTGGAAACCGACTTCGAACTGGTCGGCTACGATCCGCACCCGCATATACCGGCGCCGATTTCCGTTTGAAGCGCAGCAGACAAGGAGAACAAGATGAACCACGAGCCAGCCACCGCGAACGATTCCGGCCTTGACCGGCGCACCGTATTGAAAGGCCTGGGAGCGGGCGCGCTGGGAGCGTCGGCGCTTTCCGGATGCGCGGCCGAGCAAGGCGGTCCGCGCGAACCCCTGGACCTCAACGACCCGGTCTCCCGCTTGCGGGCGCGGGTCAAGGTCTACGGCTCGCTCGCCGGGGAAACGGTGCACCGGGTTTCGCGCGGCCACGTCTGGGCTTACCTCCACGAGGGCAACCTCGACCCCATGTTCAGCATGATCAACTACAACGTCACCCGCTGGCGGCAGGCGGAAGAACACAAGTACCTGGCCACCATGAACGAAGTGGCGCTCTTTACCCGGTTCGACACCGACGAGGTCATCACCCACTGGGACAACCCCTATACCGGCGAGACGGTCGAGGTGCAGCAGTACCTCACGGGGCCGATCGAGATCGAGAACGGACTGGAAGGAACGGTGACGGACGAAACCGCAACGATGAAGCCGAAGAACATGGAATGGTGGGCGGTGGGCGGCAAGCTCTTCATCCCGAGCCGCTCGCAGTTCAGGTTCCCCAATCCGCTGCGTCCGGAAGTCTGGCCCAAGGCTTCCGTCGGCCCGACCTTCCATTGGGACTCGTTCATCTTCCTCATGGCGGAAATCGCCGATATCGAGAACCCGGAGCTGACCATGGCGCCGGCGATCAGCCACTACCAGGAGACCCTGAACTGGAATCCCTGGATGCTCATGGGCCAGCGGCCCGGGCGCCAGCTGTCGCGCGGCTACGGCTGCAAACTGCGCAGTCTCGACGAGATGCCGGCCAACCTGCGCGCAAGCATCGAGGAATACGCGCCCGAAATGTTCGATGTCGAAAACTGGACCGAGGTGAAGGATGACATGAAGGAATTCATGAAGAACCGGACCCCGGCCACGGTCGAGCCGGAAGAATGATCTCGGGCGATGACATCAGGGTCGAGGTGGAACCGGCCTACCTGGGGCAGGACGCGGACGGCGACCGCTACGTATTCAGCTACACGATAACGATCTCGAACCGCGGCGGCGAACCCGCCCGGCTGCTGACGCGGCACTGGATCATCACCGACGGCAACGGGCACGTCGAGGAAGTGTTCGGCGACGGCGTGGTGGGCGAGCAGCCGCGGCTGCGTCCCGGCGAAAGCCACCGTTACACCAGCGGCGCGATCATCGACACGCCGTTCGGGACGATGCAGGGCAGCTACGGCATGACCACTGACGCTGGCAACGACTTCAAGGCGGCCATCCCCGTATTCCGCCTTCAGGCCCCCGGCGTCCTGCACTAGTGCCGTGTCAAGCTTATATTGCCGCATCAGCGTGTCTCCCCTGGTTCGTGGCAAGGCGCGTCCCGCCGGGAATGGCGCCTCCCATT